>Ga0210402_10003385_pt1 | contig 14997 bp, 13 predicted proteins | sample IncBWC7MmetaG_FD_161055 | JGI IMG/M metagenome (GOLD analysis project Ga0210402, IMG submission 161055) | Forest soil microbial communities from Barre Woods Harvard Forest LTER site, Petersham, Massachusetts, United States - Inc-BW-C-7-M | ecosystem: Environmental > Terrestrial > Soil >...
AACATCTTGTCAGTGACGAAGTAGGCGTCGAGGCCGTTGATCGTTCTCGCACTAACACCGGGCAGCGTAAGAAGCAAGGTGTCAAGCCGTGCCTTGCGGCGGAACTCGGGTGTGTCGATAGTCAAGGTGTGTATCTGCCTCTCTTTATCCGGTGATCAATTGAAACGATAAGCCGCAATTTGGCCTCCGGCCCTCGGCATGCATCGAAAGCGCGCGGCCTCGGCGAACCCGAGCGTTTCTATATCATAGCTATCTTGGTCGTTCCCGCGAATGTCTTCGTCTGCAAATGACCGAGTTTTGGGCGACGCTAACCGTCTGCATTTAGCCGTTCAGCGGATGCTTTCGTTCGGCGACAGGACGTCGATCATCCACACGACGCCAAATTGGAGGAACTCGTCGCCACCTCTGGGTCCGGAAGGCAGGCACTGAGCAATCGGCGCCACTCGCAACCAAACACCTGAACGGTTGCGAGTTGCACCTATGACACGCTGGCGGAACGAAGCGCGAATCAGCAGTTCCAGATCGCGCTTAGGAAGGAGCTGTCGATCCGATCGCACCGACTACTCTGTCAACGAACCAGCGTTTTAGGCGCAAGCCATGGTTGCATCCCGCCGGCGTGGCAAGACTGTGGTGGCGGTCGGTACATTCGCGGAGTGCGCAAAGGCAAGAGCACGTTCAGGCACGTCCGACGGAAAACCAGCTCCGCCCGAGACTCCGGGAGGTCACCGGCTGCAGCAATGAGCGAGTTTCAGACGTAGAGATCGGCCCGTTTCGAAGCAATTCGGATTGTGAATATTCGCCTTGCTCCTCTACCCGGACTATCGTAGCTTAACTTGGTTGGGGCGGCGGGATGTTCGCCGTGTTGTCTTTACCAAGTGACACCGCTCCAGGCATCAATGGCGTTGCATGGCGCGCTTGCCTTTCGTCGCTATGCGACAGGAGAGGATCGTGCTCATCACCTCTGCAAATCTGCATCGCGTCCTGGTGGTTGTGCTCGCGTGGTTCGTTATCTCCTCGCCGTCGATCGCCGCGGAGCTTAGTCCGTATTCACTCCCGTCCCAACAGCGCTACGTCCCCGAGACGCGCATTCAACAGCAACAAACACCCCCCTCCACGGGAATTAGCGAAGCGTACTATCAGCAGTTCGCTAAGAAGGCGAGCGCACTGCAGCCAAGTCAGCGAGCGGACTTGCAACGCAGCTTCACCCAACGGCGCGATCAGGCCTATGCCGCAGGTAAGGTCGATGAGGCACAACATTACAACCGCTTGGTACAGATACTTTCTTCCATCAAGTGACGCGAGACGAAGATGAACCTTGTCACCACCTTGCCGATGCTCTTGCTCTCGGTCCTGCTCTTGGTAAGCGCGGACTTGCGCGCGGATGACAGTGCGGTAAAGCAACTTGAAGCGCTCGGAAGCTACCCTGCGGCAACAGGTGCCTCCGACGCGTCGTCACCAGCCGGCAGCCAAACGCAGGACCTACAGCGTAACGCCGATGAACTGACCCACGATTTCAACATGAAGCGGGAAAACAATAAGGTCTACGAAATCGTCATTCTCGGCATCGTGGCTCTCGTATCATTGTTCATGGTGCTTCGCTTTCTCACTGCCAAGACCAGCAACTCTGCACCCCATATCGTCAACGCCACCGGGCTCATTTGCATCATTTTCGGGACCATCATGTTGGTGTTGATGGCACAGTCCGACCAGCAGTTGACGGCAGCAGTCGGCATCCTGGGCGCGGTAGCTGGTTATTTATTCCGCTCGATGCACCAAGGGGAGGACACTAAGAGTCGGCCCTAGATTGAAGTCAAGCGACCCCCGGATCGTGCGCGGTGATCGGCAATCCGCCGGGAAATTGCGCTCTGTTGCGTGAGAAGGTGATGGACGATCCCGCGCGCTTGAGGCGCAGCGTACGCAAGTTGCTCGACCTGGAATTCGACGCGCTTCTGGTCGGCGACGGGGCGTCGATTCTCCACGACGCCAAATCACGCATCAAGGAACTCGTCGATACTTTTCCGGCTGCGTGAGAAGCTGGCGTCGAGAAGATGGCTCGATTAGCAACGAAAGGCCTGAACGGTTGCGAGTTGGCTCTGGGCAGTTTGTGTCTCAAGGACACCCCGTGAGGGCGGTTTTTCATGCGCCGTTCGCATGGGCGGTGCGTTAGGTATGACACTCCCGTCGACGGCCGTTGATGCCCGACCCACGGGCCGTTCAGTTGCTCGCGATTGCGGGTGGGCCTTGCCACGCTGCCCTTCTTGCTAGCCGGTGCGTCGGACTGCCTCTGAACTATACGGAGGTGGGCCCGTAATTCGGCGTGAATATTCCGGTTGTAGGTTACGGTTTACGATGCTAGATTGTAATCGTTGCGGCGGTCGGTCACGACAAGGAGCCGTCTTGTAGATGGACTCCACGCAGCCCAATACAATCCACCCCTCCGTTATGCCGACCTGCCACTTTCCTTGGGAGGCAATAGGCAACATCTTCGTCAATCTGAGAACCCGCGCTACCGATGCAGTGGTCGATAGGCCGGCCCATAAAACAGGAGTAAGAATCGCGTACTTGTAAAACGTCAAGCGAACGGCTGGAGAATAGCGCGCAAGTGCGCCAACTCGGGGGGAGACGGTATGACAGAAGCGATCCAACGTCTTGTTGCGTGTTTCGACGGCACATGGAACACCGAACGTTCTAATACGAACGTCTCGCGACTCTTCCGCCAGATTGCGGACGAAAATAGCGGCAGTCGTGAACAGAGGCGCTTTTACGACGAAGGCGTTGGAACGCAATGGGGCGAGCGCGTGCGCGGCGGCGTATTCGGAATCGGCCTCGATCACAATATTCGCCAGGGCTTCGCGTGGCTCGGTTCGCAATTTGCGCTCGCCGCGTCAAACGCAAAAGATGAGGACGGGTTCCTCATCGGGCCAGACATCTTCCTCTTTGGCTTTTCCCGTGGAGCGTTTACCGCGCGAAGTCTCGGCGGCCTGATCAATTATCTTGGCCTACCGAAACTCGGGTCGCTCAAAGCGCCCGATCCAAATGCGAATACGCATGAAGATCCTGCTGTACTGCGGGCATGGGAGTTGTATTCCGCACGACCAACTGCTGCGGACCGCGAGGACGCCAAGGGAAAGGCTCCCGACGACCCCCTCGTGAAAACGATCAATCAACACGATGCAGACGTTGCAACGTTTCGCGCGGCAAACGGCTATCACCCCGCACGCATACACTTCCTTGGTGTATGGGACACCGTAGGAGCGCTTGGCATCCCGCGCGTCTTCGACAATTTGTCATTCTTTCGGCCGTCAACAAAATACCGCTTCCACGACACGCGCCTTGGGCGTTGCGTGCGCTTCGCGTATCACGCAGCAGCGATCGATGAGGAGCGCGAGTCATACTGCGTGACGTTGTGGACAGGTAAAGAAACAACGACGAAGGAAGTCGAACAGCGTTGGTTCCCGGGCGCCCATGCCGATGTTGGGGGTGGTTACGAAGACGATCTGCTTCCCGATCCGCCCCTTGCATGGATGGCGAACAAAGCGGCAGAGAAAGGTTTGCATTTCCTCAACGATCGCGCGCTGATCGACCCAGGGACCAATGCCCCTTATCCCGCCATTGACCGCCCGCCTGCGGTATTCGATCTCGATGGTCGTGAATATCTTTCTCCGGTCCATGATTCGTATGCCGAATTCTTGGGCGGCGCGTACCGGCTGCTACGCTCGCTTCCTGGCGCAGGCGGCCGGGTCTTTCGGCGGATGCTCGTTGAACAGGATGGAATCAACCAAACTGTCGACACGGTTGCCAATAAGAAACTCGCGGCCGATCGAGACTATCGCCCGCCAAATCTCGCGCAAGCTGGTCGACTCGATGTGAACTATCACGTCGCCTTTCTCGATCAAGGCAATCCAGACCTCGCGAATGCACCAAGGGCGTGAGCTAGCCGAGCAACAAACCATCTGTCCGAGTGCGAGAGGAAAATCATGTGGGTCGTCTTCGATATTGCCATTGGGTTGATCACCATTTTCCTGTTGTTTTCAATCGTCGTCAGTGGCGTCAATGAGTGGTTTGCACAGATATTCGCCCGGCGCGGCTATTATCTTCGCCTCGGATTGCAGCGTCTAATTAACGACGAAGCAATTTACAACCGCGTGCTTCATCATCCTCTCATCGGATCGCTCTACCAGGAGCGGGCCGCGAAAGGGAAGCCTCCCTCGTACATCGCGCCCGAGAATTTCGCGATGGCGATTGCCGATGTTCTCCTCATGCGCGCACGAGCGCCCAAGGCCGAAGGCGATGACCGCTTCGGGCCTCAGCTAACGGTCGAAGCACTACGTTCATCATTGCAGAGCCCAGCCCTAATGGGCACGCCTATCGCCGACGCCCTGAGGCCGATCATCGATCGTGCGGGCAATAACCTTGAGCTGGTGCTGCAAGGTATTCAGAGTTGGTTTAATGCTGGCATGGACCGAGTCTCCGGGTGGTACAAGACTCGGACGCGCAAAATGCTGTTCGTCGTGGGGCTGGCACTTGCCGTATTCTGCAATGTCGACGCCATTGAGATTGCCGCGACGCTCAACCAATCGCCGGCCTTGCGCGGTTCACTCTTCGACATCGCAAAGAGTGCGGCAACAACGGGTAAGGTAGGGAGCGTCGACGTAGGCGAGCTGAAGACTCGGCCACCGACCACGGCGGAATGGGAAAGTTTGCGACCGGTGTTCGAATCGCTGCGCAGCAATGATACCAACGGCCTTCCTATCGGCTACGCATGCCTCGGTGTTGCACTTCGAGCCGAGCACGCGGACACGCCGTGGAACGCTTGCGTCAAGGAGATCGGCCGCTCCTGGCGGGAGAGGTCCGTCACCGATGGCATGTTGAAATTGCTCGGTTGGGCGCTCACCGCTTTCGCGGGCACGCTCGGTGCGGGATACTGGTTCGGCTTGCTCGTGAAGGCGATCAATATCCGCGGCAGTGGTCCAAAGCCCGTTCCGTCAGCGCAATTGACAACGGTAAAGGCGAGTTAGCTCCATCGCAAAGCACACGGAGTTAGGTCGACCTTCCAGTTGGAATCGAGACGTGAGGAGACAAACCGATGGCAGCCAGTCTGGAGTGTCGCTTGCTCTGCGCTAGTGTCAGTGCTTACAGCATTCAAAACGACGGAACCGTTGCGCACGCCCAACCGTATTTTGATGCCATTCGATTCGCGCAGGAACCGACGGCAACGGTTGCGGGTGGCAACGGTATCAACGCCTGCCTCGTGGGCACGAACGCGGACGGTGTCATCGTTGGCCTTCGGGGCACGCTGCCGCCTGCGAGTCCGAATCATGAGCAAACCATCCGTGATTGGATGAATGATCTCAACGCGGAACTTATCCATGGAGGCGGCCTGCCGGGACTCGTCCACGAAGGATTCTGGGATTCGCTCGATTCGCTCTGGCCATGGCTGTTGCCTGAGGTACAGAGGCAACTCGGGAACGGCGGCGAGGGACGCCACCTGTATATTACCGGGCATAGTAAGGGTGCAGCGCTGGCGAACCTTGCGGCAATGCGCCTAAAGATCGAGAAAGGTATCGACGCGACCGTTGTAACGTACGCCGGGCCGCACCCAGGAAACGAGGATTTTGCAGCTGCCTATATCAAGCTGATCAACAGCACTCGATTTGAGTACGCCGATGATATCGTCCCACATTTGCCGCCGAGTTTGGCGTTCCGTCACATGTTCGCATCGATTCCATTCATGGAACCATACGTTCATAGATTGGACCTTGACTATTCCAGCGTGGGCACGCTGCAATACATTGAGCAGGACGGTAGCATAGTCGATGATTCGGCAACCCTGAGATTCACACGTTTCGAAAGCCTGGCGAGGCTTATCGTCACCCTTCGCTTCGACCAGATCGTCGCGGACCATGCGTGCCGCTGTGGTGCCGGTTACATGAACGGAGTCTGTCCGACGGGCGTGTGTCCCTAAACGCAGATGCAGCGTGGTTCCCCATGCGTCCGGTATGTCCGCCTTAATCACTTCTCCAGCGCCTCGTTCCATCGGGCTGTGAGCAAACCGCGATTGGGCCGCACGCGATGGCACGCACCGGGCGTGATCACGCACCCTCCCCTGCCCAGGCATTGATGTGCCAACTCGCATCGCAACGGCTAAAAGGTTGCGGGTTTTCCCTACGACGAGTGAGTGCGGATAGCCAAAGTGCTTGGTCCGCAATTGTTAAGCGTTGTACGACGCCTGCCCGCGCGGCGTCGACAGCAGCTTGCAAGTATGCGCGTGAGGGCAGGCATCGCACAACCCTTAACAATACCCGACGTTCATCGCCCGATTTCAGGGGTCGTTGTAGCGGCCTTAATCCTCCAGTGCTAGCCGACAGGCTTCGTCTTCACTCATCTTCGTACCTTCGGCGAGGAAGCGCTCGAGTTCGTCGGGTGGGATTTTGTCGCGCAGCAGCGCCTGCAGCCGATCGCGCGCGCGCGTCTCGTTGGGCTGACGCGACGTTTCTTTTGCCGAGAAGGTCGAATCCGTAAAGCCAGCGACACGGGCAGCGCTCGCCACGTTGCCTGCCAGTGCTAAGCGCAGAGCAAGGTGATCCAATTGGCACCAGGCGAAACCTCCGTCTTTGAGCAACGGCAGGCCCTCGCGCGCGGCCGCCAACGCTTCGTCAAGTTCTCCACGTTCGGTATGCACGCCCGCCATGTTGGTGAGGCAGTATGCGAGCATGACCTTAGTGAGCGGCGTCTTACGCAGCAGCGCGACCGTCTCGCGCATGCCAGCAAGTGCGGCGTCGAGGTCGCCGAGCGCCCAAGTCATGTCCGCGAGCTGGCCGAGCGTGTAGAACGCGTATTGCTCGGCACCCGCGAGGCGATAAAGCGACAGAGCTCTTTCGAAGTGCATACGGGCGCCGGCCGGGTCACCGGTCAGCGCCTTGAGCACACCGGAATAGTCGAAATAGTCGCCGAGTACTTTCGGCAAACCCGCGTTTTCCACCATCGGGAACGCTTCTTCAAGAACGGACGCCGCACGTTCGAATCGACCCATCATCGCCAGCTCGTGGCCCAGGCGCGCGAGCGCAAAGCCGAGTTCTGGCGTGTCGCCCAGCCGACGGTACAGGTCGATCGCTCGCTCCATAGCTGGCACGGCCCGGGCCGGCGCGGCCATTGCCCACAGCAACCCCAGCCAGAGCCACAGCCGCGCCTCGTCTGACTCCGGCGTGTGCGCTCCGACCAGTGCGACGGCAGCCTCGAGTCGCTGCCGGCCCTCGCCCTTGAGGTTCAGATGCGTCCACACCCCTCCGGAGGCGCCGGCGAGCGCAATGGCGATTGCCGAGTCGCCGGCAGCGCCGAGCGCCCAGTCAAGCGCGGCGCGGAGGTTATCGCGCTCCGGCAGGTAGGTGGCGCGCCAGTCCGCGTCGGACATGCGTAGCCAGTCGTCGGGTGCGCGGTCGAAGCGGCCGCGGAAGTATTGCGCTTGCCGGCGTCTGATTGCGTCGGTCTCTCCGCTCTCGGCGAGCTTTACTAGCGCGTAAGCGCGGGTGGTCTCGAGCAGTCGGTAGCGCGCGCCGGCATCGTTCGTATCCGCAACGACCAGTGAGCGCACGACGAGTTGCGACAGGAGTTCGATGACCGCAGATTCGTCGATTGAATCGTCTGAGGCGACGGACGTTGCGGCCTGGAGCGTGAAGCTGCCGGGGAAGATCGCGAGCCGATTGAACACCGCGCGCTCCTGCTCGCCGAGCAGATCGTAGCTCCAGTCGAGCGTCGCACGCAGCGTCTGCTGGCGCGGCAGTGCCGTGCGGACGCCGCCGGTGAGTAGCTTGAAGCGGTCATCTAGACGGGCATTGATTTCTTCGATCGACAACGTGTTCAAGCGGGCCGCCGCCAATTCCAGGGCCAGCGGGATGCCGTCCAGGTGGGCGCACAGCGCTACCAGGGCCGGCGCTTGCCGCTCCGTCAAGACAAAGCCGGGCTGCTGCAATCGCGCCCGTTCGATGAACAGCTGTGCGGCCTCCGCGGACCAGGCCTCCAGGCCTGCTTCCCGATCGGGTAGCGCCAACGGTGGCACCGGGAAGCTCTGCTCGCCGCCGACCTGCAGCGACTCACGGCTGCTGGCAAGGATGCGAAGGTGCGGCGCCGCCCCGAGCAAACCGTCAGCGAGCTCAGCGCAGGCTTTGATCAAGTGCTCACAGTTGTCGAGCACCAGAAGCAGGCGGCGCGACTTGAGATGGGCGCACAGCGTGTGCGTGAGTGGCGTATGCGCCTGCTCCTGGACTCCTAGCACCTGCGCAACCGACGTCGGCACCAGCAATGGATCGGTGATCGCGCCGAACTCCACCAACCAAACGCCGTCCGGGTAGGCATCAAGCGTGTCCGCGGCCACCTGAAGCGAGAGCCTGGTCTTGCCGATGCCACCGATGCCCACCAGCGTTAGGAGCCGGCTTTGCGTCAACAGCCGCTTGACCTCGGTGAGCTCATGCTCGCGTCCGATGAATGACGAAATCTGCTGCGGCAGGTTGTTGGGTGTCGCTTCGAGCGAGCGCAACGCCGGAAAATCCTGCCGCAGTTGCGGGTGCACGAGTTGATAGACGTGCTCGGGCACGGCCAAATCCTTGAGCCGCACGCTGCCGAGATCGAGCAGGGAAATTGCGGATGGCAGGCGCTCGCGGAGGCAATCAACCACTGCTTGGGAAACCAACACCTGGCCCCCGTGGGCCGCGCGCATGATCCGCGCCGCACGATTGACTGGGCTACCGAAGTAGTCGTTGTCCCGTCGCTCGACCGCGCCAAGATGCAGGCCGCAGCGCACGCTTAACGCCACTTCGTTCGTCGTGCACCCACCAGCAAGCGCGCACTGAATCGCCAGCGTGGCATTGAGTGCGCCCAGCGGGTCGTCAAAGGCGGCGTGCATACCATCTCCGATCATTTTCACGACCACCCCGTGGTTAGCTTCTACCGCGGCCCGTAGCAGCGCGTCGTGACGCGCCAGCGCCGGTCGCATCCGCTCGGGCTCCTGCTCCCACAGCCGGGTGCTGCCTTCGATGTCGGTGAAGAGAAAGGTGGCGACGGCGGAAAGGGCTTGCACGCCCATGCCTCTCCATAAGGTAGCAGCTCGGGCCAAGTCTACCGTCGCGTCGGGGACTTTGCTAACTGCCACCGCGCTTCCCACAACTCGAGGTTAGGTGCCGCCCTTCGCTCGCGGCACTAACCGTCAAACGTGCCTATGGCCCCCGAGAAATCCAAACGCCCTATCCTTCGAACTGCGTGAGTGTCCGCAAACGCTCGCCCACTCGCAACCAAACGCGTAAAGTGTTGCGAGTTGCTGCTCGAAGGGCTAGCGCGTACCGCCGCCTTTGACGAACTCCACCGATGCCTGAAAAAGTGGTAGATCCGTCTCGTAGTCGGCCGCATCGGCGCGATCGATCTGTACCCATTCCCGGGTGCTTGCGGCACCTCCGGGCTGAAATGGAACGACGTTGTCTCTCGAAAACTGCAGTTCCGTCGCAGTCGCGACCGGCAACCGCAGTCCAACCCCGTTACCGCTAATGCAAGCGAACATCTTGTCAGTGACGAAGTAGGCGTCGAGGCCGTTGATCGTTCTCGCACTAACACCGGGCAGCGTAAGAAGCAAAGCGTCAAGCCGTGCCTTGCGGCGGGACTCGGTTGTGTCGATAGTCAAGGTGGGTATCTGCCTCTCTTTATCCGGTGATCAATTGAAATGATAAGCCGCAATTTGGCCTCGGGCACTCGGCATGCATCGAAAGCGCGCGACCTCGGCGAACCGGAGCGTTTCTATTTCGTAGCTATCTTGATCGTTCCCGCGAATGGTTCCTCGGCAAATGACCGGGTTTGGGCGACGCTACCCGTCTGCAGTTAGCAGTTCAGCGGATGCTTTCGTTCGGCGACAGGACGTCGATCATCCACACGACGCCAAATTGGAGGAACTCGTCGCCACCTCTGGGTCCGGAAGGCAGGCGCTGAGCAATCGCCGCCACTGGCAACTGAACGCCTGAAGGGTTGCGAATGTCCGCAACGAGGCGCCTAATCGGCCGGCGCGATCCACACCGGTGCATGATCGCTGTAGCCCCGGGTGACGGACCCCTCCCAGAGCGTGCCCAAATCGATGGTTACCGCAGAGGCGTAATATTGTCGGCCTGTCATCCGTCGACGAGGTTGACTCAATGATTGACCGGCGAACGTTCATTGGCAGCGGTCGGGGCGGCCTCGTCGTCGCGCTGCCCGCCGACGTTTGCGTTCTGCGTTCGCGTCGGCGCTGACGGCCTGGACACCCGATGCGCATCACGGGCCTGCACGCTTTCCCCCTGCGCCTCAAAGTCGTCAAGCCGGATTACGCCGCCAATCAGTCGCTCGGACTTCCGGGAAGCAGCACCGTCATCATTCGCGTTAGCACCGACTCGGGGATCGCGGGGCTGGGCGAGGCCGCAGCCGGAACAGCGTACTTTCACCAGACCATGGGTGGCCTCCTCGATTGGCTGCGCGGCTACGCGCGTGTGCTCGAAGGCACAAATCCCCTCGATCGCATCGACGCGCATCGCCGCATGGACCGCGTGTCGGGTGCGCATCCGCCCGCCTGTCAGCCCGCGCGAGCCGCGATAGATCTCGCGCTGCACGACATCGCCGGTAAGGCCTACGGCTGTCCGGTGTATGAGCTGCTCGGCGGCGCCTATCGCACCGAATTCGATTTGCAAACCAACCTGTACGAGGCTACGCCGCGCCGCATGGCGAGCGCATGCCGCGCGTTCGTGCGGAAAGGCTATTGCGGGCTCAAGGTCAAGGTCGGCAACGTCGTTCGCAATAAGGGATTGTCGATGGAGTCATTGCGCGCGGAGAAAGCCAAGCTCCTCGCCGCGCTGCGCGCGGTCCCGGATCGGATCGCGGTCGACGCCGACGCAAACCAATCGTGGGGCAGCGCAAAATCGGTGGTGCGAATAATCGAGGAGCTACAACGCGATCGCTTTTATCCCAACCTGTCGATTGAACAGCCGCTGCATCACCTCAACCTCGAAGGCCATCGCTATATTCGCGACCGCGTGAAAATACCGGTCGTGCTCGACGAGTCGGTGCTCTCGCCGGAGAGCATGGCGCAGATCGTGAAGCATGGCGCTGCCGATCGCATCGTACTCAAATTCAATCGTGTCGGCGGACTAGGACCGGCGCGCCGGATCGTCGCCATCTGCGAGTCCGTTGGTATCGGCGTGAGCCTCGACACCATGCCGTTCACGCTGCTTGGCGATACGGCGAACGCCCATCTCGCGGCAACGATTCGCGACGCACATCCCGTCGACGCGGAAGGGTTCCAGTGGTTCGCCGATACTCCGTTCCGCGGCGGCGTGGACATCCGCAACGGACGGGTTCGGCTCTCCAGAGCGCCGGGTCTGGGCGTCGAACTCGATGAGAAAAAGCTTCAGGCCATGACGATTGCGCCTGAAATGTGGCGATAATACCGCCGTCCCGGCCGCACCGCGTCCCGGTGATAGCGGAACATTGATCAACTGCTTCAACAAGGAAAGCGTCATGAAACGCACCACTCGCATCGTCTGGATTGCACTGCTCCTGCTCGCCGCACTCGGCTGCGTCGTCGCGGATGCGATGGGACAGACGCCGGATACGTCGGCTGTCGCCGCCGCAAAAAAACGCGGTCGGCTCATCGTCGGCGTCAAGTACGACTTCCCACCGTTCGGCTACGTCAACGAGCAAAAGCAGGTCGTCGGGTTCGAGATCGACATGGCGCGTGAATTTGCGGCGTCGCTACTCGGCAATCGCGACGCCGTCGAGTTGGTCGAGGTCAGTGGGCCGAACCGCATTCCGTTCCTGGTCACTGGGAAAGTCGATCTGATCATCGCCGAGTTGACGATCACCCCTGAGCGCGCGAAGACCGTCGCATTCAGCGAGCCGTACTACACCGGCGGCTACACGATCATGGTGGCCAAGGACACAGGCGACATTTCCACCATGGCCTCGCTCGCCGGTAAGCGCGTCGGCGTCACGCGCGGTTCGACCGCGGATACGATCGTCGCCAAGCTTTCGCCGCCGCCACAGGACGTGCTCAAGCTCGAGCATATCAGCGAGCTCTTTTCGGCAATCCAGGCCAAGCGCGTCGACGCCGTCGTGCAGGACATCGCGCTCCTGCAGCCCTTCGTTAGCAAGAATCCCGGATACAAGCTGGTCGGCGGCCTCTACAACGAGGAAGGCTGGGGCATCGGCATCCGCAAAGACGATGCCGAGACGGTGGCCTGGGTCAACGACGCGCTGAAGCGGATGAAGCAATTCGGAGCGATGAACGACTTGCTGGGTCGGTGGGGCCTGCGCTAGGGACGTGCCGGCGTGTGGCACCCGGGCGGGCTCGAGCGCCCCTGGATGCGGTGCGCCCCGCATACCGTGACCGTGCGACGGCTGGCGCATGAGCTACACGATCTCGTGGGAAATCGTCTGGTCTTCGCTGCCGCTGCTCGCGAGCGGGATGCTGGATACGCTGAAGCTCGCCGGCATGTCGGTCGTGATCGGTCTCGCTGTTGGCGTCGCCGGCGCGGCTGCGCGGGTGAGTCGCATCGCTGGGTTGCGGGCGGTGACGGTCGCGTACGTTGAAGCGGTGCGAAACACGCCGATGCTCGTGCAGCTCTATTTCGTGTTCTACGGCCTGCCGCAGCTCGGAATCCGTCTTGATTCGAACGCGACGGCACTGGTGGCGCTGTCACTGTACTGCGGCGCCTACATCCTGGAAATCGTGCGCGCAAGCATCGAAGCGGTTGGTCGTGGGCAGGTTGAGGCCGCCCGCGCGTTGGGCCTGAGCGAAGCCGCAGTGTTTGGCTCGGTAGTGCTCCCTCAGGCGTTGCGGAGCTCGCTGCCCGCGCTGGGCGGTCAGGTTATCGTCATGTTGAAGCTCTCATCGCTGGCCTCGGTCATCGGCGCGGTCGAGCTGACCTATCGCGTGGTCGACATCGTCGCTCAAACCTATCGATCGTTCGAACTATACGCCATGGCGGGCCTGGCGTATCTCGCGATGACGCTTGCGACGGCGGCGTTCTTCCGGTTACTCGAATCGCGTCTGCGCATCCCCCGTTAGCGCGTCGGCCGTGAACATTATCGTCGACAACCTAGGCTACATCCTCAGCGGCGCTGCCGCCACGGTGCGCCTGGCGGCGCTGGCATTGGTCTTCGCGCTCGCCCTCGGGGCGATCGCGGGTTTGCTGCGCCTGTACGCACCGCCCCCTTTGCGCATCCTGAGCGTTGCGTATATTGAGCTGTTTCGTGGCACTCCGGTGCTGGTGCAGATGTTTTTCATCTTCTTCGGCCTACCGCTGCTGCTGGGCTGGAACGTCTCCGCGTTCACCGCGGCAAGCCTAGCGCTGGTCCTAAACAACGGTGCGTATTTCGCCGAGATCACCCGGGGCGGCATGCAGGCGGTGCCGCGCGAGCAATGGTCCGCGGGGCTGGCACTGGGGCTCAGTTTCCGCCAGGTACTGACGGCGATCGTCGTTCCGCAGGCGATCCGCCGCATCATCCCGCCGGCGGTGGGTCAGTTCACGATCTTGGTCAAGGACACGTCAATCGCATCGGCAATCGGTTTCTTCGAAATGACGCGCGCGGGACAGCACGTAGTCGAGCGCACGCTCGCGCCGTTCGAGATCTTCACGCTGGTCGGAATGCTGTTCTTCCTCGTCTGCTATGCGGGGTCTTCGGCCAGCCGGCGCCTCGAACGGCACTTGGCGCGCGCCGGCGCAGTGGGCGAAGGCGCGTGGCGTTACGTCTTTGGCGCACGATGACTCTGATAGCGCAAGCATCGGCGATGGCTGCGGTGTTGCGCGAGTCGGTTCTGCGACATGCGCTCACGGTCTGGCACATTGGAAGAAAGGCGCGACTGGGTACACTATAGATCGCGGAGCTCTTTTCCGCATTGAGGAATCCTCGTGACACAGTCCGAAAGCAGGGTTGCTCTCGTTACCGGTGCAGGAACGGGTGTCGGCAAAGCTGTCTCGCTTTGCCTGCTGAGCCATGGTTATCGCGTAGTGCTCGCCGGAATCTACCGCGAGCCACTTGAGCAGGCACTGGAAGAAGCCGGTCCCCGCGCCGGAAACGGTTTAGCAATCCAAGTTGATGTGTCCGATCCTCAACTCGTTGCGGCGTTGTTCGAGCAGACGCAAAAACGCTTTGGGCGCCTGGATGTCCTGTTCAACAACGCCGGAATCGTCGAGCCGCCCGGAAATCTGGAGGATCTGAGTATCGACCAATGGTGTCGGGTGATGGAAGTCAACGCCATGGGATCCTTTCTTTGCACTCAGCAAGCCTTCAAGTTGATGAAGTCGCAGGTTCCGCATGGCGGTCGGATCATCAATAATGGGTCGATCTCGGCGCACGCCCCACGGCCAAGCCAAGTGGCTTACACGGCCAGCAAACATGCGATCACTGGGCTCACCAAGGCGACGTCGCTAGAAGGGCGCAAGTACAATATAGCGTGCGGACAAATCGACCTCGGTAACGCGGCAACCGACTTGGCGGCGCAAATGGCAAAGGGCGTGCGACAAGCGAACGGAGAGGTCGCCGTCGAACCGCTTCTGGATCTGAAACACGTCGCCAGCGCAGTCCTTTACATGGCGAACTTACCGCTGGACGCCAACGTGCAGTTCCTGACCATTATGCCTACCAAGATGCCGTTTGTGGGCCGCGGTTGAAGCGCCAATTGCTTGCGAGACGATCTCGCGTGGCTTGGTAGACGTTCCGGTGTATCGCGGCTCGCCCTAGCCGCCGTCGTGGCTGGACCAGTCGCGCACATCCGTTAGTGTGCACCGATTGCGCGGTCGAACAGATCCAAGCTTAACCGCGTGACCGCATCGAACCCCAACGAGTACGCCTCGTAGTGCGACACACCTGGCAAGATGTGCAGCGTCTTCGGCTGCCGAGCTTTCTCGAACAGGCTCACACACTCCTCAAACCCAGTGAGATAGTCGAGTTCGGCGCCGATGATCAGGAGCGGACGGGGGGAAATCTGGT
>Ga0210402_10003386_pt1 | contig 14995 bp, 17 predicted proteins | sample IncBWC7MmetaG_FD_161055 | JGI IMG/M metagenome (GOLD analysis project Ga0210402, IMG submission 161055) | Forest soil microbial communities from Barre Woods Harvard Forest LTER site, Petersham, Massachusetts, United States - Inc-BW-C-7-M | ecosystem: Environmental > Terrestrial > Soil >...
GGCGGACGGCACGATTGTCGATATCGACCTGGCGCAATCCGATGCCATCGAGCAATGGGGGTTAATGTCGCCGATCAATCAAAACGGTTGGCGCTTGATCGGTGATTACACTTGCGCCTATCCGGCAAATACCGATGTCCATGATTTCTGGATCAACGAGCGCCGCATGTTCAATTGGCTCGGGAATTCGCTTAACCTTACTCTGGCGCAATATATCGATCTGCCCGGGAACCTGCGCACTCTGGCGTCAATCGGGGAAACGATCCAGCAATTTGGCAACTCCTTGGTTGCCGCCGGTCAATCGAACACGTTCCGGGTCCGGTTCTTGCCGGAGGAAAATCTCGCCGAACAGGTTATGGCCGGTATTTACACGTATCATATCCTATGGACGCCGCCGACCCCGATCCGCACCTTGAGGTTGTTACTCGAGTATTCGGTCGAAGATCTCACAGCTTGGATCTCTCTGGTCACCATTCCCGGCACGACTTAATTTTAAAGGAATCTCCGCGATGAAATATCCGAGCGTAATCAAGAATTTTAAGGTGTACGGCGACCAAGGAGTGTTGACCGGTGCGGCCGACATTACGTTGCCGAAAATCACGTTTGAGAAAGATGCGCTTAAAGGCGCCGGGATCGCCGGCTCACTGAATTTGCCGGTTCCCGGCAACGTGCAACCGATGGAGTGCGTTATAAATTTTCATACCCCAACAGCAGAAGCGCTTTCGATGTTCAAAGGCCAAAAACAACAGATCCGGTGCCTCTCATCGATCGAGTATGTTGACACATCGAGCGGCGAATTCGATGAGGATCCCGAAGAGATCATCATGGGGGTTTTCGGTGGCGAGTACGATTCCAATAAACGGGAACCGTCGACGAAAGGTGTCGTTGCACTCCGGTTCGATGTCGCGACCTTGGCGATTTATTTTGCCGGGATCGCATACTATCAAATCGATCCGATGAACGGGATCTGTATCTTTAACGGGGTTGACCTGAACGCCAAAACCCGGGCGAATATCGGTTAAGGCTGAAGGGTTAATCCTTCCTTGGTTTCGCTCAATAGTTGTTCAAAACTATCGGCCCATGCAATCGCGTCTTCGATCGATAGATCGAGCCAGAAATCAATCGAAGTCTTTGAAGCATACGCAAGCCCGAGATAGAACTTGCGCATATTGTTAATGTCGGTCTTTGCGGGCGTTAGCTTTCCATGAGGGTCTTCATCACCCCGCCCGAATATTGAAAAGCACTCGCGCGCAACATCAGAAGGGGAAGCTCCGTATAATCGAGCTTGTAGAGATCTTCCGGGGTGATCTTGTTCAGCCTGGCAATAACCAGGGAAAGAAAATTGATTTCGCTGAATAGATTGAACGTGACTCGGTAAATATCTGGGTATTGCCGCCGGAATTCGGCGACTACATTGAAAAATCCGCGGCCGCCGAGCGATTTCGGATCGATCAAAAGCCGGGTAAGTTTCTCTTTACCAGCAACTAACGGTTTCGATAAGACGAAGTAGCGATCGTCATCGGAGACCGTCAGCGAAGCATCAACTTCGATTGGTTCAGATTCGGGTCTCGATTCATCGGTATTGGGTGCGGGTATAGAAACAGAGGGTTCCATCACCCTGCTAAATACTGAGATCGGTATTTAGTAGCGAAATGGCACGTGTTGTTCACGCGGTTGATGTCGAGATTGAAGGTCATTTAGATCCTAGTCTCGCGAAAGCTGTCGGCATGACGGAGGCGCAATTTAAGCGCTTGGAATCGGCCGCTAAAACGTTCAATTCGCTCGTAAGCAAGATAACGGTTCCGTCTTCAGTAGTTACCGCTACGGAAAAAATCGATTCGAGTTTGGGCAAAATGGCGAGCCATTCGGACCAGGCCGCACGTCGGGTCGAACATAACTTTCACCGAATTGCCGAAGAAGCGCACAAAGCCGGCGAAACGATCCAGAAAAATTTAGCTGGCGCATTTGATCGGGTGCTTGAATCGGCCATGCATATGACTGGGATTGGTGGGCTGATTGGCGGAGTCGGCGCTGCATTTGCCGGCGAGGAATTCATGCGCGGCGCATTTGAGGTGCGAGCCGAGCGTGGCGTACTGCAAAACCAATTGCGCACACTCTCCGAAAGCCAGGGGCGCGGCTTTCTCTCAAGCCAGATCGATACGTTGTTGCGGAACATGGAAGGTCGCGAGACCGCGGTCCGGTATGAACCGTTGCTCGAGACAACGAACATGATGCTTTCAGCGGCACCGCAACGGTTCCAGAACATTGAACAAGTGCACAAGATGCTTTCCCAGCTTGCCGATGTGTCACGCACTCCGCAGGCGTTTGCAATGGTCAGCCAGGCGTTTACCCGGATCCTGGCCGAAGGCAAGGTTGACGCGCAACATCTGAATGAAATGTCGATCGATACCGGGTTTGCGTTCAAAAAAGCGATGGCTGACGCACTTAAGGTTACCCCGGAACAGCTTTCTGAGATGCTAAAAAAGCATAAAATACCCGGTGAAAAACAGATTGAGGCTTTGATGCAAAGTTTCGATGTGTTGACCGGGCCGGGCGGGCCGGCATATCATCATGCCGAGGCGCAACTTGCTGGGCTTGCCGGTCTTCAGGAACGGTTTATCGGGCATTGGCGCGATTTTCAGGAATCGTTCGGGATGCAATTGGAAAATTTCATTTCGCCGATTGCTGAAAAGGTCTTCTCGATCCTTACGCCGGCGGCGCTTACCCATGCGTTTGATGGGCTCACAAGCTACGTCAAAGGCATTGCGACCGCACTTGCCAGTCTGGTTGATCATTTGCAGCATGGGCGCGCTGCAGCCGAGCTCCAGGCGATCGGGACCGCGTTCAGTAATTTCTTTTCCCGGGTGTTTGGCGCGGGGAGTTTTGCTGGATTCTTTAAAGAGGTTCAAGATCCGATTAACGGAATTCATACGGTGCTGACCGAGACCGGCAAAAATTGGGCCGATGTGACCAGCGGCAAATGGGCCGACTCGATCGCGAAAGCTTTGGAAACCGTTCGCAAAACTGTCGAATTCATTTCCCAGCATTTCGAGGCGATCAAAAATACGTTGCTCGGTATTTTTACCGCAATGGGAATTGCCAAGGCGACCGAGGTCGGCAAAGGAGTCTGGGATTTTGCCAAAGCAATCTGGAACATCGGTCGAATGATCGTTACCGCCGGCCAGGTTACTGTAATGGGAGGCGCTGGAGGCGCGGCCGCGGAAAAAGCCGAGGGCACAGTTGCAAAAGCCGCCGGCTTTTCAGGATGGGGGGTGCTCGGGGGCGGCGTATTGGCTGGCGTGATCATGCAACAGATCGAAAAGGCGGCTTACCGGAATTTGCCGCCCGGGTACTCGCTCGGCGCCGAAAGCCAGAAACGCGGTGACGTTCAGAGAGCACAACAAAACCTTGATGCACTTCGCGATCAGCAAGCGTTGCAGCACAATGTGAGCGCCGAAAGCATTCATGCGGCCGAGCAACAGTTGGCCGCGACCCAAGCCGCACTTGCCGATTATCTGCGGATTAAATCGGCGGCCGATCAGACGGTCAGCGTTATGGAAAAGTTGCCGGGAATCGCGAGTCAGACGGCGAGCGCTTTCGCCAGTGTCGCGGCCGCAGCAAATGCGGCTAATCGGCCGAGCCCTTTGTTGCCGGTTCCCGCGCTTACTCCGGTCGCGCCGCATGCTGTCGGTGGGATCTTTACCCGGCCGCATATCGGACTAATCGCTGAACGCGGACCCGAAGCGATTATCCCTCTTCGCGGCCGGCATGGTGGTTCGGCAATCACGGTTAATTCGAACCCGACAATCAATCTGGGGGCTGGTGGGGATGTCGGTTCGTTGCAAGATATTTTAGCCGAGCACGCCCGCCAGATCGCTGCGGAAGTGCGCCGGATCTTTGAAATGGAGAATGAGGAGATTGCGCCGGTATGAGCCCGACTTACACAACCGTTCAGGGTGAAATGTGGGATTTTATCTCGCGCAAAGTCTACGGATCGGAACGGTTTATGAATGTCTTGATTCGTGCGAACCGGGCTTATTTGCAGGTTGTCTCTTTCGATTCCGGTGCGGTGCTGCAAACGCCGGAAATCGTTACCACAAGAAAAATCAGTTCGGTCCCCTGGGGAACCATTTATGCATTGAACTAGTGCAAAAATGGCAGCTTTAACCGACATTCCCGGGATCGGGCCGGCACTCGCCGGAATGCTTTCGCAGGTGCGTTCGGCTCGGCCCATCATTTCGTATTCTGGTGCCGATGTGAGTCAGGAGGTTTACCCGTCTCTTCAGGAATTGACATACAAAGAAGGGACCGAATCCAAAGGTGACAATGTCGAGCTCAAGCTTGCCGATCCCGAGGGTCGGTTCCGCCTTACCTGGTCACTCAAAGTCGCCGTCCCGCTCAATCTGTCTCTGGAATCGCAAAATTGGTTGTACCAAGGTGAACGCACCCATCGCGATTGCGGTTCATTCGAGATTAAACGGATCTCGATCCGGCAAGATAAACGGTCCGGAACGATTGTCTCTCTATCGGCGTCAAGTATCCCGGTATCATGTTCGGGCCGGCTCGAGCGCAAAAACCGAGCATGGACTAAAACAACACTCAAAGCGATCGCGCAACAGGTCGCAACCGATAACGGATTGGCGCTCCGGTACATCGCCAAGGAAAACCCGAAGATTGCCCGAACCGATCAACATGATGAATCCGATTTCGTGTTACTCGATCGGCACGCACATGAAAACGATCTTTTCGTTAAGGTTAAACAGAAAACGCTCTGGATCATTTCCAAGGAAGAGCTCGAGCAACAGGCGCCGGTTGGCACGATCGTTTGTCCGACCCCGGGGAATCCCGGTGGGGTGAACGGGCGCGGCGGGATCACCTCATGGGAGATCAGTGAATCTACGGAAGACATCTACAAGGCGGCCGAGGTCAAGTTCCGAAATAATAAGACGGGCATGACCGTGACCGGGACCGCAACCGATCCGAAAGCGGTTGTCGGGTCGGTCTTGCGCGACAAATACAATCCGCATACCGAATCTAGCCAGGATACCGAAGGTTGAATCTGCCGCCTTTAATTTCGAATCCCTGGCAGCTTGTCAAGTTGCCGGCGCCATTGCCGGTTGCCGAAACCGATTCCGGCGCGGTCACTAAAGCCCATCGGACGGCCCGCGGCAAACTCAAGAAAAAGAATCGGAAAGGCAAAAAACATCGAATCGTTGTGCCGCTTAATCTGACGCTTGAAGCCGGCAACGTTTACACCCTGGAAGGGTTCTCGCCGGATTTTGACGGCAACTGGTTGCTTATCGAATGTGAACACAAGTTCGTCGGCAAGAGTGGGAGCACGACCAGCCTTGATTTCGAGAAGGTGATCACCGGGTACTAGATTTTATGTTTCGCGATTACGGGAGTGCGGAAAAGCCCGATCCTACGGGTTTCAATGTCGTTCGCAGCGGCATGGTTGTCGATCGGCGGTTCGGTAAAAACGGGCCGGAAGTCCTAATCGCTTACAATGACCGCGGCGTGACTAGCGATTGGTTGCCGGTTGGTAACCAGGGGTCAGCCGGTGCGACCATGTTCTATTGTCCGCGGCTCAATGATAATGTCACCGTGCTGCATTATCCGACAGCTATCGAACAGGGAATCGTTGTTTGCACTAACCCGACTAAAAACGGGGGATCGATTCAGCCGGATTCAATCAATTCGGTGGCGATGCTTGCCGATGACGGGTCGCAGTTTTCCTATAATCCGGATACGAAAACCCTGGCGATCCAGGGGGTAGGCACTATCACGATCTCGGCCAGCGGCGATACCTCAATTCAAAGTAACGGCAATTTAAATGCGATTGTCGGCGGGAACTTGTCGGCATCGGCCAATGGATCGGCAACGGTTACCGCACCTACTATCACGCTGCAAGGCAACGTCACGATCACCGGTAACCTGACCGTGCAAGGCGTGACCAGTTTGCAACTGGCGAGCGCCAACCCGCATTGCACGAATACGGACGGGAGCGGTGGCGGAACTTGAGCTGAGTATTTACTCACCGATATGGTCATCGGTTCTTTAGGTGTGATCCCGTTTGTTGCCGGATACGGTACGGCGAACACGTTCCATTCGATCCATAAAGCCAATAAAATTTCTTACGTGAAACATGCGGTGATTGCCGGTCTTGATCTGATTGAAGCTACCGGGGATGACCCGATCGATATTCAGATTGAGATGATGTTTTTTGCGCCCTATACATTGCCACCGTCCCAATCGATTCCCGCAGTTGAAGCTTTATTGGCCGCCAAGATTCCGATGCCTCTCTTTGCCGGTGATGCGCCGGTCGGCCGCGGGATCATGTCATTGTTCGTGATTGAATCTTTGTCGGTCAGGATGACGAAATGGGTTGGCGCCGAGCTCGCGATTGCGACACTCGATGTGAAACTGGTCGAATACTCTAATCCGTTCAACCTGGCCGGGCCGCTCGGTGCGCTGGCGAACCTGGCCGGGAGCGTTGTCGGCCGAATCATTTAGGGAGCGGGATATGGCCAACCCGATCAAATCCTATTCGGCGATCGCGAACGGTAAACGCTGGATCTTTGACGGTGCGTTCCAGTTCGATTTCGATGCGCCGGCAAACTCTGTTCAGGAAGTTTTACAGAACGTTTTTAACATCATCGCGACGCCGTTAGGCACCCAACCGTTGTTTCGATTATTTGGTTCAGATCAGAACTGGATCGATTCCCCGGGGAACCTGATCGGGTTTCAGGCGAAAACGGCATTCCTTCTCGCGATCCGGCTTTGGGAACCGCGGGCAAATATTCAACAAATCCAGTTCGCGCTTAATCCGCTGGACGTCATGGCCGGCCAGTACACGCTTTCATTGGTTGTCGAGGTGGATTTGTCCCGGTCGATCACGCAAGCGCTCTACGCACCGCCTAGCGACGCGGCAACGTGGCTTATAGACGGACCGGTTGACGGGGTTCTTTCGGTTCAACAGGAGACCGTCACCGTCTAAGGTATTTATTCGGGTAAAGATGCCGGATCCATTCGTTAATCTGCCCGCGATCAGTTTCGTCAATACCGATGTTGCCGCACTTCAGAATGCCGTCGTTAAATCATTCCAAGACATGTGGCTGGCGGATACCGGTGAAACCCTGATTCTCACCCAAGCCGATCGGCGATACCATTTCCTTTTATCGTTGACCGCCTACCTGGTTCAGGAACGCGAGCTCATCGACGCATCGGCGAAACAGAACCTTTTGCCGTTCGCGCAAGGCGGATTTCTCGATCAGCTTTGTTCGCTGTACGGTCCGCGTGGGCTGCGGTTGCCAGCAAGCGCGGCAATTGTCCAGATGAGTTTCACGCTTTCCGCACCGCTTAACACCGATGCGGTGATCCCGGCCGGCACCCTGATCGCTTCGACTGATGCGACCGGGCTCGTGTTCGCTACAGTGGCCGATCTGACTATCCCGATCGGCAATTTTATCGGGTATGTCAATGCCGCCTGCCAGACAATCGGGCCGATCGGCAACGGGTTGTTGGCCAATACAATCACAAATCTTTTAAGCTGGAACGCACCCTTTTCAGTCGCGGCGACCAATGTCGAGACCTCAGCCGGCGGTGCGGATACCGAAAGCGATTATGCTTACAGCCGGCGCATTTATCTGGCGACGCAATCGTTTTCCAATGCCGGCTCATACGGCGCCTATGAATTCTTTGCGCTCTCAGCGAGTGCCTCAATCGCGCAAGTCAGCGTTACGGGTCCCGAAGATGGCATTGCACCCGGCAACGTTCTGATCACGGTTCTTTTACAAAACGGCGATTTCCCGAATCAGGCCATGCTTGACCTGGTTTATGGTGCGGTTAATCCGGACACGATCCGCGATCTGTGCGCCAAAGTCACCGTTCAGGCGCCGGATCCTATCGCTTATTCCGTCTGGGTCGATTATTACATTGATGCGAGCCAGGCGAACCAGGTCACCCAGATCCAAAGCGATGTGAATCTCGCGGTCGCCAATTGGGTTAATGCGCAAAGGCTGAACCTGAAAGGCTCAATTAACCCATCGCCATTGATCGTGGCGATGATGAACGCCGGCGCAAGTTATGTGATCGTTTCGCAGCCGACGCACCAAATCTTGACTAAATCGCAGGTGCCGTCGCTGACTAATGATCCGGTTGTCGTTTATGTCGGGACCGAGGCTGACTTGCCATGAAAAGTTTCCCGAGCGCAAGCCTGCTCGATTTCTGTAACCCGGCTATTGCCGCCGATCAGACGTTCGTTGCCATGGCTAAAGCGCTCGATCCGCAACTGGCCGAGATCCGTTCTTTGATTCAGAATAACCAGATCATTTGCAGCCTGTTCACGATCCCGGAGAATGTCGTCGATTTCATTGCCATCTATCATTTCAATACTCCGTATTACAATTTGACTTTGCCGCTCAATACGAAACGGCGCCTGGTCGAGAATTCGATCCTGAATTATTTGCCGTTCGGGACCGCCAGTGCAGTGCGCGGGTTGCTCTCGATCGCGTTTAATTACGCCGAGGTCGTCGAATGGTGGCAGGATACGCCGCCGGCCGAGCCGCACACGTTCCGGATCGTGATCAGCGATCCCCTGGTTGATCCGGCTAAGGTTCACGAAATGATCCGGCTGATCCTGGTCATGAAAAATGTCCGGTCCTGGTTCGCCGGCATCTCGTCATTCACGACGGCGCAAATCCCGCTCAAGATTTCATGCTCGGTTGCAACCTACAAATATCAGGTGGTGCGGTGACCCTGGTATTTACTTTCTTGAAATGGCCAACTTCTCTCAGGTCACCGTTACCGATGCCGGCCGGCAATTGATCAATTCACTGGTTGCCGGTCAAACGATCGAGATCCCGCAGGCGCAAGTCGGGAGCGGTACGCCGGCAACCGGCGTTGATCTCGATGGATTAACACAACTGGTCCATTTCGTCATGGACGCGGATGCCACAAGCGCCAATGACCAGGTTCTTTATCAGACGACCGTCCGGATCCGGGTCTCGAGCCAGTATGCGCCATATCAATTTCAACTAAATGAAATCGGGATTTTTGCGGCTATTGGGGCTTCGACCCCGATCTTGTTCGCTTATGCAAGCGCCGGAACTACCGGCGACACAATTACGCCGGACCCGACTCCGAGTGCCGTCGTTTACGATTACGCGGTTCTGATTCAGTACGAGAGCGATGTTCCGACCAATACAACGGTCACAATAACTCCAGTCTTGGAACTTCACGCGGCAACCCATCGCGGCAACGGGATCGATCCGATCGGGCTGGCCGATACTACCGCAAGCGGGTTGCTTACTACAGTGCCGGGTGATGCGACGAAAGTTTTGCTTGGGTCAAATCCGCAATCCTGGGGACCGATCCCTTTACCGGCTGGCGTCATGATGGAATATGGCGGCGCGACTGCACCGCCTGGTTGGTTGCTTTGTGATGGCTCGGCAATCAGCCGGACAATATTCGCCGCACTTTACGCCGTGATCGGCACGACCTACGGCGCCGGGGACGGAAGCGTGACGTTCAATTTACCGGATGCGCGCGGGCGCACCATGATCGGTGCGGGGCAAGGAACCGGGCTTTCCTCGCGTACTCTCGGCGCGAAAGGAGGCGAGGAATCGCATGTTCTTTCCATGCCCGAGCTCGCCGCGCACACCCATACCGTTAATGATTTGGGGCATACCCACACTTTGAATGAAGGGAGCGGGCACAGTCACGTGGTCACTGATCCGGGTCACGCCCACACACTCAATGAGGGTGCCGGCCATACTCATGGAATAACACAAACCGCGCATGCTCACGATATTGATGATACTGGCCATACGCACAATACCGAAACCCTGAATTTCACTTACACGCCGCAACCGCCGATCATGCAAGTGCCACTTTATGATCCCGTTCCGAATCAATGGTGGGTGCGGGATATGCGTGCTGTGTCGAGTAAGAATGCAACTGGCGTCAATGTTAAGCCAGCCTTAGCGAATCTGGTAATGGCTACGGTTACGACCGGCGCATGGATCGCGAATTCAGTAAGTCGAGTCACGATTAATCTAGCCCAAACGGGGATGGCTATAATTTCGCAAGTCACCGGGATCACAAACGCTAATACCGGTGGCAATGGGGCGCATAATAATATGCAACCATTTCTGGCAGTGAACATGATCATCAAGACCTGAATCCTTCTGATGCCGTACCCGAACACATTAATCGCGACGTCGTTTGAGGATGCGTTCAGTATCCCGCTCGCCTGTTTCCGGAACCAGGGATGGAATCCTTCGTTTCTGATTAGTGATGACAATGATTCCCCGATCGATATCTCTGGGGATCGCCTGGCGCTCATGATCGTGCCGCTATCTTATGACGGAATCACAATCGGGGATCCGATTTTAACCGATAAAACGTTCACCGTCGATTCAACCGGTGCCGCGGTCTTTAACGTGTCTAAAACCGATCTGGACGGGCTTTCGCCCGAGGGCACCTATCAATGGTTTCTTGAACGCCAGGAACTCGGCCAGACCGATTCCAGCGTGGTTGTAGCCGGTCCTTTGCAGGTCAGCGATTCGCCTCCGTTTCCGCCATGAATACAACGATCTCTAATCCGACGATCAAAGTTTCCGTTGCTGGGGTGCGGAGTGTGGAAACCGCGCGTTGGTATGGCGGCCTATTCGCCGGATCATCAATCCCGGCTAATAATACGCCGATGGTGATTCCGTTAGCCGATTCGGGTTCAGTCATCGGTGCGGCCGCGTTTCTGACCGTTCTCTCCGATGGAATTGCGTTTACCGACGATCTCACCGTTGAAGCCAATGTTTGGGCGCAATGTTCGGATCTCGGGTCCGCACCTAAGTATCTCGGGGTTCGTTTGGATTCTGATCCGGCGAATCAAATGAGGATGCAAACAAGTTTCGTGAACGGTGTCGCAACGTGTGTTGTTTCAATCGTTGTCGGGGTCGGTGACACCTTGCGTTTCGTTGGTTTAGGCACAACGCAGGCGTTCTCGATTCTGGCTGGGTCAATCAGTTTGCGCGCCGATTCAATGCTTTCATGAGTGCGAATCAATCCCTCACATTTTATGCGAAACGTGATAACACGCTCGATATCACGATCCGCACCAATGCGGGGAACCCGGTTGATCTCACCGGCTATAAGCTCCAACTGACAATCAAAGCGTTGCTTTCCGATGTCGATACCGCGGCGCTTTACCAGGGACCGCCGAGCTTTGTTAATCTGCAATTTGGCCGGTTCAGTTTCCTGGTGCCAATTGCAACCACAAATGACACATCTTGGGTCGCGGTAACCGCCGGATTCTATGATGTGTCGACCGTGACACCGAGCGGGAAAACTTCAACACTGCTTGGCGGCAACGTCACGATCGTTCAACCCGTCGCGCAAACGATGGCCAAAGCAGGATAATTTTTATGCCGACCTCTCCGACCGATATCGTTGATCCCGGGTACACCGTTAATGCGATTACCCCGATTATTCTCTCTTTAGATCCGACTAAAGGCGAGAACGGTGCGCCCGGTGCGCCTGGCCAAAGTATCAATTGGCGCGGGGTTTGGGCGACCGGGGTGCAATATGCGGCGTATGATGCAGTCTCGCGTAATCCGCCAGGTGCATCGTATTTGGCGGTTGTCGCTAATATCAGCGTTGACCCGGCAACGGATAACGGAAGTGTTTGGGGTGTTCTTTCGGCACCCGGTGCCACCGGTCCACAAGGCCCTGCCGGCACGACTTATCGCGGCGCTTGGGTCTCGACTACGACGTATGTCAAGAATGATTTGGTCACCAAGCTGGGCACGACCTATATCGCGGTCAGTGCGAGTACAAACATTGATCCGGTAACCGACGGCGGCACACACTGGCAGGTGTTTGCCGCTGGCGGCACCGGCGACATGTCCAAGGCAGTTTATGATGTTAACAATGACGGCATTGTTGATCATGCCGCTGCTGTGCCTTGGGTCGGGATAACCGGTACACCGGCAAGCTTTACGCCGGCCGCCCATGAATCAACGCACGAGCTCGGTGGATCGGATCCGTTGCCGGCCGCCAGCACGACGAAAAGCGGTTTACTAAAACCATTAACCGGTTTAACCACCGACTATGTCGGTGGCGACAACGCGTGTCATGATATTGTTTCTGCAGTCCAACCGGTGATCTGGAGCGTGCGCCTGCGCAGCTTTAACGCGGTCGGCAATCCGACGTTTGAGGTCGATCAGCGTAACGTCGGAACTGCGTTAGCAAATCCTGGAAGTGGCACACTGACTCAGGATCGTTGGGCTTACAATCATGTTGGAACCAGTGCTTGCTCAATAGTTCAGCAACCGCTCAATATAGTCATTCCCGGAACGAACTTTCTTATTACGAGATCAGTGTGTCGGGTAACGCTGACAACGGCTCAAGCAAGTTTGGGAGCTGGTGATTACATCTTTATTTCCCAGAGTGTGGAAGGCCCACAATGGCGAGAGCTTGCAACCGATGTACATTCAGTCTCACTCCTTGTGCAATCGAGTGTTGCCGGATTAAAATTTGGGATGTGTGTTCGTGATGGCATTAGTACTACCAAAAGCTTAGTTAAACTTTGTACGATTCCTAGCGCGAATACACCGATATTGATTACTTTACCAAATTTGCCAGTGTGGCCGTCTGGCAATTTCACTTATGCGCCTGGGGTTTTTGGTTATTTTCTTAACATTTGTCTTGCCGCGGGAAGCACGTTTATTGCTCCGGCAAATGACACTTGGCAGAACGGGACTTTTATAGGTGCTGCTGGTCAAAGCAACTTCGCCGCGAGCCCGGTCAATTCCACCTTTGATATTGCCTTCATCCAGCACGAGCCCGGCGCGCTTTGCACGACGCCGATCGATTGCCCGTTCGGTCAGAACCTTGACGGCGATTTTGGATGTCTGCGGTATTTTTCAAAAAGTTATGATTATGCGACAAAACCCGGTTCTGTGAGTAATTCAGGCTACTATTTTGCGGCACCAGGGGCATCAACTTTCCCGAAGGCTAATGCTCGATGGCCAAAGATAATGGCAAAGACACCGACTGTTTCAATTTATGCAACTGCAACGGGTGCTGTAAATACGGCAACTGATGACTCGACGGGTGGAGCTATTGCAGCTACTGCAAACGACATAAACTCCGCAGGAATGGGGTCACTATCGATCCCCGGCGGGCTCACTGCAGGGCATGCCGCGCTATTCCACTACACCGCCGACACCCTCTGGTGAACCTTTTATGGCAACTCCCTACACTTCAAGCTATGCGCTCCGGTATCAGATCCCGAGCGTGCAACAACAGATCGAAGTCGCCGTCATTCATGACGTCGAGGATATCAACAACGAAGACCCGGCAACCCCAGATCATGCCAACCGGCTAGCATGGGCGACTTGGGCAAACAAGAATTCCAGTGTCGCCTGGAATCCCTTTGCCTGGCCGGTTGCGATGAATCCTACAATCCAAGCCAGCGTTCAGACCGATCCAAGCGGTCAAAGCGTGCAAGACAGCGATGTGCAGTTTGTCGTGACAAGCGCGTTACCGCAAGTAATTGCCGACTTTATCGCCCATCCGCCGCCGGGGGCCTAAAGCGATTCAATTTTCCGAGATCATCCACGAAAGCGTATATCTTCATCGGGTCTGGAAACGAGATTTTTTCGAACTCTACCGCAAAAAACGGTGTTACATTGGTGATACCGAGCAAAGAGTGATTTCGTAAATCGCATAAGTTCAATCACTTATCTTTTTTCCGCCAACGCCCTTTTAAGGCGTGGGTTGTGGGTTCGAGCCCCACCCAACCCAGATCCTTATTTCTCCTCGAGAAACTGCTCTAATACTTGATCCGCAGGTCTGTGGTAGTCTCCAAATTTGCCGACTTGGAATCAGACAAAAAAGACGTATCGGACAAAGAAACATTGATTTTCTGTTACAGTAGCAGTAGTAGCAGTCGTTATCTGCTACAGGAAAACTGCTACAAAAAACAGGAACCAAGAAATGAAAGTTAAATTCTACGAAACAAGAAATTGCTGGCGGGTCATTGTGCCGGCTCGGTTGACTGATACCGGCAAAGATCAGGCCCGATACTTCAAAACCAAGGAGGAAGGCGAAACCGAGGTTCGCCGGATACTCGGCCGCGGTGCATCGGCCAAACCGCAACTTAATGATCGTCAGAATGCGATCCTTTCAATGGCAGAAACCGAAGGGTTAAACCTCGAGGATATTCAAACAGCTTTCCGCCATTATCGCGCGACTGTCCTTAACGTCAGCAAACGTGCTCATCTGTTCGAGCTTGTGGAAAAGTTTCTCGAGCGCCAGGTGCACGAGGGTCGAGCACCCCGCACCCTCGACGATGATCGGCAACGATTATCGAAACTATGCACCTCATTTGAAAATATCGACGTTTCCCGGCTGACCGAGACTGGACTCCGGCAATATCTCGAGCACTACCCGCCCGGATCCAATCGCCGAAGCCATTATAAAGCGGTGCGGAAATTCATTCGGTGGGCGCATGAATCCGGTTACCTGGCAATCGATCTCATGGCCCGGATCCGACCTCTTGATCAATGGGGCGTCAACAACGAGATCGTGCCAATCGAAGATTTTCGCCGACTGCTTTTCGTGACGGCCGGCCTCGAGCCGATCGAACCGGCTGAGATTCCCACTACCCGCTATATCGGGTTGTTCCCCTATTTCGTGCTTGGGGGCCTGGCCGGCATGCGGCGAGCCGAGCTCTTACGGGATCGTAATAGCCAATCGATTCTCGAATGGAGCGATATTCTTTGGGATGAAAATCTAATCTCGGTGCGGGATGAAGTCGCCAAACAAACCCGGGCCGCGGATCGACGTCGGTTTATTCCCTTAGAGTCGGCAACCCGGGAATGGTTGAATCTGGTTCGCCAAGATTCTGGCCCGGTCGTTAATATCTGGCAATCAACGCACACCAAGCTTTGTCGGGAACTCTTCGGCAAGCTCGAGATTGATCTTCCGGAGA
>Ga0210402_10003387_pt1 | contig 14992 bp, 12 predicted proteins | sample IncBWC7MmetaG_FD_161055 | JGI IMG/M metagenome (GOLD analysis project Ga0210402, IMG submission 161055) | Forest soil microbial communities from Barre Woods Harvard Forest LTER site, Petersham, Massachusetts, United States - Inc-BW-C-7-M | ecosystem: Environmental > Terrestrial > Soil >...
ATCTCGCCGACGCCGCGTGCGCCAAACGGATGCCGCGGGTTCGGGACCTCAATCAGGATCGCGTCGATCATCGGCATGTCGGAGCAGACCGGCACACGGTAATCGAGGAAGCCCGGGTTTTCCAAATGTCCGTCCTGATCGTAGACGTACTCCTCGCTGAGCGCCCAGCCTATGCCCTGCGCCACACCGCCCTGCATCTGGCCCTCGACATAGGAGGGATGGATCGCGCGGCCCACATCCTGGATCGCCGTGTAACGCAGGATCTTGACGTAGCCGGTCTCCGGGTCGACCTCGACATCGCAAATATGCGTCGTGAAGCCCGGCGCCGGGCCCTGCGCGTTGATCTGCACCTCGGCGCTGATCGGCCCCCCGGTGCGGGCCGAGCGCGCGGCAATGGCAGCTAGATCGAGCGGCTCGAAGCCGCCGGCATTGGGACCGGCCGGGACCACGTTGCCATCCTTCCACTCGACGGCGTCCGCGCTGATCTCCCACATGATCGCGGCGCGCTTTTTCAATTCCTCGATCACATTTTCGGCTGCCTGCGTCACCGCCATCCCGCCAGCGAATGTAACGCGGCTGCCGCCGGTCGAGGCGCTGAAGCCGATCGCGGTCGTGTCGCCGACCACAGGCCGGACGTGATCGAACGGAATGCTCAGCACTTCCGCGACCATCATCGCCATCGAGGCGCGCGAGCCGCCTATATCGGGATGACCCCCGGTGACAGTGACCGTGCCGTCTTCGTTGACATGCACCGCCGCACTCGATTCGCCGCCAGCATTGTGCCAGTAGCCCGAGGCGATGCCGCGTCCCTGGTTGGGCTTCAGCGCGACCTTCATGTGCTCGCTGGCGCGCGCCGCCTCCAGTGTCTTTTGATAGCCGATATTGGTCCAGGTGACGCCGTGGGTCGCCCTGGTGCCGTCTTTGGCACCGTTGATTTCGCGCATCCTGAGCGGATCGATCCCCAATTCGCGCGCCAGCTCATCGATGCAGCTTTCCAAGGCGAAGGTGCCGATCGGCGCGCCTGGCGCGCGGTACGCCGCGACCTTCGGTCGGTTGCACACCACGTCGTAGCCGACGGTCAGTGCATTCGGAAAGTCGTAGACCGCCATGCTGCAGATGCAGCCCTGCTGCACCGGCGAGCCGGGGAACGCCCCGGCCTGGAATTTGAGGATGGTTTGGGCCGCGATGATGTGACCGTCCCGCTTCGCGCCAAGCTTGACTTCGACAACGGCGCCGGAGGTCGGCCCAGTGGCGCGGAACACCTCCTCGCGGCTCATCACGATCTTGACCGGCCGCCCCGATTTCTTCGACAGCATATAGGCGAGCGGTTCGAGGTAGATGATCGTCTTGCCGCCAAAGCCGCCGCCGATCTCGGCCGGGATGGCTCGAATATTGGCGATGTCGGCGCCGCAGATGCGCGCGGTATAGGCGCGCACCATGAACTGACCCTGGCTCGAACTGAAGATAGTCGTCTGGCCATCGGCCCCAACCGAAACCAGACAGGCGTGCGGCTCGATATAGGCCTGGTGCACCGGCTTTGTCGTGTAGCGCCGCTCAATGACCACGTCGGCTTCCTTGAAGCCGGCCTCGACATCGCCTTTGGCGAAACGCACGACCTTGGCGATGTTCGACGGCTTCTCAGGCTTCGGCTCGATCCCCGCAGTAAAGATGGTGTCGTGCAAGAGCGGCGCGTCCTCGGCCATTGCCGCTTCGACATCCATCACGTACGGTAAGACTTCGTATTCAACCTCGATCAGGTCGAGCGCCTGTTCGGCGATCAGCTGCGATGTCGCCGCGACCGCGGCCACCGGGTGGCCATCGTAGAGAACCTTCCCCTTCGCCATGCAATTCAGTGACAGGTCGCGCAGATTATGCGGCGCCGCGCCGATATGCGCGCGCTCGGGCGTGATGTCGGGAAAATCGGTGCGGGTGATGACTGCCTTGACTCCGGCCAACGCAAGCGCCTTTTCTGTGTTGATCGATACGATCCGGGCATGAGCATGCGGGCTGCGCTTGATCCGACCCCACAGCATACCGGGCATTGTCATATCGGCACCGAAATTGGCGCGGCCCGTGACTTTGTCGACGCCGTCGGGGCGGATCGGCCGGGTGCCGACCACCCGGAGTGCAGTCTTGTCGAGATAGCTCATGTGTACCCTCCCGTCGTCCCGCGCGAAGCCGGACATGGCACCATGGACCATGGCGGGGGTTTTCCGGACACTCGTCCGGTCACGAATGGGCTCCCCGCACCAGGGCCCTTGTTTTCGTTCCCACTAATACGTTGGAATGCACGCTGTCGGCAATTCCGCCAGGCGGCGGTTCATCACCTGCGGGTGCGAGGCACACACGACGTCCGGGGCTTGCGCCCTGGGCACGTGACCCTTTCAAAGTAGCAGCAACCGCGTTAAAGGTAATCGCGCCGTCACACCCCGAGCGCTCATGAGCGAGCGATCAACCAGAGCGGAAATGGGCGTCAAAAACTATTTGATTGAAGGCGTTTCTGGCACCGGCAAGACTGCGGTCTGCAAAGAATTGCAGCGACGCGGATACCATGCCATCAATGGTGACCGTGAATTGGCTTATCTAGGCGATCCGGAAACTGGTAACCCAACGGATGGCCCCATCGATGAGCCCTCGGCTATCTTCAGGTCCGAGCACCACATTTGGGATGTAGAGAAAGTAAAGACCTTGGTCGCCAACCAAGACAAGGCGGCAACCTTTTTCTGCGGCAACTCGAAGAATTCATCAAAATTCATCGATTTGTTCGACGGCGTTTTTATCCTTGAGATTGACCTCGACACCTTGAACCAGCGGATTGATGAGCGAGTAGCACTGGACCCAACTGATTGGGGCGCAAAACCGGCGGAACGGGAAATCATTGCACGATTGCATCAGACGAGAGAGGCAATACCTGGCAGCGGCGTGACAATAGACGCCACACGACCGCTTGAACAAGTGGTGGGTGAGATCCTCTGGAAATGCAGATAGGTAGACCAAGGAATCCACTCGCTAGGACCGCTCCGTTCGCTGTCCGCATTGGGTCGGAAGCGGCTCTCTCGCAGCGGCCCGGACCGGCTGGTAGGGCTCCGTCACTGATCGCGCCATTGCCCACCCTGGTCATGAGTTCGTCATCAAGGTCGATATTCGTGCGAATTTGTCGTCGTGTGCGCGCTGACGACGAGCGTCGCGCCGACCAAATATAAGTGTCAGGTCGACAGCCAGGTGCGGCCGTCACAGAATATTCGCCAATTGAGCTCAGGAGGAAGTCCCCAATGCCCGATATACCAACCTTCGGCCGCTACGCCGAACTTCCGTACGATCAAATGACGCCGGAGCAGCAAGAGGGTTATCGCTCGCTGGTCGAGACCCGCGGCGCGCTCGGCGGCCCGAACAGGATCTGGGTGCACAACCCCGGGCTGGCGAAGGTGATGGGGCCGCTGGGTGCTTATTTCCGGACCGGCTACTCGCTGTCCGAGCGTGAGCGCGAGATCGCCGTCATCATCATCAACAGCAAGTGGCATTCGATCTATCCGACCAACGCCCATGAGCGCGCCGGCAAAGCCTCTGGGCTACCGACCGAAAAGGTCGAAGCGCTGTTGTCTGGCCTGCCGACCTCGTTAGACGACAATCGCGAGCAGGTCGTCTACGAGATGGCCACCTGTCTGGCCAATTCGCGCTGGCTCGCCAAGGGAGTCTGGGACCGCGCGGTTGCGGCGCTCGGCCACGAGGGCATCACCGATGTCATTTGCCTGATGGGCTTCTACACCAGTGTCTCGATGACCTTGGCCTGTTATGACGTGCCAGCCGGCGCGACGGGGATGGCGCGCTGACGGTCACGGTGACCAACGTCGATTCAAGTACGGTGGGGTCGGTGATTTCGTCCCGACGAACGGCGAGCGATCTCGCGGACGATCGCCTGTCACAACCGACCGTGGCAACCACCGCGGCATTGCGGACACTGCCGAAAGCGAGGCGACAATGAACGAAGGCGATCCGGTCAAGTCGGCGGTCGCGGCGCACTGGAACCGCCGCGCGCCGACCTTCGACAGCGATTTTGGTCACAGTATCGTGACGGCCAACGAGCGCGCGGCATGGGATCGTATCTTTGGCCTGATCTCTGGAGGCCGAAGCGGGCTCGACGCGCTCGATGTCGGCTGCGGCACGGGATTTCTCAGCTTCGAACTGGCGGCTCGCGGGCATCGCGTGACAGGGATTGATTTCGCCGCCGCGATGCTGAACGAGGCGCGCCAAAAGACGGCGCTCACCAATGTCTCGGTCTGGTTTGAGCAGGGCGACGCCGAAAACCTTCCCTTCACCGCGCGCGTCTTTGATCTCGTAGTCTGCCGTCACGTGCTGTGGACCTTGCCGCATCCCGAGGTCGCGGTGGCGGAGTGGGTCCGGGTACTCCGGCCTGGCGGCCGGCTTGTCGTACTCGACAGCCAATTTGATGAGAACGTGCTGATCAGTTCAAACCAGAATGCCCGGGCCAGCAGCGAGTACGCCGGTCTCGAACGCCAGTTGCCGTTTCTCGGTGGCCGCCCGCCGGCGGACATCGAAGCTCTTTTCGAGGCCAATGGCCTCGTCGAGATTGGCCACGACCCGCTCGCCGACCTGGTCGAGGCGCATTACCGTCGCATGGAGGCCGAGGGACTGCCACCGCGGCGCCGCCGTCGCTACGCCGCCTGGGGGAACGCGCCAGGCCGGCGTCCCGAGTGAAGACCATGAGGAGATATGTGGGGTGCCGGGAGGTAAGCTAACGGAATGCGGCCAGCTTTCAGGCGGTCTCAAAAGGAGCCTTGATCGCGGATCGGGCCACGGATGATGCGCGCCGGTACAGGATACCGAGAGCGCGTTATCCCGGTCGGCGCGATCTTCTACATCGGGGACGAGGGATGGTGGCGCGGCCACTACCGTGGTGCGCCCGCGACTGCCATCGCCGGGTGTGTCAGGCGGTTGCGCGCTCTGAATTCGTCATCTGCGAAGCCCATTGTCTCGACAACCATTATCGGCGCACCGGGATGTGCATAGCCGGACAGGACTTGTGCCAGCTCTTCGGCCGAGGTTCGCGTGATCGTGCGGATCGCCAGGTATGGTGCGCGGGTGGCGCGCTCCATGGCGCCGGCCCGCTCACCGCACCCCGCCAGGCTTCACTGGATCGAGATCGGCTCACCGGCAATGGCACGGGTCGTCTTTGCGTCAGAGGAGTGGCCGAACAGCGAGTTCGAGACCAAGCAGGATAAGGCAGATCAGGAACCATTGGCGAAAAGCGGCCGCACTGATGCGCTGTTGGAAATTTTCGCGGGCTTTCTATCCAAACACGCCCACATTGACGTCGACCTCGAGGAGCGACCAAGTCACGTCATCGTAGAGGCAATTGCGAGCGGCGCCGCCGATATGGGCATTGCGATCGCGCGAAGCGATTTCGACCACCTGGAACACAGGTCCTTCCGGACAGACCGTTTAGTGGTTCTCACTTCGCGGGAATGGCCAAGATTTAGGCGGAACCAATCGACCGCATTTAACGAGGTCGCCACTAAGCCGTTCGTGGGACTGAGTCCGGGCAATCCGCTACAAGAGCACATCGTCAGGCAGGCGGCCTGCTTGGGACATCATCTTGCATTTCGCGTGCGCCTTGCCACCCTTGACGCTGTGTGCAGGCTTGTCTCCCGAGGCATCGGTATCGCAGGTGTCCCGGAAGTCGCGGCTCGTCGAGCTGGGTCGAGCAAATCGGCTCGATATCGTGCTGCTTAAAGACGGATGCGCGACGCGCCAGTTAGTACTCTGGGCGCGCCGGTTCTCCGGTCTATCGCCGCATGCCAAGCTCCTTGCAGAAGCGCTTGCGCCGGATGATTCTTCATCCTCAGTCGGAATGGAGCATGTTCTTGATCTGGGCAGCCGTGAATAGATTACTTGGGCGCAAAACAGCGGTGACTGGCCGAATCCGGTACGTCGGCTTGTAAGTGTCCAACGGCGATAAGCAGGCATTCGTCCGTGCAAATTATTGAATGCGCGCGGTCCCCAACGCCTACTCTATTTGGAGTGAGCGCGGTCATCCGCTCCCTGCAGGTACCGGACCCCTTTGTACCGTTGGCACGGTGCCACCGGCACCCACCGTTCGTCCCGCACGCATCGCGCGCCAGACTTTCTCCGCGGTCGCGGGCATCTCGACATGCGTGACGCCAAATTCGGCGAGCGCATCGACAATCGCGTTGACGATCACGCCGAGCGAGGGCGTGATGCCGCCCTCGCCGCCGCCGCGAAAACGGAGCGGATGCGTGGTCGACGGCACCTCGCTGATATCGGTCGCGAAGAACGGCAAATCGCCCGCGCGCGGCATCGCGCAGTCCATGAAGGAACCTGCCAACGGCTGACCGCTCTCGGGGTCGTCGATGCAGTGCTCCATGAGAGCCTGGCCCATCCCCTGGGCGATGCCGCCATGCGTCTGGCCATGGATGATCATCGGGTTGACCGCGCGGCCGACGTCATCGATCGCGGTATAACGGGCAAGCTCAACCAACCCGGTCTCGGGATCGACCTCGACCTCGGCAACGTGCCAACCATGCGGGAAGGACGAGATGCGGCTGACGACATTGCCGGTGCCGACGAGTGGACCGCGCAGCGTTTCCGGCACCCTAGTGTCGCCCTCTGCTGCCGCGGCGACCGTGAACAGATCGACCGCTCGGTCGGTGCCCTTGATCGTGAACCTGCCGTCGGCAAAGCCGATATCCTCGGCCGTCACCTCGAGCAGATGCGAAGCGATTTGCATCCCCCGTTCGATAATTCGTTGGGAGGCGGCCTGCATCGAAATCGAGGCAAGCCGAATTGAGCGCCCGGAATGCGATCCGGCGCCGAATTTCGTGCGGTCGCTGTCACCGGTCGCCAGGCGGACGCGCTCGTTCTCGACCCCGAGCCATTCACCCAGCAAATGGGCATAACTGGTCTCGTGCCCTTGCCCGCTCGACAGCGTGCCGATCTCGACCTCGACCACGCCGTGCGGCAGCACCCTGGCCACCGCCTCTTCCTCTGGTGAGCCGCTCTGCGACTCGACATATGTCCCGATCCCGTGACAACGACCGCGCCCACGGGTTTCCTCGAGCCGCGCCGGATACCCATTCCAATCGGCAAGCGCCAACGTGCGGTCGAGAATCGCCTCGTAGGCGCCGCTGTCATACGTCATGCCGAATGGATTGGGATACGGCAGTGCGGTTTCGGGGATCAGGTTGCGGCGGCGCAGCGCGACCCGGTCGAAGCCGAACTCGCGTGCGGCGCGGTCGATCAGCCGCTCCATGACGAACATGACCTCAGGCCGCCCAGCACTGCGGTAGGGCGCGGTCGAGACCGTATTGCTGAACACCGCGCGCGCTCGCACCAGCGCCACCGGCGTGCGGTAGAGGCTGGTCATCAGCTCGGTGCCTTTGGTCAGCGGCACGAAGGAGGCGGCATAGGCGCCAAGATTGCTGAGGTTCGAAGCGCGCAGCGCGAGGAAATCGCCTTGATCGCTGAGTGCCAGCTCTGCCGTGACGGTCAGGTCGCGGCCCTGAACGTCGGTGAGCATGGCTTCGCTCCGCTCGCAGCGCCATTTGACCGGCCGGCCGGTGCGCCTTGCCGCCCAGCAGATCAGCGCGAATTCGGGATAGGTGCCGTTGCGGGTACCGTAATTGCCGCCGACATCATCGGCGACGACCCGAATCTGCATGTCCTCGACGCCGAGCATGCGTGCGACGTCGCGTTTGGGGCGCCCGACGCCACCGCCGCCCGCATAGAAAGTATAGCGGCTCGTGCCGGTATCATATTCGGCGAGCGCAGTGCGTGGCTCCATCGGCACGCCAGTCACCCGCTGCACATGGGTTTCGAGCCGCACGATATGCGCGGCCTCGGCAAAAGCGGCCTCGGTCGCCGGGCCGTCGCCGACCATGGCATCGATTACGACGTTCGGTATACCCCACAGCTCCTGTGCTTCCGGCGCCGCGGCCGCCACTGCCGCTGTCACCGCCGGCAATGGGCGGTAGTCGACGACGACGAGCTCGGCGGCGTCCTTGGCGGCGGCCAGCGTCTCGCCAACGATCAGCGCGACCGCCTCGCCCGCAAAACGGACCCGGCCGATGGCCAGCGGCATCTGGTCCGGCACCGCTATCGACGAGCCATCGGTGTTGTCGAGCGTGATGTCGGGAGGGCTTCGCGATGCCGGAGCATGGGGCATCGCGCGATTGCCGTCGGCGAGATACTCCGCCGCGGTCAGCACCGCGACGACACCGGGCGCAGACAAGGCGGCGGCGGTCTGGATCGCGGCGATTTCGGCGTGGGCATGTGGTGAACGTAATACCCAGGCGACGGCCTGCCCTGGCAGTCTCAGGTCGTCGCCGAAGCGGCCTTGCCCCGTCAAAAGCCGCGCATCCTCGTGCCGCCGGACCGGTTGCCCTATACCGGCGCGTGGCATGGTTGAACCAGCGCTACCGGCCATCGTTCAGCGATCGTTTGTTTGCAGGACGCGACCGGGACAGCGAACCCGTTCACCCGTGATCTTCGAAACAGCTGTCATAACAACCTCAAACGGATCGCTCTTGTCCAGTTTCCCTGGCGCCTGCATCTTGATCTTTGAGATCGTTGTATCGATCTCGCGAAGGCCGTCGGGCGTCGCATTCTCTCGGGCTGCGACACCTATCGCTTTCGAAATCTCGCGCTCGGCTCGGACAAGACAATCCCGAGCTCATTGGCCGGCCCCAACCGGGTAGGCCTTGCCAGGCGGATAGTCTGCATATCGGCGGACCGCCGTGTCCACTGGTTCCCAGGGTTGCGCGCTTCTGACAAAAATATCGGCTTCCGGACGGAACCAACCGGGATCGTCGAGCGTGCAGACGCGCAACCCGACCACATCGGGCCGGGTCGCGACCTGGACATAGAGCGGGGTCCCGCAGTCGCCACAAAATGCCCGTGCGATTTCGTTGCCGCTATCCGCTTGCGCAACGAAAAGTTTCGGCGTGCCCTTGGTGAGGTGGAACCGTCCGGCAGGCACCCGAATCGCCGCCACAGACGCGGCACCACTTTGGCGTTGGCAATCGCGGCAATGGCAGCGCAATGCAAACATGACGTCGCCTTCGCTCTCGTACCGGATCGCGCCGCATAGACAGCCGCCGGTTCTTGGTGTGGCCATGTGACAAATTCCCTGGTTTCCGGTGACTGTGGGCGGATACGACCGATGTGAGCAAGAGCCGGCTCTGGATCAGCCGCATGAGGCGCTGCGGCGATCCAAGGCTTGATATCACACCTGATCCGGAGCCTTATCCGGGACGACGGCGGGCGTGTAAGCTGCGCAAGGGAAAGATTGGGACAAAGATGGCGGACGTTACAACGGAAAGCTCGATCGGCAACTCCAGCCAGATCATCGAACTCGACGCGCTGGTCGTTGGCGCCGGATTCGCGGGGCTCTACCAGTTGCTCTGCCTGCGCGATCGTCTCGGTCTGTCGGTAAAGGTGCTGGAAACAGGTGGAGGGGTGGGCGGTACTTGGTACTGGAACCGCTATCCCGGCGCGCGATGCGATTCGGAAAGCCACGTATACTGGTACACGTTTTCGCATGAGCTGATGCGCGAGTGGGAATGGTCCGAGCGCTATCCCGGCCAGGCTGAGATTTTGCGATACCTGAACTTCGTCGCTGACAGGTTCGACCTGACGCGTGACATTCGGTTCAACAGCCGTGCGACCTCCGCGCAGTACGACGAGATAGCCAATCGCTGGCGCGTGCGCACTGAGCAGGGCGAGATATTTGTAGTGAAGTTCCTCGTCACAGCTGTCGGTTGTCTGTCCGCCGCCAACGTGCCGAACATTCCTGGCCTGCAGGATTTCAAGGGTGACTGGTACCACACCGGCCACTGGCCGCACGAAGGTGTCGATTTCACCGGCAAGCGCGTCGGCATGATCGGCACCGGATCGACCGGCATCCAGGCCGCACCGGTGATCGCGGCGCAGTCGAGGCATCTTACGGTGTTTCAGCGCACCGCGAACTATTCGATGCCGGCTCGCAACGTGCCGCTGACGCCGGAATTCAAGCAATACGTCAAGCAGAATGCCCAGGAAATTCGCGACACGACACATCAGACCTACAACGGGATGGCCTTTAGAGTTGAGGATCGCAAGGCGGTCGAGACCTCGCCTGACGAGCGAGAATAAATCTACGAGGCAGCTTGGCAGCGCGGCGGGTTGCAGTTTCGCGCGACGTTCGAGGACATGCTGGTCAGCAAGGAAGCGAACGACACCGCCGCTGATTTCATCAAGCGGAAGATCCGTTCGATCGTGAATGATCCCAAGACCGCAGCGATCCTGTCGGATATCGACCATCCTTACGCCGCCAAGCGTCCGCCGATCGATACCGATTACTTCGAAACCTACAACCGACCCAACGTCTCGCTGGTTGACGTGAAGGCCACGCCCATCCAGCGGATCTCCGACGCGGGGATCTGCACGACCCAGGCCGAATATCCGGTGGATATCATCGTCTTCGCCACCGGCTTCGATGCGATGACCGGTCCGCTGTTGCGTATGGACATTTGCGGGCGCGATGGCATTGCCCTGAGCGATGTGTGGGAGGCGGGGCCACGCAACTACCTCGGCCTTCAGGTCGCCGGGTTCCCGAACCTGTTCACCATCACCGGTCCTGGCAGCCCGTCGGTACTGTGCAACATGCCGGTGGCCATCGAGCAGCACGCCGATTGGATCACCGATTGCATTGAGCACATGCGTTCGAACGGGCTCGAACGCATCGAGGCGCGGCCCGAATCAGTCGAGAAGTGGGTAGGCGAGGTCAACGAAGTCGCCAACCGGACGTTGCTGCCGATGGCGAAGCATTCCTGGTATCTCGGCGCCAACATCCCGGGCAAGCCGCGCGTCTTCATGCCGTATGCCGGCAGCATGATCCGTTACCGCGAGATCTGCCAGAACGTGGCTGTGCGGAGTTACGAAGGCTTTGCCTTGTCGTAACGCAGGAGAAGCCTCGCCAAGGACCGTCAGATGTTCGATCCTTTTTCCTCGTTCCGCATCACCGGCCGCACCGCCTTGTTGACCGGCGCTCGACGCGAGATCGGCCGCGCGATCGCCTTGGGGCTTGCCGGTGCCGGGGCGCGTCTCGCCATTCATCACGCCAGTACGGCCGAGGAGAATAGTGATGCCGCCGCCGTCGTTCAGGAAATCCAACTGATGGGAGGAACGGCCGCCTCCTTCGGCCAGGATTTCGTGCACGACGACGCCGGCCAGCGTCTTGCTGCCGCCGTCACCGCCTGGGCGCAGGTCGATATCCTGGTGCTGAACGCCTCCATCGAACTGCCAGAAGATTTCCAGGCGATCTCTCGCGAACATTTCGATCGCCAGATCGCAGTCAACCTGCGCACCACGATGGAATTGTTGCAGGCCCTGGTGCCACCCATGGCCGAACGCGGTTGGGGTCGCGTCGTGACCATCGGCAGCGTTCAGCAGGAACGGCCCCATCCTGCAATGTTCGTCTATGCGGGCACTAAGGCGGCGCAGCTCAACTGGGCCTTGCGCCTTGCCCGCCAGTTCGGCGGTCAGGGCGTGACGGCGAACAATCTGGCACCCGGAGCGATTCTAACCGCGCGTAACCGCGACCAGATGGCAGTCGAGGGCGAGACGCTGGTGCAACGCATCCCCGCAGGGCGGCTTGGTCGGCCAGACGACTTGGTGGGTGCGGCGATGTTGTTGTGTTCGGACGCCGGCAGTTACATCAATGGGGTCAATCTGTTCGTTGACGGCGGACGCACCGCGGTGTGATCTGCCGGATCAGGCGTTGGTCTGTCCGGTCCACAGGAACCACACTGCCAGCAGCGGCTGGTCCGCCGAGCGCATCGCATGCACGATGTTCGGCGGATTATAGACCAGTTTGCCGATGCCAGGTTCGTGCCATGGTTTGCTCGCCTGGTGCCATTCCCCGCTCGACAGTGCGATATAGATCTCCTCGGGCGGATGACGATGGTCGGGATATCGCATATGCGATGCCATGAGGCTGACACCGATCCAGACATCGCGGCGTATCTCAAGTCCCTCCGAACCGACGATTGTCGCGTTGGCGTGCCCGTTCAAGAACGACTCGCCCTGCGTCTCGGCGCCTGCCCGTATTTTCCAATGGAGTTGCCTCTCGATGACGTCAAAAGCATCGGCCAGGGCGCCAACAGCACCTTGCCGAGCGCGTGCGTTTTCCAGTGCCATTGGCAGATGGCGGCAGACAGACAACCGAGCCGCCCCCGCCTTTCCGGCCTCGCCAGACGGCGTCCGCAACGCTCCAAATATTCGCTCGGCAGCCACCCGCACCGGTTCATCGACACCTGATGCGTGGCGGATCGCTGCTTCGGCCGAGGTCAGAAACGACTGGATATCGGGCGAGCGGACCGATGTCATATCTGGGGACCAGACCGTGCGGGTGACATGCCGGCACATGGCAGTCCGTTGGTGAGATGCCGGCACCGGTTTCGGTTGCAGTCTGCCATCGACAATTTCCTCCAACTGCGCAACCACCGGCTTCTCGGCCTACTCCGGTGCACGCCTCTGCCGGCCCATCTCCCTATCGCTCCCGGACCGGGGCAGAGCCTGACGATTTAACCGCATTGATGGCGGCAAGGCAGTCCTCTTTGTTGTAGTATTTCTCGGCACTCTGCGCGCCTATTCGACCCAGCGGGTTGTAGAGCGTCCAGCGCCAGAGATTTGAACTCGGTTCCAGGTATATCAGATAGTGGTATTGCTCCTGATCCACCGGTTGCTCCTTGATCACGCTGCGTGGCTGGCGGCCGGATGAGCGTCGTCGCTGTCGAACGCAGTCTCGCCGGGCTCGGTCGCGCGCATGGATGGTCGCCTGCGGAACCGCTCGTACCAGCGCGCGAGGTTCGGGGCGAGGGCGCGCCAATCATCCTCGGGGAAGCGGAAATCCGAAACGCCGCACGCGCATCCTGCGGCGATCTGACCGAGATCGACGTCGGCGCGGAAGTCATGCGACAACTCGTCCAGGCGCCGATAGCAGCGGTCCATCCGCTCCATCATTTTCCGAACGAAGCTTGGTGAGAATTCCTGCTTGTTCTGTGACGCGTCGCGCTTCCTCAGCATCTCCGCGCGGCGCATCACCTGGCATTCCATGATCCCGCTGGTCGCCACCGACACCACGGACAGGATATGCCACCGCTGCCGTCCGCTTTGCGGACACAGGCGATAATCGCCAAGCTCGTCGTTCAGGTACTCGCAGATCAGCGATGATTCGGTCAGCCGTTCGCCATCCTCGGTCACCAGCGCGGGAATGCGGGCGATCGGTGTCGCCGCGAGAAAGTCCTCCCGATATGGCACTGTCTCGGTGCCCCATGAATGCGGCCATTTCGTCGGGATGATCTCCCCCCGGTCTTCGAGGCCAAGCTCCCTGATGGCGACTGAGCATTTGCGGACGAAGGGCGATGCCGGCGTGTGGAACAGCTTCATCATGCGTGAAATTGCTTCGTCCGGCGCATGTGTTCCCGCTCCCCCAATCGGCGCGAGTCTGCCCAACGGAGGATGCGCGTCAAGGCGACCACGCGATCAGACATAGACGGCGCGGCCGACCCGGACGGCAGACCGTTACGGAGGAGAAATATGCTAGCCGATCCAGTCGCAGAACGCCTGGCCAATCATCGGGTCCAGGTGGGCGCCCTGCAGCCAGGGCAATTCCTCGGTAACCAGTGTCACGCATTGGCGCCACGTACAATGCATGCGGGTGATGTCGGTGCCCCAGAACATACGTCGCGGGCCGAACGCGTCGAACATACGATGCAATGGGTCGTGCATGGTGCGGAACGGATAGAGGTCCAGCGCATAGCCAGCCTGACCGGTCGCCTTGACCGCCACGTTCGGATGCCTTGCCAATGCCAGCAACTACGGCAGGTTGCGATAGGCGGTGGGCGGATGGTGTGCCTTTGGCCTAGAGGTGAATCTGTGCGTCAGCAATCATCATGGCGGCTAGCTTTCGTCGAACGGTGGAGAACGATGCCTCCAGTGTGCGCCGTTGGCTAGACGGCTACGGATTGGGCGGAGTGTTGCCTTCAACCGCCGTGATCGAGGTTTCCTTCAGTAAGGCGTCCCAGCGCATCGTGCATCTTCCGATCGATCTCGATCCCCTCGCGCCAGCGTGCGCCGCTCCCAGAACGAAGGCACCAACTTTACCACCGGCCCCGTGCTCTGGCTCGTCGACACGGCCTTCCGCGTCATGGCAGGCGATGGCCCCATGAGCCACCCAGGCACCGGTCCCCGCGGCGCCGACAATTCGCCCTGGGCGGGAGCGGGCGCCACGATGTCGGTCCGTTGTGATGGTATCTGATTGGTTCAGCTGGCCGCAGCTGGACTGCGCGCGGCCTCCTTTGAGGGTGGCTTCCGCTGCCATTCCCGTATCAAACCTCACAAGCCGCGAGTGCCACACAGACCCCGGGACCTACGTCTCCCTCTCGGCGGTGTGCTGGTTCTAGGCCGGGCGCCGGACGGCGAGGAAAGGGTGGGTCCTCGCCATGCTCGCCGTGCTCGGCCGCATGCGTCCTGCGCGCGGCTGCGCGTGGCTCCGGTCCCGATCCTGCGGATCGCCTTTCACGCCGTCCGCCTATTGCCCGGCCTGGCCGAACCGCACCCGAGAAGGAAAGACGCAGGCATGGGGCCCGCGGAACCTCGGGATGTGAGAGATCAGATCATGGCCGCAAAGAACCCTCAGAAGCCCGCGCAGCAGACCACCCGTACCCTGCAGAACCGCAAGGCGATCACATTGGAACTCGTCATCGCGCACGCGCCCAACCACACCCAGGCCGAGAAGATGTCCAGCGCCTATGGGCTCGACCCCGTGGACTACCACGGCGTCCGGGAGGCGACCGAAGAGCAGACCGGGCGCTCCGCTCAGGCGCTGCAGCCGACCGTCAACGAGACGGCCATGAGGATCCATCTTCAGCGCATCGTCGGCGCCTTCATCAGCTCCGCCCACGGCGCCGCCGGG
>Ga0210402_10003388_pt1 | contig 14989 bp, 14 predicted proteins | sample IncBWC7MmetaG_FD_161055 | JGI IMG/M metagenome (GOLD analysis project Ga0210402, IMG submission 161055) | Forest soil microbial communities from Barre Woods Harvard Forest LTER site, Petersham, Massachusetts, United States - Inc-BW-C-7-M | ecosystem: Environmental > Terrestrial > Soil >...
CGACCCGGACACGCAGGTTTTGGGGAGCGCGGTTGACCTGCCCGTGACGGATTCTATTTTCTGTCGAATCGCCAAGCGCGTGATTGGAAAGCGTGAGTGGTGGATGCCTTTGGGCGGCGCGCTCGGGTTTACGCGCGGCATGGCCCAGCGTATCGTGAGTGAGGAAATGTTTAATGATCCGATCTACGCGAACAAGGCCCGGTATCACGACCAGCAGGACTGGATGCTTGAGGACATCGCCATGAACCACGGACTGCCGTTGATAGATCGAAAAGACTTTAGCATCTGGCAACCCGCGCCCGAGCCCGGCGCAGCGTTCTTCCACGCATCAGAGCACAAGTCATGAGCGCCCATAATCCGATCCGGCTCAGGCCGTTCAAGTTCTCGACCACAACGTGCTTCATGTTGGAGTTAGGGCACAAATATATTCGGTTCTACTCGAACAGGCAGCAGGTGATTGTGGGTGGAAGCCCGTACCAGATTTCCAGCCCTTACACCGCGCTCCCAAACATCCCGCTTAATACAACGGTGGTTTTCCAGCTTCAGTTCACACAGATTGAGGACATCATCTATATCACGCATCCTGATTTCCCGGTTTATGCCCTGGTGCGCGTGACGGATACGAGCTGGACGCTGAGCGAGGTGGACTGGTTGGGGGCCGACGGCTCACAGGTCATGCCCCCGATGCTCGACCAAAATAATAGTCAGACGACAATCACTTCTGACAGCACGACGGGCTCGGCAAACCTCACCGCAACTGATGCCATTTTCCAAGCCGGACACGTCGGAAGTTTTTGGCAGATCGCGTCGGTCAGGTCAGCATTCATATTTGAGCAAACGATCACCGGCAATGGACTAACAAGCGCACCTTTTCTTATCTTGGGAAACTGGACATTTGCGACTTATGGTGTTTGGAGTTCTTCGGTTCTGTTGCAGCGGTCTGACGATGGAGGCACGACATGGAAAACGATTTTGACCGTACACAGCGCAGAAGACGCCAATTATAACGTGCCGGGAACGGCGGAAACTCAGGGGCTTTATCAAATATTGATAGGCGGGTGGAGCAGCCCTGTTCACCCGGGAGCCACGACGCCACGCGCCGCAATGTATGGGCCTGACGCCTTTATCTTTGGATTGGTGCAGATCACGGGATACACGAGCCCAACGCAGGTTGCGGCAAATGTGCTGATTCCTCTCAACGACACCAACCCAACGGTTTACTGGTCAGAGGGTGCATTTTCCGCTGTTCGCGGATACCCCAAGGCCAGCTGTTCTTTGCAACAACGCCTATGGTTTGGCGGCACGACCTACGAGCCCCAACGTAATTGGGGAAGCATGACGGGCGACCTTGAGAATTTCGATCGCACCGACACCACGCTTGCCACATCATCCATCGCCATTGACCTCGCTGCCGACACGCAAGGGCCGATTTATTGGCTGGCTACTGGCTTGAATTTGTTCGTTGGGTTGGCCGGGGCCGAGTGGGTGGTGTCCGCGCCAGACTCAACCAAGGGAATTACGACTTCAAATATTCAGGCGGTGCAGCACAGCCAGAACGGAAGCGCGGAGTTTGTGCCAGCCATGCCTGTGGGAGATGCGTTGATCTACTGCGAGCGCCGGGCAAAGAGCCTCATGCAGATGATGTTTTCAATCGGGACGAGTAAATACATGTCCCAAAAACTTACGGTGCTGGCCAACCATATTACGAAGCCTGGCATCGTGCAGATGGACGTGCAGCAGCAGTTCGATGAACAAATCATACTTTGGGCAGTGACGAGCGATGGGCGGCTCGTGGGGTTGACCTACGACCTTGAGCAAGAGGTTATCGCGTGGCATCAGCATAACACGGGACTACTGGCCGGCGACATCATCCTCTCCGTGGGGTGCTGCTATGGCGATGTGGATAGCATCGACGACGATGTTTACGTTGCGGTGCAGCGGCAGGTTGGTGGGAGCGGAGTTGTTTTCGTGGAGATTCTTTCAACGACGGACTGGCAGGAGCCTGATGGTGACCCAAACACGGCGATTTACTGCGACTGCGCCTTTCAGTTCATAAACCCTGGATCAACGACTCTCACCGGCCTTTCCGTATTGAATGGTCGAACGGTTGTTGCCGTAGTCAACGGCATGGTGCTGGGCCGGTTCACGGTGAGTGGTGGAAGCATCACCGTTCCCGATCTATCCAGCGTTGAGGGTGAAGTGATCGTAACCGTTGGCATCGACTACGAGAGCGACATTCAGCCGGTATCGATTGACCGAGATGACCGGCTCGGGATCACGCAGGCCGAACAAAAAACCATCGGCAAGGTGTATCCGATTTTCCTAAATACACTGGGCGGACTCATCAACGTGGGAAACGCGGACGTGCCTGTGCCCGTTGTGCAGAACCCCGACCTCAACGGCCCGCCCATCTTTATCAATGGAATGGTGGAAGTGCCGGTCAACGGCCCGCACACGCGCTTGCCGGTGCTGATCGTGAAGCAGACAGACCCCTTGCCATTGACGCTCCTTGCGCTAAACGTCGAATACAGCCGCACTGGAACTCCATGATGCACGTCCGCATAATCAATCTCAAAGAGGAATACCAGATGCTCGCTACCTGGTGGACGCGGCGTGGAAGCATAGCCCCGCAGATGGAGATATTGCCCATCGGGGTGATCGCGCACGACGGGAATTTCGATGTGGCTTGTGCGTTTCTCTACGAGGATTCGCGTGGTGTGGTTGGATTTGTTGAGTGGGAGGCAACCAACCCTGACTGTCACTCCGCGATGCAGGCTTTGCGCGGACTGAACATGCTGTTTGATTTTTGGGAAAAACACTGGTGCACCGGCCCGCACCGGACGCTGTTCTCTTGGGTGTCTGCTGGTCGTGGCGATGGACGCATCCTTGACCATCGTGGATGGAAGACGTGCGCGGGCGACCGTCACGAGCTGATGCAGTTTGTTGTTCAACCGAAGGAGGAGCCATGCCAGCAATCCCGGTAATTATGATTGGCATGGCCGTGGCGAGCGCAGCGGCTACTGCCATGACAATGGAGGAGCAGCAGAAGGCGGCTAAGCAGGCCGCTCAGACGACTACCAACGTTGCCAACTACAACGCTGCGATTGATATGAATCAGGCCAAGCAGAACGACATCGACTCTCAGTCGAATGCGGATCGACAAAGGGCGAGCGACAAAATTTATCTGTCTCGGCAACGCTCAGCGATTGCTGCGAACGGTCTGCTCACGGCAGGCTCTCCATTGGACTTGCTGGCGACTACAGCGGGCAAGATGGAGACTGGCATCCAAGACCAGTGGCGCGACACCAATATGACCGACGAGAATCTTGGCGAGGCAGCGCAGGCTGGCATCCAAGAGGGCCGGGCGCAGGCGACTCAATATCAGATGCAGGGACAGGCCAGCTTGTTCTCTGGTATCGGCCAACTTGCCGGGAACGTGAGTTCAGCTGGGAAAACATATAACTCGGGAGGATTTGGAAACAACTGACATGGCCGGCGACATTCCAGCAATTCCAGAACTAGGCGCGGTGCAGTCACCAAGGGTGGGCGTGAAGCTCGACGCTGCCGCGCTGACGGCTCCGAACCGCGCAGCCATGCAACGCGCTCAGGCCATGAATGGCATGGTGCAGGATGTGACCGGAGTAATTTCCGAACACTTCCAAAAGATTCAGGATGCCAAGAACGCGGCGGATTTGATCGACGCACAGGGAAAGCTTGCCGCCACTCGCCAGACCTTCATTGAGCAGTTACAGAAAAACCCCGACGAATCGAAGTGGGGTGAGGACTGGCAGGAGACAGTCAAGCAGACGCAGGACAATATCATCGGCAAGGACAGCAAGCTTTCGCCCGTCGTGAGACAACGGCTTGGCCTTGAAATCAAGGAATGGGGAAACAGCGGTGCGATTGGTGTTCGAGAAATGGCGAACAAGGCCACGAACCAGCGCAGCGCGATCAAGATCGACGGAGCGGTGCAGAATTTCGCCAAGCTCGCGGATGCGGCTAACCCCGACTACCAGACGAAAGACCCGAACTATTTGCACGCGGTGGCGGCGATCAACGAGGGCACGAAGGCCGGTCTGTGGTTTCCTGAAGAGGGCGAGGCAAAAAAAGCCGCGCTCAACGGTCAAGTGGAGTTCTATGCGGCGAAGAATTATATCGACCAACATCCTGCGGGTGCAGTGGACTTCCTTAACGACAAGACGCCAACGGGCCGCTACCGAAACCTCACCGCACTTGATCCGACGCAACGGGACGCAATGCTCACCGAGGCCCGGCGCAAGGCCAATGACGCCCAGGCCGACTACCTCAACAACATCACGGGAGCCTACGACGCGAATCCCGAGAGCGCCATGACCCGAGACCAGCTTGACGGCTTGGTTAAGGCGAAGCAAATCTCGCAGCTTGGCGCGGATAAATATTTGCAGCTTGTCCAGAAAACCAATCTCAAGAAATCGACTCAGGACGCCGCGCAACTCCACATGGATGCGCACGACTGGGATTTTGCCACGTCGAAAACTCCCGAGGAGGACGCGCGAGAGCTGAAAGACCGTGCTGCCGGACTTCCCGCCACGCTACGCAAGCCTATCGTTGAGCTGATCGACAACAAGCTGAACGCGGCGAAGAAGGGTGCGCCTCACGCGAAAGACTATGGTGCGGACTACGCCGGCCAGTTGCTCAAGGACGGCAAGTTCGGGCCGATGAAGGTGGACGCGAGTGGCGTTCCCACCGACAAACCAAGCGAGGAGGCTTATACCTCGTATTACTCCACGCTGGAAAAGCTCGACCAGTATCGCCAGCAGCATCCCAAGGCCACATTCGAGGAGGAGCGCGCCCAGCTCGCCAAGTGGACGGTTGGCTCTCGCATGAAGTCGGCCAATTCCTCTTTCTCTGTCCAAGACTACCTGAGCCAACCCGATGCCAACGACACCAACACCGGCGACCCCTGACACTGATCCCGGCCCGGTGTTGCAGGACACGAGTGCGCCGGATGAGTTCAAGCCGTTCAACCAAGATTCGCTGCGCGGCATGTTCGGCGGGCTCGACAAACTGCCGCCTCCGCTGGCCTCGCATCTAAACGAGCAGTTCGCATCATCACCGCAACCCGAGGACGACAAGAAAGCCTACGTCAACACGCTGTTTTTACAGGATCGCTTCCACAAGAGCTTTGACGAGATAGCGGACAACAAGGATTTTTACCGGAACCAGTTCGCGCATCAGACCTATGGACAGGCCGAAGTTGACGAAAACGGGCTCTACACGATGGCTGGCAAGGTGCTCGGACAAGAGCACGACGAGAAGAACCTTATAGGAGGAATGTACGCCGACATGCTTAATAAGAGCACGGCAGACGTTCCAGACGGCAAAGCGGGCGTGGCAGTGTGGATCGCGGCTAACCGGCGCTCGCCCGGTTTCAATATTCAGCATCTCGACCTATACACTCACGCGGCGACACAGATTCAAGACGACATCGCCCAATTTGGTGGCGCACACCGCGCTGCGATTGAGCCAATCAAGGCGATGCTGACGGCGGCGCGCAACGCAGAGACGCAGGACGTGAACGATCCGACGTGGGAAAAGGGGATTCAGGCATTACAGTCAGTTGACCCAGCAGACCGTGAAAAGGTTCTGTGGCTGGCCTCGCACGAGATGCCCAAGGCCGGCGAGAAGCCGATGAAAGAGAAAATCGTTCGCTCAGTGATGCAGGGTGCTGACGAAATGGCTCAAGACCTACGAGGATTCGCAAGCGAGATGATTGACCCGCTTTTCATGCATGACGCATCAGAGATGTCAGACCCAAACTCGGCTTACGGCAAAGGGAGAGACCGGCATCAGGTGGAAAAGATGGTAACGGACATCATTGCTGGGAAAGTTGACCCGCAGGAGTCGTCGAACGTATGGGGTAAGGTGGCCATTGGAGCAGCGAAGAATTTACCCACGATTATGGCGACGATGACGCCTGCCGCTATCCCGCTACTTGGAGCATCCATTCAGCAGCAACAGGTGGACAAGTTCAAGTCGCGAGGCATGTCCGACAACGAAGCGGAGAACCTCGGCACGCTAACGGCCATTCCTGAGACGGCCTACATGTGGCTCACCGGGAAGATGATTGCCGGGCGTGTGCCTGGCCTGAAAGGGATGCTGGCCGGGCTCAAGTCCACGTCCGCGCGCTTCGCCGCGACTGGCGCAACCGAGGCGCTGGGCCTGGCCTTCTCCACGAGTGCACAGCAAGTGACGCCTGACATCGTACAGCAGCTCGCCAGCTACGGCACGAAGGCTGTGCCCGGCATGGGCTGGAAAAAGATTGGCGAGGACTACCTGAACGTAGCGCCGGATATTTTACTTCAAATGGTTCCCTATTGGCTTGTCGGCACCGGCATGGGGCACTTCCGCGACGAAGGCTACGCCAAGGAAATGCTCAGCAAGCCCGACCACTTGACGGCAGCGGGCTTTCCTGCCGAGACAGTGACAAAGGCGCAGGCAGCGCCAACGGTCGCCGCAAAGGAGAACATCCTTCAAGCTGACATGCCGAAGCGCGAGTTTGGGGCGGCGCAGACCGCTGCGTTGACCACGTTGAGCCGCCATGCGCCCGAGGGTGCCGTGCCGCACCGTGCCATTGTGGGTGAGTCGAACGACCCGACCTTGACGGCAATGGGCATACCCCAATGGAAAACGCTGACGATCCTCACGGAAGACGGGCAGGTGATTCATTCGAGCGTGGATCAGGCCGAAAAAGCAGGCTACACTGTCACCAAAAAGGAGGATGGCACGTTCTCAGTGAAGACACCGAGCGGCGAGGAGCTTCCTGGCCGGCCACAAACGCCGACGAACACCCGCGCCCTCTTGCATGACGACGGGACGATGACGGTGCAGAAGACTGACACCGGGCAAATCCTCGCGCAGACCAACACGCCGGAGATGGCGGCGAAGGTCATTCAGGATCACGAGACGCTGCGCGAAACCTCGCTCAAAAACGCAGCGGCGGAAATGGAGCGCAAAGGCTACGGCATGGAGGAAGCCACTCAGCCAGAGAAGCGAGTCATGGCCGAATCGTGGAACCGGGCGGGCGACACCCTGGCCAAAGACCCCGAGGCGGGCGCTAGGCTCGCCAAGGAACTCAAGGAAAACCCGAATCTCGGTATTTCAGACGATCAATCTGCTCTGCTGCTTCGCCACAAGGTAGGGCTGGAAAACGCACTCAACGAGGTGCAAGGCATCATCAACGAGCCCGACGCCTCGCCGGAGCGTAAGTCCGAGGCCACGCGGCAGGCCGCAGACCTCAGCCAGCAGCTTCTCGACTTCATGGATGCTGTCCACCGAAGGGGCTCAGAATGGGGCAGGGAAGGCCGCTGGCGGCAGGCAATGGCAAAAGAGGACTACTCCTTTGCCGCACAAGAAACGCTGCTCAGGACGGCCAAAGGCGGCGCAGCGTTGACCCCCGAGGAAACGACCAAGCTCACCAACAAGCTGGCCGCTATAAAAGCGAAGAACGCAGAACTTGAGGCTAAGGTTAAAGAGCTGTCGGCCAAGCGCAGCCCGACGAGTGCCGCTGACGCTGCCGTGAACCGCCTTGCGCGCACCTCACTCAAGCCGAGCCGGTGGAGGGGCGCAGAAGCCGTCCGCAGCAAGCTCCACGCCCGCGCACAGGAGTCTTTGAAGGCGTTGATCGAGGGCGGCAGCTTCGGCAAGGCCCGCATGGGTGTCAGCCCGAAGGAAATCGGCCACATGCTCAACATCGGAGCCGATGCCATTTACAGCGCGGGACTCGACTTTGCTAAGTGGTCAACGGAGATGATTTCTCGCATTGGCGAGGCCGTGAAGCCGCACCTTGCGTCTCTCTGGCCGGATGCGCAGAAAATGTTTCACGACGAGCAGCGGGCGGGCATCGTGGATACACTCAAGGCCCAGACCGGACTCAACGACGAGCCGAATATCTCACGCGGCGCTCAAGAGCTGGCAAAAGGCTTCATCGCTCAAGGCGTGAAGGGCCGGGACGCCATCGTTGACGCAGTGCATGATGAGCTGAAAAAGGCCGTGCCTGGCATCACCCGGCGCGAGGCGATGGACGCAATCTCAGGTTACGGCAATTACAAGCCGCTCACGCACGACGAAGCCGCGACGCAACTCAGCGACATCAAGGGCCAGTTGCAGCAGATCGCCAAGCTTGAGGACTTGCAGGCAGGAGAGCGCATTAAAAAGACCGGCGCGGAACGCCGCGAACCAAGCGAAGAGGAAAACCGGCTCAAGGGAGAGGTGGCCGCGATGCTCAAGTTCGAGCAGGTGACACCGCGCACTCACCAAGGCGAGCCCGCTGAACTTCAGACGGAAGAGAAAGCGCAAGAACGACGGATGAATCAAGCCAAGGCCCGACTCAACGCCAAGCGGCTGGAACTTGAGGACAAAATCCGGCGCGGTGATTTCGAACCTGCCGTCAAACCCGAGCCCGTCGCCCTCGACGCAGAGGGGTTGCGCATCAAATCCGAGGTCGAACGGCTCAAGCAGGACTTGGCGATTGGCCGGGCGAAAGTGCAAGAGGCCGCGCGCCCGCGTTATCAGAAAGCACTCTCACAGATCGCAGGCTTGGCTCGCGCATCGGCGCTGTCGGGATACCACACGCTCGGCAAACTGGCTGGGTTCAGCTTCTCGCGCTTGGTTGAGGCTCCTTTCACGGAAGGGCTCGGCGCAATTATTCGTCGCGTGCCGGGCTTCCGAGACGTGGCTGGGAAAGCGAACCTTGAGGCAGGAAAAGAAGCGCAGGGACTCGGCAAATTCTACGCCAAGTTTTCGACAGACGGAATGCGCGAAGCGTTGCAGACGATCCGAACCGGCAAAGGCCAGCTCAAGGCAGAACTCGGAAACGCGATGCACAATGCGCTTCCGCTCCACTGGTATGATTTCCCCGGCTTACTTCACGCCACGGAGAAAAGCCCGCTGCTTGTGGCAGATTTCAACCTCCGTCTGGAAAAGGCCACGGCGCACGCCATCGCCAACGGCCTCGACGTAACCGACCCGATGGTGCAGGGCGCACTTCGTAAGGAAGCCTACGACTACGCCCAACGCGCCATCCTTCAGGAGCGCAACATCGTCTCCGACGCCATCAATGGATTCATGGACAGGCTGGAGAAGGCTGACCCGACGACAAAGAAGGTGGACGCGAACAAGGCCGCGCTTGCTGCGTTCATCCGAACCTTCATCACGAAGGGCATCATCAAGACTCCGCTCAACCACATTGCGCAGACCTTGGAGGCTTCACCGCTCGGGCTGGTCAAAGGCATTTCTGACCTTGGCCGCGCTCACATGCAGGGCATCGACAAGCTGACTCCGCACGAGGCGAACACGATCATCCGCCTCTTTAAAGTGGCAGGCGTGGGCACGGCGGTTTTCGTGTGGGGCGCGGTGGACGCCACGAAGGACGCGAAAGACCGGATGTTTGGCGGCTTCTGGCAACCGGGAGACAAGCGCGACGACAAGGACGCAAAATATGGACGGGTGCGCATCGATGGGCACGAGCTGATAATCCCGGCTCCGATTATGATGGTGGCGCAGATGGGCTCGACCTTCATGCGCGTTGCAAATTCCAAGCTCCACAAAAAAGACAAAGAGGACAAGGGGATGATCGCGGGCGCAGCGGCCTCCGTTCTGGCGCTCGCGCAGAGCGCGCCTATCGCCAACCCAATTACAAACGTGGCTCAGACGCTTGAACGTGGCCAGGCCGATACCGTGCTTTGGGATGAGCTGGCCAGCCTCGTGCCACAGCTCGTGCAAAACATCGCCGTTGACCTTGACGGAAAAAGCCGCGCACCGAAAACGCTTGGCCAAACTATTGAGGCGACAATCCCCGGACTCCGTGAGAACGTGCCGGAGACAAAATCTCAGCTCAAAAAAGACCGCAACGCATTTACCCTTCGCCAACCATGAGCCGCCCACCAGAACCAGAGATTGACGCGAACGAGTGGGTCGAGACTGGCCGCTGCGGCTGCCTGATCCCTGATGACGAAGTGACGGAAGGCGACTGCGCGGAGGGTGATGACGATGAGTGACTACAAAGACCAAACCGTCTTGATTTGCACGCATGGGCTCTTCGTCTCGTGGGCACAACGCTTCGCACGCGAATATGGCCATGTCCTTCTCTGCGTCCCGCACACACACAGCTCATTCCCAACGATGAACGGCGGGCTGCTGGGCTACGGCATGGAGAATGTCGAGATAGTCGAGTCCATCTTTTGCCCGCAGTTCGACACCATCGACCTCTTCGTATTTCCAGACTTGGGATTCGCGGACGAGCAGCTCTACCTCGAAAGCATCGGAAAGACCGTGTGGGGTGGCCGGGCCGGCGAGGAGATCGAGAACTTCCGCGACCTCTGCAAGCAGGAGATGACGAAGCTGGGTCTGCCGGTGCAGCCGTGGAAAAAGCTGGTGGGCATGGACGCGCTGCGCGAACACATCAAGACGCACGCCAACCAATTCGTGAAGCTCAACCGCTGGCGCGGGCACTTTGAAACTTTCAAGTCGGTGGACTACGAAACGAGCAAGGTGAAGCTCGACGAGATCGAGCACAAGATGGGGGCTAACGTCGTGCTCGCAGAGTTCATCGTTGAGGACGAAATCCCTGATGCGGTGGAAATCGGCATCGACACCTTCTGCATCGACGGTCAGCACCCGCCCGCAACCATCGTCGGCATCGAGGTCAAAGATCTGGGCTACGTCGGCCAGTTCATGGAGTGGGACAAAATCCCCGCCCTCGTGCGCGAGTGGCATGAGAAGATGGGGCCGGTGTTCGCAAAATACGGATACAAGGGCTGCTTGAGCAACGAGCAGCGCATCACGCAAGACCTAGTGGGCTACATGATCGACTGCACCGCCCGCGCACCGTCGCCGCCGTCCGAACTCTTCCAAGAGCAATACGCCAACTTCTGCGAGATCATCACCGAGGGAGCCAAGGGCAACGTCATTGCGCCCGTCGCCGCTGCCAAGTGGGGCGTGGAAATCATCATGCGTTCATCGTGGGCGGAGAAAAATTGGCAACCGATCAGCTTTGACCCGAAGTTCACCAACCAAGTGAAGCTCTTCAACGCGGAGTGCATCGCCAGCCAGTGGTTCATTGTGCCGCAGGATGAAGAGCTGAAGGAAATCGGGGCCATCATCGGCCTGGGCGACACGCTGGAAGCCGCAGTCGAGAACGCGAAGGAAGTCGCCGCCACGATCAAAGGTTTTGGCATCGAGATACCAGACGGCAGTATCGACCGCGCAAAGGAGCAAATGGAGCAGCTTGCCGAGTTCGGGCTTCCTGTTTTTGACCTTGAAGAGTCTCCAACAACTAAATAGAAAACTTTCCCATGGCCGTAAGCACCACCGTTTGCCGTTCTCAATATACCGTGAGCGGAGCCATCACCAACCCCCTTGCGATTGGGTTTTTGTACCAACTGCCTGCGGACATCCTCGTGCTGAAGTATGTTGCCGCTGCTCCGCTCGTGTTGATCTTGAACAGCGACTACACGCTCGACGGGAGCAACAACGTCGTGCCGATAGCTGCCGGGCCGGGCAATGTGATCCTTGGCGACAAGCTCACGATCCTGCGCACCATGAGCTTCACGCAGCTCCTCGACCTCACCACCAACGGCCTCAACAGCGTGGCCAACATCGGCGCGGCCCTCGATAAGCTCACGCAGATCGTGCAGCAGATTCAGGACATCCAGACGCGCTGCTTGCAGCTTGAGCCCAACGACGCAGCGGCAACCCCTTTCAGCGTGACGGCACGCATCTCCAAAAACATCGGATTCGACAGCTCAGGCAACCTCATCCTTCACTGATGAAAACTCGTGGCGTCGTCTCTCTCGCTGTCATGCTGTTGATCGCCCTTGGCGGCATCACTGGCTGGTGGGGAGTGTCGCAGCACAACAAGCTTGTGACGGCTCACACAGAGGCCGTAGCCGCTCAGCAGACCGTCGCCCAATTGCAGACCGCAGAGGCCGCACAAGCCAAGGCGCAGGCACAGGAGGACGCCGACCGCGCAGCCAAGGCCAAGGACGAGGCAGACCAAGCCAAGGTGCGCGGCACATACCATGTCGCCACCAGATCGGCCTTGAGCACAGTTCCGCCTGATGTCGGCGGGGCGATTAAGTTCCTCGACTTGGCCATCGGCGCAGACGATCCACTTTCAGCCTCGACGATTTCAGCGGGCGAGGCTCTGCAGCAGGCGACCATCGCTCAACAGGCGCAGATGATTGCCGACCTTCAGGCGCAGCTTGCGCAGGCCAAGCAGGACAACGCCGAAAAAACTACGGCCATTGCTGCCGACGTGAAGGATAAGATCGCCGCCACCGGCCAGATCGCAACGCTGACGGGAACAGTGGAGCAGCGGGTACAGTCGATCTCGACCCTCACCGAAGAAAAGAAAGGGCTGTTCTCTGAGATTGGCGAACTCAGCGCCAAGATCAGCTCCTATCTACTTTGGGCTGGTATCATCATCGGCATTCTTTTCGTGGCCCTGCACGCGACAAGCTGGATTGCCGTCGTGAAGCACGGGGCGCTCAAGGTTGAGCAGACCGCCCATGCTGCCACGAAAGCGGCGCTTGGCGAGGTCACAGCGGCTCACGCAGCCACCAAGGACGCACTCACGAAAGCCCTTTCCCAACCATGACCACAATAATCCTCATCCTCGTATCCGCTGCCGTTGGTGGCGTTCTCACTCACTTTTACTGGACCGCTTTCCACAAAGCCGAAATGGACGGCAAGGACGTGCTGAACGAAGAGACGCGCATCGCTAAAGAGTGGGCCGAGCACGAGCTGGCCCGTGTGAAGGCGAAGCTTGCAAGCGCGGAGCAATATCTAGCAGGCGGCAGCACAGCCAAAACACTGCCCGCTCCACCGCCCCTGGCCGACCCATCCTTCCCTGTGTCGGGATAACTTTGTAAAACGAAGCCCATGACAACCGCCGATGTAGTCGCCCTCTTCTCCGCAGTCATCGCAGTCTTGTTCACGGCTCTGTTATACTCTGAACAGCGGCGCGGAACCGGCTATATTAAGGGAGTCAAAGAGCTGCTTGAACTGAAAATGGATCGCCACGACGACAAGAACGCCCAGCAAGACCGGCACATGGAGGCGATGGACGTGCAGATAAACAAGCACGCGGACACCCTGACAAATCACGCCATGCGAATCCACGACGTTGAGCAGTCGTGCGAGCGCAACCACGGAATAGGTTAATTGATAAAATAAAAAGGCTCAGGATGCCCCCGCACCCTGAGCCAAGTTGTGACGCGCTGGTTAGTTGGTTCCCAAGCCGCGCCTACCCCTTTGATTTTTACCAATGCGCGCAAAAGCGGGATAGTCAAGCGAGTTTCGCGTGTCTGGTAAATTCCCGCACCACAAAGCGAGGAGAGCCGTAATCGAAAGAGACGGGCTGAACCTGTTTGAAGTTGATTTTCTTCCAGCCTTTTTTTCGCGTCCAGATTATCGGCTGGTGGCCGGGATTGATAGCAATAGGGAATCCGTTAACCAGTTCAACGGAAGTCCCGTCACGAAGGAATCGCCGTGGCAGCGTCCTGATGGCAGTTAGAACTATTTTTGTCATAGATTGGTCGTGGCGCTTTCGCCTCCTCGTAAGCCTTGAGCAGCTCGTCCTGCGTGTCCTGTGGTGCGCCGAACAGGATGGCCTGCTGCCAACCACGAAAAAGGATAGACTCGGCGGAATAGACGGCGGGCGGCACGGGGCGACTGAGATTATTTTTCACTGTGCAGGCAAGATTATTTTCAGAATTATCTTGAAATGTTACGCGAGGAACATATTGCTTTGGTCGTGAACAGCAACCACACCCGCAAGACGCGGGGCAACCACGACTGAAATGAACTCACCGACATTAACCAGAGAGGAAAACAACGCCTTGTTTGATTTTCAAGAGGCGCGTGCTCAATGGAAACGCGGACGAGTTGACGAATCAACGCGCCGTTCCTTTGCCAAGAGACTGTCCGCCGCCATGCTGGAACTTGAGCGGCTCGACTTAACCGCCTGCCTTAACTGGAGAGAACGCGCTGACGCGAGGAGCGCACGCGATTCTTAACCCCCTTCCGCTTCGTCGTGGAATCTGCTTCGAAACGGTGAGGAGCTGGGCAGGCACGACGGCAAAAACACCATGAACACACCAGACCAGAACGACGAGCTACGCCGCAGAAGCGATGAAGGCTGGGCCTTCAAGGAACGCCGCGACGAGTTCTTCCGCTGCGGTGGCTACGACTCAACAGATACCCCGGCACCCTCCGCTGCCTTCATCGAGCTTGACCGCAAGATTACCGCCATCTTCCAGAAATTCAAAGAGAGCCAGCAATCAAAGTCATGAACTACGCCGCTTTCGACCTCGCTATCGCCTTCCCGCCTTCAATGGGCATGAACGGCGCGTGCTCAACCATCGCCGACCTGTGCCGCTACTTTCGCGCTGGCATCGGCTATCCGTCAAAGGCTCTCGCCGTCCGCTCCGTGATGCAGGCAGAATTTTGGAGGCAGATGGCGCATGGACACGGCAACCGTGCCGCCCGCCGCCAGGCTCAGCTTGAAGCAGACTTTGAGGCCCGCGAAGATGCGTTGGCCTGCTCATTCTACGACGCCAACGAACTCACGGAGGCTGACGTTGACGACATGGAGCACCGCTGCGAGGCCCGCCCACACTTTTCCCACCACACCAACCCACACGACTAACCATGAAAACAATTGAATCACTTTCACCAAGCCAAACAGCCGCGCTGGCCGAATATCGAGACAAGTGGATTCGCATTGGGCTTTGCACCGACCCGTCTAATAGACCGGATGCCGAAAAAGCCATCAATGCGTGCTATCGCCTTGCGGGCCTAAAGGAGCCTAAGAAAATTGTTTGGTGTCAATCGCCCTTGAGCCAGGGGCTTGTCCGAGCGATTATTTTGGACAAGGGTTTGATGAAAAATTTAAGGGCTTCCGTGGGCGCTTCCGTGAGGGATTCCGTGGGGGATGCCGTGGGGGCTT
>Ga0210402_10003390_pt1 | contig 14985 bp, 13 predicted proteins | sample IncBWC7MmetaG_FD_161055 | JGI IMG/M metagenome (GOLD analysis project Ga0210402, IMG submission 161055) | Forest soil microbial communities from Barre Woods Harvard Forest LTER site, Petersham, Massachusetts, United States - Inc-BW-C-7-M | ecosystem: Environmental > Terrestrial > Soil >...
GACAGATTGATCCTGATCTCGTCGACCCAATCCATCTCGAGCGCGCGACCATGGTTGCGCGAAGACAGGTGTGCGTGCTCCGCGCCGGGCGACAGGGGCGCCGGCAGTGCGGACGCATTCTGAATCAGGACGCTCTGCGTCATCGAAGCGCCGTGCGATCCTAGCGAATCGGCGAGATCGCCAGATAGATTGAACGTGTCGATCGCAACATGTGATCCTCCCCTGATCCTGCCGCTGGGTTTTGGCGCGCGCCGGCCGACGAACGACATCACCTGACACCGGAGCGATTCATCCGCCCCGCATGTTATTATTTTAACATTTTCACGTTGATAAACTCACAACATTGTAAGATCGTTGTCAACTGTATAAGCAGGCGCGGTGACCAAAATGGCTGAAACACCGAACGCACGACCGAGCGAGACCCGCGTTCAGCGCCTGCAGCGGCTGCGCCGCGCCGTCGAGACCGGCGGCGCGCTGCACCTGAAGAACGCCGCCGGGCTTCTCAAGGTTTCCGAGATGACGGTTCGACGCGACCTCGCCGGGTCGGACGCCGCACTCGCTCTCCTTGGCGGCTATGTCGTCAATGCAGCGTCACCGACCGGGATCAAGTACACGTTCGAACAGGAGATCGACCAGCACACCCAGGACAAGCGCCTCGCCTGCCGGTCCGCGGCTGCCTCGATCAGGGAAGGCGACACGATCTTCATCGACTGCGGCACCACGATGCAGTCGCTGGCAGACTGCCTGCCCGAGGATCTGCCGCTCTCGGTGATCTGCTATTCGCTGAACGTGGCCACGATCGTCGCGCGGCGGCCGGCCACACAGGTGATGCTGATGGGCGGACTCTACCACCCGTCGTCGCAATCATTTGCGTCGGATGACGGCCTGTCCTACCTGCGGCGGCTCGGGATCAACAAGGCATTCATATCCGCCGGCGGCATCCACTGGACTCGCGGCGCGAGCTGCTCCAACTTTCACGAGGTCGCGATCAAGCAGGCGGTGATCGCCACTGCCATGGAGAGCATCCTGGTCGTCGATGCCAGCAAGCTCGGCAGCCTCAAGCCGGCCTTCTTCGCCGACATCAGTGCGTTTTCGCAGATCATCGTCGGCGGTTCTGTGACGCCAGACATGCGCAAGCATTTCCGCAGCCTCCCTGTCGAATACGTCACCAAGGCGACCTGATCCCGACGAGATCGCCTCGTCCGGATCCGGTTTGACCGGAGACGAACGATACGCGGCCTTGTGAGACCGCGCATCGCAGGCCGAATGTCAGTTGCAGGCGGGTTTCGCCTTGGTGCAGGCGTCGGTCAGCTCCGTCGGCGGCTCCTTCTTGAACACCGTCCGATAGGATTCCAGCACGTTCGACTGCGTCACCGGCAGCGACTGCACACCGATCCAGCCCGGCGTTTCCTTGCCGAGCAGCGCGTTCATCATAGCCATCGCTTCCGCGACGCCCTGGTCATAGGGCCGCTGCGAGCCGGTCGCCTTCAACGGACCCCCCTTGGCGATCTCGATCGCCGATTGCAGGCCGAGATCGACCGTGGTGACGGGAATGTCGATGCCTTGCGCCCGCATCGAGCTCAGAGTGTCCAGCGCCGGCTGATCCCAGACGGCGAACAGCCCCTTCACATCGGGATTGCCGGTGAGGAAGTCGCCCGCGATCTGCGAGACTTTCGGCGGATCGGTGAAATCGACCTGCTTCATCTTGATATCGGGCCGGTTCGCTTTCATCCACTCCCGCACGCCCTTGGTGCGTTCGTTCGTGCTGAAATAGTCGACGCCGAAATTGACGAGACCGATGGTAGCGCCCTGTGCCATACAGGAGGCAAGGATCTGTGCCGCGATCTGGCCGTTACCCTGGCTGTCCGCGGAGACCATCGACGCATATTCCTCAGGATGCTTCAGGCCGGTCGGGATGCTGTCCATCAAGACCAGCTTGATGCCGGCCTTGGCAATCTTCTTGTAGGTTGGCGCAGTCGCCGTGAAATCGACCGGGATCGAAATGATGCCGTCGGGATGTTGCTGGATGGTGTTCTCGATATCGGCGATCTGCTTGTCGACCTGATATTCGGCGGATGCGACACCCGTCACCGTCACGCCGTACTTTTTCAGCGTATCGGTGATACCCTGGATCTGGAGCTGCGACCAGTCGAGGTTGACCGTTTGCATGGAAATGCCGACCTTGAAATTCCGCTCCTTGATCTTCGCGGCATCGGCCTCCGACAGCGCGAGCACCTCGGGCGAGGCCGCCTTCTCGCCGTGGGGTCCCTGGCCGACGATCGATTTCGGTCCAAGCGTCGCGAGATCGACGCCCTTGACGCAGGTCGCGGGCACTTCGGCGCGGGCCGAGGGGACGATCGAGATGGCCGTCGCCGCGATCAGCGCGGTCAGCGGCAGGGTTTGTCGTAGGATTGGCTTCATTGTTTCCTCCCGTTTTGGTCGCCGATTCACCGGAGGGCCAGCGACCTTGCCCTACCCACGCCGCGCAATGAACCTGTGACTCATGCGCTGCGCTCGAGCTTGACTAGCGTTTCGTGAAAGCAACCGCGGCAACGATGATCGCGCCCTTGATCACCAGTTGCATCGGCGAGCTCACGCCGAGCAGCACAAGGCCATTATTGAGCGTGCCGATGATCAGGCTGCCGAACAGCGTTCCCAGGATGTAGCCGCGCCCGCCGAACAGGCTGCAGCCACCGAGGATCACCGCGGCGATGACGTCGAGCTCCATGCCCTGCACGACGTCGGGCCGCGCGGCATGTGAACGCGCGGACAGCACCAGCGCCGCAAGGCCGGCCAGCGCGCCCGTCAGGACAAAGGCCGCGGTCGTCACCCATTTGGTGTTGATGCCGGAATACAGCGCCGCGGTCGGGTTGCCGCCGACTGCGTAGATGCGACGGCCGAACACGTTGTAATGCAGCAGCAGGATGCCGACGATTGTCGCCACCAGCGTCCAGGCGATCGGCACGGGTATGCCCAGAAACGTGCCTTCGCCAAAGATTGCAAAATAGCTCTCGTTGGTGATGATCACCGGCTTGGTGTTGGTGACCATCATTGCCAGTCCCCGCGCCATGCTCAGCGAGCCGAGCGTCACCAGGAAGGATGGGATCGATAGCTCCGTGGTCAGGACGCCATTGAGCAGCCCGACCAGCGCGCCGGTGCCGAGCCCGGCGACGGCGCCCACAATCCAGCTGTTGTTGATCTGGTTCATCGCGAGCGCCGCGGCCATACCGGACAGCGCCAATGTCGATGCAACCGAAAGATCAATCTGACGCGCAATGATGACGAAGGTCATGCCGACCGCGATGATCGACACCAGTGTCGTCTGCCGTCCGATGTTCAGGAAATTGTCGAGCGACAGGAACCAGGGTGACGACAGGCTGAACACGACGAGCAGGATCACGAAGGCGATGTAGAGCATATAAGGCCGCTCGCCCCGCAGCAGGTTCTGCAGAAACTTGCGGCGCCGGTCGGATCGGGTCGACGAGGCGACGACGTTGGGCGCGGTCAGTTCGGTCATGCGGGCAGCTCTTGCAATACGCCTTGTCCGGAAGCCTGGTACATCTGCAGGAGATGATGGAGCTCTTCGGCATCATCGATCTCCCCACGCATGAGCGTTCGGGCCACACGGCCATTGACGATCACGGAGATGCGGTCGCAGAGCTCGATCAATTCGGCGAGATCCGAGGAGACGAGGAGGACGCCGGTGCCGTCGCGGACGGCATTCCGGATCACGCCATAGATTTCCTCGCGTGCGCCCACGTCGACGCCAACCGTCGGCTCGTCCAGAAGCAGCAGGCGCGGCCTCGGATCATTCCATTTTCCGAACACGACCTTCTGCTGGTTGCCACCGGAGAGTGTCCTGACGAGGCTGGAGGCACCCTGCGCCTTGACCGCAAGCTTGACGATCGCGGCCTCTGCGCGCCTGGCGGCGGCGCGTTGCTGCATCCAGCCCCACCGCGAGAAATAGGCAATCCGTGACAAGGTGAGGTTGCGTTCGATCGAATGGTCCAGGACCAGGCCCTGCACGTGCCGATCTTCCGGCACCAGCGCGACGCCCTGGTCGATCGCATCGGCCGGGCTCTTCGGCAGCCATCGTCGACCCGCGATCGCGCACGCGCCGCTCTCGAGCGGCCGGAGGCCGAACACCGTCTCCAGAATCTCCGTGCGTCCGCTGCCGATCAATCCGGCGAGGCCGTGGATCTCGCCCTTCAGCACGGACAGATCGACGGCGTGCAGCCGATCGTTGGACACGCCCGACAGGGACAGAATCGGTGAGGAGTCGAACGAGCGCATTGCCGCGGGCTCGGCACGCGACGCCGCGGGCGCCAATCGATCGGTGCCGACGATGGCATTCACCAGCCGCTTCATGTCGGTTTCGGCGGTGACGAATGTGCCGGCATTGGCCCCATCACGGAGCACCGTGACACGCTGCGAGATCTCGAAAACCTCGTTGAGCCGATGGGTGACATAGATCACGCCGACTCCACGGCGCGTCACCTTCCCGATCGCATCGAACAGGATACGGACTTCGTCCGACGTCAGCGAGGACGTCGGCTCATCGAGGATGAGCAACCGCACCTCGCCCAGTAGCGCCTTTGCGATCTCCGTCATCTGGCGGTAGGCGAACGGCAGCGAGCCGACCGTCACTTTCGTATCCAGGGGAATGCCGAGCTCGGCCAGGAATGCTTTGGCCTGCGCCATCAGTTCGCGCTTGCGGACAAAGCCGAAACGCATGCGCGGCTCGCGGCCGAGCAACAGATTGTCGGCGACGCTGAGCGATTCAACCAGGCTCAAGTCCTGATAGACGACGGCAATCCCCGCGTCGCGCGAGTTCGCCGGACTGTCGAATGCCACCGGCTTGCCCGCGATCTCGATCGCGCCGCTGTCGAGGGTATGAACACCACTGAGGATCTTGATCAGCGTGGATTTTCCGGCGCCGTTCTCGCCCAGCAGCGCGTGCACCTCACCGGCCCGGACCTCGAGATTCACGTCGCGCAACGCTCGCACGCCACCAAAGCGCTTGCTGATGCCGTTGACCATCACAAGCGACGTCGGCGGCGGAGGCTCTGCTGCAACCGGTCCGGACAAATCCAAATTCTCCTCCCGCCGCCCGCTCCGAAGCGCTGGTACGATGGTGACATTTTGTTATTATTGCAACTTATTGTGTTATAATTCTATCATATCGGCTAGCCTGTCAATGGGAGATCACGCCGGCGAGCGTCTGGGATTACGGCCGGCTAGGCAGTTCTTATGTCGCGGACCGTGAGAATGACGGTTATGGTCCGCCGGCCTCGGGGAGGCCGCCAGTCGAGAGCGCTCGAAGCAAGTGCTCGGCTGAGCCGTGCTTAGGCATTGGAAGAAAAAGGAAGCCCCACAATGGCAAACACGACGGCGGAGCTCGAGGCGCTCCTGATGCAGCGTTCATTCACCGATCCACAGCTTGTGGCCGCGGTGGAGGCGGCAGAGGACTTCCGCATCCTGCCAGATGCCACCGTGATCAAGATCGGCGGACAGAGCGTCATCGATCGCGGCCGCGCCGCGGTCTACCCGCTGGTCGACGAGATTGTCTCTGCCCGCAAGCTCCACAAGCTCGTGATCGGGACCGGAGCAGGCACCCGCGCCAGGCATCTCTACTCGATCGCGGCGGGGCTTCGCCTGCCGGCCGGCGTGCTCTCGCAACTCGGCGCCTCGGTAGCCGATCAGAACGCGGCGATGCTGGGGCAGCTCCTCGCGAAGCACGGCATCTCCGCCGTCGGCGGCGCCGCGCTCTCGGCCGTGCCACTCTACCTCGCTGAGGTGAACGCCGTCATCTTCAGCGGCATGCCGCCCTATAGCCTCTGGATGCGTCCCGCGACCGAGAGCATGATCCCGCCCTACCGCACCGACGCCGGATGCTTCCTCGTTGCCGAGCAGTTTGGCTGCAAGGCGATGATCTATGTGAAGGACGAAAACGGCCTCTACACCGCGAACCCAAAGACCTCGAAGGCCGCCACGTTCATTCCAAAGATCTCGGTGGCCGAGATGAAGGCCAAGGGACTGCAGGACTCGATCCTTGAATTCCCGGTGCTCGATCTGCTCGTCTCGGCGCGCTATGTCCGCGAGGTGCAGATCGTGAATGGCCTTGTCTCCGGCAATCTGACCCGCGCGCTTGCCGGCGAGCACGTCGGCACCATCATCACTGCGAGCTGAAGAGAACCCATCGCCATGGCTGACACCAACCAGATCAAGCACGTCACCTCACCGCTCGCGCGCCAGACCCTTCTTGACGACGATCTCACCCTCCCCGTCGCCGGCGGACACCCGATCCGGCTGCTCCCTTGGCTGCAGGTCGTCAAGATCGGCGGCCGCTCCATCATGGATCGCGGCCATGAGGCGATCCTTCCGCTCGTGGACGAACTGCGGACGCTCTTGCCTGAGCACCGTCTGCTCATCCTGACCGGGGCCGGCGTGCGCGCCCGCCATCTCTACAGTGTCGGTCTCGACCTCGGCCTGCCGGTCGGGTCGCTTGCTCCGCTCGCCGCAAGCGAGGCCGGTCAGAACGGCCATATCCTTGCGTGCCTGCTTGCGCCGGAGGGTGTCTCCTATGTCGACCATCCCACCATCGCGAGCCAGCTCGCCATTCACCTCTCTGCGGCCCGCGCGGTCGTAGGGAGCGCGTTTCCTCCGTATCACCATCACGAGTTCCCGACCTCGCGCATCCCGCTCCACAGGGCCGACACCGGCGCATTTCTGCTCGCCGACGCGCTGGGAGCCGCCGGCCTCACGATCGTCGAGGACGTGGACGGCGTGTACACCGCTGATCCCCATGGTCCCGATGGGAAACAGGCGCAGCTAATCAGGGAGACCAGCGCCGCCGAACTTGCCAAGCTGAAGGGCACACTGCCGGTCGATCGCGCGCTCCTCGAGGTCATGGCGAACGCGCGGCACATCGCGCGCGTACAGGTCGTGAACGGGCTCGTTCCCGGCCGCCTGACCGCGGCGCTGCGAGGCCAGCACGTCGGATCGATCATTCATACCGGCGCGCGCTCAGCCTGAGCCCACAATCACTGTCGGAGGGTCTCTCGCCGCTACTCTTTGGCGCGGGACGAACCGGAAAATCGCTTTTGCGATCACCAGCCAAATCGCGCTTTTACGATCAAGCGGTCGTTTTCAGATCGGGTCGGTCGATAATCTGCTCAACGGCGAGCGCCTGACTGAGCTGTATGGCGTCGGCCTGACAGTCGAGACAACATCCTCGGGACGACGAGCCATCAGCCCATCCTGGGCGAATGCTTGATGCACCTGACCATTGCCGACATCGGATTGCACCGTGTGACCGAAGTTGATAACAAGGCACGAAATTCAGCTTCGATTGATATGCGATATATCCATATGGATACGACGGGGAGGGAACCGTGCGGACTTTCGCGTGGGCGGCGATTGTTTTGGCAATGACAAGTTCGATGGCATGCGCAGAGGACCTGGTGCTCTACGGCGCGGGCAGTCTGCGTGAGGCGATCGGGCAGATCGCGTCCGAGTTCGGGCACGACCACGGCTTGACCGTGAAGACGCAGTTTGGTCCATCGGGGCGCATGCGCGAACGGATCGAGAAGGGGGAGCACGTCGACCTCTTCACCTCGGCGGACGTCGGCCATGCGCGCAAGCTGGTCGAGGACGGCCGGGCGAGCGTCATGGCGCTGTTCGCTCGCAACACCGTCTGTCTGCTCTCACCCACGAAGTTCGGCGCAACGACGCAGACAACTCTCGACAAGCTGCTTGACCCAAGTGTTCGCATCGGCATTTCGCCGCCCAAGATCGACCCGCTGGGCGATTACACCGAGCGCCTGTTCAGCTTGATCGATCAATTGCGCCCAGGTAACGGCGCTGCGATTCAAGCTCGAGCTGTCATCCTCGATACGCCGCCGGGTGCGCCACCGCCCAAATCGGGTGATACCGATGTCGACGCCATTCTGGACGGTCGCGTGGATGCGGCCATCGTTTACTGCTCATCGCGGGATCGGTACACGCAATTGTTGCCGGACGCCGCCATGGTCCAACTTCCATCCGAGCTTCAAGTCGGGCCGGAATACGCGTTGGCGGTGCTGAAGGATGCTCATCCGGCGGCGCAGTTGCTCGCGCTGACCATCCTGTCCCCCGAAGGTCAGAAGATCTTGGCTCAGCGGGGATTTAAACCGGCGACGTTGCCCGAGTGAGTTCCCACGACAACGCCAGGGGCCTCAGAATCAAAGCGGTGCGCGGGTGGCGCTAACTAGCCAAGGGCTGAGGCCGGGCCGGCAGGCCTCAAGGCGATTACGCCCTGGTTGTTCTCAGAGACAAGGCCATTAAACCACTGCTCGCTGCCGCCCAGAACCTCAAACCAAGCCGCGGTGCCCACAACCCGACGCCGCTCGACGCGCACTATCACGCGCTCCGACAAGCCATGCGAGGAGTGTTCCATGAGCTCGGCATAGTCGCATAAATATCGAAAATTGTTTTTCGGAGCGCCGCGCCTAAGCGCTTAATGGGAGTGGCCGACCGCCCAGGCATAAGCGGCCACTGCAGCAGTATCGGAAGCCGACAGTTCCGCGCCACCCTTGGGCGGCATGGCACCAGTATAGTTGCGCGGGCGCGGCACGCCGTCGGTCACCGTCTTGGTGATCGCCGCAAGGCTGCCATCGCCGAAGACCCAAATGCCGGAAGTCAGGTCAGGACCGACTGGCGTCCCTCGGGCATCGGACCCATGGCATCCGCTGCAGGTGCCGTTGCTGGCCTCGCCGTGGAAGATACGGTCGCCCAGCGCAACCTGATCCTTGGTGGCGCCGGGCGGCACCGGAAGATCCGCGGTGGCGCGCCCAGCGTCCGCATGAGTCCCTTCGGGCGGCACCGCCGCGCCGCCAGGGCCCGATGCCACGGCGGATGCCGGCGCCGCGGCCAGCCGCGCGGTCGCCGCATCTCCGCGATAAGTCACCCGCCAGATGCGGCCATGGACGTCATCACCGATATAAAGTGCGCCGTCTGGGCCCATAGCGAGGCCACTCGGCCGAAAGGCAGCGCGACCGGGATCCTTGTGCACGCCCGCGAAGCCGTCCGCGAACACCACATAATCGCCCGCCGCCTTGCCGTCGGCCAACGGCTGGAAGACGACATTGTAACCTGCTTGCTCCCGTGGCGCGCGATTCCAGGAACCGTGGAAGGCGATCAAGGCGCCGTCGCGATAAGGCTCGGGGAATTGCGTGCCGGTATAGATCAGCATGTCGTTGGGCGCCCAATGGCCGGGAAAGGCGGCGACCGGCTCCTGCTTTCCAGCACAGACTCCAACCGTCTTGCCGCCGTCGCCGCCATATTCCGGCGCCAGGACCAGCTTTTTCTGATCCTGGTCGTAATAGCATTCCGGCCATCCGTAATCGCCGCCCTGCTTCAGCTCGAGGATCTCCTCGGCCGGAAGCTGACGCCCTGCTCGACCGTATAGAGCTTGGGCCAGTTCTGCGACAGCTGATCGCGGCCATGTTGCGTGACATAGAGCCGACCGGCCTTATCGAACGCGAAACCCTCGCCATTGCGTATGCCGGTCGCGTACCGCTCGGACGCCGAAAAGGTCTGATCAGTCTTGTTGGCATCGTAGCGCCAAATGCCGGCCCGCGTCTCGAGCTCGATACAGGGATCGTGACCGGGCGACAGAGGCATGCGATTGGCCGCTTGGCAGGCGTTGGTGGCGGATCCCAAGTCGACGAACAGGTTACCGGTCGCATCGATGACAAACGAGTGCATTGGATGGTCGCCGGTCAGCGGCATGCCGGACAACACGGTCTCCGCTTTGCTGGACGGCGCGATCTCGCCCGTTGTACGCACATAGCGGACGATCTTGTCGTTCAGTTCGGCGTAGAGCGCACCATTGTAGAGCGCGACGCCGGTGCCGCCGGCAGCGCCGGTGGATTTGTCCGGGCCAAAGCGCTGGATGACGGCCGCCTTTCCGCTGCCAGTCGTGTCCTTGATTGCGAGCAGGAATCCTCCGGCCGGCGGCGTGTCGTTGTGGTAGTAGCGCCCGCTCCAGCTATTGGCATAAACGACATTGTCGCTGCTGACCGCAAGGTGACGCACATGGCCGAGATTGTCGGCGAAGACTGTGGCGCAGAAACCTGGCGAGAGACTGATGCCGACATCCTGATTTTGGCATTCTGCCGCGGCAGCAGCGCCATGGGTCGTAGCCGCCACGGCCATCGCCAGTATCAATACGGCCGCAGGAAAGATCGTCTTCGCGCGCTCGTTTGACGGCATCTGTCTCTCCCTATGCTTTCACGCCGTATGCCTTTTACGTGACCTGTCGAAACTGGAGCACATGTTCAGTCGCTTCACGCCGTTGGTTTCGGATTTTGAACGGCAACAATCTTGAAACGCAGACCGTCCGGCTTTTGCATGAATACCGGGGACTCAAACCTTTGTGATGAGATCGGAGGGACTTGAACGACCTGCCTAGTTTGGCTGCGCCGTCGGCCGGATCAGGATTTCACTGACGTCGACCTCTGGCGGCTGAGCAATGGCGTAAGCCATGGCTGAGGCGATCGCCTCGGCGGGAATTGCGACCTTGCGATAGTCCTGGATGCGCTTTTTCACCTCGGGATTGCTGATCGTTTCGGCCAGCTCCGACTCCACGGCGCCCGGTGAAATGATCGTCACTCTGATTTTGTCGCCTGCTTCCTGTCTCAATCCTTCTGAGATCGCGCGCACCGCGAATTTGGTGCCAGAAAAGACCGCGCCGGTTGGCGCCACGCGATGACCTGCAACGGAAGAGACGTTGATGAAATGACCGCTTCCCTGCTTGCGGAATAGTGGCAACGCAGCTGCGATGCCGTAAAGAACACCCTTGATGTTGACGTCGATCATTCTATCCCACTCGTCGACCTTGAGGTCATCCAGAGGCGAGAGCGGCATCAGGCCAGCATTGCTGATCAACACGTCAAGCCGCCCGAACGACTGCTGTGCCTTCTTCACAAACGACGCCACCTCGTCGCGCTTGCTGACATCAACGGCTTGAAATTCGACGTCGCCGCTTGCCTCGCGGATATCCATTGCGATGGCTTGGAGATTATTCACCCGCCGCGCGCCCAGCAGGACTTTGGCGCCTTGCGCCGCCAAAAATCGGCCGGCGGCTTCGCCGATACCGCTGGACGCGCCCGTGATTGCGACGACTTTTCCCTTTAGATCAAACATGAGTTGTACCCGACGGTATTGATGAGGCCCTGTTCTTGCTTGCCAGATAGAGAGCGCCTGCCCTCAAGTCGAGGACAACCAAGCCATGGACTTCCGAGAACGGGCCTGAAGACGTTCACCAATATGTTATATTAATCTAAATATAACGATCGGCAGCACCAGGCGATCGCCGATCCTACGTCGACCGAGATTGCTAGCCTTGGAAGCACAGTGACCTTCAGACGCGACGATGGACGCCCGGCGGAAAAAAGGTCACACGTTCGAATCGTGGCGGGCGCGCCATCTAGACCGTTCCAGCAGGGCTCACGCGATCGTGGCCAGGACGCGATTGATCTCCGCAAATGTCTCGTTCTTTTCTGATGGTGTCATCAGCGAAGCCTGAATTCCATGACGAACAATCGTGACGATCTCGTCGCGATGAAGTCCCAACGCGTCCGATACCGCGCGGTAGTTCTGGTTCACGTATCCGCCGAAATAAGCGGGATCGTCGGAGTTGACCGTCACCACCAGTCCCTTGTCCAGCATCCGGCGCAGCGGGTGCTTTGCGAGGTCGTCGACCACCCGCAGCCGCAGGTTTGAAAGCGGACACACCGTCAATGCCGTCTTCTCGCGCGCCAGCCTTCCGACCAGGACCTGATCTTCCATTGAGCGAATGCCGTGATCGATTCGTGAGACCCCGAGCACGTCGAGCGCTTCCCAGATGTAGCTCGGCGGCCCCTCCTCGCCAGCATGGGCTGACAGGAAGAAACCTGCGTCGCGGGCACGGTTGAAGACACGTTTGAATTTGCTCGGCGGATGTCCCGTTTCCGACGAGTCCAGGCCAACGCCGACAATTCGGTCCTTGAACGCCAGCGCGGCATCCAGCGTCCTTTCCGCATCCGCCTCGTCGAGATGGCGCAAAAAGCACATGATCAGGCTGGCCCGGACGCCCAGTGATTGCCGGGCATCCAGGATCGCGCGATGGAGACCAGTTATCACGGTCGAGAATTCAACGCCTCGCGCCGTGTGGCCCTGCGGGTCGAAGAACATTTCGACGTGCACGAGGTTGTCAGCGCGCGCGCGCTCCAAGTAGCTCCAGGCGAGATCGTAGAAATCCTGTTCCGTGATCAGCACGGACATGCCTTGATAATAGATGTCGAGAAAATCCTGCAGGTTCGAAAACTGATAGGCCTGACGCAACGCCTCGACCGACGCATAGGGCAACGAAATGCCATTGCGGCGCGCCAGCGCAAACATCAGCTCCGGCTCGAGGCTGCCCTCGATGTGAATGTGCATCTCGCATTTGGGCAAGCGCGTGATTAGGGTGTCAAGCATCAGCATTCTACCACGTATTGTTGCCGGGATTGGCGCGCAGGATGGAACTACGGACCAGTACATCATGCCGGTTATCATCGTAATCTACTGGGCGATCGATGGGCAATTGCCGGGCGGCGTGCACCTTAGATCGATCCGCAGCCATCGCGAGCCAAGTTACCCTTTTTGGGATCAAACGGCACGCTCGATCGCGAGATCAAGCCCGAGATGCCCCAACATGCGTTGGAAATCCGCAAGATCGTAACCCGGCGGCTCTGACACCCTACCCTGTTCTGCCGCCTCGCGTTCGACGTATGCCGTAATTTCGGGGCTCACGATCAACGAGGCCACGCCCAAGAAGGCGATCCGCTTCGTGACTGACGCCTTGAGCGCACGTCGCACGGGCGGAAACACGCCGACGAGCGGCGTCCGGCTACAAGCCATGAGGTCATCGAGAACCATGATTGACGGCGCATTCGAGGCGACCACGACAGCTGTCGGACTGTAGCTCTCGAGGCGCTCGATCGTGCTTTGCACCGCCGCGAGCAGCTCGGCCCTGCTCTCGCCGCCGTAGGGGGAAATTCGCGCGGTCGACGAAGTAGAGGACATCCTGGCGGGGGAAGCGGTCGGCGATCTTGCGGGCGATGGCGTAGCTGCCGATTCCGGTATCAAACACCGCAATCGGCCGCTTCAGGGTGACCTTGCTTATGTTGCGTACTCCTGTCTGGTAAAAGGTGAGGTACTCTGACCGAACCAGAAAAGAAAGTATGCCGGTCCACAGATGGTGGTGCACATATCTGAAGGCTATCGAATATCCGTAGACGCACTTCACGTCGACGAGCCATGTAGGACCCAGACGTCATGGAGACGTCCGCCGTTGGCCGGAGCGAGCAACGACTTGATTTCGGCATGTCGCCGATTCACCAGGCCGCGTGTCGCATGAATTTGCAGCGATTTATTTCCGCCGCCCAGTGACGACCGCCTCTCGCGACCGCGTTTCGATCAGTTTTGCGGTGCACTCGTTGCAGACAAGGGCGCATTCATCCGAGACAAGGCCGAGCTTGGAGTCGAGTCCGACCGCAAGGTCCTCATCAGCAAGCGCCGGGATGACGCGGTCACAATATAGACATCGATGCTGCGTTTCCGATGCGCCTCGATCCGCAGGAGCTACAGGAGCATCACGGGTCATCCTGTTGATCTCCCTTCTTTCTTCTCGGCCTTTTCCTTCCAGCCTCCGCTATATTCTAACGAATATATTGTATCCCACAAGTCATACTGAAGGCGTTCCTGCCCTGAACTCCAGACCGGCGCTGGACCGAGCTTCCAAGTACCGACCCACGTCGTATCCAAGAAAATATAACGTTGACGGCACGCGGGAGCGAAGCGCAGACTGACGCCGGTTTCGCCCAGGGGCCATTCAACCGTGCGGTGAATCCGAGAACCCGAACCCTGCCCGCCAGCAGGCAAGTCTCCGCGCGCCGGGACCGCAGAGCGAGCGGGATCAGACCAGACAAGTTGAACCGCGACCCAGACGCCAAGAGGCGCTGTCACATCAGGGAGAGATGCCATGTACCAGCAGGCTTTGGACAAGATCTCGAAGCAGGTCCTCATCCGCGACCGCTATGATAATTTCATCGGTGGAAAGTGGGTCGCGCCGGTCGAGGGCAAATATTTCGATAATCCAAGCCCGATCACCGGCAAGAGGCTGTGCCAGATCCCACGTTCGACCGCAGCCGACGTCGAACTGGCGCTGGACGCCGCCCACAAGGCCAAGGACGCCTGGGGCCGCACCTCGGTGCAGGAGCGCTCTCGCATCCTGAACAAGATCGCCGACAAGATCGAGGCCAATCTCGACCTGCTCGCGCTCGTCGAAACCCTCGACAATGGCAAGCCGATCCGGGAAACGACCCACGCCGACATGCCGCTGGTGGTCGACCATTGGCGCTATTTTGCCGGAGTCGTGCGGGCTCAGGAAGGCACACTGTCCGAGATCGACCACGATACCGTGGCCTATCACTTCCACGAGCCGCTCGGCGTCGTCGGCCAGATCATCCCGTGGAACTTCCCGGTCCTGATGGCGACGTGGAAGCTCGCGCCGGCGCTGGCGGCCGGCAACTGCGTGGTGCTGAAGCCGGCCGAGCAGACCCCGCTCGGCATTCTCGTCGTCGCGGAACTGATCGCGGACCTGCTGCCACCAGGCGTCCTCAACATCGTCAACGGCTTTGGCATCGAGGCCGGCAAGCCGCTGGCACAGAGCAAGCGCATCGCGAAAGTCGCCTTCACCGGCGAGACCACGACAGGTCGCCTCATCATGCAGTACGCTTCCGACAACATCATCCCCGTCACGCTGGAACTGGGAGGCAAGTCGCCGAACATCTTCTTCGCCGACGTTGCCGCTTCCGATGACGACTTCTTGGACAAGGCGCTCGAAGGCTTCGCCATGTTCGCGCTGAACCAGGGCGAGGTCTGCACCTGCCCGAGCCGGGTGCTGGTCCAGGACACGAT
>Ga0210402_10003391_pt1 | contig 14981 bp, 11 predicted proteins | sample IncBWC7MmetaG_FD_161055 | JGI IMG/M metagenome (GOLD analysis project Ga0210402, IMG submission 161055) | Forest soil microbial communities from Barre Woods Harvard Forest LTER site, Petersham, Massachusetts, United States - Inc-BW-C-7-M | ecosystem: Environmental > Terrestrial > Soil >...
GATCCGATGGCGTGCGTGGTTCGGCTGCCCGGATTGGTTGGCTGGTGGTCTGGCGACAGCAACGAGAATGACATCGTCGGGGGGAATAATCCTTCCGCTGTCGTTGCGGTCAGTATTGTTCCTGGCGAAGTGCGGAGCGGTTTTACGTTCGGAACTGAAGGCTATATCGAGATACCCCAGTCGGCGAGCTTGGAAAACCAGCAATTCACATGGCTGGCCTGGGTGAGGCCGGACGGTCCAGGGCCCAATGCCCACTCCCTCATCATCAACCAGAATATCGATGGCAGCCATGCTTCTGTTGGCTTGGCGTGGCGTCCCTTGGATCAGCGGTTTGCTTTCCTTTCCGGCGATATCACCACGGAATCGATCGTCTCGGCGGACACGTTCCCGCCGGGGGCATTCTACCTGGTTGGAGCAACCTACGACGGAACGACCTTCCAACTACGAGTGAACGGAATCCTTGAGGGAAGCCTGTCCGAATCGAAGAAGATTCCCTATTCGTCGTATAGCTGGCAGATCGGTGCTGGCGCTCCCCGGTTTTTCCGCAACGGCTCCGCCAATACCTGGAACGGCGTAATCGATGAAGTCCAGGCCTACAGCCGCGCGTTGTCCGCCGCGGAGATTCTGTCGATCTTCCAGGCGGGCAACGCGGGTGTGTGCAAAGATGCGGCAGCAGGAGGAGGTCTGAGCGCCGCGGGCGATCCCCTGCGCAAACTGGACCCCCCAAGGACAGCGCCATCCACCGCGGCTCACTCCGGGGTCATCCTTACACCCTTCGATCCGGCCAAGGTGGATGACTCGTTCGCTTCCACCAGCGGTACCGTAGCATTAGTCGACTTTGTGAACCGAAGCAGCCGCGCAGTGGACATCTATTGGATCGATTACCAAGGAAACCGTGTGCTCTACTACGCCGGCCTCGCCCCCGGTGCGTCTTGGTTGGAGCAAACCAGTCTGAACCACCCCTGGCTGGTTGTGGTTTCAGGCACTGGCGGGACTCCAACGCAGGATACCGGGACCCGCCTCGCAGGCTTTGAGGCGGTAACCCCGAACGTCTCCCGTGATCCGGCAAAACGGGATACGGCAATCATTACCGACTCTGTCACCACGGCGGGCTCGAACCAGATACCCACCCCTGCTGGAGCCGGCGCAATGGGCGCCGACGGCGCATACCGGGTTGGCAACGGAGTGTACGCGCCAGCTCTGATTTATAAAGTGGAGCCAGAATACTGCGGGCCGGCTCGGAAACTAAAAGCTGAGGGAGTGGTCTTGCTGTATATCGTCGTCCAAACGGATGGAGCCGCGCACGACTTCAAGGTTCTCAGGTCAATGGGTTACGGATTGGACGAGAAAGCCATTGAAGCGGTCCGGAAATGGCGATTCAAGCCCGGCATGAAGGATGGGAATGCGGTTCCGGTCGAGGCGCAGATCGAGGTGTACTTCCCGCTTGGACCCGAAAAAGGATCAGAGTGGTACTCAGGTCCATTGGCTTTTGCTTCGGTAGCTGGCCTCGCACCGCCAGTCGTCAAGGATGGCACGATGCCAGAGTCCGCCCGCGAAATCTCGAACGAAAGCGCCGTTCTCGAATTCACCGTCGATTCGAGGGGCTCGGTGAAAAATATTCATCCCATCTACGGGTCAGACTCCGCGTCGGAGCTACTTGCCCCTTATCTGGGCACCTGGAAATTCCAGCCCGCCGTGAAGGGCAACCAATCTGTCGAGGCGACCGGAAGAGTACGCTTCGTCAAAGGGCAGGGAGACGAAGCTGCCAAGCTTCCACTCACGCCGCCGCTTCCTCAGAACAACCCGATGCCGCCCGCTGGTGCGGCCTCGAACGCCCGTGCACGGGAAAAGAAAGTCAAGGACCAGGGCGAATTCGAAATCTATAAGCAGGTTCTGCAGGATACGGACCCGATGAAGCAGATCCAGGATCTGGATACCTGGACGCGGAGATACCCCAACTCCGACTACAAGAACGACGACCGCCCGTACCTGTACCTAATGGCCTATCAGCGCGCCAAGAAATTTGACAAGGTGCTGGAAAAGGCGAAAGAGCTAATGGGCCAGAACCTCGAAGTGCTGTTTCCCAATGCCCAGCAGGTACGGTCGATTCTCCTTTCCGCCATGGGTGCTCTTCGATCAATTGAGAACCCCAGTCCGGACCAGTTCGACATTGCCAGGCGAGCTTCGGAGCAGCTTGAGGCCTATAGCCGGAAGCAAGGGAGCGTGAGCGACGCTGCCAGCCAGGTCCCTTCGCCGGCGACGAGCACCACACCAGCAGATACTGGTCAGATTCGCACGATGGTGAATCCGACGGATGGGCAGAACTACGTCTGGATTCCCCCGGGCTCTTTCACGATGGGTTGCTCGCCGGGCGACACCGAATGTGCCGGCGATGAAAAGCCTCCGCACGCGGAGCGGATCGCAAAAGGCTTCTGGCTGGGCCAAACGGAAGTAACGCAGGCTGCGTATCAACTTGTGACTGGCGGCAATCCGAGCAATCACAAGGGCGATCAATTCCCTGTGGAAAGCCTAACCTGGGACCATGCGTCGAACTATTGCAGAGCGATCGGCGGGCGTCTGCCCACAGAGGTGGAGTGGGAATATGCGGCCCGTGCGGGAAGCACCTGGGCACGTTACGGCAGTCTCGATGAGGTGGCGTGGCACTCCGGCAACAGTGGTGGGGCGACTCACCCGGTAGCCACGAAACAACCGAATGCATTCGGGCTCTATGACATGCTCGGCAATGTCTGGGAGTACGTAACAGGCAGCTACCCCGGAAGTTTGGACAAGATCCTGCGGGGTGGTGCCCCTTTCGTGGATCTTCGGAACACGCGCGCCTCTGCCCGTGGCCGGAGCGCGCCGTCTGGTTGGGCGATCGGCAGAGGATTCCGGTGCGCCGGGGAATGGCCTGGATCTGAGAACAGCTCACCGAGCGCACCACCGGTGGCAGTAAAACAAAAACCTACGCTCATTCCGCCTGGCGCGCCGCACGATCTGATGTTTAACAAACAGGATGGTCAGAGTTACTTCTGGATTCCCCCGGGCGCCTTCACTATGGGTTGCTCGCAAGGCGATTCCGAATGTGAGGGCAATGAGAGACCTCCGCACGCAGAGACGATCGCCAACGGCTTCTGGCTCGGTCAAACGGAAGTGACGCAAGCTGCTTATCAACGCGTGATCAAGAGTAATCCGAGCCACAACAAGGGCGATCGACTGCCCGTGGAGAGCGTAACCTGGAAGGACGCGCTGAGCTATTGCAACGCCATCGGTGGGCATCTGCCTACGGAAATTGAATGGGAATACGCGGCACGTGGTCAGGGAGCATGACCGGGGCGCGTTACGGGAGTTTGGATGCGGTGGCGTGGCATTCGGCCAACAGTGGTGGGACGACTCATCCCGTGGCTCAGAAGCAGCCGAATGCATTCGGCTTATATGACATGCTCGGCAACGTGTGGGAATGGGTGGAAGATTCGTACGCAGGAACAGAATTGATCCTGCGGGGCGGTTCCTCCGAACATGATGCGTCGAACGCGCGCGCCTCGCGCCGTTCCGTGGTCGCAGACGTCGGGGCCTCGACGCCCAACAGGGGATTCCGCTGCGCCGGGGAATGGCCCGCAGGGGAAATGATAGCGACAGGTGGAAACGCAGGGACGGCTCCTCCAACGGTGGGTGCCGGCGGTGGACCCATCAACGGAGTTTACCGCACTGGCAATGGCGTCTCTGCTCCTGCTCTGGTGCGAAAAGTTGAGCCTGAATACTCCGAGGAGGCCCGTAAAGCCAAGTATCAGGGCACGGTCCTTCTTTACATCCAGGTAGACCCGTCCGGGAAGGCTATCAATATACGGGTTCTGCACGCCCTGGGACTGGGTCTCGACGCAAAGGCTATACAAGCGGTGAAAAAGTGGAAGTTCAGGCCGGCCTTCAAGGACGGCAAGCCGGTGACTTGTGAAGCGCAGGTGGAAGTCAACTTCCGGCTGCTATGAATAAGATCAGTGAGGGCGGCATCGGTTTACGGTAGGCTGCTATTCCGAAGCGACTGCCTCTGGAGTGTTTCAATAATGAGTTTGCCGAATGCTGTTCTTCTCAGCTTCGTTATGTCCTGGATCGCATCCGGACAAACCTACACCATATCGACAGTCGCCGGCGGCGCGCTGCCGGTCAACATTCCAGGAACGTCCGCCAGCCTGGATATCCCAAGTTCTCTAGCGGTTGATAAGACGGGCAATATCTTCTTCGCGGATATTACTGAGCACGTGGTCCTGCGATTGAACGCCGCAACGGGTGTCCTGACCCTGGTGGCGGGGAACGGGGCTTATGGTTTCAGCGGCGACAACGGCCCAGCCGCAAGCGCCCAGTTGAGCCAGCCGCGAGGCGTCGCCGTGGACTCTGCTGGCAACCTGTACATCGCCGACTCTGCTAACCACCGCATCCGCAAGGTATCAGGCGGGGTTATCACTACCGTGGCGGGAAACGGGAACTTCGGATTCAGCGGTGACAACGGCCCAGCGACCGGCGCCCAGTTATACCTTCCATGGGGCGTCGCCGTGGACTCCACAGGCAGTGTGTACATCGCCGACTACGGTAACAACCGCATCCGCAAAGTCGCGAACGGAGTAATAACTACCGTCGCGGGGAACGGGACGGGAGGCTTCGGCGGCGACAACGGCGCGGCCACCAGCGCCCAGTTGAACCAGCCCCGAGCCGTCGCCGTGGATTCCGCTGACAACCTGTACCTCGGCGACACGTCTAACAGCCGAATCCGCAAGGTCTCAAGCGGGGTGATTACAACCGTCGCGGGGAACGGGACGGCAGGCTTTGGCGGAGACAACGGTCCGGCCACTGGCGCCCAGTTGTTCTTTCCGTCCGGGGTAGCAGTGGACTCTTCTGGCAACCTGTACATCGCCGACGCGTCTAACAGCCGCATTCGCAAAGTTACGAACGGGGTAATCACTACAGCCGCCGGGAACGGGACGATAGGCTTCAGCGGCGACAACGGCCCGGCCACTAGCGCGCAGTTAGGCCAGCCCCTGGGCATCGCTGTGGACGATGCTGGCAACCTGTACATCGCCACGTATCTAACCGGCCGCATCCGCAAGGTCTCAGGCGGGGTGATAACCACTTTGGCGGGAAATGGTTTGGTGGGCGATAACGGCCCAGCGACCAGTTCCCAGTTGAATTATCCCTGGGGCGTTGCCGTGGACGTCGCCGGCAACCTTTATATCGCCGATATGGAAAACAGCCGCATCCGCAAGGTCTCAGGCGGGGTGATCACAACTACGGTGGGGAACGGGGCTCCAGGCTTCAGCGGAGACAGCGGCCCAGCCACCAGCGCTCCGTTGGCCTTTCCGCAAGGCGTCGCCGTGGACTCTTCGGCCAACCTGTACATCGCGGACACGAGTAACAACCGCATCCGCATGGTTGCGAACGGAGTGATCACCACCGTGGCGGGGAACGGGCCGCCAGGCTTCAGCGGCGATAATGGGCCGGCCACCACCGCTCAGTTGAACTTCCCCGTGGCAATCTCCGTGGACTCTTCTGGCAACCTGTACATCGCGGACACGAATAACAACCGCATCCGTCGGGTTGCGAACGGAGTGATCACCACCGTGGCGGGGAACGGGACGCCAGGCTTCAGCGGAGACAACGGGCCGGCCACTAGTTCCCAGATGAACAATCCCTCGGGCGTCGCGGTGGATTCTAACGGCAACGTGTACTTCGCCGACAGCGCCAACCGCCGTATCCGCAAGGTCGCGAACGGGGTGATCACCACCGTGGCGGGGGGCGGCACGTCCTTCGGCGATAACGGTCCGGCCACCAGTGCCCAGTTGAGTGGTCCGACTGGCGTCGCCCTGGACTCAGCCGGCAACCTGTACATCGCCGACACAAACAGCCGCATCCGCAAGGTCGCGAACGGAGTGATGACGACCGTGGCAGGGAACGGGACAAGAGGCTTCAGCGGCGACAACGGACCGGCAACTAGCGCCGCGTTGGACCAGCCCTACGGTGTCGCAGTGGACCCTGCCGGCAAGGTCTACTTCGCTGACTCTTGGAACAACCGCGTCCGTCTCTTGACGCCGGCGCTCTCGATAAACCCTGGCGGTGTCGTCAACGCCGCCAGTTCCGCAGCCGGAGCGCCCGTGGCCCCGGGAAGTATCGCCACTGTCTACGGAAGTTTTCTCATCAGCTCATTGTCCCAAGCCACAAGCTCGCCGCTTCCGGTCAACCTCGGCGGCCTTTCGATGCAGTTCGGCAGCGGACTCAGCGTGCCCCTGTTTTTCGCCTCGGGTGGGCAGGTAAACTTCCAGGTCCCTTGGGAACTGGCGGGACAATCGCGGACTTCGCTTTCCGTCACAGTCAACGGGCAGACCAGCGCCACCCAGACCATCAACCTTGCACCCTTCGCGCCCGGAATCTTCAGCCAGGTGGGCGGGCAGGGAGCGATCCTCGATACATCCTATCGTCTGGTCGATTCCTCAAACCCCGCGACCGCGGGCGGCACGATTCTCCAGATATACTGCACGGGCATGGGCGCAGTGACCAACCAGCCGCCGAGCGGCTCGCCTTCCGGCGACCAACTCTCGCAAACCACAACCACCCCGACGGTCACCATCGGCGGTGTGCAAGCCCAGGTGCTGTTCTCCGGCCTTGCACCCGGGTCGGTGGGGGAGTACCAGGTGGACGCGCTGGTGCCGGCTGGTTCATCGAAAGGCGCCGCAGTCCCGGTGGTGATTGCCGTCGGGGGGGTAACCTCGAACGCGGTTACCATCGCGGTGCAATGACCGGTATTGGGTTCAAGCGGATTGCTGGAGTTCAAATGGATCTATCGAGCTTAGATTATTTCTCGCGTTTCGTGATTCCCTGCTCACGAGCAGCCTTGATCCGCGAAGTCGTTTCGAATGACTACCCCAATCAAACCAACAGGTCGTGTGACATCATCTCTTCACTGCAGTTTTCGGAAGCGCGGGGGAGATGGAGCATGCGCGGTTTCTCAGTAAAGAAAGCACTTTGCATGCCGCACCGATTGCCACGGCTTCTCGCAGGAAACAAAGTCGGCTGCGTCAAACTCTTCTCGATCGCCGCAGTTATCGGTTTGGCTCTCGGCTGGGCGCCGTATAGCCGAGCACAATCGATTTCATCCGTCATTTTCAAAGGCAGTCCGGCAAGTCCTACCGTCCTCATCAACGGACAGGGCTTCACCCCCCAGCCTGCCGCCACCAGCATCGCAAATGCGGGCCACACGGGAAATGATTACGGGACCTCGCTATACATCGCGGATTCCACCGGCTCCACTCAATTTCACGCTGGCTACGAGGGTCCTTCTGAGCATGACAGCATTGGCCTTGTCATCTCAACCTACAATGACAGTCTTGTCTCCTACACGCTGGGATCGAGTTACGGGAGCTATTACTATCCGAACCACATTTTCCAGCTCAATGAAGGGGACAGTTTCACGGTATATGTTCGCAACGGCACGTTTAGTGGAAGTGTCCACTACCGAGTTGATAGCGAGACGAGTTCGGTGCCAGCGGACAGAAGTCAGATTAGCACGCTGGTGAATCCGACGGATGGGCAGCGCTACGTCTGGATTCCTCCGGGCGCTTTCATGATGGGTTGTTCTCCGGGCGACACCGAATGTGAAGGCAACGAGAAGCCGGCACACGAGGAGCGTATCGCAGCCGGCTTCTGGCTGGGCGAAACGGAAGTGACGCAGGTTGCTTATCAACGCGTGACTGGCGCAAATCCGAGCACTCACAGGGGCGATCAACTCCCTGTGGAGACCATAACCTGGAACCACGCAGTGAACTATTGCACAGCCATCGGCGGGCGCTTGCCCACGGAGGTGGAATGGGAGTACGCGGCGCGAGCGGGAGCTAAGTGGGCGCGTTACGGGAGCCTGGATGAGGTGGCATGGTATCGCGGTAACAGCGGCGATACGAACCAACCCGTGGCCCGGAAACAGCCGAATGCGTTCGGACTATACGACATGCTCGGCAACGTGTGGGAATGGACGAAAGACTCGTACGGAGATACGGGGTTGAAAGTGGTGCGCGGCGGCGCCCGGAGCGCGGATTCCCGGGGGGCACGCGCTTCGTACCGGGTGATGATCCAGCCGTCGCTACGGAACGACGACAAGGGGTTCCGGTGTGCCGGGGATTGGCCGGGAACTGAGAAGACGGCACCGACAGTATCGGCGAATCCGGTGCCGGCGGTCAATCCGTCTGGAGCGGGGGACGGACCGCACCCTCGGGCGCAATCGCAGGCAACCGATGTGCTATCAAAAGTCCGTCAGACGTACACTCATTTGGATGCGATTCACGTGGTGGCGAAGCTTTCTGAAAGCACCATATTACCCTCCAGGACTGTTAGTACGGAAGTGGAATACGAGTTCGCATCAAAGCTCCCGGGGAGATTCCGGGCCAGGAGTAAGAGTAATACTTTGGAGGCGCTGTCCGTGAGCGACGGGTCCAATACCTGGAAAGCGCTTCCGAAGGCAAAACAGTGGATGAAGCTGGACGTTGGTGCGTTGGGCGAGGCTGGGGAGGAGGATAGAGGAGTGAAGACGCCCCAGGATTTTCCTCATTCGATTTCATCGATACTTGTGAGCCGCTATCCGGCAATTGCAAAGCAGGGGCAAGCGTCGGAGATCTTGCGCGAGGACACTTACTCCGTTAGTGGGCGGAAGATCGGTTGCTATGTGGTCCGAACGCGGATCAAAGAAACGGAATATGAGTTTTGGATCGACAAGGAACGCTACCTCGTGTTGCGGGATGAGGAAACAGGCGCGCAGCGATTCGGGACGGGGAAATACAAAGTCGATTTGAAGGTGAGCGAAATCGAGACCGGTTCTGGAGTTGAGGAGTCCCTCTTCACGTTTCAGCCGGACCGGAAATGGGCGGAGACGGAGACGATAGTCCTGCCCAACGAGAAGCCCCCCATGCTCGTGGGTCGGCCTGCGCCCGATTTTACATTGAAGTCCCTCGACGGCGGACAAGTTCGGCTCAGTAGCCTGCGGGGTAAAGTGGTGGTGTTGGACTTTTGGGCTACCTGGTGCGCTCCATGCCGGGCGGAATTGCCGACTCTGGAAAAGCTTCGGACCGAATTCGGAGCCGATGTTCAATTCCTTGGAATAAACGACGAAGAAGCGGGGACAACGCGCGGGTTCCGCAAATCACAGGGCTATGAGATGACGGTCCTGATGGACAACAAGCGCGAAGTGAATCATCAGTACGGGGTACAGGGCATTCCTACACTACTCGTGATCGACTCTAACGGCATGGTACGGCAGCATTGGGTAGGCGGGCGCGGTGAACGGGAACTGCGGAGTGCGATTCAGGCCGCATCCAAGCTATAGGTCGCCAGCGAGAGGTGCGACTACCCGAAGCGAGGCCGTCGTCGTCGCACGGGCGGGCGTGCCGCCGGAATCGCAGAGCCGCCCGGCGGTCGCGTCTCGATCGCGTTCTGGGCTCCGGAGCATCCTCCACCCAGGGGGGACGAGCGTGTGGGTTTGTGGCACTGTGAAATCGATACTCTGCTCGAACGAACCGCGCCTGGACCGGCAGGAGGAGGAGACTACAAAGAATGCTAACCAAATCCTTTTTGCAAGCGCTGGCGCTAGCCGGCCTCATGTCGGTTTTCACGCCAAGAGACAAGGCGCGGACGGCGGGTCCGGGCGCCGTCATCACGTCGGCGATTGACGAAGGCAGGCTGGTGACACTTGTGGGCAACAGGACAGATGTCAACGTTCGCATCTGGTAGCTCCTGGTAGAACCAAACGGCGCCGCCTGTGGCCACCGCAGGATCACCTGTTCGAGGACGAGACTGAGGTTACTCGCAGTAACCCAAGACGGTCATCTGTGGTTAGGGAGGAGTAGGCGACGCGTTGTGAAAGCGCGGGCGAGTGGAGAATCGCGGAGCAGCCCCTCACTTGATTTCCCGGCGCCAAGTTCCAGCAATTCGTCCTTGAAATGGGACGTGTCGCGGTGCGAAATACCCGGGGGCTCGAAACGATTGAGATCGATTATCATCACTTAACACCAGGTGCCTAGAAGTTTTACGCATCTGCGCCTCGTGCGCGAACCTTTGGCAAACACGGCCAAGTCCGGAACTCACCAAGGGATTGCTGTAATTCCTTGGGCTCAGTGCGATCCGGCGGGCAGGTACAGCGGGGGCTTGCGTAAACGCGATCGCGTTCTTTGCCACCGACCGCAAATTCTTGAGGACTCTCGGTCTGGGGCAAGGCAGTCCAAGAGGTGGCAGGTCCATGGTTCCATTCCACGAAGTCTGGACGGCGAACCGCTGGGCCGAGCATTCTCGCCAACCTGACAGAAGAAGTCAGCCGGAAGCAAACATCTCCCTTAATGCAGCAACCCTCCCAGGTTGAAGAGACCGGAATCCGGATCATAATCAAAATTAATCAAAATGTTACTGCCGACATTTGGGTTCCTGTGATCGCCCCGCACACGCTTTTTGACGTCAAGCTGGAGAAGAAGAGATGATAAATCGGCCATACGTCAAACCATCCATATTACGGCAGTGGCGTTATCATGCTGGGGTTCATAACTCACTTGGGCGCTGATATGATATTGTGTTTTTCACCTCACGGAAACACCCCATTACTCATCTGGCCGATATCACGGATCCTTCCCAGTTATTTTCACTCCCAGCCTGAAGGGCAGGCGACCGGTCCTGGTCTATATCCACGGTGGCGGATTCGCCGGCGGCTCAGGAGTCATCGCGCTGGCAGCAGACGCCTTTGCGCGGGAAGAAGATGTGGTTCTGGTCAGCGTCAATCACCGGCTGAATGTTTTCGGCTACACCTGTCTGGCGGAGTTCAGCGAAAAGTATTCCGATTCCGGCAATGCAGGCCAGCTCGATCTAATCGCCTCGCTCGAGTGGGTGCGCGACAATATTGCGAATTTTGGCGGCGACCCCAAGAATGTCACGATCTTCGGCGAGTCCGGCGGTGGCGGGAAAGTTAGCGCGTTGATGGCCATGCCCGCCGCCAACGGTCTGTTCGAAAAGGCAATTGTTGAAAGTGGGTCGTCGCTACGGGTCTCCACCAGGGAACAGGCCGGCATCCGCGCCAAAGCGCTGCTGGAAAAGTTCGGGCTCTCGGCATCGCGGGTTGACGATCTGCAAAAAAAACGCCGCCGAGAAGCTCTTCGCTGCCGCCGGATCGAGTTTGGCCGGCGCTCCCGTGGTTGACGGATGCTCCATTCCCCAGTAGACCTGGGACCCGATCGCTCCGGGGGTTTCGGCGCGAGTGCCAATAATCATTGGAACATGCAAGGACGAAACGGCCTGGCTGATCGGCAACCGGGACGCGTCCACCTTCACGCTCGATGAAGCGAGCCTGCGCTCCAAGCTGGCTGACAATCTCGCCTTGCCTAAGAGCGACATCGAGGAACTGATCGATATTTACCGCAAAGCACACCCGGATGCCAAGACACCCAGCGACCTCTTCTTTCTCACTACAAGCGACCGAGGCACGCGGATGAACGCCATCAGCCAGGCGGAAAGGAAGACGGAGCAGAACCAGGCGCCCGCCTACATGTATTATTTCACCTACAACACGCCGATCCTCGACGGCAGGTATCGGCGTTCCACACCGCGGAGTTGCCGCTCGTCCTACGGCTGGTTCGATATCCCAATGCGGAGAATCTCTCCCAACATTTGGCTCCGGCTTGGGCTGCATTTGCCCGTACCGGCAATCCGAACCATCCAAACTGACCCCCCACATACCCTCGTGCGCTGAGAATTTCCTGAGACTCAATAATCTCTTCGCCCGTAATGCCGAGTATCCGCAAATTTCCCCGTCAACGAAGCCGTCTCCACCACCGTGCATTCCGTCTCGATAGTCTTCCGGCACAAGGACTCCAAGACGAGGCTGTCAACTCGGCCCAGTCCTACCATCGCCAGCGCCTTCGAGCGGATGTATGCTGGCGGTTTTCCGAGCCTTTCTGCCCGGCAAGCCACGCCTCGCGCCGACGACGAACTACAATTTCCGCGGCGGCCAGGACGAGCTCTTGCTGATTCTCGACGAGTTTAGCGATCGTGAGATCGAAGCGGTGCGCAGAGGCGCCGCCGAATTTGCCCTCCTCGTCCATCGGGGAATAATTTTCCTTCTGTACCGCTTTGGCGACGCGATCCCCTGGAGCGATTGTCCCTACTCGATCTGGCTCATCAAGCCTGAAGAACAAACCGCACCGCAGAATGAAGGACCTTCGAAACCAGGGCGCTCCTTACTATCGTCCTTGTGAGCGCCGATATCAACACGGTGCGAGCGATTCGCGCCGTCACACTATCGCCCGACTTCACAGGAACCCTGCATGCGGCTATCCGAAAGCAATTGTCCGAGCCGATCTCGACCGACAATTATGAGGAAGCCATTAATCAGGCGTACCGCCAGTGGCCGCACGCGGAAAAGATGCTCACCGCAGCAATCGCCCGGACAAAGGGAGGCGTATGAAACATCTTCCGGCGTTTGAACGCGGCGAGACGCGGCGCATCGCGAACATAACGGCCAGTCTCGTCGCAGCGCCGATTCCGACAGGCATTGAGGGCATTCCGCGCGGCGAGGGTGACCGTGCCCGCGCCACAGCACACAAGCCGGCCAAGACCGGATCTTGCGCACCGCCGGAAACCGGCCCGCCCGGCTTCGCCGAGACCGGCTTGAAAAACAGTGGCCGCGCACCGCCCGTGAAGCGGCAAAAGCTGAGCGACTCTTGGCGGTCAACTCCGCGAGCGGCGCTTCACGAGATCTATCCTTTTGTTGGACGGAAGGGCTGTACTCGCCGGGAATCGTCTCCGGCAGGCTCCAGCACCTCATCTCCCAGAACGCGACTTCACCGGCCAATCGTGATGCCCGCGCGCATATAACTACAACAGAATCTGAGCATTGTAGGCGCATGCACAGATTGGACCGGTGAAGTCGTTAAATACCGCCCAATCCGTTTGATTCTAAGTCACTTACGCTGGACGTCGCGCCTCAAACAGATTGGCCGGTATTTAACAGTCACGCAGGATCTATTCCGGAATGCCAGCAAATGTCAGCAACGGGCACGTTTTGCGTCAAGTTGACGCCTCGGCCCACCTTCCCGTTGGCGTGCAGTTCGGTGCGAACAACAGCATGGAACGTCTCCAACTGCTGAAATAGCTGATGGGCCGTTCGTTGGCGCGGTCATCGGCGCGTAAGCGCGCTTGTCGGAAACAGGACGATCTCCGTCCCGTTTGGGCAGGTCAATCCACGGTAACGCCACTTTGTTGTCCATTGGTGGCAAGCCACCGAGGATGAACCACTTCTGGATAGCGCGTTATCCGCTCGGAACGGGAGGGCGAAGATGAGTACACGGATGTGACTGCCAGACCGTCACCTCAACGAGCTGGCAAATGAGGCGAACACAATCAGGCGGGAGTATCGTATGCACCGGCTTCCTGGTCCTATGGTCTGCGATCTCTCCGCCCGAAGGGGTCGCACAGGAGTTTGACGTTGCTTCGGTAAAGGCCAACAAGTCCGGGTTGTTCACAAGCTCATTGGAGCGTTCAGGCGGGCAGCTTAGACTGCGGAACGCCTCGGTCCGCGAGTGCATCGAAGTCGCATACGGAATTCTCGACAAGCACTACGCGCTCTCCGGGCCCACCTGGTTGGACTCCGACCGATACGACATCGTTGCGAAGGCTCCCGCTACGACGCCGAGAGATCAACTTCTCTTAATGCTTCGGAAGCTGATGGCAGATCGCTTTAACCTGAAGGTTCATCGCGAAAAACGGCAACTTCGCGTGTACACACTCATTGTCGCTCGGGGTGGCCCGAAGATGAAGGCAGCCTCAGGCGTTCGCAGCAATTTCACATTCGGAGTGGGGCATGTAGCCGCGGCAGAACTTTCAATGGCTGAGTTCGCAGATCGCCTATCAGGACCAGTATTTCAGCTAGGTCTCCCTGTGATCGATTCCACAGGGCTGTCAGGGACGTTTGATTTTACGCTGGATTGGTCGTCAGGCGATGCGGCCGCCGAGGCGATTGCAAAACCCTCCCTGTTCACAGGGATTGAGGAACAACTTGGGTTGAAACTGAGGCCTGCGAAGAGCCAGATCGACATCTGGGTCGTGGACCATGCCGAACGTGTTGCTCTGGAAAACTGAGGACCCACGGCGTAGGGTTCCGTCCGGATCGTCTACACGGAAATTGGCAGTTGCCGATATCGGTCCTGAAACGGCGATACCGAAACTTGACCGTTCCGGTCCGGTTTGGGTGGCGACCTTCCGCTAACCCCCTTTCGAGGAACTTGCCATGGCGCGTCCCAACTGGGTTCGTAAACACTACGGCGTCAGAACGAAGCCCCTGGCGCGGCGGACGCTACGCATGGGCGTCGGTCGGGATGACGTCCCATGCCTGGACGCCCTTGCTTGGCAGCGAAGACAGGGTGTAGGATTAGGTCCGTGCCTAGCAAGGCCCACCCGCGGAGGACCGATTTTCCTGCCAAATATGGTACGGAAGTACCAAACCAGCATTGAAAAGCCATAGATGCCGCGTCCGCCGCAAACGCCAGCGGCTTCGTTCTAACGGCTCAATCGGGAGTGACCCGGCGTTCAGCCTCAACCCCCTCCTGAAGCCTTGTCGCGCCGGTTACTCCCGATTGAGTCCTATCGTCAGGGAGGATCTGGGCCGCGGTGTGCCCAGCAAGTGTCAGCACCGGGGGGTTGTCATCCAAGCGGCAAACTTCCGGATGGCGCGCCAGCCGCCACCCGACTCGTCCTTCTCGGAATGCTTATGATACCTTTCGTTTAATACGTTATGGATGCTTTTCTGCAGGATCTGAAGCACTCCGCCCGCATGTTCCTTCAGGCGCCGACCTTCACCATCTCCGCGGTCGCTGCGCTGGCGCTCGGCATCGCAACGAACACCGCGATTTTCTCCGTGGTCAATACGGTTCTGTTGAAACCGTTCGCCTATCCCGATCCCGAGCGGATCGTGATGTTCC
>Ga0210402_10003395_pt1 | contig 14968 bp, 14 predicted proteins | sample IncBWC7MmetaG_FD_161055 | JGI IMG/M metagenome (GOLD analysis project Ga0210402, IMG submission 161055) | Forest soil microbial communities from Barre Woods Harvard Forest LTER site, Petersham, Massachusetts, United States - Inc-BW-C-7-M | ecosystem: Environmental > Terrestrial > Soil >...
GGCGAGTTGCAAAAAGATACGGCGCGTCGATCTCATTCAGAACCTCCATTTTGAGCTGTAGGATGCGCAGATGGAGGGCCGGTGTCCACTTCCGTCGGGGCAGTGTTGGCTAAAAACCGTCTAACCCATCTACTACTCGAGCAAAAGCGGGGGGTGGGGCGCTTGCCGAATAATCTGAAGCGTAGCGGCCGAAATCGCGTCTCTGACTCGCCGCCCCGGGCGAGTGCAGGGATGCGCTAACAGCTCGACCAACCAAGAAGACTAGTTAAGGTGAACCAGAGGAGCGGCTGTGCCATCGGACCAGTTGGGGACGTATACGACGAAAACCCAGCCCGACTCCGTCTCAGGGTCGAATGTGCGAGAATGCCTCCCATCCCGGCTGTCGGCTAACGGAATAGATTTGCCCCGCGTTCTTGTCACACCGCATAGCGCCGCCACGTCGGCGATTCCCCGCCTGGCGGCGCTTCTTGCCGGTTCGGCGCGAACCGTCGTCTTCACCGGCGCCGGCATGTCGACTGAATCTGGGATTCCGGATTTCCGTAGCCCAGGCGGCGTCTGGAGCCGGATGAAACCGATCGGCTTCGATACATTCATGCACAACGAAGACGCGCGGCGCGAGGCTTGGCGGCGCACCTTTTCCGGGGCAGCCGGTTGGGTAGGCGCCAAACCGAATGAAGGTCATTTTGCCATCGCGCGTCTGGTCGGCGCCGGTAAGGTCGGCCATGTGATCACGCAGAACGTCGACAATCTGCACCAGGACGCGGGCGTGCCCGCACATCAGGTAATCGAGCTTCATGGCAACGCCGGCTATGCCACGTGTCTTATCTGCGGGCTGCGACACGAGCTGGCGGACTTGCGCGAGCCATTTCTGGAGCAAGGCTCGCTGCCAACCTGCCGAGCTTGCGGCGGCATCGTCAAGACGGCGACGATCTCGTTCGGTCAGCCGATGCCCGTCGAAGCGATGCGACGTGCCGAAGCCGCTTCGCGTGAGTGCGACCTGTTCATCGTGCTCGGCTCTTCGCTGGTGGTCTATCCCGCTGCGGCGCTGCCGATGGTCGCAAAGTCGAACGGTGCTGCGCTCGCCATTGTTAACCGCGAACCGACCGACATGGATGGCAGGGCGGATGTCATCCTTCACGCTGAAATCGGCGCTGTGCTGAGAGAAATTGTGACCTGATGCGTTATCTTTAACCGTTGCGTTAAGCACCAAAAAGAGGAGTGGCCCCCGCGCTTGCTCGGGAGGCGCAATTCAGTTACCTCCTTCTAACTGGTAACGGGCGCTCGACCGCCCGGCCAATCCTGCGAACTACATCAAGGACCTCTGGGGGTCATCTAGCGTTAACTGGCTAGATGAACCGGATGAGCGCCGTCCTGAGAATCAAAGCCGAGCTAGCCCTGAGGGAAGCGTCTAGGACGCTACTCAGTCAGCACGCGTCTTTATCCGCATCACCTGAAACTAGACGTTACGCTGATACTGCTGCTGTTGTGCGCAAGGAACTCGATAAGCTCGTGGATATACTCGCAGACGATGCGAGCGAGAAACATTGGAACGTAGCGGCTCGTGTGGCGAAATGTGCCGACTACCTCGCCCAGATACCGAGCCGCGACGTTGAGGGCGCTCGCCTTGATATGATCGCTGCGCACAAGGTGTTAGTGGACGTACAGGAATTCACGTTCTGATGCTTCACCGCTGAACCCGACCGCGAAGTCGACGGTAACCTCGTTAATACCGCAATCATCGCAAGGCCATGTTGGGTGAAGCGTCATTTGTTTTCTGGAACGCCGTAGATCCGTCCATGGAGACTCTGAGAGAAACATCCTGTTGCTTACGGTGAAGACAACCGGAATCAAAGGAAAGCAGGGCGATTTCGGGAGGCAGTTACCGGCTCACCCTTACGCTTAGACGAACAAACTACCAACGACAGAAAGTGCGAATGCGACCGGCAACGTGAATAGGGTTATGCGTACGAGCAGTGGTTGCTGGGTGGCGTATTCGGTTCCGGGAAACGCCTTGTCTTCGGCGTCCATCGCGCGCCGGGCCGGCGGGATGAATAGGTAGATCGCATAGTTGATCAGGACCATCGCCAGCACCATTGTGGGCAAGGGCAAAGGAAAATAGACAAAAAAAGGAGCGATGGACCCCGGCCAAATGAGATCCTCCAATAAAGGTTTGTGCCCGTGCCGCGCGGCTGTTGCGAGGAATCGCGCCAGCTTGAGTCCTTCCCACCAGAGAATGAGCCAGAGGGGCAAGACCAGTACGAGCAAGAGATTCCAGGGACTCTTGCGTCGAGATGAGCGGATGCGCGCATTGCCGAAGAATTGCCCGCTCTTCAGCTCGTCGAGCGTTCCGCCCAATGTTCCGTATTTACGCTTCGATGGCATTGATTGGATCCGCTCTTTTCGTATATTTGTAGAGCCATTATAGGGGACTGGCGACCGGACGGCGCAACGGGGAGTGACCGACATTGTCGCGAACGCCGGGACACGGAAGGCTGGAGCGCTAGCGAGCGGGACGATCACTGTCTCCCGCTTTCAACGCGGCACAGGCTCGCGTTAGTCGGCGCTTGGCGCCTCACCCAGATGGGCCGACACGGTGCTAATCTAATCGATGTCAGTTTTTGGTCTGGGGAGTTGCATGGGGATCATGTCTGATATGAAGAAGCTTGTTGTGCCGACGCGATTTTCTTTGCTGATGTTTATCTCGGCGTTCGCCACCGCAGCGCCTTCGGCGCCGTCGCCGATCGATATGGCGCAGGCGAAAGCTGCATTCGCGGAGGCGGAGACGGTTTCCGACAAGGAGGGTGGGCATCTGTGGGGTAAGAGGCTCTACGGCGGCCTGTTCTTTGTCGATCCCGAAACGCGATACGTCGTGGCGAATGAACCGGACTTGGAAGGCGTTCTGCGCGCCACGGATGGCATCTATGTCGGCACGCTGCCGAAAGAAATCATCGTCTCGAATGCGCCCGTCGAATGGCAAGGTAAGCGCTGGACGATGCTCATGTGGCCCACCATTCCCACCGATCCGATTGACCGACGGATCACTTTCGCCCACGAGTTATTCCACCGTATCCAGCCGGGGCTTGGTCTAATGGCGCAAGATTCTGCCAACCTGCAACTCGACACGCCGGAAGGCCGTCTGTGGCTGCAGCTCGAATGGCGCGCGCTCGCCGCGGCGCTCATCGAACAAGGGCCATCGCAAACCCAGGCGATCCGCGACGCACTCGCTTTCCGCAGCCATCGCCACGAGCTATTTGCCGGATCGGCCCTTACAGAAGCGAGCCTCGAAATCGCCGAAGGTGTTCCCGAATATACCGGCACGATTGCGGGTGAACCCGACCGCGACTCCGCGCGGTGGCGCACGATCGGGAAGCTCACCGCTCCGGACCAAAGTATCACTTTTGTACGCTCGTTCGCCTATACGTCGGGGCCACCTTACGGCCTGCTGCTCGATTCGCGCCTACCGGGATGGCGCAGGAAGCTCTCCGCGAAATCCGATTTAAGCGCGCTTCTTGCCTCGACGCTACCGCCTCACGCTGCCGTGTCGGTCGAAGCGCGCGCACCCCTTTACGGCGCGGCCGCCATCCGCATCGCCGAAGCCGAGCGCGCTCAGAAGGCGGAGGCAGCAAAGGCGCGCTACCGCGCACGCCTCGTTGAGGGACCCACGCTGCTCCTACCCGGTGGGAGAATAGCCTTCAGCTTCAATCCGAGCACTCTCGTTTCATTGGGTGACGCCGATACCGTCTATCCCACGTTCCACGCAACTGCGGAGTGGGGCACGCTCGACGTGACGGACGGCGTGCTGGTACCCACTGATTTTAGCCGCGTGACGCTGGCAGCGCCCAAAGACACGACCGGTCCGCATCTCGAAGGTCCTGGCTGGACGCTCGATCTTAAGGCCGGTTGGAGCGTGGTGCCGGGAGCGAAAGCCGGTAGTTACACCGTCGAGAGGAAATGAAAGGCGGCGCACGCCGGCCCGCGAATCGATCAATACAAGCTCCAGTGGCGTGTGGAGGTTCGTGGAAATGTTGGGAAAAATGAATAGCCAATCCGAAAGTCGTAGTTCAGCGCGCTGGCGTCGCGTACTGATGTTTCCACTCGTTCGGATAGTCGTGGCGATTCTCTTTATCGCCATTCCGTTTGCCATTGTCAGAATGCCTCTCAATCTGTTCGTGACCGATAAATCGCTAAGACGTGTCGGCGCGTTACTGCTGGCGGCGGTTGTCCTAGCAGCCTATTCAACTTATGTACGGGTTATAGAGAAAAGGGCCGTAGCGGAGCTGTCGGGCAGGCGCGCGGTGCGTGAGCTTGGCTCAGGTTTAGCGTTGGGCGCGCTGCTATTTTCCGTGACGATAGGATTACTTGCCGCCTTAGGTATTTATCACGTGACTGGGAATAACGGTTGGCAGAGCATGCTAGCGATTCTGGCTGCAAGCATATTCGCCGGCGTCTTTGAAGAAGTGCTGATTCGTGGGATTCTTTTTCGGATTCTGGAACAGTGGTTGGGGAGTTGGATTGCGCTCTCGATCTCGGCGGTTGTCTTCGGGGTGTTGCACCTTCTCAATCCCGGAGCCACGCTCTTGAACGCTGCAGCGATTAGTGTTGAGGCCGGCGTGCTGTTGGCAGCGGCCTATATGCTCACCCGGCGCCTGTGGCTATGCATCGGCACCCACATCGCCTGGAATTTCACCGAAGGGGGAATCTTCTCAGTGGCGGTCTCGGGAGGGGGGAGCCAGGGCCTGCTGCGGTCGAGGATGGTTGGGCCTGATTGGCTTACTGGCGGCGCGTTCGGCGCTGAAGCATCGGTCGTCGCATTAGGGGTTTGCGTTGCCGCAGGAATTGTCTTGCTCGTTTGGGCATTTGAGAAAGGTAACGTTGTCCCGCCATCCTGGGCCGGCAGAGCTGCGCCTGAACTCAAGCCGGAAGGCGCAGCGTGACGATTGGGGTTGGCTCGGGGCAATTGTGGGCGAGACTATTGTTGTTGCTCCGATTGGCCGATCCTTTGCGTTCCGATACGGCCCGGGGTGATTCCCGATGTCCGATCAGGATCAATCAAGTCTCAGCAGACGAGACCTTAGATTCGCAATTCATTTTCGCGCTTCCTAGCTCAGAAGCCAATTTGTAAAGCGACTCCACGCTGACGTGCCCCCCAATTGGATTGCCAAAACCGGCCAGACGATGCTCAAGAGGGCACCCCAAGCGAACGCTGGGTGAAGACAACGGTGGCGGACGGTGTCGAAGCCCACGCAGATCAGAATGACTAGGTCGAGGAGGCCGAAAACCGCCAGTGCGCCGCCCGACTGTATGAACTGCAGAGGAATTCTCCCAATGGCCGCCGTCAACAGATTCAAAGTGGCCAACAGCATGAGCCGTTTGTGGAATTCACTGCGGCCTCGAAAGCCGATTGCCGCGGCGACTAGCACGCCAAACACCAGGAAGTTAACTAGCGAAATACAGACGACCATCGGTGCAGGCAAGCCCGCATTATGGCCAAGCCTAGTGCCAATAATGAGGACGGCCGTGCCGACGATGAGAATCGCACTCGCCAGCAGTACACCGATGATGCCAAGGCGGCGATGCAGGCGGACGCGGCGCGCCGCAACTAGCCAAGTTTGGGCCGCGAAGAGTACAAACCACGACGTCATGATGAAACCATGCAAATGCAGCAGCGGATAAAGCGGCGGTGCGCCAAAAATCCCCTTTAGGAAATAGCTTGGTGCAAAGCCAATGAATACGACAATGGCGGCACCTAGCGCCGCATAGAGGTAGAATCGTGCCGGCTCGCTTGCGCGTAAGGTCATCGGTGTTGTTGCCATGTCGTTTGATCCTTTGGTGGGGAAGTCTTCGCTCAAATAGCATCTGCCAGCGCCTTGGCGAGCGGCTGCCTTACCTGGGCACCGAGGAATCGAACCGTTTCCCATTGAAACCATTGCTGTGCCCCTCATTGGTTCTCGCCTTCCCGTATGGCTTTCGCTTCTTGAAAACCGCCGGTTGATCTAGTGTTTCGGCATTGGGCATGCTTGTCCCAGCCGTTTCCCTGGTATTTTTCTGGTAGATTCATTGCGGAGGGCTCGGGGCGGCCCCTACTCATGTCTGCGTCGATCAAATCCACCTTTTCATTTCGGGAGTTTGAACTCGACCCGCTCGAGCGTCGCTTGCTGCGCGCCGGCGAGTCGATTGCGCTAACCCCGAAGGTCTTCGATACCTTGGTCTTCTTAGTGGAGCGCGCTGGGCGCCTCGTGAGCAAAGAAGAACTCATCAGAGGTGTCTGGCCGCGCGGTTTCGTCGACGAGTCGAACCTCACCAAACACATTTGGTTGATTCGGCGCGCACTGGGCGAAGCAGACCAAGGCGCGGAGTTCATCGAGACCGTTCCCAAAATCGGCTACCGTTTTGTCGCGCCGGTCATGCGTGGCGCTGCGGCTGCTGCAACGCCGCAGACACCACCGGTTATTGCAAGCGAGCGGCGCACGGCAGGGTATGGATGGCGAGCCCGTCTTGCGCTCACCGGCTTGGTCACCAGAGTGCTATTGGAGCGCCGTCGTGGACGGATCAAGCGAGTCGCCATCGCTGCAGCGCTGCTCATTGCAATCGCTGCAGTCGTTGCACTGGGCATGCACTACGGGTCGTGGAATCAAAAGGCCGCTCAATCCGCCACAGTTGCCATCGCGGACAAATCTATTGCCGTGCTGCCATTCACCGACATGAGCGAGAAGCAGGATCAGGAATATTTCGCCGATGGGATGGCGGAAGAAATCATCAATCTGCTCGTGAAAGTTCCGGAACTTAGGGTCATTAGCCGCACATCGTCGTTTCAATTCAAGGGAAAAACCGAAGATCCGCGCACCATCCGCACACGGCTCGGCGTCGCGTATGTGTTGCAGGGAAGCGTGCGGAAATCGGGAGACCACTTAAGGGTGACTGCGCAGCTGATCTATGCGCAAGATGGGATGCACCTGTGGGCGCAGACATACGACCGGCAATTGGCTGACGTCCTTAAAATGCAGGACGAAATCGCCATCGCGCTCGTGCAAGCGCTGCAACTCGAAGTGCAAGCCAACATCGTTTTCCGACCGACGCTGCGCAATGCCGAGGCATACACATTGTATTTGCAAGGGCTACACGCCAGCAGTCGATTCGATCAGGAGGGAATGGAGCAAGCCGTCAGCGACTTTGAGCGTGTGATCGAACTCGACCCGTCCTTCGCGCCGGCACACGTCATGCTCGGCAACGCGTACTTCCTTCTTGGCGCGTATGGATTCATGCCTCCGGCCGTCGCGTTCGAGCGAGACCGTCTTGCCAACGAGCGTGCACTCAAGCTGGATCCAAACCTTGCAATCGCACACGCCCAGCTCGGTGACATTCATCGAGCCTACGATTGGGACTGGGCCGCCGCAGATAGGGAACTTAGTCAGGCGCTGGCGCTTGCGTCTACCGATGGGAACATCTTGTTCTATGCCGCCGTGCAGTCGTTAGGGATGGGTCGATGGGACGAAGCCCTGAAACAAGTGAACACAGCGTTGGCAGACGACCCGCTGAACCCTAGCCGCTACCAAGTGCTCAGCTTGATACAGTCGCGCCGCGGCCGATTGGACGATGCAGAAGCTGCCGCACGTCGCGCACTTGAGTTCACGCCTATGGGCCCCTTCGGACACTATATCCTCGGCAATGTGCTACTTGCTCGCAGTCAGCTTGACGCGGCCCTCGCAGAATTCTCGAAGGAAACAGTCGAAGCCGCGCGCCTCGGCGGCTCCGCAATGGCCTATTTCGCGCTCAGTCGCAAGGCAGAGTCCGACGCGGCGCTCGCGCTGATGACTAGTCGTCCGACTGAGCATCCGTTTTTCATCGCGCAGGTTTATGCGTTTCGCGGGGAGCCAAACGAGGCGCTGAAATGGCTCGACCGAGCGTATGCGCAGAAGGACAGTGGCATGCTCCCACTTATCAAAGGCGACCCGGTGTTTAGGAAGATTGGAGGCGATCCGCGGTATAAGGCATTCTTGAAGAAGATGAAGCTACCAGAATAGGTGGTCGCGAGAATTCATGGTCCGGGAAGGCGTAAATCCATTGCGCTGCGCATTCCGTGCTTCGCGCAAGCCCAGTGTGGCCGTCCACGCGTTCGACGAGCAGCGTGTCCACTGCTGCGCTGTGTGATGGTGCGAGGCTTATACTAAAGCAGGAGGGCTGTTGGGATGCCGGCTCAGGACTCGAGCATAGTGCAGATCGGGGAGTGGATGGTGCATCCCGCGCTCGATAGCATTTCGCGGGGCAGCGAGACTCAAAAGCTCGAGCCGCGAGCGATGCGACTCCTGATGTGCTTGGCGAACTCCGCCGGGGAGGTCGTAAGCATCGATCGCCTGCTCACGGAGGTGTGGGCCGGGGTGGTGGTGGGACCGGCGTCGGTTTATGAGACGGTGTCCCAATTGCGGAAGATCTTGGGCGATGTCGATCCGAAACCCACCTATATCACGACGGTTCCACGAAAGGGCTATCGGCTGATTGCCTCAGTGCAGAGTGGTACCGAACTTGCCTCCAGTACCGAGGCGGCTGTCATGCAGAGAAAAGCCGCAGCGCCGGGCAGGGCCTGGGTTATGGCAGGGACTTTAGCGGTCGTCCTCGCCCTGATTGTGGCTTACTTCCTAGGAGACAAGCCATGGCTCTCATACGACACCCCAGGCAAGGGCCAAACGTCTGCCACCAGTGTCGTTGTCAGCGATAGGTCGATCGCGGTGCTGCCGTTTGTGGACATGAGCGAAAAGAAGGACCAGGAGTACTTCGCCGATGGGATGGCGGAAGAAATCATCAATCTGCTCGTGAAAGTTCCGGAACTTAGGGTCATTAGCCGCACATCGTCGTTTCAATTCAAGGGGAAAACCGAAGATCCGCGCTCCATCCGCACACGGCTCGGCGTCGCCTATGTGCTCGATGGCAGTGTGCGAAAGTCGGGTGATCGCCTGCGGGTGACTGCGCAGTTGATCGATAGCAGAAATGGCACGAACGTCTGGTCCGAAACCTATGACCAAGAGGTAAGTGATATCTTAAAAATGCAGGACGAAATTGCGATCGCGATCGTACGAGAGTTGAAGATCGAAGTCAGCCCTCTTCAGGGCCTTGAAGCTCGTCCAGCGCTGCGCAACACGGAAGCGTACGCGCTGTATTTGCATGGGCTGCATGACACAGAACCAAACGATCAACAGGGCTTCGAGCAGGCCCGAAGCGAATTTCAGCGGGCACTGGATCTCGACCCGACGTTCGCGGAAGCGGCGGGTATGCTTGCCTCGACGTACGCGTGGGGCGCATCGGTTGGATACATACCAGCTGGCGTTGGCTTTGAGCAGGCGCGTGCCGTCGCAGAGCACGCGATCAAGTTAGACCCGAACAATCCAATCGCGTACTCAGTGCTCGGCGACATTCATAACACCTTCGATTGGGATTGGGCGGCGGCCGACCGAGACCTCAAGCGCACATTGGCCCTGGCTCCCAACAACCCTGTCGCTTTGCAAATTGCTTCACGGCATTCTCTGACCATGGGCCGTTGGGACGATGCTTTGAACCTGGCGACCGCGTCGCTGGCGTTGGACCCGCTGGACGCCGGCGGTTACTATTGGCTTAGCACAGTGCAGTTACGGCGTGGCCGACTAGCCGAGGCCGAAGCGGCAATTCGGCGTGGCCTCGAGTTTGCTCCCACTTTCACCTTCGGTCCATACGCACTCGGCGTGATACTACTCGTCCGTAGCCAACCTCAAGCGGCATTGACGGCATTCTCAAAGGAACCAGTCGAGGCGGCTCGCCTCACGGGATCCGCAATGGCCTATTTCGCGCTCGGGCGCAAGGCGGAGTCCGATGGATCGCTTGCGCAGATGCTCAAAAGTTACGCCGCCATCCCGTTTGGAATCGCAACGATCTATGCGTTTCGCGGCGAGTCGGACCAGGCATTCGAATGGCTGGACCGCGCGTATGAGCGGAAGGACCAATTTCTCCATCGAATTAAGTTCGCGCCGGAGTTCGACAAGCTTCACGACGATCCGCGGTACATGGCGTTTTTGAAGAAGATGAACCTCCCAGAGTAAAGATGGTCGCAAGATCGACGCGATGGGCGTCGCTCGACATGCGGCGAACACTTCGGGAGCGATGAAGCACACTGATATCTAGGTGGCGGAAACCACCAGCGCAACTGTCAGTAGAGCTATTAAGGCGAGCAAAACGTTGTGGGTCCAGCGAGCGATCAGAGCGAGCATGTTCGATCTCCAATAAAGTTTCGGATGATTCAACCTGGCGTATGGGATTTTGTTGGACAGTGTGGAAGGCAGAGGTTTCATGTCGATGTTGGCGTCATTCGGCGACCTTGCGGTAAATACGTGGAAATTCAGCCGCTTCGTGCGTCAAGTGAGCAACTCTCAGCCATGAGTAAGAAGATCTCGTGTTGAACCAAGATCTCGAATGACCCTTTTGAGGATGCCATCAAACCGTCATATGGATCTTGCTTGCTGGACTATTTCTGGTCGCGCGCGGCTTCTAGAATGTTACGCATGGAATAATTACCCTCGTGGCAGGCGTACTCGAACATCCTATCTTTTGAACGGAGCAAATGAGCTTCGCCCGTCCATGGCTGCGTGTAGAAGGTGGGGTCGCTCACGGTAAATACGTAGTTCAATTCATTGTCTGAGACACGCGTAAATCGCTCAATTACAACCGTCCGAGGCGAAACGAGATAGATATATCGCGCGTTGAGGCGAACTGCGCTGCTAGGCGCGAAATACTTAGTTTCGATGACGAGCGTGTCCTTCTCCCACCAACCCACGGAGTCGCCAAGCCACGAGGTAATCGCTGCAGGCGAGTGTGTTCCCTTCATCCAAATGATGCGCGCGTCGTGGACCCATTCCGATACGATTACCGTCGTCGCGGTTGTTTGTACAAACTGGTAAATGTTGCCGTCAAGATTAGGTTGCATCGGAGGCGCGCCGTTCGAACTCAGGCAACGCTCAATAGCTGGGCGTTCTTCGGGATTGTCTAACGCGTTGAGCACCGTGCGCCTTAAGTCCGCGGGTTTGCCTTTGTAGGCCTCATTCCAAGGAATCTTCCCATCGTTCGGATTGATGATCTGAGAGCTGCGCAATTCGCCGCGAATCGGTTCGTAATTTCGATCTTCCAAGCCCCGGCCTGGGTCGTCGGGTTGATTGGGTCCGCCGGTGCCCGCTAAGTACTGCGCCTTGAGCCTTGCAGCGTCCGCGGCGGTGATTGCCAATTGAGTAAATTCTGGAGGTCGCTCAAGCGGCGTGAGATTGGAGTTCTTCCAGATACCCTCGATGTCGACATGACCGTCGGGTAGACGCGGCGGATGATACGCCTGCGGCCTTTCTGCGGCATGAGTCGCATCAAGAAGCACAAGTAGAGCCCAACCAATCGTTTTAGAAACGAGGCGTTTCATTTCTTATCTCCGGTCGCTTGGCTCAACGCTTCGCCGGTTACAACAGCGAGAGTATGCACGATCAGGCGCTTCGGAGCCTCGCCAGATGCGCTGCGCAGCGGACGTGGGAGGGCGGTTGAAGCCTATATCGACGTTGCCGAATCGCTAACTGACAGCGGAAGACGGGCTGGCGCGGTTACCGCGTGCCCTTGACTCAGTCGCGCCTTGCCGTTCGCGGCAAGCGGCGCGCACGGCGCCGCCTGCCAGTACCCTTAAGGCCTTACAGGGACTCGAGGAAGGTCAGCACGTCCTTCTTCTGCGCTTCAGTCAGATCACGGAATCGCCGCACGACATGCTCGGCCTCTCCTTCGTGACGCTCGATGGCGCTCTGCAGCGTCAGAGATTTCAGATCGTGCATGTAGCGGGGGCGCATTCGCAGACCCCACAGTGGAGCGGTACGCAATTTGTTCGCCGTGTCCGCGGGACCGGCCTGCACGATACCATCGCCGGTGCCGATGTCATGCAGGAGGAAATCGCTGTACGGGTGAAGGATCTTGTTTCCCAGTGCCACGGGCACGGCAAATGTCCCACCATTGATGACGGTACCGGGTTTGGCCGTGGTGATGCTCGCGACATGGCAGGCCGCGCAGCCGATGTGATCGAATAAGCGGTCCCCCGACTGGGCGGCCTGGGTTGCTGCCAAGGTGGTATCGCGCGGCGGCACTTTGGTGCCACGGATAAACTGCGCAAAGTGATCAATGTCGGCCAGCCCCAAATCGTCAGGCACATCCTCTGGATCCGGGGTGACCTTGCCGATGCTGGTTTCATCCTTGGGCCGCAGCCGGTTGGTGACGCCCATTTCGTTCAAGTACGCATCGCCGATGAAGGAGAGCAGACTGCTGTGCTGGTCCTTCCATCCGAACCGGCCGATACGCGATTGTCCAGGCGCCTCCAGCACAGGAACCTCGATGGCCTCGCCGTGAATCCGACCATTGCTGATCTGGGGCTGCGCGGCGGCAATCGCCAGTAACGTGTTGTCATCGATTGATTCGACGAAGCCGTCGCCCAGCGTGTTCAGGGCCGCCCGCAGCGCCCGGATGTCTTCCGTGAGCGGGATGTGTTCCTGCGCCTCGGGCAGCACGGCCCGATCGTTTATGAGAGATCGGCCGGTGATGGTGGCGGCCCCATCGTTGATCGGCACCGTCGGATTGACGAAATTGCCGTTGGCATCGAGGTGTCCCACCCGCAGTTCGGTGAATTGGCTCGAACCGCCGCTCACCGGATTCTGATGGCATTCGGCGCATGCCCGGCCGTTGAATACCGGTCCTAGACCGGTGGTTATATCGTGCTGGGTTTCATAGACTTGTTGGTCGAGCGCAAAGTGATCGCCGCTCGGCTCGATTATCCCGTTGCTCACACTCATCGAGCCGGGCGCCTGCACCAGCGTCGGGGTATCAAAGCCAGCCGGTGCTTCGGTGGCTGGCTGCGGCGCCGCCGCCCACAGCGGCACCTGCACGCCGATTGCGGAAATCAAAACAGCAGTGAGTCTCAGCTTCATCACACTTCCCTCCTAGAGAAACCTATCCGTCACAATTTCATGGCATGCGGCTAGCACGGACTCGCCGATGACGTTCAGTAAAGACTCGGAGGGAACGCGCTTTATTCCGCGGACTGGATTGGGATTGATGGCATTCGAATGACGCTGTTCACCACATGGTCGTGCTGAACTAACTTCCGATTCGCGTGCGGAGGCTCACCGTCCGGCGATGCGCAATGCCGCGCAGGTTGCTCCACGCGCGGCATTGCGATTCACAACTCAAAATTAATTTGCCTTCGCAACCTGCACGAGGCCGGCCCTATCACTTTTGCTGCGCAACAGACTGTATTGTGTCAGCAGTGGGGCATTTACGCGGGTGACGGCGTCATTGACCGCCTTTTGCACACAGGCGTTGCCCTCTTTCTTCCCCCAAGTGGCGGCGCTCTCGCAGAGCGTTTCCGCGGCGTAGCGGATGCGCAAATAGAGCGTCTTTGCGCCTTTCAGGGTGGATACATCGAGGTCCGAATATCCGACGGGATACGTCACGTATTCCGTGGCTTCAGCGACTGTCGGCTGGTTCGCCAGCGCAGTTCCGCCGATTGCCACGCAGCTGAGCGCGAGGAAGCCAGCGGCCACCATGAATTTCGCGGAATGGGATTGAGTTTTGATCAGGTTTTTCATGACTATCTCCGTTAGTTAGATTTAGGTTTCCTTCAATGGGGGGAAGCTTGAGCGCGATCCTGCAGGCCCTCACGCGATATTCGGCGAATGATCCGCAATTCCCGGTGAATGACCCGCCGCTGTTCACCGGGACGAGGCCGGGTGCCTTTCCGACGAGATAGGGTGAGATATGATGGGGTGGTCCGATCAAACGCCAGAGACTGTGTTCCCGGATGTCTTGGCTAAGCTTCTGCGACACCTCGTCCGAACAGCAAATTTGAAATGCGGTGACCGCCCTCGATCCGCGTTACTATTTGATAGCGGCGCGCACAAGACTACGATCGAGCATCTATGGCATACATGGGGAGGCGGATTTCATGATGGCAACAGCGGGCACTTTGTTGAGCGCGGCGGTGACGGTACTCGCCGTACTTCTTGGTCTCTACACGATGATGCTCGTGGGCCGCATGCGCGGAAAGCACGCCGTGCATGCCCCCGCGGTGACCGGGGCTCCCGAATTCGAACGGGCGTTCCGCGTGCAGATGAATACGCTCGAGCAGGTCGTGCTATTTCTGCCGGTTCTCTGGCTTGCGACCGTTTATCCAGTCGTATCTGGATACTTGGCCCCTGGCTTAGGGCTAGTCTGGATAATTGGGCGTGTCTTCTATGCTTCAGGCTATATGGCAGATGCCGCCAAGCGCAGTTCTGGTTTTCTGATTTCTGGGGTCGCGCTACTCGGATTGCTGGTGCTATCGATCGTTGGAATTGTCCACGCGTGGCTGGTGACGCGGCCGATATGAATATCGCGCAAAGCCGGGTCTGGCCTCGACGGATATGCCCGCTGTTGTTGGCTTGCGGGCGCGCTCCTCGTCATTAGCTAATTCCTCAACGCGGGACGTCGTGCCAGAATACGGGGACATGACTAGCAAGCGCTTTTCGCGTGAAATGATCTCTTGATAAAGATGGATCCGTGATCACTCCACTCATCGCACTCGTCATTGGCGCCATCGGGCTCGGTGGGGGAATCTATGAGACGCTGCTTGTCGACAGAGTTTGGCCCGACAATCTTGCCATCATTCAGCCGCAGCGCGGGGGACTGGATCGCAAGCGCTTCTGGATTCCAATCCATTCTTTGTACGAGGTCGCACTGCTTGCCAGCGCTTGGACATCGTGGACCAACACCTACGCTCGCTATTGGATTGTCCTTGCTCTGGTCGCTCATTTCCTCTCACGGGCTTGGTCGTTCGCATATTTTATTCCAAGGGCTCTGCGGTTCGAGAAACTGAGTGAGCTTAATGACTCGGACGCTCAGTTGGCCCGACGATGGATCCATTTAAGTTGGCGCCGGGGTATTCTTGAGGCTGTTTCGA
>Ga0210402_10003397_pt1 | contig 14966 bp, 16 predicted proteins | sample IncBWC7MmetaG_FD_161055 | JGI IMG/M metagenome (GOLD analysis project Ga0210402, IMG submission 161055) | Forest soil microbial communities from Barre Woods Harvard Forest LTER site, Petersham, Massachusetts, United States - Inc-BW-C-7-M | ecosystem: Environmental > Terrestrial > Soil >...
TCGGACGTGGGTTCGATTCCCATCGCCCGCTCCATAAACCTCGTTGATTCAGTTGCCCTTCCGCTGCTAAGACTCAAAAACGGGGCCAATTGGCCCGAGTTTTGGACCCAACTTGGCCCCAACTTTTCCAACCAGCGACTTTCCAGCTCGATTTTTCGGTTTGACTTACGGGGTGGGCACCCTTGCGTTCCGTTTTTAGTTTTCTGTTCGCCCCTGATCCTAGTCCCATTTCTCCTGTTACGAGGAGTTGACTCCATTTAGTTGGGGATAACTGAATTCGTTGCTGCAAATCCAAGACCTGTCTATCACATGACATGGAGCACAATTCGATTTGGATGGGTGTTGCCCGCTACTGTGAAGACCTCGAAGTCGAACTTTCATCGGCCCCTGCCTTCCGTGGCGCTTACCTGCATCGAAACTAACCGGGCCACAAGCACAGCCAAGTACAGCTGCCCCGTCAGCGCCTCTGCAGCGCCAAGACTATGTGCGAGCGGGTGTACCGGCACGATTCCTGCGTAGCCGACTGTTGTCAGCATCCCAAAACTATAGTTGACCCAACTGGTTGCGGCCGAGAGATCGCTCCCTACAGAGCTGAAAGCGCCTGGATTCAATAGTGTCGCAATGTGGTAGGCATGTGCCCAGCCGAAACCGAGGCACAGATAACCTGCAATCGCTCCTTGGACGCGCATCACGGTTACCGGCCCCGAGCGGAACACCTGCCAAAGCAATACAGCCGTAATCGTAAGAATTGCCGCCAGCCCTGTAGATAGACTCCAGAGCCTGAGCGTCTTTGTTGGGGCCCACCATGCCGCCCAACGCATCACGATCGCTACAACACAAAACAAAACTGTCGCAGCGAACAGTCTTCTGTCTGCCCATGCGATCGCAGCCCCCACGACCAACATGACTGTAAACGCGATATCTGCATAAAGGGATAAATCATGCTTCTCGACGTCTAACGAAGGGAGGATGAACCCAACTAAAACGAGAAGGAACAAAAACAATGAGAGGTTGGCCTCCGACTGCCAGCCCCGAGCCAAGAGATCACGGGTTTTTGAGCGCATGAGCGAATCCTCTGAATCGTCGTTATGGGTCGGGACCGACGACCTCATAAACCAAACCCCTATTTAGCAAAGCAAATTGTAAACCAATGCCTTTCGGAATGGAGGTTGCACGTCATGCTGTCGGCTCCAGTATCATCTCCTGATAGATTACTGGACAATAAAATCGTTCTACGGAGTACCCTGTCACTATTGCCAATTGTCCGCATCTTCCTCACGGTCTAGGCTCGCACCAGTTTACGTTCAGGTCTATCACTCTCAATAGTGCTGAAAAATAGGCCACGAAAGGATTAGCCCCATGCGCGAAACCAGGATGATTTTACCGGTTAGGGGTTTACTTCGACTGGTTGCAGTTGCCCTGATCTTTATTCTGGCAGCATTTGCACCGGCGGCTGCACAGGAGGTCACGGGCACGCCGGGTTCGGCCAGCGCCACGACCTCCATAGACGGAAAACAACTCCCGGCACCACCTCCGAAATTCGGAGGAGTGATCAAAGAAACCCTCGATGGCTCCAAGCCCTGGTGGCCGCCGCGTATCGTGCCGCCGAAAGGCGCGCCCAACGTCCTGCTCATCATGACCGACGACCAAGGCTATGGTGTCCCCGGTACGTTCGGAGGCATTATTCCTACCCCAGCTCTGGACCGAATCGCGAAGGCAGGGCTGCGCTATATAGAGTTCAACTCCACCGCGTTGTGCTCGCCGACTCGGGCGGCGCTGATCACTGGCCGCAACCACCACTCTAGTGGCTTCGGCGTGATCACCGAATTGTCGACGGGTTTCCCGGGCTACAACTCGATCATCGGTCCAGAGAACGCCACAGTTGGAAGGATTCTTAAGGAAAACGGTTATGCCACCTCGTGGTTTGGCAAGAATCACAACACGCCGAGCTTTCAATACGGCGCGGCTGGACCTTTCGACCAATGGCCATCGGGAATGGGTTTCGATTATTTCTACGGGTTTATGGGCGGGGAGACCGACCAGTGGACGCCTTACCTATTCCGCGATCACACTCAGATCACCCCATGGATTGGCAAGCCCGGCTACAACCTCACCACTGACATGGCGGACGAAGCGGTTCAATACCTGAGGCAGATCAACGCCTCGGCACCCGATCAACCGTTCTTCCTTTATTACGCCACTGGCGGGAGCCACTCGCCGCACCAGCCGACCCAGGAGTGGATCGATAAGTTTAAGGGCAAGTTCGATATGGGATGGAATGTCATGCGGGAGCAGATCTTCGCGAACCAAAAGCGGTTGGGCGTGATTCCCGCCGAAGCCAAACTGACCGACTGGCCGGACACCCTCCCGAAATGGGAAACGCTGTCGGCCGACGAAAAGAAGCTGTTCGCTCGGCAAGCCGAGGTGTACGCGGGGTACACAGCCTACAGTGACCACGAGATTGGTCGGGTCATCCAGGCAGTCGAAGATATCGGTAAGCTCGACAACACACTGATCATCTACATCGATGGCGATAACGGTACCAGTCCCGAAGGCACGCTGGTCGGCACACCCAACCAGTGGAGAGCCTATAACGGCATCTTGGACACCCCAATAGCGGATCAACTCAAGTTCTACGACGCTTGGGGCTCGGCGACAACCTACCCGCACATGGCGGTCGCCTGGTCGTGGGCGTTCGACACGCCGTTCAAGTGGACCAAGCAGATTGCGTCACACTTCGGTGGCACGCGCCAGGGTTTGGCCATTTCGTGGCCCGGTCATATCACGGACGTCGGTGGTATCCGTACGCAGTTCCATCACATCATTGACATCGTCCCCACGATCCTCGAAGCAACGGGGATTCCGGCCCCGGAGACAGTCGACGGCATCCGCCAGAGGCCGATCGAAGGCGTGAGCATGGTCTACACCTTCGACAAAGCGAACGCGAATGCCCCCTCGAAACGAACGACGCAATACTTCGAGATGCTTGCCAACCGTGGTATCTACCACGACGGCTGGTACGCGTGCACGACACCGCCGCATGGGTCGTGGATACTGAACGCCCCCTACCCGCCACCGGAAGACTACAAATGGGAACTGTATCACTTGGCCGAAGATTACTCGCAAGCCCACGATCTGGCGGCGAAGATGCCCGACAAGCTGAAGGAGCTGCAGGCGATCTGGTTGCTGGAGGCCAAGAAGTACAATGTGCTTCCCCTGAGCAACGAGACGTTTGTGCGGGCGCTCGCACCGCGGCCTAGTGCTGTAGCGGGGCACACGGTCTTCACCTACTCGGGCGTCCTTTCCGGCATTCCGATCGGAAGTGCACCGAACTATATCGCCAAGTCGTACACGATTACGGCAGAGGTTGATGTGCCTGCGGGCGGCGGCGACGGGATGATCGTCACCAACGGAGGGCGTTTTGGTGGGATTGGGTTATACCTGCTCAAAGGCAAGCCCGTGTTCGATTACAACATGCTCACGCTCGCTCAGTACCGCTGGGAAGGCCAACAGCCGCTCTCCGCGGGCAAGCACACGATCGTGTTCGACTACACGTATGACGGCCCAGGCGCCGCGAAGGGCGGCAGCGGTGAACTAAAGGTCGACGGTCAAGTGGTTGCGACCGGTAAGCAGGCAAACTCGATCGCCTTCCAGCAAGTGGCAGACGAGACTTTTGACGTCGGCGTGGATACCCGTACTGGGGTGAACGACGCGGACTATCTGGCGCCATTCCCGTTCAACGGCAAAATCAACAAACTGACCTTCAAACTCGGTCCGTCGCAGCTCACGGCAGAGGACCGCAAGGCCGCCGCAAAGGCAATCGGAATCACCGCGGATTAGACGCCTATTGGCGAAGCGGACGGTCGTGATCGAGATGGAAGTCCAATTGTGCCGACGCGCACTCCGGAGACGCGCCGTCACCGTACAACTAGCAAAGGCTCAGTTAAACGGAACGTTTTTTGGCGTAACGGATGGCTCGCTGATCCTTCCTGAAGTCTCGGGATTTCGCTTTGGAGCGTTCAGCATACGTTAGGGATATCGTTGGGTTAGCCAGCCCAAGCCACAATAACCTCGCTTTCGCTTCCGGTGTTTTCAATCGAACATAGCGCTTCTGTTGCTGGATTGTCGTAACAAGGTCCGAGTGCTGGCGCACGTATTCTGCGACACGGCGCTTGCGCTTGGGGGTTGTCGTGATCGCCTCTACGAGACCGCTCGTGACGATCGCGACACAAATGGGGTACAGCGCCTTCTCTTTCGGAGGCTTCCGCGTAATTCGCTCGACAAGGACCAGATCCGAATGCCCGACTCCCGAGAGCCTCCAAATTCGCTTCATATCGGAGAGATATTTCTTCGGCAATTTCCCTTTTAGATCCAGGCTTTCGATGTTTAGCGGTCGGCTCAGCTTCCCTCGCACTGCTGACTTTTCCTTCCGCTTATAGTGCGTCAGACGTTTACCGTGTGCCATGGCTAGGTGGGTCTGCAGTGCCTTCTTGCTTTCTGTCGCCTGTCCGCAGTCCGGGCGTTAATATGTTAAGAATTGGGGTCCTCGCCTGCGTCGTCATTCTAGGATTATCTGCGGTCTCCTCTAAAGCTCAAGACAAGAAAAAGCACATGGTTGTCCGGGCTGGGACGAGTTCGCAACAAGTGAACAACCATCCATGGTCGTACTCTTCGCCAGGACAATCCTCGACGAATTGTTCTACGAACGGCAATGTCAACGCCACGGGGACGACAATCGGAAACACGACCGACGTAAACGGAACAGTGAACGCGAATACCAACTGTAACTCAACGTACACGCCGCCAAAGACAACGACCGGGAATCGCGTTACGGTTGACAACGCGGCCTGGGTTACTGACGTTAACTCCGGTGACCAATATTTGATTCAATGCTCTGCAAACTGGGCCGCCAGTAAGTGCAGCCAACTGACTGGTGGTGAATACCACGCCGCTCAGGAAGGCAACACGATGTGGATTACGGGCAACAAGGGGATGAAAGAAGTGACTGCGAAGTATCACATACTCCGATACATTCCGAGCGACGGCTCATCTACGGTTGGCAGTACCAACAGAGGGGCAGTTTTGCTGACCGAAGATGAGCGGTTTGCGTCGAACTGGTATAACGAGCTTCCGGTAGAGGACAAGGAGTACGTAAATAAATTCTGTCCGGCGAACCCCAAGGACAAAGCTCGGTTGCCTCGGGCGAAAATTGATGCCGGGCAACCAGCCGAACGGGCCTTTTATTGTGAGCCATGGATATCCGCTAAAGCTAAGCAGTGACCGTTAGGTATTACTGAAATTCCAAAATATCCGGCGAAATTGGCGAGGGCTGTGGTATCCGGCACGAAAGTGTCGCGCTAGTCGGGGGTGTCGTAATGATGATTGACTGCGATAAAAGCATGGTTGCCCATCTGCTTCGGAATTGGCATCCGAACAGGCTGCGAGCGCGAAATATCCCACTCGCAAAGGCAAGACCCCGGCTGATAAAGCTGCAAAATGGCATATGTCCTATGTGTGCGAAGCCGCTAGTAGACCACGGCAAAGCCACGCACTTCGACCATGTTGTGACCGTGAAAGAGTTCACCGACAAAGTGTTTCGCGGCGAACTCACTTTTGATGAGGCGTATTGCCAGTTGTGGGAAGATTTAAATGTTCGTGCCGTTCCCTTGAAGCCCAATACATTTTGTCGTCCATTCAAGCCTCGCGGCCTTGGGGAGACACGCAGGGCACGACGTGGAAAGTGTTTGACCCATTGACCTGAATGAAAATGCCCTACGAGTCTGGTCGGTGGTGGCGAGCCACTAGGTTGATCGGAGTCTGTGCTTTTGACGTGTGGCTGTACAGCGATTTCCCGTATCCAGAGGATACCTGGGCTCTGGGAAAGCTAACGGTGGATTCTTACGTTCACTCGCCGCCTCCATATTGACGAGTACAAAATGGAGAAGTATTATCGCTATCCCCGTACCGCCTGACGGTCAAGGTCCTTTTTTTTTATTCTGCTATGAGCCAACGGTAACAGAAACAGTTTATAAGTATTTCTCCCGCCCGGTCTCGAAGGCCTCTCTCACGCTGGGAGTCAGAGATGAAAAGGCTTTTCAGGATTGAGAAGCGACTGCCTACTTTGATTCCCGTCTACCTCGCATCCGTGGAGGACCGCCACACTCGTGAGCAAACGCTTACCGAAAATGTCAGTCCCCACGGTGCGCGTGTAATCAGCAAGCGGTCTTGGCGGCAAGGTGAAGAAACGCTTATCACCCCTTCAACTGGGGAATTTCAGCGAGTCGGAAGAGTCATTTACTGCTTGCCGACAGCGGGAGACCGATTTTGTCTTGGCTTAGAATTCCCAGACCGCGCCGTTAAATGGGGTGAGCTTTCCAGCGCCTAGCCAAGGTGCAAACGATAACCATCTGTCGAAAGAATCCAACAGTTCCAATCGAGACTTAATTTCTGACGCTCCTCAGATAGCTAATCAGGCTCGATTCCTTGTCTAGTTGCCGATAAGCAGCGACACATCGCTCGCACTTATCTTGTTTGATGTGCTCCAGGACTTTATCGGCGCTGGCTCTGCGGAACTTCGGGCAGAGCGTTAGATTGGGCGCGGCGTGCCAGATGGCCTGAATCTCTCGGGAAGGAAATCAAAGTTCGGCTTCTTCATACGTGGCATTCGCTTCCCATACCTTTCACGGCGAACCGAACGAGCCGATTTCATTTCTGCGATTCGAACACATAATTAATCGGCTTGCCGTCCGATTCGAGAATGAGTTGTGCAAGATCGTGCGGAAGAGTGATACGGGCGAGATCACTGTTAAAACCCGTGAAACTTACGTTTTCGCAAGCGAATGGCTCCGCCATGATATTCCGGTTGCGTGCCCCGGAATTGCACATGATGTGGTGTTTGGGTGCGGTCTGCGCCACCAGGCCGAGAGGCATCGCCAGCACAGCAAAGAGCCCGATAAGCGTTATCCACACCGATGGCTTGGATTTGCGATTCACGTAACTGAGGGTAGGCCTACGGTGATTCGTGCATCTGTGCATTGCCCTAAAAGTAGGGCACCGGGTGCTGCATATTTCATTGAGAATTTCATCTTTGCTTCCTCCAGATTCTTGAATTTGTTGGTCCCATGAAGTTTCAGATCGAATCTGCATACCGCGGATTGCCTTGCAGGCAGCACTCTGGCGCAATGGACAAGAACACTCAATGCGGCGGGTATCACATACATCTCACAAGATCCTTGCATGCCTAACTGATAGACAATACGCCTTTTATTTCGGTATCAGCCCGGGTCGACGCCTGAAGAGCAATTGCAGACCTGCCGGTGGAGTGATACATTTCCCGCTGGATCTTGCATGAACACGCCCCAGCTTCCCTTGCTCATCCGCTTTGCAGCGTTCGAACTCGATCTTCGGGCCAGGGAGTTGCGGAAGGATGGCCGTAGCACCGGGCTGGCTGATCAATCCGTCACCATACTGGCAATGCTTCTCAATCAGCCCGGGGAGTTGGTTTTGCGTGAGGACATCCGCACGAAGCTTTGGCCCAATGACACAGTGGTGGAGTTCGACCACAGCATCAACACCGCAATCGGCAGACTGCGGCAGGCTCTCAGTGACTCCGCCGAAAAGCCACGGTACATCGAAACTCTTCCGCGGCGCGGCTATCGCTGGATCGGGCCGCTGGTTTCCCGCGAAAGTCGAGAACCAGGTCAGCAGTCCCCGGCCGAAGCCGTTCAACCAAGCCCTCACGCCCGCGCGGAAAGCAACTTGATTGGCAAAAAGGTCTCTCATTACCGTGTCCTTGAAGTCCTCGGTGGCGGCGGGATGGGCGTGGTGTACAAAGCCGAAGACTTGAAGTTGGGTCGCCGGGTTGCCCTGAAGTTTCTTCCCGAAGAACTTGTCAGCGATTTCGGAGCGCGGCAACGCTTTGAGTCCGAAGCGCGCTCGGCTTCGGCACTGAACCATCCCAACATTTGCACCATATACGAGGTCGATGAATATGACGGTCAGCCCTTCCTTGCGATGGAGCTTTTGCAAGGCCAGACCGTGCGCGATTTGATCGTCACAGTTTCGCCCGGCAAGTCCCAATTGGCACTCGCCAAGTTGCTCGATCTCGCCGTGCAGATTGCCTCGGGATTGGAAGCGGCCCATGGGCAGGGCATCATCCATCGCGACGTTAAACCAGCAAACATATTCGTCACTAGCGAAGGGCAAGCTAAGATTCTCGATTTCGGATTAGCCAAGCTGTCGACTGCTGAAGCCGCTTCGGCTAATCCGCCAGCCACGGACCATCGCGAAGAAGTGGCTCCGCACCAACCAAACTACAAAGCCGAATCACTCACTGCCTCGAGTCCTTTCCTTAGTCGAACCGGCGTAGCCATGGGCACGGCGGGCTACATGTCGCCGGAGCAGGTGCGCGGTGAGAAGTTGGATGCGCGGACGGACCTATTCTCTTTTGGCCTCGTACTCTACGAAATGGCCACTGGTAAGCGCGCTTTTGCCGGTGACACTGGGCCAGAGTTTCATGACGCCATCCTCACGACAACGCCGCGCCCGGCGCGGGAATTAAATCCCGTACTCCCGGCAAAACTTGAAAAGGTCATTGCAAGAGCGCTTGAAAAAGATCGTGACATGAGATACCAGTCCGCCTCCGACATGCGCTCGGATCTTGAGGCTTTAAGACTGGAAATTGCGCCGAGGCATCGCGCTCGTTGGAGGGCCCTGGCGGCAGCGGGCGTCGTCATGCTTTCTATCGCTAGCGCGGCTTATTGGTTCGCCAAACGATCAGTGAAGTCCCCTACTACTCTGCCAGCAATCAAGTTGCGTCAGCTCACCAGCAACTCCAACGAGAACGGCGTTGGCAGCGGTGCCATCTCGCCCGATGGAAAATACCTGGCATACGAAGATAGAGAAGGGATACACCTCAAACACATCGAAACCGACGCGACACGGACCATTCCTCAACCCGCCAATCTCGATACCGGTCGGGAGGACTTTGGCGGAATTGGCCCCTGGTTCCCAGATGGCACCAAGTTTCTTGCCGCTTCCTATCCGCGCGCGGTTAGTGCCGAGGCGAGGACTTCCCAAGGTAGCAGTATTTGGATCGTCTCGGTGTTGGGTGGGCCGCCCTATAAGATACGCGACGAAGCGCTCCTGGATTCCATTTCTCCAGATGGCTCGCTTATCTCCTTTGAAACGCACAAGGGGAAATTTCTCGATCGCGAAATCTGGGTAATGGGGCCGGAGGGTGAACACGCCCGGAAAGTCTTTGAAGTCGATGAGAACAGTATGGTTTTTGGGGTCGGATGGTCGCAGGATGGACAGCGGGTTGTTTTCCAGAGGCAGGATGGATCCAACCCCGCGGACTCATACTTCATGAGCGGCGATATTAATGGTGGACCTCTTACCAAGATCGTGGCTCCGTTTGCGCCGGAAAGAATGAATGCCGGGCTCTGGTTGCCCGATAACCGGCTGATTTACGGACTGGGTGAGCCAGGTTTCAAGGTGATGACCTGCAACCTGTTCCAGATACGCATGAACCCACAACTGACGGGATTCATCGGAAAGCCGCAGCGCCTCACGAACTTCGCAGAGCTTTGCGTGAACCCGCAGAACTCGACGGCAGACGGCAAGCAGGTTGTCCTCCATGAGTGGAGACCCCACAGCAACGTTTATGTCAGCGAGCTGCAAGCCGGTGGAACGCGCGCGTCCGCCCCTTCCCGGCTGACGTTGGACGAGAGTTGGAATCATCCCTTGGCATGGTCGGTCGATAGCAAGACAGTACTTTTTTCTTCTGATCGATCAGGGGTAGATCAGATTTTCAAACAGTCGATTGGCGCGGTTGGCCCCGAATCCCTGCTCACCTTCAGGAAAAATGAAAACGTAACCGGTGCGTGCATAAGCCCGGACGGATCCTGGCTCATCTATACGGTTGTCCTGGACAAAGGTGGCATCGTTACAACAAATAAAATTATGGGAAACTATATTGCTCCCGCGGATCCAACCGTAAAAAACAATCTCATGCGACTCCCGATGACTGGCGGACCACCACAGGTGGTATTGACGGCTAGCATCGAAGAGTGGCCACGATGCGCACGCTCCCCCTCAGATTTGTGTGCCATCGCAGAACGAAGTGCGGATCTCAAACAGCTCGTCTTCACCGCTTTCGACGCTGTAAAAGGTCGCGGACGCGAACTCGCCAGATCCAATGTGGACCCAACCACTTACTATCATTGGGACCTTTCTCCCGACGGAACTCGCATTGCCCTGCTCAAGCAGAGGGACAATCGAATCGAAATCCTCTCACTGATCGGAGGGGTGGAGCAGGAGGTCGTCGTGAAAGGATGGGACTTCTTGAAGAGTGTGGCATGGACAGCTAATGGGACGGGTCTGTTGGTCTCTACTTACGGAAAGCGAGGGGCCGCAATGCTGCACCTGGATCTGCAAGGCAACGCGCGACTCCTGTGGGAGCCGGGGGTCGTCGACATTTACGGCGTTCCTTCGCCCGACGGGCGCCATTTGGCGATGCGCGGCTGGAACGTGGACACCAGCTTGTGGTTGATGGAAAACTTCTAAGCGTAGCGCCCATCTGCGTATTTGCTCGTGTACATCACGCGGAAATCTGCCTCTCGTCTTTAGAACTTTAGCTGGACCTTCAACTGGATCATGCGGCGGGCGACATCCCCTAAGCTGTCACAAAAAGCTTCGATCTCCTCAAGCCACCAGCAGGCTGCAGGGATTGCATCGGCACAATGCCCAATTCTCATGTTGTTCTCATCAATTGGTCCCAAGCCGGCTTTGGTTAGGCCAGTTCGATTCGGGGGACCGGATCGCACCACGCGTGTATGCGCCTTCAGTCTTCCGTTGGCAGCACGACCGACTCTATACAAACCATGGCGCCGCCAAATCCTAGCTCGTTTATAAATGCAAGCCAAACAAGCTCCTTCTGAAGTAACCTAACAACTTCGAGCATCAAACACTGAAGACTCTCAGAACGTGGGGATCAAGCTTGTTTGCAATGAAGCTCACAGCCAGAAACGAAGATGCGCGCAAAAAGAGTCCAAGCTGGCTTTTAAGTGCGTGCGCTTGGTTAATGCTGTCAGTGGCCTCCTCGCAACTCGTGGCTTGGGCACAAAGTCAAGAAACAGCGTTACCAGACCGATCGGCGCAGGTTCCTCAGGGAGCGAAGAATTCATCCCAGGCCCAATCTGAAAAAGAATCGGAACGAATTTTTGGAATCGTTCCGGCTTACTCGATAACGGATGCACGGAATGCGCCACCGCTCACGAGCAAAGAAAAATTCAAACTGTTCGTCAGCGGCACTCTTGATCCGTTCCCATTTGCGGTTTATGCCGTACAAGCTGGGGTAGAACAGGCCAACGACTCGCATAGCGGCTATGGACAAGGCGCCGCTGGATACGCAAGGCGTTTTGGCGCCGCGATCGGCGACGGAACGTCGGCACGATTCTTCGCGACGTATGCGTTCCCGTCGCTTCTTCACCAGGATCCTCGCTATTTCCGCAAAGGTGAAGGAAGCGGCTGGTCTCGCGTCGGCTATTCGGTATCTCGCGGATTCGTGACCCGAAGCGACTCTGGAAAAACTCAGCCGAACTGGTCAAACGTCATCGGGAAATTTGCTGGTGCAGGATTGTCGAACCTTTACTACCCACCAGACGATCGGGGAGCATCCTTGACCTTGAGTCGAGTGGCGATCAGTTTGAGTTACCAGATGCTTGGTAATCTTGCCATTGAATTCTGGCCCGAAATTCACCGTAAAGTCTTTGGTGGGAACAAAAAGCAAACGTCGCAGAGTGATAGACCGTCATTTTTGACAATAGCATCCGATCGCCGGGAGTGAGAGCATCTGCGCAAATAGAGTTGTCCTCTCGCTTATTTTCAGGATGGATTCCATGCGATTGACTGTCTTCTACCTCTTGGCGTCAGCTCTGTCGCCGTCATTGGCCCACTCACAAGGTCCGGTCTTCACGACGATATTGGAGCCGGCCTTCACCCTCTGAGGATACCGGCATCCGAAGCACGGGCAGGGGAATTTCTATTTCTGTCCGCAATTCCGGACAGCCGGGCGGCGCGGACTCAGGGAAGGCGTAAATGGAATTTCACGGGGTAATGGCCTCGTCGTTCGTGTTCGTTGCTCTACGGTCGCTGTCCGGGCAGACACCGGGCAACCAGAGACTCAATGAATACTTAGATGAACGTCCAATCCTCAGACTCGGGTGACGATTCGGCGGAAGGACGACGCGACTACAGACAAGTGGTATGTGCCGGCCTGCAGGCCCAACTTCCCAGGACCGGAACACTTTCTGGGTGCGCCGCGACTCATGCTGAAGCGGCAATCGCAATCGCCATCTCACTTCCGACTAATCCGGCCAACTTCCTCGAACCCCGTTTTGGCCCGCCACGGGCACTTGTCCGAGTACGCGAGTTACCAGGACCGTCGTCAGAGATCATGTTATAAACTCGCTAGCCTATCAGGGGCGGCACGCACCTGCCGAATGAAAAGGTCAAGAATGGATCCTGTCGTCAAGTTGGTGGTTGAGATTGCCGGTATTCTGCTGTTGGGGGCACTTGGCGAGTTCATCTTCGCGCGAACCCGCGTGCCGGACGTGGTCTGGCTGGTGGCCGCCGGCATTCTCGCCGGCCCCGTATTCGGTCTTATCCCGGCAGGGCTTCTAAAGACGGGCATCCCATTCTTTGGAGCCATTGCCCTGACAGTCATTCTGTCAAGCGGAGCGTTTCGTCTCCAACTTACCGAGGTGGCCGCGGCGGCGCCGCGCGGTATTTTTCTAGGCTTGTCGGGATTCGTTTTTTCTTTGATCGGGGTCTGCGGGTTCTTTTGGCTGTCTACAAAACTGAGTTATGTGCGCCCCGCGCCACCGTTGGCATGGGTCACGGTAGGCGCCATAGTCGCCGGCACCAGTTCGGTCATTATTATGCCAACGATGGCCATGGCTCGGGTGCCTTCCAGAGTAGCGCGCATGCTGGAGGTCGAGTCATCTGCAACTGACGCGCTCACTGTCGTTGTAACGATGGTACTCATCGATCTCCTCATGAGCGGTAGTGCGGACATTTCTCGTCCGTTCATTGCCCTTGCGAGAGAACTCGGTGTCGGGGTGGCTACAGGTGTGATTGCCGCCGCATTGCTCGTCCCCGGGATACCTTCCATGCGGGACAGACCTCACGGCTATACAGTATTTCTTGCGGCAATGCTTGCGTTATATGGCATCACCGATTTGTTTAGGGGAAACGGCGCCATGGCGGTGCTGGTGGCGTCCCTTTTAGTCGGTAACGCTTCGTCTATCGTGCCACGCCTGTTTCCGGGTGCCCATGGACTGGCGTTCGCTACAACAGAAACAATAAGGGTCATGCAGGACCAGATGACGTTCCTTATCAAGTCCTTCTTCTTTTTTCTGATCGGCCTGATGTTCCCGACGGACCTGAAGAAGATTGTCCTGGCGGCCGTTGGCGTGCTGTTCCTCATGGCGATGCGGATTCCCGCTGTGCTGCTTTCGACGAGGAGCATGGGACTGGGGAAGAAGGAGTTCTGGTTCCTGAGTGCCGCGATACCTCGCGGCCTTGCCGCGGGCGTACTGGCGACGCTTCCGATGCAATACGGGGTTCCGGGGGCGGAGAATCTGGCCCCAGTCATATTCGCAGTGATCGTCCTCAGCGTCCTGGTTTTTGCGACTGGCTTCTCGATAGTGGGCCGTTTGCCTGACGAGCCCGCACCCATTGAATGATCACGCCGCGTACCAAGAGTCCTCTGCGCAACCTCAATTGCCGCCGAAAATGCCTGTGGATTGTTGACCACTGAATTCGGGAGGTCACATGCGTCCGCCGTCGGGTGATTTGGTTGACCCAAGCTTATCTGCAAGTGCCAACTGGAGCCATAGGGGCCAGTTAGAATATTGTCCGGTCAGTGTATGCTGAGGCGATTTGCCATTGATCACCCCCGGTTTCGCCTTACAAGATCATGATTACGTCCGTTAGCTGATAGCTGATACTCTCTGGGGCAACGGAAAGGAGGAGAGATGAATTGGGCTATTCTCGTTGTTGCCGGAATTTTTGAAGTTGGATGGGCCATCGGGCTGAAATACACCGAAGGCTTCACCCGACTGTGGCCTAGCGTCTGGACAGTTCTGGCAATGATCATTAGCCTTGGACTACTAGGCATCGTTATGAAGACACTTCCTGTCGGCACGGCCTACAGCGTTTGGGTTGGGGTGGGAGCTGTCGGCACCGTCGTACTAGGGATTGTGCTGCTTGGAGAGTCGGCGAGCCTGGCTCGGATGATCAGTGTTGCCCTCATAGTCGCGGGCATTGTGGGCCTCAAGCTCTCAACCCCTTAGACTGGAACCTGACTAGAGGCGACGGGCAGCGACACTGGTTGCTGAAGGCGGAACTCTTGGCACGGCTCTCAAAACTTGTTCACACCCGCCTTCGGTCAGCTTACGAAGTCCACCACGCCATTCGCGACGCTGTACATCGCACCGGTGATCTGGATCGATCCTTTCTTCTCCAGGTCCGCCAATACCGGGCTTCGCCGCCGAATGTTTTCGATTGCCAATTTGACATTGGTTCGGGCGACAGCGTCGACGTAAGCCGGATTCTTGCTGGACTTCTCGCCTTCAAACTTAGTCTCCGGAATGGCCGGTTTGATCCTCGCCAACAATCCCGTGAGATTTCCTAATACCACGTCATCGATTGCGCCCTTTATCGCGCCGCAAGCCGTATGTCCCAGGACTAAGACTAGCTTAGATCCCGAGACAGCACATGCAAACTCCATGCTCCCAAGCTGGTCATCGTTAACCACATTGCCGGCCACGCGCCCATTGAACGTGTCGCCGATCCCAGCGTCGAAAATGATTTCCGCAGGCACCCGCGAGTCGACGCATCCAAGGATTATCGCCGCGGGATACTGGCCGGCAGCACTTGCGCGTTTTTCAGCTAAATAATCC
>Ga0210402_10003398_pt1 | contig 14966 bp, 13 predicted proteins | sample IncBWC7MmetaG_FD_161055 | JGI IMG/M metagenome (GOLD analysis project Ga0210402, IMG submission 161055) | Forest soil microbial communities from Barre Woods Harvard Forest LTER site, Petersham, Massachusetts, United States - Inc-BW-C-7-M | ecosystem: Environmental > Terrestrial > Soil >...
GTCCCGCCGCCACCGCCGCTGCCTCCCCCCGATCCACCACCGCTGCCGCCGCCGGATCCGCCACCGCCGCCGTAGCTCGATCCACCACCACCGCCGCCGCCCGTTCCGCCACTGCTGCCGCTGGCAGGGGGCACGGCCCTGGTTCGGAGAGAAAATAACAGTCCGGCTTGAGTTTGCATGCCCCCGGCAATTGCCTGAATCGGAACCTCTCCCTCTCCAAGGCCAGGTGGAACTATGAGGTTGATTTGATCGAGACCTGCGCTGGAAAGCCCGACGAAGGTCGGCACAACGCTTACATTATTGATGTAGAGGCTGATTCCGTTGACCACCGGCGCGGCGCCGGAGAACGCCTTTCCGGCGGGGATGGCCGGAGTGGTCGGTCCCAGCCCGACGCCGAAGAGTTCAACTACGTCACCTTCCTTTGCGGCCCTGGTGGGGTAACCAAAGGAATGGCCGGTGGGCCCGAGAACGTCGTAGGTTCCTCGACCGAGCGCTCCCGAACCATCGGATCGGCGAATGATTCCAGCCACATATTTCTTGTTGAGCACGCTGAACGACGGTGCGAAGCGATTCAACGTCACCGTCGACGTTGCCGATCCCGCGCCAGTCCGCACCACCACGGACACGGGGCCTAAGGCCGAATCGTCCGGCGCCTGCAAATTGATCTGGGTGGGGCTGACGTAGCAGAGATATGCCAGTTTCCCGTTGATCGTGACGCTGGTGCCGTTCAGCGATACAGGAAATTCGCCACGCCAGGATGCGGTTGCGCTAGCCAGGTTCTTCCCGTAGATCGATACCCATTCGCCGGGCTGAATGACGCCCGTTCTGCCGAAGATGGGGACCACTCCGCCGGCGGTAATGGTGGGCGCCGGCGCTGCCTTGGTGGCGAAAGCGACCGTACTCCTGGCCTTGCGGCTCCACTGTGCATCCTGCCTGGCCAGGGCCAGTCTGACGTCCTGCAGGAGCGGGACTCTGGAACTCCCTAACTGCCGGGCCGCCCTTACGCTCGCCATCGTTTCGGGGGCGAACCGGGCGCCGCTGCCGATGGCGGATGCCGATGCGCTCGTCGCCATGGCCATGGCTGAGCCGCCAACCGCCGCGTAAAACTGCCAGCTCTCTATCTTGCGTTTGAGCGTCGCCTGCAGAGGCGATGAACGAAGGGTGGAGAAATAAGCCTCCAGGCGGTGGCCGAGGTCGGGTTTTCGGGCGCTACTCATAAGCCATCCTCGATTGGTGTGGAACCGTATAGCGTCCACACTAGATACGCGCAATCGCCGCGCATCCGGGGCCAGCCGGCCGCGATTTCCGACCGCTCGAAGTAGCCAAGACAATTCGAAACATTGATAAGACTGGCGCGCCCGGAGGCGCCAAACTTCCTGGTAGCTCCTAAGAGCTATGGCAGAGCGGCGCGTCAACCGGCGGCAACCCCGGCATGAAGCCAAATCTGCAGGCTGGCGACTCTACGACCAAGTGGACTGACCCTTGTTAGGGCCGACGGACTGGCGGCGAATGGCATCGCCGAGTCTGGCTCAGTGGTGTGAACCTGCTAGAATGCAATCGATGGCCAAGACTTTAACGGCCGATGACATTCTTCCGCTAGTAGCGTCGCTGACGCCTGGGGAACGCATACGGCTGCTGCGGTTGATTGCCTTACCGCAGGGCGCGGACGCGCCGGTTTACCGGTCTGTGCCACCTTCACGCGACGAGTTTTCAGCGGACGAGGAGCCACTTTCCTGGGACGCAGAGGGCTGGGAGGATGTGGGTGAAGCGCGGTGAGATCCGCTGGTATACGTTTCGGCTTCCCGATAAGCGTCGGCCGGTTCTAATTCTCACGCGAAATGATGTCATCGATCAGCTGAACGAGGTCATCGTCGTACCTGCGACGCGAACGATTCGAGGATTGACTACTGAAGTAGTCTTGACCGCCGATGACCGGATGCCCGCCACGTGCGCGCTTAATTTCGATCACGTATCGCTGGCGCAACGGAGTCGACTTGGTCCAGTCCTCTGCGAGCTATCAGAGACGCGATGGGCTGAAGTGCGGGATGCGCTACTCATCGCGTGCGGTTTCGGAAGATCGGCGATGTCTCCTCCGGCCGCGCGGAACTCCATCATCGTATGGGCGAGAGATAAGAAGCTTGACGCTGTCATTTGGGACGGCACTGAGGAGCAACTTCTCGAATGCGGCAAAGCAGCCATCTACTTCGGCAGATGCCGCCATCGCGTACGTGAAAACATTGAGCGCGGCCGGAAAGGCGAAGGCAGCAGAGTATGCGTGGCGCGCCCCCGATTTCGTGCGGACGCCCGTACGATCTGCACTGCAGCAAGAACGATGGTTCGCAAAAGCCAAGCGGCTAGCGGGCGGGCAGCGGCGACCGGACCGCACGACAAACGCTGCGGATTCTGAGCGTAATCACCGACTGAAGGCCGGTCCAAAGATGCCAGCCAGTGTGTGTAGCACCGAGGATCCCTCCGAAAATGAAGAACAGAGCTCTTAAACTGACTTTGCGAGCGGCAGAGAATGGGCTCGTTGAGGCTCAATACGAAATAGGCCTAATGCGGATGAAAGGCGAAGAGCTTCCCCAGAACTACGCCGAAGCCGCGAGATGGTTCCGCTTGGCTGCCGAACAGGGGAACGCGTGGGCGCAGTGCAATCTGGGGACGCTCTACGCCAATGGCGCCGGCGTGCTTAAGGACCACAAGGAAGCCCTGAAATGGTGGAGCCTCGCAGCCGAACAGGGGCATTTGGTTTCTCAGTTCAATCTGGGACAGTGGTATGCCGAGTTCATGCAGGAGTTCGAGACGGCTGCAGCGTATTACCGCAAGGCAGCGGCCCAGGGTCACGAAAGGGCCGCCCGAGCATTGGCATTGCTCTATGGGGAGGGGAAGTGCCTCCCCCGCGACGAAGATCCGGAAGCCTGGCGGTACCTGGAGGCAGCCAAGTCCGGTGATGTTGAAGCACAGTGTAATCTAGCCGCCGTATACGCAAGAGGGCTTGGAGGGCCGAAGGATTGGGAAAAAGCCGTGAGTTGGTGGAGGCGTGCAGCTATACAGGGCGAGACGGATGCTCAATTCCAACTGGGCGACGCGTACCGCACCGGACGGGGAGTTGAGCAGGACGACGAAGAGGCAGTACGCTGGTTCCTCCTTGCGGCACAGGCAGGCGACGCGACTGCGCAAAACAACCTCGGATCAGCATACCTCAACGGTTGTGGCGTTCCTCAAGACCGGGCAGAATCCATGAGATGGTACAGACTCGCGGCAGATCAAAACGAGGCGCCGGCGCAGTTTAATCTTGGGGCCGAATGCGCGAAAGATGGGGACCACGAGCACGCTCTCAAATGGTACAAGCTTGCTGCCCGCCAGGGATTTTCGTTGGCCTGCTTCGCTCTCGGGCAGATGTATCTTAAGGGGTTGGGCGTTCAGCCGAGCGACATTGGCGCCTACGCCTGGCTTTATCTCGCGGCGCAGTATGGCTTCCAAGAAGCCGAACCGATTCGCGACCAGCTTGCCGGGACACTCGGTTCTGCCGATATCGTTCGCGCCAACGACAAGATTCGGGAGTGGCGGTGGAAGCCGAAGGACGACTTTTTGTTCTCTCGCTCCCCGTCCTGATCGGGAAAAAATGTCCGCTGCCACTGCCCACCTGCGGAGTGACCAGTGCTACGTACGCCGTGGCTTGGAAGGTGACTTCCGTGACAACCCGATCCGCCTTCGCTCGCGCCTGGGTCACGTGGCCGCGGAGCCGCTCCATCGGCGAGTGCCTTCGCTCTGTCAGGGCCATGGTGGAGGGGGTGGCCGGGAGTATTGTGGCCGCTCCGATTCTGCCGCGGTTGAATCCGATGTTTGAGGCGGTGCTCGCCCGCCCCACCAAAAAGAACGGCCCGCCCAACAACTCGAGGGCGGGCCGCATGGGAAGAGTTTTACGATACGGCCAGAGGCTGTATCTGATCCAGTACGCGGGGACCGTGAGGAAACGGGGCCAAATGTCTTTTTTCCACACGCCTGGCCGCCATGTCTGTCCAACATGGCGTCCGGCCGGAAGTTGACGGTAAAATAAACTCTCTTGGAAATCGCGATGCACGATTCCCCGGGCGACGTAACCGTCCTGCTGGCCGAGATGAAGCGCGGCAATAGCGAAGCTCTGCCGAAACTGATTCCGTTGGTATATCACGAGCTCAAGCGGCTGGCCGCGCACTTCCTGCACGCCGAGCGCGAGGGCCACACTCTTCAGCCCACCGCCCTGGTTCACGAAGCCTACTTGCGGCTCGCCGGACAGACGACGCCATGGCACAACCGCGCCCAGTTCATGGGCGTAGCAGCTCAACTGATGCGGCGGATTCTGGTAGACTACGCCCGCCAACGGGTAGCCGCCAAGCGGGGCGGCGGGGAGATACCCGCCGAGATCGAAGCTTGCGAAATTTCAGGCGGCGTCGGGCAGTCCGAAGAGATGCTGGCCGTGGATGAAGCCCTGGCAGGTCTGGCAAAGCTGGATCCGCAACAGGCGCAAGTCGTCGAGATGCGATATTTCTGCGGGATGACCGTAGAGGAAACGGCCGAAGCGCTGGCGATCGCGCCACGCACAGTGAAGCGTGAGTGGGCCATGGCCAAAGCCTGGTTGCGCGTGGAGATCTCGTCAAAGGCCGCGCCATGACGTCCGGGCACTGGGCGCGGATCAAGGAGATTTTTGGCGCCGCGCTGGAATTGCCCGGCGAAGAGCGCCTGGCGTTTCTCAAGAAGAGCTGCGGCTCCGATTTGAGTCTGCGCGAGGAGGTTGAGCGGCTACTGGACGCGGAACCTGGCCCGCTCGAAAACCCGATACTCGGCGCCTTCGCCCGGCTGGCGGCGCCGGAACTGACGCCGGGCGCAATGCTCGGGCCCTATCGCGTGGAAACCAGGGTCGGACAGGGCGGCATGGGGGTGGTCTACTGCGCGTGGGATACGCGCCTGGATCGCCGCATCGCCCTGAAGGTGCTGCGCCCTGAGCAAGTGAACGATCCCGCCCATCGGCAGCGTCTCATGCGCGAAGCCCGCGCCGCTTCCGCCCTGAGCCACCCGAATATTGTCACGGTGCATGACGTGGGGCGCGACGGCGACATCGACTTCATCGCGATGGAGCACGTGGAAGGCCGGCCCCTCGATAAGATCATCCCGCCCGCGGGGCTGGCGCCGAAACTGGCGCTGGCGTACGCGATTCAGATTGCCGGCGCCCTGGCTGCCGCGCACGCCGCGGGTATCGTACATCGCGATCTCAAGCCGGGCAATATCATGATTACGCGCGAAGGCCTGGTGAAGCTGCTGGACTTTGGCCTGGCACACAAGACCCATCTGGGCGAGGGCAGTATGGGCGAGGGCTGTATGGGCACGCTGCCTGCCAACAGTGAGATCGCAGGTACCCCGCAGTACATGCCGCCGGAACAGATCCACGGAGAGCCCATCGACTATCGCTCAGATGTGTTTTCCTTCGGCGCCGTCCTGTACCGCATGTTGACGGGCCGCGACGTCTTCGACCGCGGCTCCGCCGTGGACACGATGAATGCGATCCTCGGCGCCGATGCCGCCGATCTGCTCGAAGCAGGCGCCGCCATCCCGCAGGCGATCCGGAGCGTCATTCTTCATTGCCTCGATAAGGCGCCCGAGAATCGTTTCCAGTCGGCCCAGGATGTCGGATACGCACTCGAGGCCGCCGCCGCGCCTCTGGGTCCGATGCAGCCGCCGGCGGCGAGACCGTGGTGGCGCCACGGCCCGGGGATTGGTATGTGGACCGGCTCGCTGGCGCTGTCGACGGGTTTCGGTGTGCTGCTGGCGTACCTGTTCTTCGGTGGGCACGGCGCTCGCCGGTCGGTAGATGGCAGGGTCTTCGCACAGATATCCAACGACCCGGGTGCGGAACTCTTCCCCAGCCTCTCCCCGGATGGCAAGAGTGTGGCGTACGCCGGCAAAGCATCCGGCAACTGGGATATTTATCTTCAACAGGTAGGATCCGCGGAGGCGGTCAATCTGACCGAACACACAGCCTTCGACGATACCCAGCCCGCATTCTCGCCCGACGGCAGATCCATCGCGTTCCGCTCCGAGCGCGAGGGAGGGGGTCTCTTCGTGATGCACAGTGACGGCGCGGGTGTACGGCGCGTTGCCGATTCCGGCTACAACCCGGCGTGGTCTCCCGACGGCCGGCAAATCGTCTATGCCGAAGAGGGCATCACGCGCCCCGAGGACCGGTCCGGGAGAGTCAGCCAGCTTTGGTCGGTGGAGGTTGCGAGCGGTCGCAAGCGCATGGTGACCAAGGACGATGGGGTACAGCCGCAGTGGTCGCCGAACGGGGAGTATATTGCCTACTGGGCGATCGACCTGGACGGAGATCGCGATCTGTGGACGATACGGGCCTCCGGCGGACCCGCGGCTCGGATTACGCACGACCCCTTCCTCGACTGGAATCCGGTATGGTCGCCAGACGGCGCCTGGCTCTATTTCTGCAGCAATCGCGGCGGAAGCATGGGGATCTGGCGGATCCCGATGAAAGCCAGCACCGGAGAAGCGCGGGGAGCGCCGGAGCCCATCCACACTCCGGCTTCCTACCCGGCGCACCTCAGCTTTTCCCGCGACGGCCGGCACATGGTGTACGTGCAGCAGTCTACAACGGGGCGGTTGCGCACAGTTCGCTTCGATCCGGTGCGGGAACGCCTGATCAGCGAGCCGAAGCAGATCATCCAAAGCTCCAAGGGAGTGTCGCGTCCGGCGCTCTCCCCCGACGGCAAGTGGCTGGCCTACAACTCCACCGAACAGGAAGAGGATCTCTTCGTGTTGAGCATTGACGGGTCCGGTCTGCGGCAACTCACTAACGGGGGGCGTCGTAACCGGGGACCCCGCTGGTCGCCCGACGGCCGGCAGATCGCGTTCTTCTCCACGCGCAGCGGCGATTGGGAGATCTGGACGACTGACGCCAACGGCAGCGAGTTTCGCCAGATTACGCATCTGGCAGGGAACAACGTCGCGTGGCCGGTATGGTCCGCGGATGGGAAGTACCTGGCGTATACGTTGTTCGGCTTTAGCACATTTATTGTAGAGACAGGCAAGCCGTGGGGGGCTCAAACGCCTGAGAAGCTGCCGCAGTTTCCCGGCGATGGCCAGGTGTTCAACGCGTGGACGTGGTCACCGGACGGCCGCATGCTGGCCGGCTTCCTCAACCGCGACGATGGGATTGCAGTCTACACACTGGCCTCGCGGAGTTTTCGAAAGTTGACAGCGCACGGAGCGGATTCCGTCTGGCTCAGTGACAGCCGCCGGCTGCTGTTTCTGGACAGAGGGAAAATTTACCTCCTGGACAGCGACTCGGGAAGCACGCGCGAACTGGTGTCGGTCATGCCAGAGGAAGTTGCGCGGCGCGGGTTTGCGCTGAGCCCGGACGATGGCCACATTTATTTCAGTGTGAGCACAACCGAAGCGGACGTCTGGATGGTTGAGTTCGAACGCTGAGCGGGACCGGATCGGCATCAACGAGCGCGTACTCCAGTCCACGGTCGTTTCACCGTTGTTATCGTTCGGCGCGAACGCGACGCCTCTCGGTGGAACCATATGGCCAGGCGGCCGGCCCGTTCAACACCCTCGCCCTTCGGGCGTTAAAATATTTAGAATTGATTGAAGGAGACTGCATGAAAACCTCCCTGCGTTACCCTCTCGCACTGGCGGTCGCGCTTGCGGCGCTGCCGACTGATACCGTTGCCCATTTCAAACTGGTCCAGCCGACCTCGTGGATCAACTCCAACGCGCTGGGCGACCCGCAGAAAGTGGGTCCGTGCGGTGGCGACCCGAAGGGAGAGAACGAAAAGCTCCTGACGAACGCGATCACGAAGGTCAGCGGCGGCTCGAACCTGCACCTCAAGATTCAGGAAATGATCTTCCACTCGGGACACTACCGCGTCGCGCTCGCGGTGAACTCCCGGAACGAGTTGCCGCCGGATCCGGCGACGGTCGAAAAATACACGGACCGGGGCGTGTATTCTGTTTGGGGCGTGATCCAGAGTCCGCCGCAGATCCCGATCCTCGCCGACGGCCTATTTCCGCACTATCCGGAACCGGGCCAGCCGGCCTCCGCGGCGCCCAAGACGCCGATGGCCCCGTGGGAGACCGACATCAAGATGCCGAACATCAACTGCCCCAAATGCACGCTGCAAGTGATCCAGTTCATGGCGGATCACCCCTACAACCAGCCGGGGGGCTACGCCTACCACCACTGCGCGGACCTGCAGATCACTTCTGATCCGTCGAAGCCGCTCGACAAAGGCTGGCCCCTGACCACGCCGGCGGCGAGCAAATAGTCAAATCCTTCCCCGTCGTCTGAACCATAGCTCATTGGTGGACGAACTCCTTCTCCATTCACCTCACGAAGTCATGCCCAATGGGCCGCCGCGGGCGGTGGACCACACAGCCAGACGCCCGGCCCGGACGCCACACACAGGCCGTGTGCGCCGCAGGCTTGGTAACCATGGGGCCGATGGTAGACGTGTATAAGGGACCCTTAGTTTTTTGTCTCCTCGTCCTTGGCCAGAACGTGGGGAAAACGATCAAGAACTTCCACCACGGATACCAAGCTATTGATTACGCAGGAGCAGTGCTGGCGGTCGTTTGGCTGCGGACGGCTCCAAACGAATACCATGGCTGCTATGGGGCACGTTCGGACTTCGTTTGGACACGTGGACCTCGTTTGGGGGTGGAAGGCGGGTAAGTGTATGAGAAGTTTGGTACGCCCGAGTGGATTCGAACCACCGACCTTTTGCTCCGGAGGCAAACGCTCTATCCAGCTGAGCTACGGGCGCACAAATTACTGCAACTCAATTGTAGTCTGGTCGGGAGAGGCGGTCAATATGGTACGATGCAAGTGCAGACCGATTCATCTCGCGGAGAGGTGCCAGAGTGGTCGAATGGAGCGGTTTGCTAAACCGTCGTAGGGTCAAAAGCTCTACCGGGGGTTCGAATCCCCCCCTCTCCGCCATTCTTTTGTATCTCTTTTGCTTGCAATCACTTTGCCTCTACGCTGTGCTCTTGGTGTCTGTGAATTCGCAAAAGTAGACGCCAAGCACCCTCTCTGAAGGGCGTTCCTGGAGGTCAGCATGGCCATTCGAAAGCAGGTCCGAATCATCAAGAAAATCCGCACCGCGCCCGGCGTCTGGCGCTTCATATCGCTCTCGCGCACGGCAGGGCGTTATCTCTGGGACCAACGTCCCGGTTATTATTTCGTCGAGTGGTGGGAAGGCAAGAAGCGGCGGCGCAAGGCCAATGAGTTGATCGGCGAACGCTTCACGAAGACGCGACGCCAGGTATATCCCCAGCTTGTTGGCAGCGTGATATCGGCAACGAGAACGTCGATCTGGCAAGCGCGGTCAATGAAGAACTGGAGAGCTTGCGCGGCGGTAGTAGCTTTGAGAACGGTGTAATGCTTGAGGATGTGGAGCAGAAGCTTCATGACAAGAGCTTCGTCCTCCAACACGAGAACCGTCTTCATCGTAGCTCCCTGCTCTCCCGCAAGTCTTCGGCCTTCGGCTTTGATCGAGTCCTGCCGTGCGCCTGAATTGGTAATTTCTAAGCAATATAATAGACTCGAATTACGTCAAGCGAAATGTCAAAAAGTAAGTAAGCCGATCTTTGGCTTAAGATTGCCCATTCCCGTCTTGTATCAACCGATACATACAACCTTGTGACCGGCGTACAAGGGTGCCTCTTTGCCCGCGGGCCTGGAGCCCTTAACCCGCTCCCGGACGGACACCTTCCGAATGCCTGCCGCTCCTGAAGCAATTCAGTCTCGGGTTGTGGTAGTTATGGTTACATTACGACATGAACCTGCGCACTTCACCTGTCGATGCGGCGCACGCCGATCAGGATTTCCCCCGACAGCAGATCCTAGCGGCGCAAGTTAGGCTGCTGTACCGCAACGCAAATGTTGGAGTTGGGGTTACCCTGGTCGCTACTCCCATCTTGGGCCGTCTTCAGTGGGGAGTCTCTCCTCACCGTGTGATCTTCGGTTGGTGCCTGTACATGTTTCTGGTGTCGGTTGCGAGGTTCACTCTGACGCGGCGGTACGTGCGAGTTGCGCCGTCGACCCTGAAGACAAGCACCTGGAGTGCTGCATTTGCTGTTGGCGCGGGCTTGGCCGGAGCAGGTTGGGGCGCGGCAGGTGTTTTACTTTACCCCAGAGCCCAGCTAACAAATCAGGTCTTTCTCATTTTCATTCTCGGCGGAATGATGCTTGGCGCAGCTTCTCTCCTTGCGCCGCGTCCCGAGGCGTTTCTCGCCTTCATCGTCCCAACCGGTCTCGTTCCTGCCATGCGTCTTGTGGTACGAGGCGACGAAGCCCACCGCGCCATGGGATTGCTGGCCGGCATCTTCACTCTTGCCACGTTGATAACCACCAGTCGAATCCATCTGACGATCGCCTCATCACTTAAGCTGCAGTTTGAAAACCACGATCTTATGGAGGGGCTACAGGCTGCCAAGAACGATGCTGAGGCTCTGAATGCGCAACTCGAGGTTAGGGTCCGTGAGCGCACGGCCGAACTGCAGCGAACGACCGAGCAACTGCGGGCTGAGATTTCGCAGCGCGAACAAATGGAAGAGGAGTTGTTGCGTGCGCGCAAGCTCGAATCGCTTGGCGTGTTGGCAGGTGGCATCGCGCACGACTTCAATAACTTCCTGACGGTTGTCCAAGGCAATCTTGAATTGGCCAAGATGCAACTGGATTCGGACGCGCCGGTGCAGGCGATATTGGACCAAACCGGGAACGCCTGCCAACGGGCAGTATTTCTGTCCTCTCAATTGCTGACTTTCGCGAAAGGCGGCGCGCCAATCCGTCGCTTGGTTTCCGTTGCCAAACTAGTGATGGGTGCAGTCACCTTGGCGCGTGCCGGCGCGCAGACCAGTATTGAGGTCAGCATACCGGAGAATCTCTGGTTTGCTGAGGTCGACCCGGGCCAGATTGGCCAAGTGCTCCACAATATTCTCCTCAATGCGCGGCAGGCGATGCCGGAAGGCGGAATCATCGAGGTTCACGCGGAAAACGTGTTGATCGGAGACGCTCCCGGCGCCGACGCTCGCGTAAGGATTTCCATTTTGGACTACGGGTGTGGAATACCCGCCGATGTCCTCCCTCGTATCTTCGACCCGTACTTCACTACCAAGACCGACGGTAGCGGCCTCGGCCTGGCGACGGCATACGCCATCATTGCCAAACACGGGGGAAAACTGTCCGTGAAATCGAACCCGGGGAAAGGAGCGATTTTCATCATTGATCTGCCGGCTTCGCAAGAGCGCCTCGCATCTCAGGCTCCAATTGCCGCCAGTCCGCAAACCGGCACCGAAAGGCTGCTGGTAATGGACGACGAAGCGGGTCTACGGAAGCTGCTGGAAATCGGTCTCAGCAAGCTCGGTTACGAAGTCCGGACCGCCCGAGACGGAGCCGAGGCAATTGCTTTGTGTGAAGACGCGAAAGCAGCTGGTCGCGGCTTCGATGCCGTCATCCTCGACCTCACCGTAAGCGGTGGCATGGGAGGTATGGAGGCGGCCGCAAGACTGAAGGAGTTTGACCCTTCCTTGAAGTTAATCGTTTCCAGCGGGTACTCGGATGCGCCTGCGATGGCGGATTTCCGCAGGTACGGTTTTGACGACGTAGTTCCGAAGCCGTGGACAATAGCCGAAGTGAGCGAGGCCTTCCGAAGAGTGCTCGTACGAGAGCCAGATCACAAGGCCGCCGATCCAGCGTGACTGACGCCATGCTCTACCCACTTCCTGCAACCGCGCCGTATTGTCAGCGATGTCGGTGGCGATCCAGAGTTCTACCTCTCCATCCAGAATGATCCAGCGTTTGGTGTCTATTTGGTGTTTTTTTCCCAGACGCAGGGATCAACAGAAGAGCCAGGACAGATCGGCCGGCCGTTCTCGACGATCCATGCGTGGCTTGAGACCGAGGGCCTCATATGCAATGTTGTAGTAGCGCTGGCCGGATGGAAGGTTTCGGCTAAACTGGTGTTGGTCGTTCGCTTACGCGGCGGCGGCGCTTCCCCTCGATGCCCGGGTGGCGAAATCGGCAGACGCAGAGGACTTAAAATCCTCTTCCTGGAAACGGGAGTGCGGGTTCAATTCCCGCCCCGGGCACCATGTAAATCAATACGTCAGGCTAGATTTGTAGAGATCGCATCGATTCCCGCTTGCGTATGCTGGCAGGTGGACCTGTTCTTCGAATGGGATCCAGCAGACCTCCGGACTAAGGCCTCCTACAGCAGAAGCGAGAACGCGGCCAAGACCAAAATGTGAATCGCCGTGGCTGCCACCGGGTATGATTCCGTCTCCGCAAATCTGCCAAAGGATTTCGGCCCAGCCCGGCCGGCCGTCCAGCGTGGTCTCTAACCCACCCGGAATCTCTCGTCGATTTCCACCTGGTACCCGCTGGCCAACCGGTTGGTCTCATTGGCCATTCCGACCACCGCCATCAACTCGGCGAACATCTGGTTCGTCATCCCAGCTTTGCGGGCGCCCGCGGTATGAGAGGCGATGCAGTATCCGCACTGGTTCGTGGCGCTCACCGCCACATAAAGCATCTCCTTGGTGAATGCGTCCAGCGCGCCCGGCGCCATGATTTCCTTCACGCTTTGCCAGGTGCGCCGCAGCGTCGCCGGGTCGTGCGCCAAGGCCTTCCAGAAGTTATTGATCCAGTCCGTGTTGCGGGTGGTCATGATATCGTCATAAACCGCCCGGACTTCGGGACTGGCATCGGTATATTCAATCGATCCGAGAGTAGCCATGCGCCGATTATCGCGGATTTGGCGCCGCCCTATGGGTAACCGCCCGGGAACGCCCTGGCGGGCCGGTCGTGCATTTCGTGCGGGGTGAGGTCCGGGTTCCGCCTGGTGGCGCAACTGAATGCCGAACGGGTCTCTATACCGGTCGAGCAGGCCTGAGTCTCGAACCGGTTGGCGATGGGCAGATGCGCTTCGCGTCCATTGAAACCCGGCAGGAATGGGTTAACCGGTTTGGACCTGGCGCTAGACGAAGGATAACAGCTCTGGAACCAACGGTTCATATCCAAAGCGAGGTTAGTAATCGTTGGTAGTTGGCCGCACAATGATCAAAGAGGAACCCAAATGTATACGATTCTCAGGTACGCAAACGGACAAAGGGTGGACGGTCTGATTCTGTCGGCCTCCCCGGACTTGATTCGTGTGGCTCTACGATGTCAGAGTGACACCGCCGAACTCCGGCGGGTCTTTGGAGAATTAACGGCCGAGGATGGCTCGCCCGTGGAACTGGAGTCCATGGTGGCGGGCGACCACACGGACTTAGGCTGCTACCGCGGTTTTGAAACCCGCGCCAGGGTCCAGACAGCCAATTAGTCTTCGAACGGAACCTCTTTACGGTATTTTGCCATCGGGTTTTCCGGTTCGATCCGTTCCGGCCATTTCTGCACGATGTATACGGACGCCAGCCCGGCTATCGGCAGCATCAAAAGCAGTATGTACGAGAATGGCGACCAGGCGCTGATCCATTTCCCCGCACTGGCCAGGCACAATCCCAGATACGATCTCGATTGCGGAGCAATCAGAACGAACACCAGTAAGAAGAGTGCGGGACGCAGAAACATAGTTTGATCCTTCCCTTTCCCGGTGGCGGCTCCACCGGGAATTCCTTACCTTTTTACACGAGAGTCCCGGCGCTTTCATTGCTTCATTTGGTTAATTAACAACCGCACGGAAAGGCACGCCACAGGGTGTCCGGCAACGTCGGGTCGAACGTGATACGTTTGACCCATGCGCATTGCCGCCCTTTTGTTCGCGATCCCGCTTTACGCCCAGAACATCGGCATCGACAGCCACACCGATACCATGCAGCGCGTGATGATCGACCGCGCCGACATCACGCAGCGTTCGCCCGTCGGCCATGTGGATATTCCCCGGCTCCGGCAAGGCGGTGTGAACGCTCCGTTTTTCGCCCTGTGGGTGCCCACGTACTACAAGGGCGCCGAAGCCATCCGCCGCACGCTGGATCTGCGCGACGCCGCGCAGCGCCTCTTCGACAGCCATCCCGAGCAAATCGCCCTGGCCCTGAACGCTACCGAAGTCGAGCGGATCGCGAAATCCGGCCGCATCGCGGCAATCCTGACCGTGGAAGGCGGCCACCAGATCGACGATGACCTGGCCGTGCTGCGCATGTACTACCGCCTCGGCATCCGTTCCATGACGCTGACGCATTTCCGCCATCACAATTGGGCAGACTCCTCCACCGACACGCCAGTGCATAACGGACTGACCGATTTCGGCAAGGAGGTGGTGCGGGAAATGAACCGTCTCGGCATGATCGTGGACATTTCCCACGTTTCGGACAAGACCTTTTACGACGTTCTCAGCGTCACCACCAAGCCCGTGATCGCATCGCACTCTTCCTGCCGGGCGATTTCGGATGTGCCCCGCAACATGACCGACGACATGATCCGCGCGCTGGCCAAGAACGGCGGCGTCATCGGGATCAACTTCGGCGAGGGCTTCTTAAACCCGAAGGATGCCGAGATTCTGAAGGCCGATATCGCCCGCGTGGCCGAGGAGCCAACGCTTACCGGCAAGGCTTTGGATAACTATGCCGACGAGCAGTTCCGCCAGGAGGAAAGGCAGCACCCGGGCACCTACGCCACCATCGACGATGCGGTGGCCCACATCGACCACGCCGTGCAAATCGCCGGCATCGACCACGTCGGCATCGGCAGCGACTTCGACGGCATCTCGGCGCCTCCGAAAGGGCTCGAAGACGTTTCCAAGATGCCCGCCCTTGCCGCCGCGTTGCGCCAGAAGGGCTACAGCGATCCGGACATCCGCAAGATCTTCGGCGGCAACACACTCCGCGTCCTGCGGGAAGTCACTGGCAAATAGCCATCGCAGGGGCCAGGGGTTGGGGTACCGGGCTGGGGTCCAGAGCCAGGGACCGGGGTC
>Ga0210402_10003399_pt1 | contig 14966 bp, 17 predicted proteins | sample IncBWC7MmetaG_FD_161055 | JGI IMG/M metagenome (GOLD analysis project Ga0210402, IMG submission 161055) | Forest soil microbial communities from Barre Woods Harvard Forest LTER site, Petersham, Massachusetts, United States - Inc-BW-C-7-M | ecosystem: Environmental > Terrestrial > Soil >...
AAGCGAACGCCCTCGGGCCCGACGCTGACCCAATCTGTAAGGCAACCATAGCCGATGGTGGATATCCACGCCGCAAGTGTCGGCATTGGGAGCACGAGCCACCACCGGGAGCGATCTGGAAGGCTGATCACGAACGCCGCTATGGCCGAGAGGACTCCGGTGGCGAGCGCCGCCGCGGTGCTGATCGCGAAGGTCGGCTGATGAAGACGCAGCATGAGATCCGCCCGCAACCCATGCTCGACCGTCACAAGCGCAAGAACAAGACCCGCAAAGGCGAGCCAGAGCATCGCCCGCACGAGCGGTGGACGCAGCCGCCGCACCGGCGTTGCGGACGCGACCAAGGCGTCGATGAGTTCCGTGGTTTTGGTCAAGGTTCTTCACTCGACTGTCGTAGTCGTTTCCGCAACGACTTGATGGCCCGATGCGTTGCCACCTTCAGGGCCGACACCGATCGGCCGCTTGCCAACGCCGCCTCCTTCAAGGACATTTCCTTGAGTTTGAGCAGGCTGACGGCTTGGCGCTGATCGGGCGGAAGAGCAGCGATCGCCGCATGCAGGGTGGCCGAGTCTGCAGATGTGTCCTCGAAGTGGACGTTCGCCGCATCAGGCAAAAAGGTTTCATGTTCGGCCGACAATTCGATCTCTCGCGACCGGGCCCGGATCTGGCGCCGCAGGCGATCAATGATGCGCCGGTTGGCTATGGCGACAAGCCACGGCCCGAAAGGACGGCTCGGATCATAGGTATGTCGGACGGCGTGAATCGTCAGCAGCACGTCCTGCACGGCATCCTCGATATCGCCGGGCGCCTTCAAGCAACGTGCAGCCAGCGCGCGCAAATAAGGGGTCATATCCTCAAGCAGTGCGCGGTAGGCGTGCCGATCGCCTTCCTGCGCGCGGGCCATGAGGCCGCTCCAGTCGCGCACACGGTTTCCATTCCGCTCACCGCCGCCGACACGGGCCGCACCCACGGATGAAGCAACCAGCGTCAGCGACGATCGGCGCCTGCTCGGCCTGGCAAACATTTGGCCGTCTCCCGGTTTCTCCGTTTCACATACTCCACTGGCGGGCATGTCGGTAAAAATGAATTTCTGCTGTTGACCTGTAACCTTCCGGTCGCCGCGTCGAACCTTCCGCACAGCGTTGCCTCTCCCCTCCCGCTTGCGGGGAGGGGTCGGGGGTGGGCGTCGCGAGAGACCACACGGCAATTACCGAAGTTCGGCAACTCTTCACCCCTTGCGCCGCTTGAACCAATAGTCGAGCGACAACCGTCCCGGCCCCCACGCCATTATTCCAAGCGCCATGGCCGCCCAGGTTACGTGTACCGGCCAGCCGTCCGGCAGAGTAAGCTCGACCACGAGTGTCATTACCAAGAGCGCGCTCGCAGCCAGTCGGGTCGCCAGGCCGAGAACAAGGAGGATGGGAAAGAGAATTTCGGTGCAGCCGACGAGGAATGCAGTGGCCTCAGGTGCGGGAAATGAGTACGGACCGCCGGGCAAATGCAGCTTAAACTCCGTGCTGAAAAGGAGGATTGCAACATCGTTCAGTTGCAAGAAACCGTCCCATTTGTTGATACCGGATCGCCAGAACGGAGTGGCGAGGCCGATGCGCAGCACAAATTGGGTGAGAGACGGTTGGGCGATCAATTCAATAATCGCATTCACCCGTTGAACGAATCGCCTGGTCGCCTGCCATACGTTGCGGGTGACTTCCGCCAGCATAATGTCAGCTTTCCCCGCAAAGGACCGTTGTGAACGCGCTCGCTTCGAGCAGTCCGCGAATGTTGGCGGCGAGATCGAATGACGGGCTTTCCGAGAACGCTGCAGAGGCTGCGGCGCCGAGAGATTCGCCCGTCATGAGGCGGCTGAGAAAAATCGCACCGCCCGGCGGAAGCCGTCGGACTTCCACTTCCAGGGCGGGCCTTGTCAATAAGGCGTCCTCCGGCTCAACAACCTCGACACGACTGGCCGGGGCATCGCTCCGACTGGCAGTGAAAATAGTGACCGCCGAAAAACGCGAGCGAATGACCCGCGTCGCCGGATGAGGTTTCAAAACAGTATTGACCAGCCGGTCCGAGGGGATGTCAGCTAACTCGTGCGGCATGAGCGGTTGAACATCGGCTGCATGATATGCGTCCAGCCATGCCCGCTCGATCCGCGCCACATCCGCCAGCCACGGCACCGATTGCGCATATTCGTACCGCTCGATGAAGTCAGGAAAGTCCCGCCCGTAATCGAACAAGAGCGGCGAGGTCGGTGGTGTGGCGCGCACATAGAAGCGCGCCATCGCGCGGAAGAAATCGGCCCCGGTGATCCGCAGCGTCGCCGGAAATGCCGCCGCCAAGGCGTTGATGAGACTGACGGTGACGTTGTTGCGGTAGACGTCGTAGCGCTTCACTGCGGCCTTGGACTTCGGTCCAGCGACCACGGCCGGTGTGGCGACATCGGGATCGAGCAATGCGCGGGCAAAAGCCGGTGCGTAAGAAAGCTCGCCGCACAAACCTCCCTCGCGACCTTCAGGCAGCATGGGCTTTTCCCGGCATCGAACCTTGCACATGGCGATCGATGATCGTTTGCGCAGCGTCCGCCTCCGCTTTGAGCCCGGCCCAGTCCGAAATGTCGCTGTCCCATTCGATGAGCGTCGGGATGGGTCCGCATTGGCTGATGATGACGTCGAAAAGCTTCCACACGGCGTCAGCGACCGGACGGTCATGGCTGTCAATGAGCAGAAGCTCGCCCTCGTCATCCGCCTGTTGGGCATGGCCGGCGAGGTGGATCTCACCGAGGTGCTCAAGCGGGAAATCGGCGAGATAGTCGAGCGCGGCAAAGCCATGGTTGGTGGCCGAAACGAACACGTTGTTGATGTCAAGCAACAAGCCGCACCCGGTGCGCCGAACCAACTCCGCGATAAACAACGTTTCGCTCATCGTTGATTCCGGAAAAATGAGATAGGTCGACGGGTTCTCGAGCAAGAGCTGACGGCCGAGCGCCTCTTGCACTTGCTCTATATGATCGGCGACACGAGCGAGCGTCGCCGCCGTGTAGGGGAGCGGTAGCAAATCGTTGAAATAGGTCGCGCCGTGGGTCGACCAAGCTAGATGCTCCGAAACCAGCGCCGGCGCGTAGCGGTCGACGAGGGCCTTGAACCGCCGGAGATGCGCTTTATCGAGCGGCTGCGGGCCGCCGATCGACATGCAAACGCCGTGGAGCGAAACAGGGTAGTCTTGGCGGATTTGGCTAAGCGCCGCATGGGGTGGACCGCCAGAGCCCATGTAGTTTTCGGCGTGGACTTCAAAGAAGCGATCTCGCTTCCGGTCGGCCAGGATCGCCTGCAAATGTTCGTGCTTGAAGCTCGTGCCAACACGGTCCGCAATGGAATGAGCCGGAAAGCGGAATGCTGCCGACGCTTGCGCGCCCGGGTGCGTCGCCAATCTTTTCATCGCATCTCCCCTTTCCGGCCCGCCGCTCTGCCTATGATCGAAGGTCGCGACTCAAATTGGTGTCGGCGAACCGTGCTTACCGCCGGGCACCACGATCGAGGTGCAGGTGCCGCCCTGCACAAACTTCCAGGCGTTTCCTTGGAAATCGACAGTTGAGGTGCCCTGGCAGGTCGTACCCGGCCCGGCAGCGCAGTCATTCTGGCCCTTCAAAGCGACACCATAGCATTTTTGCTTCCCTGCAGCCGTCGCCGCGTCTGCTTCGGCTTTCGTCAGCGGCGCGGCAGTTGCCAAGGACGCAAGCGCAGTTGCAACAGCGCCGGCGAGAACCGCCGCGCCAACGGTACACTTAGACATGTTGTTCTTTCTCCTATCGGGTTGAAGAGTGCGCCGTTCCTTGGTCGCACCAATGTTAATTCGCCCAGGAAGGCAATATGTTTCATCTCGTAGCCACACAATTTCGTGATCGGGTCGCTTCAGCCGACTCGACCGTGCGTCGACCCCACGTCGACCCCTTGCGGAAATCGACCAGGGGCGACAAGATCGCCACGCTCGTGCTGCTCGGCATGACGACCGTGATCGAGATTTTCGTCTATCCGCAGGCGTGGCCGACCCACATCCAATGGGCCGCCATGCTGCTGGTGCTGCTCTGCCGCGGCGCCGGCAAGCTGTCACTCGATCACGTCATATGGCGCATCCGCCATCTGCGCCGCGAAGATGCTCCGGCCGCCTGAAGGCGAGTAGTGATAAGATGCAGCTATCATCGACAATTACCTGCCCGAACTGCGGACATCGCAGCACCGAAACCATGCCGATAGATGCCTGTCAATTCTTCTACGTCTGCAAGGGCTGTGCTGCACGAATGAAACCGAAGCCGGGCGACTGCTGCGTGTTTTGCTCATTCGGTGATGTGCCTTGCCCTCCGATCCAACAGCGGCGCGCCAATGGGGAACCGATAGCTTGCTGTTCGACACCGAAGTCTGAATCATGAGTGATGGAGAATCGAATCAACGAGATTTGATTGCATCGACTGCTTTGTGAATGTGCTCGCGCGTCGTTCGTGTGTATCAGGCTTCGTCCATCAAACGGAAACAGGGAGGGAATTCTCCATGCTGTCACGTCGTTCGGTTCTCTTGGCCGCGGTGGCTGCAAGCGCAGTCGCGGTAGTGCCAGCATCCGCCGCGGGCCCGCAGCCCTTTGATGATGCGGCCTTCGGGCAGGCTCAGAAGGCCGGTAAGCCGATCTTCGTCGCCATCCATGCCTCATGGTGCCCGATCTGCAAGGCGCAGAAGCCGATCCTCGCCGAACTGATGGCCGATTCCAGGTTCAAGGATCTCGCTTATTTCACGATCGATTTCGATAGCCAGAAGGATCTGGTGCGGCGTTTCGGAGCACGGATGCAGTCCACGCTGATCTCGTTTAAAGGCGCGACCGAGCAAGGCCGATCGGTCGGAGACTCCAACCGCGAGTCGATTGCTGCTCTGCTGAACAAGGTCCTGTGACGGGCCTAGATGCATGACGCTCGGGAGCCTTGCGCTCGCACTCGTGGCCGGCATGCTGTCGGTATTGTCGCCCTGCGTGCTGCCTCTTCTCCCGATTGTCCTCGGCGCGGCTGCATCGGAGCGAAAATGGGGTCCGGTTGCGCTTGCAATCGGGCTTTCGGTGTCGTTCGTTGCCATCGGGATGTTCGCGGCGACGATAGGGTACGCGATCGGCCTTGATGCCGATCTGTTTCGCTATGCGGCGGCGGCGTTGATCGTCGTTATCGGGCTGGTCCTGATGCTTCCGGGATTTCAGGCCCAACTCGCTGTCGCGAGCGGTCCGATCGCGAATTGGGCGGATACGCATTTTAGCGGCGTTCGCAGCGGGGCGTCGGGTCAGTTCTGGGTCGGCGTGCTGCTCGGCGCGGTTTGGAGCCCCTGTGTCGGCCCGACGCTGGGCGCTGCTTCGTTGCTGGCGGCGCAAGGGCGTGATCTCGCCCAGGTCGCCACCATCATGTTCGCATTCGGATAGGTGCGGCTTTGCCGTTGCTCGCACTCGGCCTGTTGTCACGCGAAGCCATGTTACGCTGGCGTCACCGGCTTGTATCGGCCAGCCAGAGCGCCAAGGCTGGGCTCGGCGCCCTCTTCGTCGTGATTGGTGCGCTCGTGCTGACCGGCTTCGACAAGTCGATCGAGACGATTCTCGTCGACGCCTCGCCTCAATGGCTCACCGATTTCACGACACGTTTCTGATGATATCGCTGGCCCGCCATGTGCACGGCCGGCCCTGGATTTGCTAAACTATGCCACGCCGCTTGGCGCATCATCAGGGAGGAAGTCATGACCATCGAAAGAAAATTCGCCGTCACCGCCATGGTTGCCACTGTCGCGGCGCTGACAGCGGCAGTCTCGGTTCGGGCCGGCGGCGACAAGATCATGTTTCCGGCGGAATACGCCAAAGGGGAGGTTTACATGACCCTCGACCGGCCGGAAAACAAGCAGGTTCGAGAATATTACACCAGTCAGGCCGCGACCGACGCTGCCAGGAAAGGGGCGCCGCTTCCGACCGGTACGGTGATCACGGTGGTGCAATATGCCGCCCAACTCGATGCCCAGGGCAACCCGGCCAAGGACTCCAACGCTCGATTCATCAAGTCCAACAATATCCTGGGCTACACCGTGATGGAGAAGCAGGCCGGATGGGGCAGCGAATACCCAGAGTCGAAGCGCAATGGCGAATGGGAGTACCAAGCCTTCCGCGCCGACAAGACGGTGAACCCGAACGCCAATCTGGACGGCTGCTTCAATTGCCACAAGCCCCAGGCCAGCAACGATTTCGTCTACACCTATGACAAGATGAAGGTCGAGGCACGCTAGAGCGGATTTCGTTCTAATGGAATCAAACAACCGGTGTCATCGCCCGCGAAGGGCGATGACAAGATATTTGGTTCAACATGAACGGGATCCGCTCTAGTGACCGGCTTCACTCGCCATAAGCTGTCGCACTGAAATTGCCTCCGCAAGCCACGAGCTTTTACGCCGCTGTTCGCACATGATTTCGCCGGTCGCCGCCGTCAGTTCGATTTTCTCCTTCCCTTGACATTTTGCTCCCGTTCCCCGGGCTCCAGCACGCCCGCTGCCGGGCAAGTCAGGCGCCAAGTCAGGCCGGAGGGGGCATAATCAAGGTCGACGGCACCGCCCATGCTGCGCTCCACCATCGTTTCCATAACTATGGTGCCGAACCCGCGCCGCTTCGGTGGAGACACCGGTGGCCCTTCGCGCTCGGTCCAGCTCATGGCGAAAGTGTCGCCCTCGCTCCCCCACCTGACATCGACACGACCCATATCCGTTGAGAGCGCCCCATATTTCCCGGCGTTGGTGGCTAGCTCGTGGAGCGCGAGACCGATGGCTTGCGCAGAAGCCGCCTTCAGGCGCAGCTTGGGGCCGTACACGGAGATACGAGGACCAATCAGGTCGGCGAAGTGCGCGAGCTGGGCGTGAACCAGATCATCGATCTCGACCCCGTTCCAGTCGCTCCGCACGAGCAGGTCCTGATTGGCTGAAAGCGCCTGGATGCGCTCGGAGAAGTGCTCGACAAAATCTTCGGGGTTTTTGGTGGCGGTCTGGTGAGCGATCGCGTGCACGACGCTGAGCATGTTCTTGGCGCGATGACTGACCTCGCGCATGAGGAGGTGCTCCTTTTCCTGGCGCTGCTTGCGTTCGGTAATGTCCTGAGCAGAGCCGACGATGCCCACAGCCCGTCGCTCATGCCCGGTGCCCTCGAAATAAGCGAGCCCCAGAGTCTCCACCCAGCGGACCTCACCGTCTCTCTGGAGGAGCCGGAACTCGGTCGCAGAGCGCTTCGGATCGGCGGGATCGAGCATCGCTTCCAAGGCCGCCCGGAACCTTTCCGCGTCGTCCGGATGCACCCGCTTCATGATCTCTTCGATAGGCGCCTCATGCTCGGCAAAATCAAAAATTTCCTTGAAGCGCTTGTCCCACGAAACCATGTGGCTGTCCGCAGCGTACTGCCACGACCCGAGCTGGGCTGCGTCCATGCAAAGCTGCAGTCGATCTTTGCTCGCGTGCAGTTGGCGCTCACTCTCGCGCAGCATATCCTCTGCTGCCTGTCGCCTGGCGGCGGTCCGTCGAAGCTCCGCCATCAGCGTGTCGACCTCGGCGACGGGGGTTTCGCTCTGCGGCATCGGTTCGCCTTCTCCCAAAGCGATTGCAGCGCGAGCCGCCTGGCCGACCGAGCGCGCGATAATCCGGCCCAGCCATGAGGCCAAGGCGACCACCAGCGCAAACGCCAGCAACGCCGTCAAGCCGATGGTCCGCCACAGCGCCCGAACCGGAGCCTCGACCAGAGCCTTGGAAGCCCATACGGCGGTTTCCCAGCCGGTCAATTCCGACCGCGCGTATGCCTCCAGCGACGGTCGCCCATCCGAGTCGATAAACTCGAATACGCCGCTGGGTCCCGCCCCATGCCGCTGCGACGGCGGCAGCTCCTTCCCGACGAAACTATCCTCCTGTTCGGACCGCGCGATGATGCGGTGCGCGGCGTCGCAAACCACCGCGTGCCAACGTGGCGGCAGTTCATTTGCGGCAACCAGTCCTGCGAGGGCGTGCACATTGGGCGACCTGACGAGAGCGTAGCGGTTCTCGCCGTCGATCTGTACGGGCACGACGACGCCGAACACAAGCTGTTTGATCACGGGCGCCATGAACAGGCCGGTTATTTGGGGCTTACCTGTTGCGAGAGCCCTCTCCGCAGGTTCCGGAACAGCCGTCTTTGGCAAGGACGTGCCAAAGGGCACCCAGGTATTGACGAGCTGCTGCATGTTGCGATCGATGAGCATGATGTTGCCGCTCTGGCGCATGGCCAGCGAGGCCTCGGCCTGGCGCTGGAATGCGGCGAAGTCGCCTTGGCGCAGCGACGGCGAGGCGGCCAAAGCCTGCAGTCTCTCGATCTCGCCGATGATCTCACGGTCAACTGCCGCCGACAAAATACGTGCCTCACTCATCAGGTCATCACGCATCTCGTCGAGCTGCGCGTCGGCGATGCTAATTCCCACCCGAAAGCCAAACAGCAGGAGCGGCGCAATGATCGCGCATCCCAGCATGACCAGCAGTTGCCACAACGGTCGCGGCTTGCGGAGTACGGGCATCGTTCCGATCCGCAAGACGATCCCGCCGGCGACGCAGAGCAGGCCGACAGCGGCCGGCAGCGGGGGTGGACTGACTGACGCCGAGCCGTAGAGCGTATGAATGCCGGTCAGGTAGGTGAGCAGGGCGAACACCGCCATGATGCCGGCCAGGCCGCCGAGCACGGTCGCAGTGAAGTGATGTCCTTCGAAACGGCTGAGCGCGAGCGAGCCGCCCGCGAGCGCAATCGCTAACGGCATCCCGTTTATCATGTCGAACGAGGGCACCCCGGGTCCCGGCACTGCCGTCCGCGGCGACAGCCAGCGGTCGATGCCGAAATCGACGCCGAACAGAACCTGGCCCAGATCGACCGCAGCGACGGCCGCCACCGCGAGGCCGACCGCGAATGCGAAGCGCAAGTTCTTGCCAGGGTGCACGAGCCCGAGGCCGAGAGCCGCGAGGCACAAGGCCGTCACCGGTTTCACCGTGGCGAAGCCCGAGCCCCAGTTCGACAGCGACGGCAGCCCCGCCCACCAGCCAATGAGCACCGCAGCGGCAATTGTCGCCGCCGCAAAGCCAGCAGCTTGACTTGCGTGATGTCTCTTCAATCTGCTGGCCAGGGCAACAAACAGCGTCACATAGGCTCCATAAAGTCAAAACCGCAGCCAGCAGTCGCTCGCGGACCAACGATCGACCGTGTCCGGCGGCAGTTTCAACATAAGTGCTTGCGTGAGCGGGGCTATGTCTTTGAAGATTTTTTGTCGGAGCCGGAACAGTTGGCTTGGCATCTTACGCAGGTCGGAGTGATAAGCTCCAGGCCTCCGGTAGAGTTCCGCCACCAGTTCCCGGATGTGCTCGCCCGATACCGGCGTGATCTGCAGCTTTGATAGCTTGGCATCGGCCCATTGTGAGTGCGTTGCAACGCGCGAATGCCTGGCCGCGTCCGCAGCGTCGGCGACATCGCCCCAGGTCAGCACGAGGCGCTTGTTAGGTATGCTTTTCAGCACCTAATCTTAGATCGCCGGAAATTGCGCGCCAAAGCGACGACGCAATTAAGATTCTGCCGAGACGTTCCCTGCATGGACCTGTGGCCAGCTTTCAAACTCATCTCAACATGTCCGCCAGCCGCTTCGTCAATTCCGGCGGCGTCCGGTAGAGTTCCGCCACCAGTTCCTGGATGCGTTCGCCCGATACCGGCGTGATCTCCAGCTTCGATCGCTCGGCATCGGCGAGAAATTCCTTGTCGGCCATGGTCGCCGTGAATGCGCGGCGCAGCGCCGCCACGGTCGCGGGCGGCACGCCGGGCGGGGCCAGATAGGGCCGGCCCATCACCTGCCTGGCGAACACGAATTTCAGGAGCTTGCGCTGCTCCTCGGTCTTGGCGAGGTCGATCACCAGCGGCACATCGGCAAGCTCCGGATGCTTGGCGAGCGCGAACTGCACCAGAACCGCTATTTTCTTCTGCGCCAGCCAACCCTGATGGGCGGCCTTCACGCTCGAATAGGACCAGCCGCAACGGCCCTGCAGTTCGCCGCGTTCCATCGCCAGCACGGCATCGTTGCCGCCCGGATAGCCGGCGATGATCTTCAGCTTGGCGCCGAGCACACCCGCCAGCACCTTGGGAAACTGAATAGTGTCGTCGCCGGGCCCGGTGCCGCCGATCAACAACTCGCGGTGCAACAGTTCGTCGAACGTCGTGATGCCGACGGTGTGCCAGGCGACGCATACGCTTACCTCGTCGTTGGCGCTGCCGATCCAGTTGAACTTCGTGCCGTCGAACTGGGCGCCGGGCTGCCCCAGCAGGGGATCGAGTGCGGTGCCGCGGCCGATGGTGCCGAATGCGGTGCCGTCCCTGGGGGCAACGTTATAGAGCCAATTGGCGAAGCGGATGCTGGCTGCGCCTTCCATGTTCTTCGGGACCACGGTCGGGTCGCCGGGCAGATGTTTGCCGATATGGCGCGCCAGCAGGCGCGTATAGAGATCGTAGCCGCCTCCGACCGTGTAACCGGTGTAGACGTCGACGGTTTTGCCTTTGAAGATTGCGGTCGCGTCCTGGGCGGGTGCCGCAACGGACCACAGCATCGTAGCCGCGCAAATTGCCGCTCGCAACGTTTGCACTGCGCGGTTCATGGTGCTCTCCTCCGCGGCATCTTTAGAGAGCGTTGCAAGAAAACGAACGCAGATCAATCGCGCTTGCCGCGAAGGCACCGCAAGACGCGGATGGCGCGGCGGTGACGACGGCACCGGTCAATTCGACCGGTCTCGTCGGCATCAGCAGACGCTGCGCGGGCCGATGGATTCCCTACGCGTGCGAAAATGTTTCTGCCGTCTCCCAAGAAATTCCCTGTCCCGCAATGGTAGGGAATCTACTGCAAATCCTCGAACATGCTGTGCCAACTTAAGCCGGAACCACGAAATCGGCGACGATTCCGAACAACTTCCCTGCCAAATTCCTTGCCAGCAGGGAATTTGAGGTCGGCTAGGTTCGTCGATAGAGGGACCGCGCTGTGCGGTCCTGCACTCCGGGATCGGTGCCCTGCCCGCATCAGCGCTCTACGCACATGGCGATGCCCATGCCGCCGCCGATGCAGAGCGTCGCGAGGCCCTTTTTGGCGTTGCGCTTCTCCATTTCATGCAACAGCGTGACCAGCACGCGCGCGCCCGAGGCGCCGATCGGATGGCCGAGGGCGATGGCGCCGCCGTTCACGTTGACCTTGCCGGTGTCCCAGCCGAGATCCTTGTTGACGGCGCAGGCCTGGGCCGCAAACGCCTCGTTCGCCTCGATGAGATCGAGGTCGCCGATCGACCAGCCTGCCTTCTTGAGGGCCGCACGGGAAGCCGGGATCGGTCCGGTGCCCATGATGGCGGGATCGACGCCCGCATGGGCCCAGGACACGATCCGGGCCAACACCTTGCGGTTCTCCTTGGCGGCTTCGCTTGCCTTCATCAACACCACGGCGGCGGCACCGTCATTGATGCCTGAGGCATTAGCGGCCGTCACCGTGCCGTCCTTGGCAAAGGCAGGGCGCAGCTTGCCGACCGCGTCGAGCGTGGTGCCATGCTTGGGATATTCGTCGGCGTCGACCACGATGTCGCCCTTGCGCGCCTTGACGGTCACGGGGACGATCTCGTCCTTGAACCGCCCCGCCTTCTGGGCCGCCTCCGCCTTGTTCTGCGAGCCGACCGCGAATTCGTCTTGCTGCTGCCGGGTAATCTGCCACTGCCGAGCGACGTTTTCGGCGGTATTGCCCATGTGATAGCCGTTGAAGGCGTCCCACAGCCCATCCTTGATCATGGTATCGACCATCTCGAAATTGCCCATCTTGACGCCGCTGCGCAAATAAGCGCAGTGCGGCGCCGTGCTCATGGACTCCTGGCCGCCGGCCACCACGAGGTCGGAATCTCCGTTAAGGATCGCTTGGTAGCCGAGTGCAACCGCGCGCAAGCCGGACCCGCATAGCTGGTTGACCGCCCAGGCCGGGCTTTCGACCGGAATACCGGCTGCGATCGACGCCTGCCGGGCCGGGTTCTGCCCCTCACCGGCCGTCAGAATCTGGCCCATGATCACTTCGGACACTCGGGGTGCTTCGATACCGGCGCGGTCCAGGGCGGCCTTGATGGCGACCTTGCCGAGTTCGTGTGCCGGCAAGCTGCCGAACGCACCATTGAACGCGCCGACTGGCGTGCGCGCCGCCCCAACGATGACGATGTCGTCTTTCATTACAAAATCTCCTGTTCAACTGATTTTCTGGCACTCATGGGCGGCAACAATTGGCCGACCGATTTGGGCCTTCCGGGCGTGACGGGGGTGTGACTGGCCGGCATCACAATTCGACGGGCATGCCATGGTCAATGCCGCTGCCTCCTCGTGCTGTCAATTGGCCAAGCTTATCGCTATACAGTCGAAGCGGCGCCCCGCAATCTCACCGGACGTGCAAGTTACCGTCACGAGATATGTGGCGATCGCGAACAAAGTAGTGGCCCCTTATCAAGAAACGTCATATTTTTGACGCAGGTGCAAAACGCTGCCGATATCGCGGACCCCAGAACCACGCCATGAGCCAACCCGGACAACCAGTGCTGGTGAAGAGATATGCAGGTCGAAGGTTCTATTGTGTTGAAAGCGGCACTTATCTGGGACGCGATGATCTCATAATTATGGCGAACAACCGCGAGACGTTCGTCGTCATCGACGCCGACACCGGAAACGACATCACCTATCGGTACCATCCCATCATCGTAGAGCGTTGAAGAACATGGCCAAACCCGAAGAGCCGATCGTCATAAAAAAGTATGCCAATCGGCGGCTCTACAACACCGGGACTAGCACTTACGTGACACTGGAGGATCTCGCCTGCATGGTAAAGAGCGGCGAGGACTTTGTCGTCTACGACGCCAAGTCAAGCGAAGATATCACGCGGTCCGTCCTCACGCAGATCATCTTCGAGCAGGAGAACAAAGCTGGCCAGAATCTTCTCCCCATCACGTTTCTGCGCCAGCTCATTCGTTTTTACGGCGACAGCATGCAGATGCTGGTGCCGCGCTATCTCGAAGTCTCGATCGAATCGCTCACCCGTGAGCAGGAGAAGTTTCGCCAGCACATGAGTCAAGCCTTCGGCGCCGGTCCGTTCGCTCCGCTGGAGGACCAGGTGCGCCGGAACATGGAACTGTTCGAGCGGACGTTTGCCATGTTCGCGCCGTTCGCACGGCGCGAGGCCCAGGCTGCCGAGACTGAAAAGTCAGCCGGAAAGTCAGCGAGCCCGGGTGGCGAGATCGACGATCTCAAGCGTCAGCTTGATGACGTGCAGAAACGGCTTGACCGGCTGAGCGAGACGAAGAGCTGATCGGGAAGGCGTAACTGAGCGGTCAAAGGCAATCACGCAGGAGCAGTTTTTCGCGGCCGGCCGCCGAAGCACGGGCCCATGATCGTTCGGATAAATCACGACGCGCAGCCCAGCAAAACGCAACACCGTCGGCATGAGGCACTCTACAAAGACCTAAAGGGCGCCAGCGTACGGCAATCGGTCACGTCACGTCTTCAATACCCCGTCGCGCAGCCATCCTTGCGCCCGTCCGAAGCGCCGATCAGCACGCCCCGCTGCCAGTCGATAGCAATGGCCTGGGCGCCGCCCCAGGGCCGCTCCCGCACCGTTACCTGATGGCCGCGCTGGCTCAGTCCATCAATCGTCGCCGCAGAAATTCCACGCTCCACGATGGTGGCCTCATCCTCGTAAAATACCCGCGGCTGGTCGATCGCAGCCTGCAGATCCATGCGGTAGTCGATCAGATTGGTGACCAGGTGGGCGTGGCCCATGGGCTGGAAGTGCGCCCCCATGACGCCGAATGCGAGTTCGCACCGGCCGCCCCGCACCCCGAGCGCAGGAATGATGGTATTCATCGGCCGCTTCGATGGGCCGATCGCATTTGGATGACCGGGGTCGACCACGAAGCAGGCGCCGCGATTGTGCAGCATGATGCCGCTTTTTTCCGTTGCGATCCGCGAGCCGAATTCATTGAAAAGCGAATTGATGAAGGATACCGCCATGCGGTCGCGGTCGACGACGGTGAGATAGACGGTGTCGCTGCCGGGCATCGGCGCCCGGGGCAGCTTCACCCGCTTGCGACGGTCGATCTTGCCGGCAAGCTCCCGCGCAAAGTCCTTGTCGAGCAGGGGCGACACCGGAACCCGCATGAACGCCGGATCGGCCACATTGGCATCGCGGACCGCAAAGGCCATTCGGGCCGCTTCCAGTGCGATATGGAGGCGCTCCGCGCCGGTGGGATCGAGGGAGGCGAGATCGAAGTTCTCCAGGATATTGAGCAGCACGAGGGCTACGAGTCCCTGGCCGTTCGGCGGCAATTCGACGACATCGAGCCCGCGATACTCAGACGAAACCGGGATCGCCTCCTCGCCGCGATGGTTAGCGAAATCCTCCTGCGTGAGCCAAGAGCCGCGTGGCGCCAGAGTCGCCACGATCTCGGCGGCGGCTTCCTCGTAAAAGGCTTTCGGTCCCCGCGCTGCGATCGATTTCAACGTTTCGGCCAGCGCCGGAAATCGCATGATGTCGCCCGCCGCCGGCGCCCTCCCATGGACGAGAAAATGGCGCGACGCGCCCGGATCCGCGCGCAGCGCCTGTTCCGAAAAGGTCCAGTCATACGCCACGCGCGGGGCTACCGGAAACCCATGTTCCGCATGGCGGATCGCGGTGCCGAGAACACGGTCGAGGCCGAAACTGCCATGACAGCGAAGTACGGCCGACCACGCCTCGATGGCTCCGGGTACCGTGACGCCGTGCGGCGAATCGGCGTCAATGACGCGTACGCCCTGGTCCCAGAGAATATCGGCGCGTGCTGCGGCAGCCGCGCGGCCGGAACCGTTGTAACCCCAGATCGGTGCGCTGGGCTTCG
>Ga0210402_10003400_pt1 | contig 14964 bp, 12 predicted proteins | sample IncBWC7MmetaG_FD_161055 | JGI IMG/M metagenome (GOLD analysis project Ga0210402, IMG submission 161055) | Forest soil microbial communities from Barre Woods Harvard Forest LTER site, Petersham, Massachusetts, United States - Inc-BW-C-7-M | ecosystem: Environmental > Terrestrial > Soil >...
CCGGACCGGTTCTTCGCTCCGGACCATACCGGTTTTTCTTCTACTCGGCAGATCGGGACGAACCACCTCACGTCCATGTGGAGCGAGAAGAGGCGGAAGCCAAGTTCTGGCGAGATCCGGTAAGCCTTGAGAACAGCGATGGGTTCGGCCGCGTTGAGATCGGAAGGATTGAGAGATTGGTCGCAAAGCATGAAACGGGCCTACTGAGGGCATGGCATGACTACTTCGGGGATTCAATTTAGGGAAGCGATGGCCAAGGGTCTGAACGTCAACGATGATTCGCTGATGGCCGATCTTGCGGATGGCCGGACCATCACGGTGCCGCTCGCCTGGTTTCCACGCCTGGCCCACGGCACGGCAAGCGAGCGCACGAACTGGCGTTTCATCGGGAGCGGCACTGCCATACACTGGCCGGACTTGGATGAAGATATCAGCGTGGAAAGTCTTTTGGCCGGGCGAAGGTCCGGCGAGACTCGGGATTCCCTTCGCCGATGGATGGCGTCGCGAAAAACAGCAAGCTGAAGTCCCTCCAGGAGCCGGGCTGGTCATCGACCCGAAACCTTTCGCCCGAGATGGGCCGTGATGCAACGCAGCACCTGTTCGACTGCCAAGCGAGACTGCAACTCGGACCCGGTCCTGGCCAACAAGCCTATCGCCTCCGCAATGGGCGTAGGGAGACCTACGGTTTCGTTTTTTCGGTTTTGCCCAACACCGGAGAGGACTTACCGGCCTGCCGCGCGTCCAACCGCATCTGTCTGGCCGCGGCGGCATCCTTTAACTTTTCGAATCGGATGCTCTGGCCAAGCGTCTCGTTTTGGGGCGACTGGCTTTTGCTCTTGGCTTGGGGCTCGGCGGTCAAGCCTTCGGCCGTGGAGCGGTCAGCCTCCGAACGGTTGGCTTCCGAGGCTTGGCCAGGGTGCGCCTCGATCCCGAGTTGTCTCCGGGCGGCGGCATCTTTGGCGCGTTCGAATTGGACCGCATCCCGTACTGCCGCGGCTTCGGACTTCGACGGTGGGTTTACGTCCGATGCAGCCAACGTCACACCGGCCGCAGCCAAACCCAGCACGATCGTCAATTGAAGTGGATTGTTCATAATTGTTCTCCTGATTAGCCCTTGTGCACCCCGAGTGCCAATAGGTCAGCCAATAGGTCAACGGCGCTGCATCAGACTATAAGTGCGATCCCAGAACGGCAAGGTGCCGATCGGGTCGCCGGAAATCACAATTTCCACGCGCCGGTTCTGTTCCCTGCCCGCGGCGCTGGAATTGGCGACCAGAGGCGCCGAATCGCCCAAATTGCGGACGGTGATGCGGTCCGGCGGCAAACCGTGCGCGACCAACATCTGGCCCACGGATTCGGCACGCTTCGCCGATTGCCCGTGAATGGATGCGCCGTCCGAATGACCCTCCACAGCTACGCGCAGATTCGGATACGCTGTCAAAATCGTAACCAGGCGCGGGAGTTGGTTGGAAGCCGGTCCGCGCAGGTCCGGTCCGTTGAAGTTGGAATCGGCAACCGTTGCCACCAGCCCCCTGGGCGTGTCACGCGTTGCCACCACCCCGTTCAGGTTTTCCAGCAGCCGCATGCGCAATTCGGTCTTTTGGGAGTTGTCAGGGGCTGTCGTTACGGGGGCTGGCGGCGGAGGTGGAGCCGCCACAACTGTCGCCTGCTGCGCCAGGCGCTGGCGAGCGTCGGCAGCATCAAGTTCGGCCCGATCCCGAGCGCTCCGGTCGGCTCCCGCTTGCGACCGGGCGGCATCGGCCTCGGTCCGCATCCGTTGCGCCTCGCCTTCCGCCCGCGCCTGCGCATCCTTTGCCCTGGCGGCTTCGGCCTCCGCCGTGGCGACCCGGTCTTCCTGCCGCCGCTTGTCCGCGATCACACGGCCATCCTCCGCGGTTTGCGCGGCCTCGCGTGCCATCTGCACCACCAGGCTGGCCGGCGCCTTGGTGTCCTGCAAGCGTTGCGCATTGGCCAGCAATTGCTGCGCTCGCTGAAAGGTCTCCGGCGCGTATTGTTCGGCATTCGCCGCGCGGGCGATTCCGGTTGCGTTCTGCGCCTCGTACAGCTCCAGCGTAGCCTCGTATTGATCCATGGAGACCTTGGGTATGTTGGCCGCGTTGGCGTCGAACTTGTTGGCCGTGTCCCAGGTGTAGTGGCCGCGCGGCATCAACTCATACTTGGCCTCAATTTCCTTGACCAGCCCCATTGTGTCCGGGCGCACCTGATTCTCGAGCACGACCACATCGCTTGGTTGACGCGCGGCGGAATGCGGTTCCGCGGTAATGATCAAGCCAAATGCTTGCAGGTCGGTGGTAACGTGCATCCGAACCTTATTGGAGCCGTTGGGGATCACTTCGCCGATGTTGTGCGGCCCGCCTTCGGGGGTGATGGCCCACAGCGTATAAGTCAGGTATTCATGCCCAAAGCGGGTTGGCGCAACCAGGTTGTCCACCTTCAGGTCGATCTCGGTGCGCCCGCGTTTCGACTCCACGGTAGCTTCGCCCTTGGCTTCAGTCATGAGCACGGTGCCGCGGAAATCGATCGTCGTCGGCCCGGATCGATACTGATAGTTGATGGCTTTGGTGGTCCGCTCGACCACGGTCACGTTGTAGATAGGCACCTCGCCCCGCCGCAGAGGCTCCTGGCCTGATGCGGAAAGCGTGAAGAAAAGGACTGCCGAACCGAAAATGGTCAACTGGCGCTTCATCTCGATCCCTCCCAGCACGGTGAGTAAGGCAGATCGAGTGCCAACGCTTGAATCGCAAGGGGTGGCCATGGTGCGTTGGTATCGGACGTTACGCTGGTGCACCAGTCGGCGCATCAGTCATCGGTACTTTTTACTTGGCATCAGGCGCCTGTGGCGGGAAAAAATCCGTCGGCCCTGTCGATTCGGGCGTGGGCCAATCGTCTTAAGGATGAGCGCGCGCTTTGGAGCGGGCGCCAAGAAAAACCAAGGAGAGAGAACTGCTATGAAAAAGACAGTCAGCCCCATTCCGGCCGGTTATCATACGGCCACGCCTTACCTGGTCATGAAAGACGCGGCAAAGGCCATCGAGTTCTACAAACAAGCCTTCGGCGCGCAGGAACTTTTTCGCATGCCCAAGCCGGACGGCACCGTCATGCATGGTGAAATCCAGATTGGGGATTCCCGCCTCATGGTCGCCGATCAGGCTGCCATGGGGGGTGCGCATTCGCCCCAGAGTCTCAACGGGACCCCGGTCAGTATCTTTCTTTACGTCGACGACGTGGACGCTGTCTTCAATCAGGCAGTCGCCGCCGGTGCCAGGCAGACGATGCCGGTGCAGGACATGTTCTGGGGCGACCGCTACGGAAGACTTACCGACCCCTTCGGCCACCAGTGGCACGTGGCAACCCACAAGGAAGACGTGTCTCCGGAAGAGATTGGGAAGCGGCAAGCAGCGGCGATGCAGCACGCGTAAATGGCGGACTCAAGGTGGGACAGACCATCGTTCTTTGTGGCCTGTCGTCCCGGCCTAACCCGACAGGCCACAAAAAAACGATGGCCTGTCCCACTTGAATCCTAGCCCCGCAGCACCGTACAGACACTGGCACAGATCGGCCCGCCGATATTGAACGTTGCGGCCAATTTCGGGTTCTTCACCTGCACCTCAGTGGGCGCCTTCGCCTTTAACTGGAGCGCCGACCAACCGATCATCGCGATGCCCGTTGCCCCAATCGGATGGCCCTTGGCGATGAGCCCGCCCGAGGTATTGATGGCGCATTCGCCATCTGGCGCGGCCTTGCCGTCCACCCAGTACTGCGCGCCGCGGCCGGCCTCGGCCTTGCCGATCACTTCCGTGCCCAGCGCGCCCATCACACTGAAGCAGTCGTGCACCTCGGCCACGTTTACGTCGGCGGGCGATGCGCCGGCCATCTCGTACGCCACACGCATCGCCCGGTAGGCGCCCGCGGGCCGCAGCACGTCGCGCCCGGCTTTGCGGATTGGGTCCGTGGCTTGGCCCCATCCGGCAATCTGCACGCACTCGGCCTTGGGCACGCCTAGTCTGGCCAGACCTTCTTCGGTGGCCAGGATGAGGGTCGCGTAGCCATCGGTGATTTGCGAGCAGTCGTAAGTCTTGAGCGGCAGGCCTGGCACCACATAACGATTGAGCCCTTCGATCTTCAGCGCCTGGTCCAGCGTGATCTGCACTTTGTTCATCTGCGCGCAGGGGTTGAACCTGGCGTTGGCATATTCTTGCACCGGGATGGCCGCCAGGTCGCGTTCCGTGACTCCATACTCGTTCATATAGTCCCGCATCACTTCGGCGAAGATGTGGGGGAATACGAAGACCTTGCCCGGGCGTTCGTCGGGGTGCGAGAAATAGCCGAGCACTTTGCCGATGAGCTTGCCATCCATTTTGCCTTCGGCGTCGCGCATCTTTTCGTAACCCACCGCGATCCCGGTTTCGCCCATTCCGAGCTGCAGTTTCTGAATCACTGAGAGCACCGCCTGGCCGCCCGAGGCGCAGGCGTTTTCCACGGCCTCAATGGGCTTGCCTTCCAGGCCGGGCGTTCCGGCCATCAGGCCAGCCAGCAGTCCCTGCTCATTCAACGAAAAGTTGCAGGCGGCGCCGACGCTGCCCACATCCAGTGCCGAGGCCGGCGCGCTCACCTGGCGGCAGGCGCCTTGAATGGCCGCGTCCAGAATCTGGGGCACGGTCATACCCATCAGTTTTCCGAAACGCGATTGGTGAAAAGTCGCGATGTAGATTGGCTTCACGGTTGCACCCCTGCAACCATTTTCGCAGTTCCCGCCGGCTCTGTTGCGAAACTCGGTTTCCGCGCGCAAAACCACTCCCTAACAGTCGCGGCTCTGAAGCGAAGTCTCGTAGTTTCAACGAGGCCATCAGAGCCACGACCGTAAGGGAGTGATTGCCTTCCGGCTGGCGGCCTACCCTACTGATCTAAATCCGATTCGTCTTCGTCATCCTCGCAGCAGCACGGATACCCCTGACGGCAGCAGGATTCGTGATGGCTGTGTTCCTCCTTGCAGCAGGGCTCCCAGACGGTGTAAGCCAGCACTTCCAGCGTCTTCACGGGCGTCACCGGATCGTCGCTTTCGATGATCAGTTCGCAGCACCGCGCGCACTTTTCGGTCGCCCGGTACTGGATGGTCAGCGGGAGGCAGGAGCCAGGATGCAGCTTCGCCGCGAATGGATTGTGGAGAAGTCTCCAGTGGCGGCTCTTGCGTTTGAAGTGGACACTGGTCACGTGGAGGGCGCAATCGCCCACGTTGCAAATGGAAATCGTGCGATCGGCGCAGCAGCGGGCGTTGACGCCTCCGAATGTGGTCGACCCGCTGACCGCCAGCGTGCCGGAAGGCGTGTCGCCAAAAACCTGGATCGAGGCAGGGCTGGCCGGATCGTCGCTGGTTACCGTGATGGTGGCCGACTTGACGCCGAAACTGAGCGGCTCGAACCGGATGGGGACGGCCAAGGCGTCGCCAGGTCCAATCGTAATCGGGAACGACAGAACTTCGGGAACGATAAAGTCGGCGTCCGATGAAGCGATGGCGGTAACCGTCAGAGTGCACTTGCCGCTGTTGGTCAAGGTAAGCGGCCGGTCGACAAAGCAGCCCACGCAGACTTTCCCGAAGTTGCCGGTGTCGGCGACGATCAGGTTCAGTTGGGGCGCCGGGCAGGTTCCGGAGACGACCAGGGTGGTGGGGCTGGTGGGGTCATTGCTGACGATAGTAAGGATGGCCGCTGAGCCAGCGAAGGCCGCGGGTTGAAAACGGATCGGAAGATCGATGGAGTCCCCCGGGCCGACGACCAGCGGAAAGAATGCCACGCTCGGGGTAATGAAGTCTCCGGCCGATGAGGTGAGGCTGATGATCGAGAGCGGGCAAACGCCGCTATTGTTGAGGGTCAACTCCTCATCGGCGAACGAGCCGAGACAGACATTCCCGAAATCACCGCTGTTGGCGATGGCGGTGGCGAGCGCTGGGGTTCCCTGGATCCCCGTGGTGGCGACATCGACAAAACGGCGCCGTGGGATCGTTGCTGGCGATGCGAATGATCGCGTTCTCAGTTGTTCCCGGGACGGTGGGCAGATATTGGACGGTGAATTCAATATCCTCGCCGGGCGCCACGATCAACGGCGTGCCGGGTAATGGCATCACGGTGAAATCGGCGGAGCCCATGAGGCGCTGGACGCTGATGATCTGCAGGTCGGCCACGCCCACGTTGAAGATTTCGATGGTGAGGAATTCCGGCCCGCCGCAGACGGTGCCGAAATCCAGGTTGTTCTGCAAATTGACAGCAATGGCCGCACTGGGAGGTGTCGTGAACTTGAATGCGCCGCGGCCATAAGTGGCGGCCACCAGAATGCCCGCGGTTTGATTCAGGACCAGGTCGGCAACGGTCACGCGCGGGAAATGAATATCGTCGAGCACCGACCAGGTCTGGCCGGTATCCACGGAGCGCAGCACGCCGAGATCGGTGCCGATGTAAATGGTGCTCGGGACATCGGTGCCATCGAGCGCGATGGCATTGCATGGGATATCGATTTCGACCGGCGGATTGCCGACGGTGGGCGAAATGTTTGTCCAGGAAGACGCGCCGATACTGGTCCGGAAAACATGCCCGTTCGGCCCGCCGCGGTTCAGGCCGCCGAGCACGGCGTAGATTACCGTGGGATCCGTGGGGTCGAAGAGAGCGCGGGCAACGTTGCGCGGAGGCAGATTGCGGGTGATGTTGGTGAAGGTAGGAGCGGCGCCAAGTGCATTGGTCGTAACAAAGACCTGGGAGCCGACGGCGATCGCGACGTTGTTGCCGTTGGCCTGGGCGACATCCACATCGCCGGTGTTGCCGAAGGCCCTGAGGATGCGCCACGTGGCGCCGCCGTTCTGAGTCTGCCAGAGGTTCTGATTGCCGCTGACGTAGATATAGCCGGCGTTGCTGGGGTCGGTGGTAATGGGGAAGAGGCCGCAGCCCTGATCGCTGGTGGTGCCCCACGGCGTGATGTTGGTGGGGTAGAGAGTTCCATCGGTCGAGGAGGCCCAGACCTGGGTGCAGGGCGCCGGAGACCAGTAGCCGCTGGTTCCGTAAACCGTGTTGGGAGTGACGCCGTCGTACGCGATGTCGAAGCCATCGCTCTGGCCTTGGGGACTGCTCCACGTGGGCCCGCCGGCCGCGTTAGTTTGGAGCCCGTTGTCCTGGGCCGAGCCGACGACGACGCTGGCAGCGGCGTCGGGCTTGACGTCAATGTTGAAGAAGAGCGCAGTCTGGAGGCCGCCGGCGCCCTTCGAAGTCCATGCCCCGCCGCCATTGAACGAGACATCGATCCCGCCATCGTTGCCGCAGTAGACGATCGACGGGTTGGGGGTGGGTTGCGGCACAAAAGCCCATGCGTGGGTGTCGGCGTGGGTCACACTGAGTGGGGAGAAGATACCTCCTGAGTTAGTGGACTTAGCTTGACTGGTCGTGCCGAAATAAATGATGTCATTGACGCCGTCTCCGGGCGAGGCCGGGTCGACCGCCATGTGGAAACTGTACCCGCCTTGGGTGTTAGTAGGCATGCTGCTGGCGGTCTGACGGGTCCAAAACACGCCTTGATTGGTGCTGATAAAGACGCCAACCGGGTCGTTGGCGCCGCCAGTGCCCTGCAATGTCGCGTAAAGTACCTGGATACCGCCGGGGTTGGGCGGAGAAGTGGGAGGTGGAATCGCGATGATGACCTTGTTGAAGCCCTTCGGCGGCGCTCCGATGGCCGCACTGACAGCGGGCGTGGCGCCGCTGAGGATCTGGTTCCAGGTGCTGCCGCCATCGGTGGATTGGAACGCGCCCACTGTGGCCACGCCGGCGTAAAGGATGCGCGATGCCGGGGGCGATGAAGGATCGAGAACCAGCGAGCGCGCATCGCCGAAGACACCCGTGCCCGGGGTGAAGTTCTGGCCTCCATCGGTAGAAAAGAAGAGGCCGCTCGAGGTGGCGAGAAAGAGGTTCTGGCTCTGCGCGGGATCGACAATGACGACGTTGATTCCCTGGCCGGCCAGGTTGATGGCGTTTCCGTTATTGTTGGCGGGGAAGCCCGACCCCAACTGAATCCAACTGTTGCCGCCATCGGTGGATTTGAAAAGGCCCTGGGAGGAATCGGGTGCGCCAAAGATGCCGGTGTTGCCGGTGCCCAGCATGACGCGCTGGCTGGTGCCGGCGTAGATGATGTCGGTATTGTTGGGGTCGATGGCAATGCCGGCCGGTTCGCCGATACCGAGGGCCGGTTGGCGGTCGAAGAGCGGGGTCCAGTTGTTGCCGCCGTCGCGCGTGCGCCAGACGCCTCCGCCGGCGGTGCCGATATAAATGATGGAAGGGTTGTTGGGGTTAGGCGCGATGGCGGTTACGAGGCCGTTGTCTATGGAGCCGGCTTCGTTGATGGGGGACGGGCCGATGGGGACCCAGACGGTTCCTTTCAGGCTCATGACTCGCTCTTTCCTGTTTCGGTTCGAGCCGGCGGTACCGGTGGGACGGCGCCGAGGTCGGCGGGGGCGGCGATGACCGCCCCCGGTAACCGGCGCCACTGTTTGATGGCGCGTGCGTACGCTTGCGGCGTGGGAGGTTCGCTGCCGTGCCACTTGCGCGCGAGGAATTCCAGATAACCGGACCGTTCGAATCCATACCCGCGGCCGCGGGCGTGTTCGCGGTGGCGGTCGTCCTTGTCGTAGTCGCGGTCATGCTCGCGTTCTTCGGGTTGACGTTCGCCCTCTTTGTCGCGCTTGGGTTTTTCGCGATCGCGTTTGTCCATGGATCCTCCGAGTGCGGATTAGTTCGTATCTGGCGGGGCCCGTGGCGGCCGGACGGCAATCCGGCAGGACTATGCCTTTTCCCGCGGCAGGCGACAGTCACTATAGATTATGGCCGGTCAACGCGGAAAGCAAGATGATTTCGAGTCCGGAAATCACCGGGGGTACCTGTTAGGACGGTTGATTCGATTCACTGAAATGGATAACTAACTAGGTTCCCGTAACGGCCCCGCCATCCACGCTGAGCACGGCGCCGCTTACAAAGGACGCGCCGTCCGAAGCCAGCCACAGGTAGGCGTTGGCGATATCCTCCGGCTGCCCCATACGCTGGAGGGGTGTGTGCGCCACCATGCCCTGAAGAATCCTTTCGGGGATCGACGTCACCATCGCGGTGGCGATGAATCCCGGCGCTACGGCGTTGACGCGGATGTTGTACTTGCCCAACTCGCGCGCCCAAACCTTGGTCATACCGATGACGCCGGCCTTGGTAGCCACGTAATTCGTCTGTCCGAAATTGCCGTAGAGGCCCACCACGCTGGACGCGTTGAGGATGACGCCGCCGCCCGCCGGGATCATGCGCTGCGCCACCGCGCGCGTGCAGATGAACACGGCCTTGAGGTTGACCGACACCACGGAATCAAACTGTTCGTCGCTCATCATGCCGGCCAACTCGCCATCCTTGATTTTGACCAGTTGGCCGTCGCGCAGGATGCCGGCGTTGTTGACAAGCACGTGAACGACGCCCCAACGGCCGACTACTTCTTCCACTGCGGCATCGACCTCGGCGGCGCCGGTGACGTCCACTTTTTGGAAGAAGCCGCCTGGCTCGGGCTCGCCGTCCTGGACGTCCCACGAGGCCACCCGGCAGCCTTCTTGGGCGAATCGGCGCGCGGTAGCCTTGCCGATTCCGGCGGCGGCGCCGGTGACGATGACAACTTTATTCCGGAGTCCGGTTTCAATCATGCATTCATTCTCAACTTTTTGTGGGGCAGGTTGGTAGGGGTGGTTGGTAGGGGTGCCCTGGGTCCGATCCGCCTGCTGCGCCGCCAGATTCCGAAGCCCTTCGCCGGTTACGGGAATAAACCGCGAGGCATTCGAGTATGGAAATCCGAAGAGCAACCTAACGAATTCACACGAGGTGAAAACTTGTCGAAACTAATTACTCACGACCACAACGGCGACGGTATTGACCGCCGCGGCTTCCTGCAATGCATGGCCTGGGCCGGAACCGGCGTCCTCTGGACCGTCGGCAGCGGCGGCCTGACGTCACAGGCGTTCGGCCAGGACAAGAAGAATGCCGCCATGGGGGAACTCCACTTTGTCCAGATCAGCGACACCCACATGGGCTTCAACAAGCCCGCGAACACCGATGTAGCCGGCACTCTGCAGGCCACCATCGACAAGATCAACGGACTGCCGCAGGAGCCCGAGTTCATTATTCACACTGGCGACCTGAGCCACACAGCCAAGGCCGCTGAATACGACACACTGGACCAGGTGCTGAAAGGCGCGAAACCGAAGGAGGTTCTCTTCGTTCCGGGCGAGCATGACACGTCGATCGATGACGGCAAAATGTACCTGGAACGCTATGGCAAGACCGCGAAAGGGCGCGGGTGGTACAGCTTCAACCACAGGGACGTACACTTTGTCGGGCTGTCCAACGTCGCCGCACTCGAAGGGCTTGGTAAGCTGGGCCCCGACCAGATCCAGTGGCTCGAAGCGGACCTCAAGAGTCAGTCGGCCAGCCGCCCGGTGGTGGTCTTTGCGCATATCCCGCTGTGGTCGGTTTATCCGGACTGGGGCTGGGGGACCGAGGATAGCGCCCAAGCCCTGGGTTATCTCAAACGGTTCGGATCGGTCACCGTTCTGAACGGACACATCCACCAGGTCATGCAGAAGGTGGAAGGCAATGTTACTTTCCACACGGCGATGTCCACGGCGTTCCCGCAACCCGCTCCGGGCACAGCCAAGGGACCTGGCCCCATGAGGGTAGCGGATGACAAACTGCGGAGCGTGCTCGGAATCACCGACGTGAAATCGGTGATGAACCAGCACAGCCTGGCGGTGGTGGACTCCACGCTGGAAGGAGCGTAGTGGCGTGCTTCGACAAAACCAACCATACATCATCGGACCAATTCTGGCGGGATTTGTGTTGCTGGTGGCCGGATCGAGCCTCTCCGCCCCGGCGCCGGCGCAGGACCGGGCGGACGGCAAAGCGTTATTTGAAAAGCGGTGCGGCGGATGCCACGCCCTGGATCGCGATAAGGAAGGGCCTCGCCTCGGAGGCGTTTACGGCCGGACGGCTGGGTCGGTCGATTCGTTCCAGTACTCGGACGGGCTCAAGAATTCCAAAATCAAGTGGTCTGAAGACAGCCTGGACAAGTGGCTCACCGACACTGAGAAGCTGGTCCCAAATAACGACATGACGTTTCACGTCGAAAAGGCAGACGAACGCAGCGCCATCATCGCCTACTTAAAGCAGAACTCAGGCCGGTAGACCCATTCCCGTATGGCGAAGACTGGGGCGGCCGCGGCTTGCGATGTGAGTCGTCGGAAACGGTCGGTCATGCACTGGCGGAGAAGAACCTGCGTAACCTGGCGCGAATCGATCAGTGGTTCGGCATAAGGTTCGGCACGCACCGTGCGCTGCGTCGCATGGGTCCCGGGCGCAGCAGCACAATCCTAGCGGAGGCGACAGAGTCGCGCTCCATGCCTGTACAGCTCCAGGCCCGTACACAGCGTTTTGAATACTCAGGGTAAACATGCTCAACAGTTCAGCCAGCCTCTGGCTAGGCGTTACATTCGTTCTGATCGGCGCGATCAATGTGTGGCTGATTCTACAGGCGTCCGCCCGCGTGAGAGACGCGAAGGCCAGCACGCGACTAATAGCAGCCCATCGGATTGGCGGCTATCTCTTCATCGCGCTGTTTTGCGTGATGGGGTACTTTATGGTCGCCCGGTTGGGCGATGTCGGCGGAGGCGCGCCGCCCAGCACCATGATCCACCTGACTTTGGCGATGGTCCTAAGTCCGCTGCTCTTTGTGAAGGTTCTGGTGGCTCGTTATTACAAGAGCTACTATGGGTTTCTCACGCCGATCGGACTCATGATATTCGTTCTATCGTTTGTGCTTATCGGCATTACGGCGGGTCCATCGCTGGCTCATCGTGCCAGGATGCAAACGGTCTCTCTAGCGGCCATAGATCTGCCGCCGGCCGCTATCGATATCGATATGGCGGCCTCCACGATGGAGAAGCGCTGCTCCAAGTGCCACAATCTGGACCGCATCGCTGGGGCTCATAAGGATGCGCGGGGTTGGCTGGCGACGGTGAACCGTATGAAAGCCCTGCCTCACTCAGGGATATCGGATGAAGATGCCCGGATCATTTTTTCATACCTGGCTTCTCAGATGGGGCCGAAAGGGCCGGCGGCGGCGGCGAGCCTGGAAGTTGCAAGAGCCGTTGTAGACCAGCGCTGCGGACGCTGCCATAGCCTGGATCGCGTCTATAAGACTGCCGAAACGCCAGAAGAGTGGCGAGCCACCGTCGATCGAATGGTGGCTTTTGCCGAGGGCAGCGGCAACGCATTTCAGCCCGGCGAAGACGAACAGATCGTCACTTACTTGTCTGCCACGCAAACGCCTGATGCCGTCAATCGGCGGCAGGCTCGGGCGGCGGCCGCTTCATCCTCCGGCCGCAGCATGGTTACGAAACAAGCCGCTGCCGCTCCCGATCAACCTGCGCCACCAAGCCGGTACGACGCCCGCCGGTATGACGTTCGGACGATCGGCTTCATCGCGGTCGTGTTTTCGAGCATGCTGGTCCTGGTCGTGCGGCGGCCCTCGCGAGCCCCGTTCGCCAGTGCCGGATCGGACACACCCGCGGCAACGGTGCCGGCACGCGTCAGTGCTGTCGTCGCCGCAACTTCCTCCTCAGGCGGTTCGCTGATCCTGAAGTTGGCGAGCATCACACAGCAAGCCTCGGACGCCAAGACCCTGCGCTTCATTGTTCCCGATGGGCGGAAACTAAACGCGCGCCCCGGCCAGTTTCTGGTGTTCTCTTTTCTCTTCGATGGAAAGAAAGTCATTCGGTCGTACTCGATTTGTTCATCGGCGGCAAGGTCGGGTTACATCGAGATCACGACCAAGCGGGTAGGGCAGGGATGCGTGTCGGTATTCTTGAACGATCGCGCGCCGGTGGGGATGACGGTCGAAGCCAATGGTCCTTTTGGGCATTTCTGCTTAGATGAGAGCCAGCACCGCAACATCGTTTTGCTGGCGGCTGGAAGCGGGATTACACCCATGATGGCCATGCTCCGCTACATGGACGACCTTTGCCTGGAGACAACTGCCACCCTGCTGTACTGCGTTCGCACCAATTGCGACATCATATTCGAGAGCGAGTTGGAGCAATTGCGATCCAGGCTGACGAACTTCCAGTACCATGTTCTGTTGTCGCAACCTCACGCGGAGTGGTCTGGTCCACGCGGGCATGTCAGCCGTGAATTCATCGAGAATACCGTCAAGGACATTGCGTTGCGGGACTTCTTTCTTTGCGGTCCGCCGGGGTTCATGGACGCCAGCCGCACCATTCTCATTGGCCTGGGAGTGAAGCCGGAACGCATGATGCAGGAGAGTTTCGGCAGTTCCGCTTCGAAGAGTGTTCAACCGTTTCTGGCGGCCGAGACCGGCGTTGTGGTCGAGTTCGCTCGATCGGGCAGGACGCACGCCGTTCGCAGCGGCCAGACCTTATTGGAGGCGGCCGAGGAGCATGGCGTCGGCATACCTTCATCGTGCCGGCAGGGACAGTGTGGGACCTGCAAGACCAGGCTGCTGGAAGGAAATGTGCGAATGGACGCGGAGGAGGGACTCGACTCCGATTCGAGAGCGCAAGGCTACGTGCTGACGTGCGTAGGGCACGCGGAGGGCAGAGTGAAGCTTGATGCCTGAAAAGCCGGGAAACCAACGCAGACGGCCGATGCCACGGCCGGGCTTGGAAGGTGCGCTGCGGTGACGGTTGCCAGTGCGAGCGACGCCGCGGAACCGGGGGTGCTTAAACCTAAACGGTCGGGCAATGCGGTGTCGGCAGGTATGTGAGGCAGGTTAGTAACCTGCGGCGGATTGGCAATCCGCCTGCCGGACCTTGCAGGCAACGCCACCAGCGGGGACCGGCTCGCTTCGCATCGCGCAGGCGGATTAACAATCCGCCGCAGATTAACAATCTGCCCCACAACCCTTGGCGTACTGACGATTAACTCGCCCAGTCCAGAGAGGACGAATGCCTCACGGGGCGATCCGCGTAGTAGTTCGGATCCGCAAATTTGGCGTTAAAGATGGATTCCCATCGTTGGTTTTCTTTGCACTGGACACATTCCCCACACGCGCACCGGGGCCGGCGAACCATCTTTGCCGGGCGCGGCTGAGCCGCTTTGGATCTTTCTGGTGCGGACCGCCAGGAGCGAGCCATACCGGCCAATAAGGCGTCGATGATATTTGGATCCGACAATTCCATGACAGGTCCTCCGTAATGGAGTCCATATTGGCAGTACTGGTACCGTCTATGCAAGCTGGCTTCCGGTATCACCTGGCGTGGTACTGGCAGCTACTTTTCCATGGGCGGGGTGGGAGTACACGGACGATAACCAAGGAAAGCATATTCTCTTTCGACAACCCGGTGTTACGCTACGCTCAGGTTACCTTTCTACTCTACTCTACTGACACGGGGCCTGACCGGCTATTGCCGCCAGGCCCTCCCGACCCGGAAGCCCCCACTTTACATCTCACCCCGGCTTTTCATACTCTCGAAAGGTGGCGACTACTGCAACTTCCGAGCGCTCCCGCTTTCGCAGCCAGCGAATTCTGAGATTTACCGAATCGGTCATTCGCGAAATGACGCGCCTGGCCATGCGCCACGGAGCCATCAACCTGGCCCAGGGTTTTCCCGATTTCCCCGCCCCGGAGGCGCTCAAACAAGCCGCCGCCCATGCCATCGCGGACGACGTCAATCAATACTCCATTACCTGGGGGGCCAAGCCTTTCCGCGACGCCATCGCCGGCAAGTACCGGCGCACCTATGGCCTGGAGTTCGACCCCGAGCGCGAAATCGCCGTCTGCTGCGGCGCCACCGAGGGCATGATCGCCACCATGCTGGCCGTGATCGATCCCGGCGACGAGGTGGTGCTCTTCGAACCGTTCTACGAAAACTAT
>Ga0210402_10003401_pt1 | contig 14964 bp, 9 predicted proteins | sample IncBWC7MmetaG_FD_161055 | JGI IMG/M metagenome (GOLD analysis project Ga0210402, IMG submission 161055) | Forest soil microbial communities from Barre Woods Harvard Forest LTER site, Petersham, Massachusetts, United States - Inc-BW-C-7-M | ecosystem: Environmental > Terrestrial > Soil >...
GTCATCAATTTTTCCTCGCCTACCGTTTCTGTTTCGCAGGGCAGCACGAGTAGCGCCGTCAACGTCAGCATTACTCCCCAAAACGGCTTTTCGGGCGACGTGCAGGTGTCGCTCAGTGGGTTGCCGCCTGGCGTCACAGCAAATCCTTCGGGCACATTTACGGTTGGCGTTGGAACGAGTGCGCCGGTTCTATTTAGTGCCAGCAACAACGCAACGACGGGCACAGTCAACATTACGGCCACTGGAACCAGCGAAAATCTGACGCACACAACTGGCCTGGGGCTGACGGTGCAGGCGGTAACTGGACCCCCGCTTCCGAGAAGCAGTTTCGTCCGAACGAATTCGTCGGCCAGCCTCGACAATCCTCTAGGTGAACCGCTCCGCCGGCACATGACTCTGGACGCAGCGCATCAGCATCTGTTTGTCGCGAACCGCGCCAAGAATTGTGTGGAAGTCATTTCCAATCTCGACGGTTCGAATGTTGCGGAAATCAACGTGCCCGGCGCAGCGAGCGCGGACATTTCCCCGGACGGCAAGACAATTTGGGTGGGGTCCGCCACGCAGGCGATTTACGAGGTGGATGTCGCCAGCCTGCAAGTACGCGCGGTGCATGTTGTCGCCGGGTTGATGCCGCTGACACAAAAGGTTTTCGACCGACCAGAGGAAGTCCTTGCGATGTCCAGCGGCAAAGCAATGGTGCGGTTGCTACATCCAGCGACGACGGAATCGCTACTCGCATCATGGGATGCGGCCACAAATTCTCTGGCGGATCTGACGTCCACCGCACCGCAAGTTTTCCAGAATGGTTTGGGAGTGATGGCAAAGTCCGGCGACGGGTCGCGCCTGTTCGTCGCGGCGGCCGATTCAAGCGGGGAAGTTGCGCTGTTCGATGGCAACGGCTCGCTGCTTGCAGGACCGCAAACGATTGGCGGCGGAAACATTTTGCTCGCTGCAGCGAGCAAAGCAGGAACGCGCTTCGCCGTTCTGTTCGAGGGTGGCAGCGGCACGCAAGTGGAGCTGTTCGATCCCTCTCTGAATTCTCTCGGAACGTACAACGCGGCAAACGCGGCAGGGCTGGTCTTCTCTCCGGACAGCGCGGCAGTTTACGTAAGCGAACAATTTGGAAATGGATTTGTCGTATCGCTACTTGATGGAAACAATTTGCATTTTGTTGGCAGGGTTTCGGACGTGGCCATTTCGGGTGTGCAAACACAGCTGGAAGAAAGCGATGCCACAAGACTTCTGTTTGGTCTGGCGAATCGTGGCGTGAGTTTTGTCGATGCGGCGGCGACATCCACGCTTTCTCAGAATGCTCCTGCGTTTTCCGCCGTACCAGTGGCGCAGCCTTCCGGAGGGCCAAACAGCGGGAATACGAGCGCGATTCTGACGGGCTCGAATTTTGAAAATGGGCCCCGCGTGCAATTTGGTTCGCAATCGGCCACGGTGCAAGGAGGAAGCGCAACGCAGGTGCAGGTAACTTCGCCCGCCAGCGCTGCCAGCGGCGCTGTAAACATTGCCGCATTTTTCTCGGACGGCTGGAACGCAGTGGCGCCGGACGCGTTTTCTTACGGACCGCAGATTCTGGAGCTGCTGCCGAACGCCGGCAACAAAAATGGGAATGAGATCGTTTCTCTCTACGGCTACGGATTTGGTGCCGACGCAAGTAAGTTGACCGTGAAAATCGGCGGCGTGGCATCTACGGTGCAAAAAATAGAACAAATCGCTTCGATCGCGCCGGCGCTTGGGCTCGATGCGGCTTTTCCTTTCCCGCTGCAGCGCGCCACACTGGTTACTCCTCCAGGGAATGCCGGCAACGCAGACGTTGTAGTCAGCTCTGCGAATGGGACGGCGACTCTGACTCGCGGCTTTGCCTATTTGCAGAACGAACAGATTTTCACGAAAGCAGGTTTCTACAAATTTATTATTTACGACCAGAAGAGACAACGCCTCTACCTCAGCAACATCGATCACGTGGATGTTTTTGATCTTGCCTCTGGGCAATTCTTGAGCGCGATTCAGCCGCCGGGCGGACCGCCGCCGAATGCAGGATTGCGGGGATTGGCGCTAACACCGGACAGCTCTCAAATTGTCGTAGCTGACTTCGGCGCGCAAAGCGTTTACCTAATCAATCCGGACACTTCTTCAGGAAGCGCAACGTTTGTCGGAGGAATTCCCGGATTCGTAAACTCAGGTCCGTCACGCGTGGCCACAACAAGCGCGCAGACCGTCTTCGTCGGCGTGAGCGCAGAAGGAAACTCGCAGACCGGATGCACATCCTGCTTAGGACAAATGAACATTAGTTCGTTTCCACCAACCATCGCGCCCGCCTCGCAGCCTGAGATTTCATTTCTGACCGGTTCTCCTTTATTGCAATCGAATTCTTCCGGGGACCATGTCTTTTTTTCATTTCCAACAGCCTCCGGCGGGCCAATCGCTTCGTGGGATGCGGCCGCGCCCGGAGAGTTTCAAACATGGATTGCCAATTCGTCCGCAGTGGACCTGGCCGTGTCGGCTGATGGGAATACAGTCGGCGTGCGAGAGAACGCTGAAGTGTCGCTTCGGGCGAACAATCTAAGTTTGATCGGCGTCACCGCCACGCGTGAACTCGAACGCATTCCAGGAAGAACGGAAGTTCCCGGAGCCGCGCTGCACGCTTCCGGCTCGCTTCTCTATTTGCCCTTCTTGGCTGGTCCCGCTCCGACGTTGCCACCTGTGACGGGTGTGACTGGTGGAATAGATATTGTTGACGCGCGAACAGGAATTTTGCGGCGGCGCATCTTTTTGCCCGAACCGCTTGCAATGCTGTCCGCCGACGTTGACGGGCAACACGGAAGTTTCATCGCTCTTGATGAAAACGGCCAACGCATTTTTGCGCTGACCAACTCCGGCCTCACCCTAGTACAGCTGGCAAGCGTTCCGCTTGGAGTTGGTTCGCTAGCTCCCGCAAGCGGCAGTTCTTCAGGTGGAACAATCGGGACATTGCGCGGAAGCGGTTTTCAAAGTGGAACGAAAGTCAGCATTGGCGGAAAAAACGCAACGGCCAACTTCAAGGACATGAACACGCTGAACATCGTCACGCCGGCGCTGACTGCCGGCCCGCAGCAGATTGTGGTGACCAATCCGAGCGGCGAGAGTGTGACACTAGACGCAGGATTCACCGCAAATTAAAGTTTTCGCCCGCAAGGCTCTGCAATTGGAACTTCTCTAATCTTTCTCTAGAATAAGTCATCCAAAGAGCTCTTCTCGTAAGACGCGCTGAGACTCGCCGCGAGGAAAAACGACGATGCAAACGAAGAAACTTGGCAATTCTGATTTGCAAATCACTCCTGTGGGATTTGGCGCATGGGCTGCTGGCGGCCCTGGCTGGGAATTTTCCTGGGGCCCGCAGGACGACGAAGATTCCATCGCTGCTATTCACCGCGCACTCGAGCTTGGCGTCAACTGGATTGACACAGCGGCGGTCTACGGCCTGGGCCATTCGGAGGAAGTTGTCGCGCGCGCACTGAAATCATGGACCGGAAAACGGCCCTATGTCTTCACCAAGTGCACGCGGGCTTGGGACGAAAGCCGCAAGATTCAGTCCAACCACTCAGCCGCTTCCATCCGACAGGAATGCGAAAACAGTCTTCGGCGGCTTCAAGTCGATGTCATCGATCTTTATCAGGTTCACTGGCCGCCTGGCGACAATGGTCCTTCGCTTGAAGAAGCTTGGACCGCCATGGCCGCGCTGAAAAAGGAAGGCAAAGTGCGCTGGATCGGCGTTTCAAATTTTAACGCAGCGCAAATGCGGCGCGCGCAAGCGATTGCTCCAGTCACTTCAAATCAACCGCCGTATTCGATGATTCGCAGGGCGATTGAAGCGGAAGTTTTACCGTACTGCCAGCAGCAGGGAATTGGCGTGATCAGTTATGCGCCGATGGCCTCCGGTTTGTTGACAGGAGGAATGACACGCGAAAGGGCTGCTTCGCTTCCGGCTGATGATTTTCGTTCCCGCAATTCAGAATTTCGAGAGCCCAAGCTCTCGAAGAATATTGAGCTGGTGGATCGTCTGAAGAAAGTGGGCGCGCGGCACGGGCGCGGTCCGGGCGAAGTGGCAATTGCTTGGGTGCTGCGCCATCCCGCGATTACCGGCGCGATTGTCGGCGCTCGAAATGCGAGGCAAGTGGACGGTGTTATGGCTGCGGCGGAGCTCAAGCTCACACAGGATGAAATAGCGGAGATCGAAGGCGCCGCTGCCGCCGCTGGAGCACATTAGCGCTGGCTTTTACGCTCGCAGGTTATCTGCTTTCCAGTTCTGCACCATTTGCTTGATTGCTTTGCGGTCTTGTAGATTCTCGCTGAGCACCTTGCGAGCCAGAGCTGGCAACTCTGCATCGCTTGCAAATCGCAACGAAACAATCTGCGCGATGGTGAACTCTTCGGCGCGAGGTTTAAGGTCTTCCGGCAGCAGCCGTGCATAGCGCAACTGCTCTTCCAGCCGGATCACACGGTCCTGAACGGCCAGCGCAAATAGCCGCCCGCAGAATAAGGTTCCGAGCAGCGCTGCAGCCACAAAGACGCCGACAAATCCATCCACGGCGAAATGCAGCTTCCACAATCGGTAGCACGACCACAGGAAGTTCAACGCAAGAATGGGCAGTGCAAAAAAATGGAATAGCGGCACAAATTTGACATGATTTTTGTAGTTTTGCGGGACCATCGAGACTCCCCTTAAGAATTTGTGTACCGTATTGATGCGCGCGGAATCATATTTGGTAGGGGAATTGTGCCCGACGCGGACGAAATACTCTAGTTCGCGCGCAACACAAACGTATGGTGACAATGGGGAGAACGGAAATGCCGAAGGCATATTGGTCGGGAAAATTGATTGCAGAAAGCGACACTTGCGTGGTGGTCGAAGGAAATCAGTATTTCCCCCTGGAAGCAGTGAAGAAGGAATATCTTCGGCCGAGTTCGCACACCACGGTGTGCCCTTGGAAGGGAACTGCGCACTACTACAATCTGGAAGTGGACGGCATGAAAAATGAAAATGCGGCGTGGTACTACCCCGAGCCCAGCGCCGCTGCGAAAGAAATTCTCGGGCGCGTCGCGTTCTGGAAGGGCGTCCGCGTCGAAGTTTGATTGGGCTGAGGATTATTTCGCGGAATGCTCGTCCTTGAAGATTGCGCCATCGCGCATCACGAAACGAACTCTCCTTAGTTCGCTGATGTCCTTCAACGGATCGCCGCTCACGGCAATTATATCGGCGTAAGCGCCGGCCGCGATCACGCCGATTTCTCCCTTCATCTCTAGCATCTCTGCGGCGCGCGAAGTCGCCGACTGAATGGCCCCCATGGGCGTAAATCCAAACTTGGTCATGTATTCGAACTCTTCCGCCATCGGCGCTGTCCACGGAATTCCACCAATATCCGTTCCGAAAACTGTTTTCACGCCGGCCTTCGCTGCTTTTTGAACCGACAGCTCATGCACGGAGGCGCGCTTACGATCGCGCTGGCCTTGCGCAGTATTTTCCGCAGCCCAGTCACCATAGTAAGGAGCGATCGTCGGGCAATACCAAGTCCCTTGCTTCAGCATTTGTGCGATGTGCGCGTCCGTAAGGGCAAGACCGTGCTCGATGGAATCGCAGCCGCCGTCCAGCGCGCGCTGCAATCCGATGCCGCTGTACGCGTGACACGCCACTTTCTTTCCCCATCCGTGAGCTTCATCCACGATTGCTTTCAGTTCTTCGACGGTGAGCGTAGGTTGCGAGACAAGATCGCCCTTCTTATCAACCCACGAGCGGTGCGTCATATAAACCTTGATCCAGTCCGCACCATGATCGAGCTGCTCGCGTGCGGCTTTCCGTGCTTCAACCGGGCCATCGATAATTTGTACGCCCTTGGGCATCACCAGTTCCGGCGCATAGCCTTCCAGGTTGTAGCCTCCGGTGGAGGAAATTCCGCGTGTGGATGCGAAAATGCGCGGACCGGGAATCGTTCCTTCCTCAATCGCCTGCTTGATTTCCACGTCGCCGTAGCCCGCGCCTTCCGTCTCCAGATCGCGAATTGTCGTAAATCCCTGCTCGAGCGCGCGGCGACAGGCAAATGTGGCGCGGGCGGCCCGCAACGCAATTCCCGCTTTCAAAATGTTCTCGTCGTAGCCTCCCTTCGCGGGATCTTCACCCCACAAGAAAATGTGTGTGTGTGAATCAATCAAGCCGGGAAGGACGGTCGCATTCGACAAGTCAATGATGCGAGCGTCCGCTGGAATTGCCTCGCCTGCGTCCGCAACTTTCTCAATGCGGTTGCCGCGAATGAAAATCAGCTGATTCGTGCGCGGCGCACCGCTGGTGCCGTCAATCAAACCTCTAGCGCGGATTACGGTCAGCGCGGCGGATTTCTGCGCGGCGTCTTGTGCCGCGCAGATTCCACACAGCAACGCTGCCGCGAAAAATGGTGCGAGCAATTTGCGCATGATTCCCCTCCAGGTTTTTCAGGCGAATCTTACAATGAAACAGGGCGGCGGTCAGTTAGGCGACTGCGCTTGAGGTGGAAGGTGCGTCGGTATCGCTCATTACGTCCTTCTGCGTAACTTGATAGCGCACAAGCAGCATCGTGAGGTCGTCCGCTTGGCGCGCGCCGCGCGCGAAATTCTCCACGGCTTCGAGTATGCATTCTTGCAAACGTTCCAGCGGTACATCGTTTTTGTCGTTCAAAAGTTCGCCTAGCCGTGGCATACCGAACATCTCGTCGTCGGGGTCCATCGCCTCAGTTACGCCGTCGCTGAAAAGTACGAGCGTGTCGCCAGGCTCCAGCTTGAGGCACGCCGTGGCGTATTCCGCTTCCGGCACCAGCCCGACCGGATACGAACCTTCCGTAAACGGAGTTTCCGCTTTTCCATTGCGAATCAAATACGGCGAGGGGTGGCCGGCATTGATAAATTCCATATGACCATCTCCATCCATGACGCCAAAAAACATCGTCGCGTAACGTCCCACTTCCGCGTGGTCGCAAAGAAAGCGATTGATGTGATTAAAGACGCGCGCAGGATCGTAGCCGAGCGTCAAGCCGGAGAGAGCGCCTTGCAGCATTGTGGTAAGCAGCGCGGCTCCTAAGCCTTTGCCGGAAACGTCGGCGATGAGAAACGCAGTGCGGCCGTCGCCCATCGGAAAAACGTCGAAGTAATCGCCTCCCACGGAAAGGCAAGGGAAGTTGCACCCTTTCACGTCCAGGTACGGATATTTCCGAAGTGCGCGCGGGAGAAGCGCTTGCTGAATGTCGCGCGCAATGTTGATTTCTTGTTCAAGGCGCTGGCGTTCGCGCTCGCGTTCGACGAGCCGCGCGTTGTCCAGCGTGCCGGCGGCGTCCGCCGCAAGCGCGTCAAGAATCTGCCTATCGAGTTTCGAAAACGCTGCGGGTTTCCGGGAATCCAGATAAACGACACCAAGAAATTGGCCGCGAACAACGTCCACCAGCGATTCGTCAGAGCTGGCGCGTGTAACGGAGTAAAGAGGAATTACCACGACCGAACGCAGTCCTTGCGCGACAATGCTCTGCGCCTCCTGCAAATTCATTTCTGCTTGCGCTAAGTCTTCCGTGATGACCGCGGCTTGTTGCTTTAAGGCCATTTGAATTGCCGTCTGGCTGGGCGAAAGACTTTCCGGCGGCAAGCGCATGCCTCCATTGCGGCGGGCAAGCCGCACACCCAACTGGCCGGCTTGATTTGTTTCAAGCAGAAGCCCGCGGTCCGCGTTTGTCACCGAAATGGCATGATCCAGCATTTTTCCCAGCACCGAATCGAGCGGCAGCTGTGAATGGAGCAGTGTCGTCGCTTCAAGGAGCAGATTCAATTTGTTTAGCCCGCCCGAGGACTGATCCGTGCTCGTCATGTGCTCGATGCGCGTAAGGAACATCGGAATGGATTCGTCACCAGAAGATTCTGAGGAGCGGTAGATGACCTCGTAAGAGTCTTCCAGGCCAAACGTGATGACGTCGCCGTGCTGCAGTTCGCGGCTCTCCACCTTTTCGCCGTTTACGTAGAGCCCGCGCCGTTGCCCCCGGTCTTCTATATAAAATCTGTTCGCTTCGCTGACGATAGCGGCGCAATTACGCGAGATGCGGCGGTCGTTCAGTTGAAGATGATTGCCGGTTTCCGCGCCGCGGCCGATAAAAAAGGGGGTCTGCGTCACGCGCACGTAGCGCTTGGCGCCGTCGCTGGAAATAACTTCGAGGACTGCTTCACCGATAGGAAGGGCTTCCGACATGGCTGTTTTACGCCGTGATTGTAGCACGCGAGCCGTCGCCCTGCAGTCTGTGGTGTGCCTTTCGCGAATGGGCGCTTCTATCCGCTTGCGGCGGACCACGGCGCTCGCCAAAATGCTAAATAGAACCGCGCGGGAGATGGAAATTGCAAATACAGGCACACACTCGAACTATCGCGCTGAATATTTCTTTGCTCGCCGCCCTTGCGAGTGCGGCTTCAGCGCAGGAATGCACGATCTCTCCCAAAGCCGTGAATCTCGGCGAGACGCTACGGCTCACGTGCTCCGGCGAAGAGGCAACCGCGAAGTGGAATGACCGGACAATCCGTTTGTTTGCCCAACCCGGCGGCAAGAAATTGGGATTGATGCCGGTTTCTGTAAAAGACTCACCGGGGGCATCCGAGATTGAGTTTCTCTCGGAAAAGGGAAGCGCGTTAACCTCCGGGAAAGTTCTTGTGCGGCTCACTCGTTTCCCCAGTGAGAACGTGCGCCTCAGCCCTGATATCGAAGCGCTCCATTCAACGCCAGACGAAATCAAACTGTTAACCAATTTTCGCAATAGCGTTTCCGAAGCGCGATTCTGGCAGGATCCCCTCGCACCTCCCGTGGACGGTTGTGTCACTTCCCCCTTCGGCGTCAAGCGTTTGCACAACGGCAAACCTACCGGCGAATATCACGGCGGCGTGGACCAGCGAACACCCGAAGGCGAAGCGATTCGCGCGATAGCGGACGGCACAGTAATTTTTGCCAAAAAATTCAACGTGCTCGGAAATGCGGTTGGTGTTGATCATGGGCAAGGACTGGGCTCCATGTATCTGCACATGACCAAACTCGTCGTCGCCGACGGCGTGCTCGTCAAAAAGGGAGACGCCCTCGGTTACGCAGGTTCAACGGGCCGTTCGACAGGTCCGCACTTGCATTGGGTTTTGTACGCCAACGGCGTAAATGTTAATCCCTCGCAATGGGTGAAATTGCAAACGTGCCCTCGCCCGCCAAAAAAGAATTAGCCACACGGCTCAACACATCTAGTGCTTTTCCATTATTGCTGGGCTGCCTACCTCCATTCCTATAATCCAAGAGTTTTTCGTGGCCGGACTCCGCTCCGGCCCAGGCAGCCAGGGGTGGCTGCCGAAATTCCGTGTCTCACGCTGACCGGAACAACTGGATATCGAAAGAGGGCTCGCGATGAAGTTTTCATCGAAATGGGCGTGGTTCGCTCTGTGCACGATCTTGCTTTGCGCCTCGGTTCGCGCGCAGGAAACCACCGGAAGCATTCGCGGCACAATTCTGGATCCGAGCGGCGCCACAATTTCCGGCGCCAGCGTTATCGCCACGCAAATTGAAACCGGCTTGCAGCGCACTGCGACGACAGATTCCGGCGGCGCATACATCATCATCGCGCTCCCCGTTGGCCACTACCGCGTCGAAGCCGAAGCCAAAGGCTTCCAAAAACTGAGTCGCGATCGCGTTACGCTTGACGTCAACCAAAACGCCAACGTCTCCTTCCATCTCGTGCTAGGTGGATCGTCGTACCAGGTGGAGGTGAATTCCGATGCTTCGATCATTGAAAGCACTGCCACCGCCCTCGGCAAAACAGTCCAGGAACGCGAAATTCTCGACCTTCCTCTAAACGGCCGCAATTTCACTCAGCTTGGCGTGCTCCAGCCCGGTGTCGTGCCCATCACTCCCGGACTTGCCACAGCCGGTGGTTCCTTGCGCGAAGGTCAGGCTTATTCCGTAAACGGCCAGCGCCCCGAGTCCAACAATTTCCTGATTGATGGCGCGGACAATTTCAACGGCGTGGACGGTGGCTACGTGATGGCGCTTCCTGTTGACGCGATTTCTGAATTTCGTATTCTTACGCACACAGCAAACGCCGAATTTGGACACAGCACCGGCTCAACGACGAACATCATCACCCGCTCCGGTACGAACAATTACGACGGCGCTCTCTGGGAATTTCTTCGCAACGATGCATTCGATGCGAAGAGTTTTTTTGCACAAAGCGTTGAGCCCTTGAAGCGCAATCAGTTCGGCGGAACATTCGGCGGGCCAATCAAACGCGAAAAAACATTTTTCTTCCTCTATTACGAAGGGCTGCGCAATCGCCAGGGCGAAACTACCGTCGCCACCGTCCCCAGCATCGCTGAGCGCGGCGGCGATTTCAGCGAACTCTGCGGCCCCGCGCCCCGATTCACATTCAATGCGGGTGGCGTCTGCACTGATGCAACCATAAGCGACCCAGTGAACAATCCCGGAAAGTTTGCCGACCCGAATCATCAGATCTACAACGTCTTTGTTCCCCCCGGAACACAGCCGCAGCCGCTTCTGTTCAATAAGCTGCCGGGCATCAATCCCATCTCGCAGAATATTCTCGCGTTCTATCCGCTGCCGAATGTGGGCAACAACACGTTCGTCACAACTCAATCCAAACCGCAAAATGGCGATCAGTTTGGAGTGCGCTTCGATCACTACCTGACGCCCAAAGACACGTTGAACTTCCGCTACAGCTTCAATCAAGGCAACGTCACCGATCCTCTCTCGACCTCCGGCGCAAACGTTCCGGGTTTCCCGGTCGGCGAGGATCAGCGTGCGCAGAATTTCGTCGCAACGGAGACGCACACCTTTTCCCCGTCACTCGTTGGACTTGTTCGCTTCTCTTTCCTTCGTAACAAATTTCTTTTTGACGAGCACATCAATCACATCGATCTCGCAAGCCTAGGCTTCCAGTATTCGCCGTCGCTCGAGGAAGCAAGCGGACCTCCCTTCGTTCAAGTTGCCGGCTTCGCTTCCGTCGGTGATCCGATCACAGGCCCGCGTAACAGTTACCAGAACACGTTTGATCTGAACGGTTCCTTTACCTGGATTCGCGGGCACCACGAACTCAAATTCGGCGGTGGCTACGGCCACGATCAAATCAACGTGTTGCAGGGAATTGCAACCAACGGATTCTTCGTTTTTGTCAATGCGCCATTCACCAATCCGTTTGCAAGTTTTCTGATTGGCCAGCCCATTTTCTTCCTGCAGGGCAGCGGAGACTTCGGCCGCGGCTTGCGCGGAAATAATCTAAATGCCTACGCGCAGGACACTTTCAAAATCACTTCACGCGTTACTTTGAACTACGGTCTCCGCTACGAACTTCCGTTTCCTTACACGGAAATTCACGACCGCCAGAATCTTTTTGAACCCGGCGTCCAGTCCGTCGTTCATCCCGAAGCCCCCGCTGGCCTCGTCTATCCGGGAGATCCGGGAGTTCCTCGCGGGTTGATTCAAACGAAAAAAGATGCGTTTGCTCCACGTATTGGCCTCGCCTGGGATCCCACCGGCAGCGGAAAGTGGCGCGTCACTTCTTCGTACGGAATTTTCTACGATCCGTTTTACACGGGGCAGGGCGGGCCGTTGCAGGATCCGATCAGCGCGCCGCCATTTTTGCAAACGGCGCAGATTAACGTCCCGAATTTTGCGAACCCCTACGCCGGATTGCCTGCGCCGGTGAATGGTTTCACTCAGCCCATGACTTTGTTAGTACTCAACAAAGATCTCATGTTGCCTTACGCGCAGGATTGGAACCTGAATCTCCAGCGCGCCTTTGGAAATGACTGGCTCTTTGAAGCCGGCTACATCGGAACGAAAGGTACGCATCTGCCGCGCTTCATTGAAGCCAACCCGACTACATTCGAGCCCGGCGATTCGCCGCAGGACAACTCTGACCGCCGGCGGCTCTTCTCCGGCTGCACGCGTGGGAGCACAAATCCATGCACATTCTCCTCGGTCGGCGAAATCGCGGGCACCACGAACTCCATTTACAACGCGCTGCAAGCAAGTTTGAAAAAGCGCTTCAGCCACGGACTTTCTTTCCTTGGCTCTTACACATACTCGAAGAGTATCGACGATGTTTCTTCCTTCAACATCACCGGCTCCGCTTCGCAGAGCACGGCGGGCGAAAACGACCTCGCGCAAAATCCGTTCGACCTTGGCCTCGAACGTGGCCGCTCGATGTTTGATGCGCGGCACCGCTTCGTTCTGAGCTATCAGTGGACGCTTCCGTATTTTGCAAACGCAGAGGGCTGGAAAAGGCAAGTGCTCGGCGGATGGCAAGTGAACGGCATAACCACATTCATGAGCGGGACGCCTCTTACGGTTTACGATTCCGCGGGTGTTTCGCTGCAGGGTGGCGCGCCGGAAATTTCTGGGTTTCCAAGCGACCGCCCGAACGTGATCGGTGATTTCACCAAGGGTACTTGCCCGAATGGAGCGAGTGCCGGAACGCCGGACTGCTGGATCAGCCCGAATGGTTTTCAGCGGCTTGATCCGAACACGCAACTTGGGCAATTTGGAGATGCGGGAAGAAACATTGCGCAAGGCCCAGGATTCCAGCAGTGGGATTTTTCGGCGCTCAAGAATTTCCGCATCACCGAGGGCAAGACGATTCAGTTCCGCGGGGAACTGTTCAACATTTTCAATCACGCGAACTTTGGTTTGCCGCAAAACGATTTGAACTCGCCGAACTTCGGACAGATTCAGACGTCGCAACCCGGACGCCTCGTGCAATTCGCGCTAAAGTTTTTGTTCTAGCGCGCGGCGGACGCGAGGCGGCGATTCACGTAGTCGGTAACGTAGGCGTCGAAAAGTTCATCCAGTTTGCGTGTAACTGGTCCGGGAGCGACCGGCATCTTCTGTCCGGCGATTTCCCCGACACCGATCAGATTGCGGTTCGTGGAAGAGATAAAAATTTCGTCCGCGGTGGCGAAGTCTTCCGGCCGTAGCGTTTGCTCCACAACGGAAATGCCCGCTTCCGGCGCGATTTCCATCAGGATGCCGCGCGTTACACCTTCCAAGCAGCCCGAATTGAGCGGTGGTGTAAGCACTTTGTCGCCTTTCACCACGAAAATGTTGGCGGCGGTGCATTCGGCCACTTCGCCGCGCTCGTTCAGGAGCAGGACTTCGTCAAATCCTTCTTTTTGCGCTTCGGCGACGGCCCAGACATTCGGCAGCCACGAAATTGTTTTCACGCCGGCCAACGCGGAAGCCGCGTGACGGCCGTGTTCGCGCAATCCAAGCCGCACAGGTTCGCGATATTCGGGCAGGGGAGCCGTGTAAATCACCAAGTCCACTTCCGGCATCTTCTCGTCGCTGCGCCACACGCCGACTTCGTTGTAGATCAAATAAATTCTCGCGCAGCCTTCGCTCACTTTGTTGGCGCGGATAACTTCCTGCAAGTGCACACGAATTTTCGGCCCAGTGTGCGGCATCGGCATACGGATAATGGCCGCGTCTTTTTCCAAACGACGCCAGTGGCGTTCATAGCCGAACGCTTCGCCTTTCACGATGCGGATCGTCGTAAAAAGCCCCCAGCCGCAGATGATTCCCGCCTGGCCCGGCGAAAGGCGCGCATCTTCAATGGGCATGAGTTTGTCGTTATGAAAAATGTGGCGATGGATCAAGAGAGTTCCTCGAGTATGAATTCATTTCGATTGTATAACGGCAGGCGGCGCGTCGGGGACGAGGCGTTTGGTGTTTCGCTCTGGGGTACACCCCCGGTGTTTTGCGCAAGAGTGCGGAAGCAGTTGAAAACACAACAGTTGGTTGCGCGAGTGTGCAAAAGAGCGTGCAAGAGTGAGTGGAAGAGTTGAAAGTTGCATACCCCACCCCCCGGGGTTTTGCATGATTATCAAAATACGGGAGTTGCCGCCGGAGGGTTTTGTATGCGGTTGAAAAGGAACGGCTTAAGGTTTTTCGATTTGTGAGTGTGGAAGGAGCTAGGGATCGCCCGCGCTCCGCGGAAGAACTGTTTGCGAAGGGGGTGATGAACGGAACTTGTCGAACACACATTGAACACCTTACGGCCGAAGCGCGCAGCGCTTCATTTTGCATCCATCGTAAATCATCGCGCGCAGGAAGATAACTGTCCTGAGTGACGGTTTGGCGGCGGTTCGAGTGCAGGTGTCCAAAATCGGGCGGCGTTCGAATCATTCCGATAATTTCGTCGCGGCCTTTCTCTGCCATTCCAGCTTGCGATTTGCGAAACGGGCCAGAAAGAAGCCTGTGACAGCGCCAACGAGAAATCCGAAGGGGACACTCAGGGCGAGAGCGGCCATCCCAAACATTTGCAAATCGGAATGACCCTCGAGCGGGAGTCGCTGCGCGATACCGCTGATACAAAAAGGAAACGCGATCGATAAAATCAATCCAAGCGTTGAACAAAAGAGCAGGTAAAGAGAGAGGAAGCGTAAGGTGCCGATGAAGAAAAAAATGAGAGCGAGCAGCATGCAGACAGCCCAGATGGGCACAATAGCAAAAAATGGCATGGAGATAATTATAAAGGTTGTGGGGGCACTGGGATAATCGAGGCCCTAAACGCGGAGCCCTTGAAGTAATCGTGAGGACCATGGATTTGCGAGAGTGGAAATTTTCCGCAGGAGTAGGCGGCGAGAGATTGCGAGGCGTGAGAGCATGGCTCACTTGAGAATTGGAGAGGGTTTTGAGCGAAGCGACTGTGGCGTTGGAGAAACAGGAAGCGGCGGCTGCGGCGATGCACGGGAAGGGACGGCGGCTCGATGGCGTGGATGTGATTCGCGGGCTTTGCATTATGAACGTGGTGCTGCATCACACGAATATCCGGATTCATTTTGCAGAGAGTTCGCTGGGGCAACACTTTTCGAAGACGGCGATCCACGCGATTTTCTGGACGGGCGACTATGCCGTAAAGGTTTTTTTCGTGATTT
>Ga0210402_10003403_pt1 | contig 14962 bp, 13 predicted proteins | sample IncBWC7MmetaG_FD_161055 | JGI IMG/M metagenome (GOLD analysis project Ga0210402, IMG submission 161055) | Forest soil microbial communities from Barre Woods Harvard Forest LTER site, Petersham, Massachusetts, United States - Inc-BW-C-7-M | ecosystem: Environmental > Terrestrial > Soil >...
AATACGCAATGTGGTATTTGGGGATCAATGATGAGGAGCCAGAGCATACCACGGGACGGCATGAATTTCCCCATGGTAATTTTGAAAGTGTCCACCGCTGCGGAATACTGACTGCGGAGAGCAGAGCCGGTCAATACAAGCACGGCGACATCGAAAATGCCGCCGCGCAATTGCACGGCATGATCGACGCAAAGCACGGCGATCGTGACTTGGTAAGGCCAATAAACCTCGTCGGGCCCACGTGTCACGATCGAGAAGCGTGTAGCGATGCGGGAACTTATCGGCACGACTGCGAAAGTCTTGCCGGGTTCTTTCGTCGAGGAACAGTTTGAGCGCAGCTTAACGGGCGCCAGCTTTTCTCGCCGTTTCCGAAAGCTCGGGAGCCCGGGCGTACGACGACCGAAATCCACCACCGTGGCCACATTGCTACAAAGCCGGGATAAGCAATGCGCGAGGACATGCAGATGCCCAAAACGGTAGCAAACATCCTGGTCGGCGTGCTCGGCCAAATCGGGGTCAGGCACATCTTCGGATTGATTGGCGACTCGCTTAATCCGCTCGCCGACGCGGTTCGCCGCAGCGACATTGAATGGATCGGCGTCCGTCACGAGGAAGGCGCGGCGCTCGCCGCCGCCGGCCAGGCCAAGCTCACCGGCCGCCTCGCCGTTTGTGCCGGTACGACCGGCCCCGGCAGCACGCATCTCGTGCCGGGCCTCTATGAGGCGAGCCGCGACCATGCGCCGGTCCTCGCACTCTCGGGCGACATGCCGCGCAAGATGCATGGTACCGAGTTCATCCAGACGACCGAGCCCGACCTGCTGTTCCGCGACGTCTCGCTCTACACCGAAACGGTGTCCTCCCCGGCCCAGGCGCCCGCCGTCATTCATCAGGCGATTGCGGCGGCTTACGCGGGCCGCGGCGTCGCTCACCTGACACTCCCACAAGATGTCATCGCAGCAAGAGCCGACGGCAGCGTCCCCAGCGTCGCGACCTTGAAGCCAAGACCGGAACTTGCAACAAGCGCTGCGGACATCGGCGAAATCGCCCGCCGGCTCGACCAGGCCGACACAGTCGTGATCATGTGCGGCGCCGGATGCCGCGGCGCCGCGGATGAGCTGCGCGCGCTCGCGGATCGGCTCAAGGCACCGCTGATCCATTCACTCAAGGGTAAGGACATCATGCCATACGACGACCCCCGCTGGATGGGTGGCCTCGGCATGATCGGTACCAAGCCTGTCTACAATGCAGTGATGCAATGCGACCTGCTGCTGATGCTCGGCACGGACTATCCGTATTCGGAGTTCCTGCCGCACAAAGGCTCCATCATCCAAGTCGATGACAGGGCGAGCGTGCTCGGACGACGTGCCCCGACGGCGCTTGGCGTGGTCGGCTCGGTGCGGCCAACCCTGAAACTGTTGCTCGATCGGGTCGCGGCCAAGAGCGACAGCAGATTCTGGGATCGGGTAACCAGGGAGCGTCACAAGTGGGACGAGATGCTGGACAGGCAAGCCGATCCCGCGCGAAGCCTCGACCGCATCCACCCGCAGGCGGCGGCTCGGGCGGTCAGCGACCTTGCCAGGCGGGACGCGATCTTCACCTTAGATACCGGCCTCAACACGCTATGGTCAGGCAATTGGATTCGCCAGAGCGGATCGCAGCGGATCATTGGTTCCTTCAACAATGCCGCGGTCGGAACCGCGCTAGGCCAGGCTAACGGGATCCAGGCGCTCGATCGCTCGCGCCAAGTCGTTGCGCTGTGCGGCGACGGCGGCTTCAACATGCTAATGAGCGAGTTCCTCACTGCCGTGCATCACAGGCTGCCGGTGAAGGTCATAGTCTACAACAATTCGTCGTTCGGGTTGATTCCGCTCGAAGCGGAGGCGGTTGGTTTGCCCCCATACAGGGAGGGCATCGAATTTCCCAATCCGGATTTCGCAGCGTTGGCACGCGCTTGCGGTGGCCACGGATTCAGGGCGACGAAACCCGGCGAGCTGCACGCCGAGATCAACGAGGCGCTCAACGTCGATGGCCCGGCGATCGTCGATTGCGTCGTGGCGGCCGATGAGATGCCCAACCTCCCGCATATCGACCTGGAGACGATCGGGCACTACGCGATGGCAAAGATCAGGGAAGCACTGCTTGCAGTGACCGGGCCTTGACAGCGGCGCCGCCTTGACCGCGACGAAATCAAATCAATCTCGACCATTGCCACGATGGGCATCGATATCGGCAAGAATTCGTTCCACGTCGTCGGCCATATCGTTCACAACGAGGGCTCGGACAACTTGATTAGCTACCGACAGCACGGAGACCGGAGGGGCCGACAGCATGGGGGGGGCCGACCGTACCTTACAAAGACCGTCTGCGGATCGGCCTTGCACCTGCTCCGCCCCGCCGCCATTGCGCCGGCGCTTCGCCGGCGGCATATGGTGGGAAGTACACCGGAGACATGCAAAATGTTGGCGCTTGCCACTCAGGTCGCGCGAGCGAGCCCCTCGGCAATCGAGCAGGCCAAGTCTATTCTGGCGGCCGGCGGCCTCGTAGCGTTCCCGACCGAGACCGTCTATGGTCTAGGCGCAGACGCCTCCAACGACAGTGCCGTGGCGAAGCTTTACGCCGCCAAGGAGCGGCCGCACTTCAATCCGTTGATCGCCCATGTGGCCGATCTGGCAGCAGCCCGCCGCCTGGCGCAATTCGACGTCGAGGCGCTCAAGCTGGCGGAGGCCTTTTGGCCGGGGCCGTTGACGCTTGTGCTCCCCAAACTTCGCGGCTGCCCGGTCGGACAGCTTGCCACGTCAGGGCTGGACACCATTGCGGTACGGGTGCCGAACCATCCGGTCGCCCGCGACATTCTGGCTGCTTTCGGCAAGCCTGTAGTCGCACCGTCCGCAAATCGCTCAGGTCAGGTGTCGCCCACCTCGGCAGAGCATGTGCAGGCTGACCTTGCGGGCCGTATTGATTTCATCGTCGATGGCGGCGCTTCGCCGGTCGGGCTAGAATCGACCATCCTGGCCAGTATCGGCCATACGGCCCTGCTGCGCCCCGGTGCCATCCCGCGCGCCACCGTGGAACACTTCCTCGGCCACGCCGTCGCCGCGACGGCAGATGACGCCGCCGGTGGCGAGAGGCGTCCTGTTGCGCCCGGAATGCTTGTCTCCCACTACGCGCCGTGCGCGACGTTGCGTATGAACGCCGTCACGGTTGCGCCCGGCGAGGCGCTGCTGGCGTTCGGACCGACCTTGCCGCAGAGCGCCGGCAATGCGCGGATGATCCTCAACCTGTCCGGCCGCGGCGACCTGGTCGAAGCTGCGGCAAATCTGTTCAACTATCTGCGCGAATTGGATGGCGCCGGCGTCGACTCCATAGCGGTGATGCCGGTACCGGGCGAAGGTCTCGGCGAAGCCATCAACGATCGGCTCCAGCATGCCGCAGCGCCGCGCGCCCAAACGGCTCGACCGTCGAGGACGAGTTAGGTACTTTGCGTCCGGGAATCGCCGCATGAACACACAGTTCACCCGACCGGTCGTCAGTCTTTCACCCGAGCTGATCGAGCGCTTCATTGCGGTCGTGGGGGAGAAATATGCCGTCGTGGATCCGGCCGGACAAGAACCGTACCTGATCGAAGGCCGGGGGCTTTATCGCGGCAGCACTCCGGTAGTGCTGCGGCCCGGCTCTGTCCAGGAGGTTGCGGCGATCCTCAAGCTCGCCAATGAAACCGCCACCGCGATCGTGCCGCAGGGCGGCAATACCGGCCTCGTGGGCGGCCAGATTCCCCATCACGGCGAGGTGGTGTTGTCGCTCCAGCGGCTCGACCGCATTCGCGAGATCGACGTCCTTTCCGACACCCTGACCTGCGAAGCGGGCGTGGTGCTGGCGAAGGCACAGGAAGCGGCAGCCGAGGCCGACCGTCTGTTTCCGCTTTCGCTGGGCGCGGAGGGCAGTTGCACGATAGGGGGCAATCTGTCCACCAATGCGGGCGGCACCAGCGCGCTCGCCTATGGGGTCGCGCGCGACCTGGTGGTCGGCCTCGAAGTGGTGCTTGCAGACGGGCGCGTCCTAAACGCGCTCAACAAGCTCAAGAAGGACAATACCGGCTACGACCTGAAAAACCTGTTCGTCGGCGCAGAGGGCACGCTCGGCATCATCACGGCCGCGGTGCTCAGGCTGTTTCCGGCGCCGAAGACGGTGGAGACCGCATTCATCGGCGTGCCGTCGCCGCAGGCCGCGCTCAAGCTGCTCGGCGTGGTGCAGGAGAGGACCAATCGCGCCGCCACCAGCTTCGAACTCATCTCTCGCATTGCGATCGACTTTGCCCTGCGTCACGGCCACGGCATGCGCGACCCGCTGGACCAGCCGCATCCATGGTACGTCCTGCTGCAGCTTTCGTCGGCGGCGCAGCAGAATCTGCGCACTGCGCTTGAAGAGGCGCTAGAAACCGCGATGGAGCGTGGCCTTGTGAACGATGCCGTCGTTGCCGACAGCCTCGAGCACCGCCGTGCCTTTTGGCACCTGCGCGAGATTCTGCCGGAAGCCCAAAAGCCGGAGGGCGGTTCTATCAAGCACGACATCTCGGTCCCGGTCGCCGCGGTGCCGGATTTTCTGCGCGAAGCCGGCGAGGCCGTCGAAGCGCTGATCCCGGGCAGCCGTCCGGTGCCGTTCGGCCATCTCGGCGACGGCAACATCCACTACAATATCAGCCAGCCGGTCGGTGCCGATACTGAGGCGTTCCTCGCCCGATGGGACGAGATGAACGAGGCCGTGCATCAGGTGGTGGCGAAATTCGGCGGCTCGATCTCGGCAGAGCACGGCATCGGCGTCATGAAACGCAAGCTGTTGCCGCAGCGCAAGGACCCGGTCGCGCTCGACCTCATGGGCATGCTCAAACGCACCCTCGATCCCAAGGACATCCTCAACCCCGGCAAGGTGGTTTGAGACAACGGTCGCTGCCACGACAAACCACGACGCCCACAGCTGAGCTAACCCGGATGTCTCAAACTAAGAAATATCCGTGCTATATATCCGTATCCGGCGCACACTTTGGCGGCAGGGCATTTTTTGTGTCGTGTCGGGCTTGCCGCCGCCTTCGGGCATTATGGACTTCCCGGCATTTTCCCGAACAATAGAGCGCCGTTATTCTGCGGTGAACGATTAGTTTTCCGCACTCAACGCATTGCCGCGGGTCACTCGCCGGTGCGCTGGACTCGGTGGCCAACATCCCGAGCGTCGTGGCCTTAAGTCTTGAAATGCGGCTATAACCCATGGTCTACGCGACTCGCGTTCGTGGGATGCATCGAGGAATGCAGCCGAGATCGGTAGCACCACGGAAATAATACTACTGATTGGCAGCGGTTGCCGGCGCCCCTTTTATCGGAGGTCTGCGATATGGCGCAATCCGGCTCAAAAACAAAAGCTCAATGCAAACATGTCCGTTGATACCAACTCCAGAAAACATTACTATATTAGTATTTATTCTTCTACCTATAAGGGCATTGTCATGGCCACCTCTTTCTTTAAGAATGGCGCACGTCTTTCTTTAGGGAATGGCGCACGAAATCTTCGTACGGTAACCCACATCCGTTATCCAAATCACCGCGGTTCGTTCACTCGCCGCTTCAATCCCAGTGCCGCGAGCGAGGCCGTAATCGCCTGATCCAACGGCGTGCCCGGATTATCACCGATGATCTCCACGAGACGCGCGCCGTCGATGGCCTGTGGCGTCGACCACAGATAGGAGACATCGCACAACTCGCGGAAAACTGGTACGACGACACCCGTCACCTTCAGCAACCGCCACGGCATGAAGTCGATCTTGAAATCCCGCCGGCAGGCACGTGAAATGGCGCCAAGAAATTCACGGCCCGTCACTGCGTGGCCGGCAAATCCGAGCGTCGCGAATGATGCGAGCCGGTCGCGCTGTTCCACCAGCCGGACCAGAGCTTGCGCCAAGTCGGGCAGGTAAGCCCACTCGTGGACGATATCGAGTGGGCCCGGATAGGTAAGTTGGCCCGCAGCGATCTGTCTGACTATAATCCGGTCGAACCACGAGCCCCGGCCCTCGCCGCCGAAAAAATCGCCGGCGCGCAAGACGATTGTACGCAAACCGCCTTCGGCGGCCTCGCGCATGCGCGTCTCGATAGCGACCCGTATGGCGCCTTTGCGTGAGGTCGGACGCATCGAAGCGGTCTCGTCGATCCGGGCCGGCATGCCCGCCCCATAGTTATAGAGACTGCCGGGAAAGACCAACGTTGCGCGGTTTTCACGAGCGGCCGCGATTGCAGTGTCGGCAAGAGGGAGCGCCACCCGCCCCCACTCCGTATATGGCACGTTGAGTGCATGGAGCACCACATCGGCGCCGCTTGCCGCCGCAATAACGGATTCAGCATCGCGCGCATCGAGCTCGATGATTTCGGTCCCGGGTGCGGCGCCCGCCGCTGAGCTTCCGCGCACCAGGCTTGTGACCTGCCATCCGGCGGACTTGAATGCCTGCGCGGCCGCGCGGCCCAGGAGGCCGGCACCACCCAAAACGATGATGCGCCCCTTCATGAGAAGATCCGCCATGGCGCCGGCGAGGTGCGAGTGTTAAGTAGGGCCAAATGGCAGACTTTCTTTCCGCATACGTCGTTCCGCTGGCGATTGCCGCCGTCGCAATCGTGCTGGTGCTCGGTCTTTACAACATGCTGCGGGGCGGATCGCCCAACCTGTCGCAGAAGCTGATGCGCTGGCGCGTCGTGCTGCAATTCATCGCTGTCATCATAATCATGTTAACGGTCTGGGCGATGGGGCGATAGGTCTGGAAGGTCGCAACATGGTGGTTCTCAATCGCATCTATACCCGAACCGGCGACGATGGGACGACGGCGCTCGGCACCGGCGAGCGGCGCAAGAAGTACGACCTGCGCATCGCCTGCTACGGGACGATCGACGAGACCAATGCGGCCATCGGGATCGTGCGCCTGTATACCCCTCAAGACGCCGAGATCGACGCCATGCTGGGGCGCATTCAGAATGATCTGTTCGACCTTGGCGCCGACCTCTGTACGCCCGCGACGGGCAAGGGAAAGGGGCCCGGCGGCGCCCGCCTGACGGTCACCGAAGCCCAGGTGACGCGGCTTGAAACCGAAATCGACCGTCTTAACGCCAAACTCGCGCCCCTGCGCTCATTTGTGCTGCCGGGCGGAACGCCGGCGGCTGCGCACCTGCATATTGCCCGTACGATCTGTCGTCGCGCTGAGCGGATGATGGCGGAACTGGCCGACCAGGCTGGCGAGGATGTCTCGCCGGCTGCGCTTAAATACGCGAACCGATTGTCGGACTTCCTGTTTGTGGCGAGCCGCTATGCCAATCAAAAGGGAGCCGGTGACGTGCTTTGGATACCGGGCCAAAACCGCTAAACGCGACGGACGGCCTGCAAGCGCGCCCAACACACTGACGGAAATTCACAATAGAGCTATGCCGCAATGCGGCATACGCGTTGACACGCTGCAGTACGGATCATACTTTGCGCTCCTCTTCCGGGAGAGACCAGGATGAAGGTTCTAGTGCCCGTTAAACGGGTCGTCGACTACAATGTCAAAATCCGGGTCAAGACCGACGGTACCGGCGTCGAGCTCGCCAATGTCAAGATGTCGATGAATCCGTTCGACGAGATCGCCGTCGAAGAGGCGATCCGTCTCAAAGAGGCCGGCAAGGTGACGGAGATCGTCGCCGTTTCGATCGGGCCGCAGCAGGCTTCCGAAACGATCCGGACGGCGTTGGCCATGGGAGCTGACCGCGGTATTCTGGTCAAGATCGACGCGATTGTCGAACCGCTCGCGGTTGCAAAAATCCTCAAGGGCATCGCCGAGGCCGAGCAGCCCGGGCTTGTCATCCTCGGCAAGCAGGCGATCGACGATGACTGCAACCAGACCGGCCAGATGCTGGCGGCTTTGTTGAACTGGCCGCAGGGGACGTTTGCATCCAAGGTCGTGATCGAAGGGGACAGCGTCAACGTCACCCGAGAGGTTGACGGTGGACTGCAGACCGTGCGGCTGAAGTTGCCGGCGATCGTCACCACCGATTTACGGCTTAACGAGCCGCGCTATGCTTCGCTGCCCAACATCATGAAAGCGAAGAAAAAGCCGATCGCGGACAAATCGCCGGCCGATTATGGCGTCAATACCGCGCCTCGGCTTGAGATTCTGAAAACGACCGAGCCACCGACGCGCAAAGCCGGCGGCAAGGTCGGTTCGGTCGCCGAATTGGTTAGCAAGCTGAAAAACGAGGCGGGAGTCCTTTAATGCCGACCCTCCTCCTAGCCGAACACGACAATAAGGGTCTGAAGGACGCGACCGCCAAAGCGATGACGGCCGCGACGGCAATCGGCGGTCCGGTACACATCCTCGTTGCCGGCAAGGACTGCAGCCCCGCGGCCGCGGCGGCCGCGAAGCTCGACGGCGTCGAGAAGGTTTTGATCGCGGACGCGCCCGCTTTCGAGCACACGCTGGCCGAGCCGACGGCAGCGCTGATCGTAGCGCTCGCGAGCGGTTATGACACCATCATGGCTCCGGCGACCGCGAATGCAAAGAACGTCATGCCGCGCGTGGCCGCGCTGCTCGACGTGATGCAGATCTCCGACATCATCAAAGTCCTGTCGCCTGATACGTTCGAGCGGCTGATCTACGCCGGCAATGCGGTGCAAACCGTGCGCTCGAAGGGCAGCAAGAAAGTCATCACGGTACGAACAGCGGCCTTTCAGATTGCGGGCGAGGACGGCGCCGCCATATCTGAGTCAGTTTCGCCGCCTCCGGATCCGGGGATTTCGGCCTTTGTGGGCGAAGAAATCTCTAAGAACGACCGACCGGAACTCACCTCTGCGCGGGTCATCGTGTCGGGCGGACGCGCAATGGCATCGCGAGAGAACTTCGCCAAGTATATCGAGCCTGTGGCCGACAAGCTTGGGGCTGCGGTCGGCGCATCACGGGCCGCTGTCGACGCCGGTTATGCGCCGAACGACTGGCAGGTCGGGCAGACCGGAAAAGTCGTGGCGCCGGAACTTTATGTTGCGGTGGGCATCTCGGGGGCCATCCAACATTTGGCCGGCATGAAGGACTCCAAGGTGATCGTGGCGATCAACAAGGACGAAGAGGCGCCCATCTTCCAGGTCGCCGATTACGGTCTGGTAGCCGACCTATTTAAGGCGCTGCCTGAACTGGTTGACGAACTTGGTAAGCTCGGACGGTAAACCTTAAATGTAAAACGGCTTTATTGTGGTAGTCACTAAGAGCAGTTGTCGATAGAACGTCGGTTGGCCACAACCGCCCCTCCCTACCCTTCCCGGCTGGCGGGGAGGGTAGGGAGGGGGCGCTGGACGAAAAACCGGCAAAAGGTATGATCGATATTGATATGGCTGACATTCACCGAGTGGGCGTGATCGGCGCCGGTCAGATGGGGAGCGGCATCGCTCACGTATGCGCCCTCGCCGGCTTCGAAGTCGCGCTCAATGATATCTCGGAGGAACGCGTCCGGACGGGAATCGCAACTATCAACGGTAACATGGCGCGTCAGGTGGTGCGGCAGGCAATCAGCGAGAACGACCGCCAGGCGGCGCTCGGACGTATCGGGGCCGCGGATAAGCTTGAAGCGCTGGCAGATTGCGACCTCGTCATCGAAACGGCCGTCGAGAAAGAAGAGGTCAAACGCAAGATCCTTGCGGCGTTGTGCCCGGTTCTGAAGGACAGCGCCATCGTCGCAACCAACACCTCATCAATCTCGATTACGAGGCTCGCGGCTTCGACCGATCGACCGGAAAAATTCATCGGCATTCATTTCATGAATCCGGCGCCGGTGATGGAACTGGTCGAGGTGATTCGAGGCATTGCCACCGACGACTCGACCTACGAGGCCACCAAGGCGTTTGTCACGAAGCTTGGGAAGAAATATGCTGTCGCAGAGGATTTCCCGGCCTTCATCGTGAACCGCATCCTGCTGCCGATGATCAACGAGGCAATCTACACGCTTTACGAAGGCGTTGGCTCAGTCGATGCGATTGATACCGCAATGAAGCTCGGCGCCCATCATCCCATGGGTCCGCTGGAGCTGGCCGACTTCATTGGTCTCGATACCTGCCTGTCGGTCATGCAGGTGCTGCACGAGGGACTTGCGGATTCGAAGTATCGGCCATGCCCGTTGCTGGTGAAGTACGTCGAGGCCGGTTGGCTTGGACGAAAGACCAAGCGCGGTTTTTACGATTATCGGGGCGACAGACCGGTGCCGACCAGATAGCGCCTTCCCCCGCCCATGAATGGGGAGAGCAGAAACGGGCCCTTCTGTATGTGTTTAATGTGGCCTATTGCGACTGCTGCGCCGGTTTGATCCCCATCTCTCTCGCGATCTTTGCGACGACGGCGCGCTGCTCCTCGATCGATGCCGCGAATTCGGCCGGCCGCCCCGGGCTAACCAACTGGCCGGTGCTCTGAAGGCGCGCCCCGATGGCAGGGTCGCCGGCAACCTCTCGGATATCGGCGGCAATCCGCTCGCGGATGTCGTCGGCCATGTCGCGCGGACCGAACAACCCGACCAGACCGTCATATGCCAGCGCAGCAAAACCTGCCTCCTTGACGGTCGGAACGGTGGGTTCATCGGGAATATGCACGCCGTTGCTGACGGCAAGGAGCTTGACCTTGCCAGCCTGCACGTGGGGCCGCACGATCGCGAGCGCCCCCCAATAAAACTGAATGCGTCCTTCGGCGACATCAGTGGACGGCTGAACGGTGTCGCGATAAGGCACCTTGGACATGTCGAGATTGGCATTTTTCAGGAAGGAGGCGAACAGAAAATCGCTGATGCCGGTCGCGGTCGCCCAGTTGAGCTTGCCGGGCTGCGCACGCACGAGCGCCACCAGATCCGCCAGTGAACCGACCTTCAGGCTGGTCGGCGCCACGATGACCACGAGAGTATTGGACACCCGTGAAATCGGCAGAAGGTCGGCCTGCTCGTAAGGAAGCTTGTCGTGAAGAAAGGGGTGCGCCGTGAACGTCGCGGCGGGCGTGAACAGCAGTGTGTGATCGTCGTGAGCGCTGACGAACGCTGTGATGGCCACAATACCGTCGCCGCCGGGACGATTCTCCACCACCACGGGCTTGCCCCAGCGCACGGCCAGCCGGTCCGCGAACAGCCGGGCACCTATATCGGCGCCGCTGCCCGGCCCGAGCGGCACTACAAAACGCACGGCGCGCTGAGGCCACGACGTTTGGGCGGAGGCGGTCGATAGGAATGCTGACGTCAGTACGAGCGGAAAGCCGGCGCAGACGGCCCATACGACGGCGCGAATTCGATTCAAGAACATCCCCGAACATCCCCATTAAGCGTGCGCACGGTTGAGCGCCCATCAAGCAAATTTACCATATGGTCGGTTCGAGATGTACAGGCTTGCCTATGGCACCGGGGATACCCCGCCCCGAAAACCCCGTTTTCCGGACGGGCTGACCCTATCGGTGTCACTGCCAAGCTTGACCGGACAATCCACGATCCACAGTCCGTGGCCGGGATTTGGCCGTCCCACGTCGATGACAGCCTTTTGGGTCAACCCGATCGAAAACCGCTTTACCCATGTTTGATGAAGGTACCGTTGTTTAACTCAGCGACCGCCTGCTGCAGTTCGGCCTTGGTGTTCATCACGATCGGCCCATACCAGGCGACTGGCTCCTCGATCGGCTTGCCAGAGACAAGCAAGAACCGGATGCCATCGTCGCCAGCCTCCACGGTCACCTCGTCGCCGCTGTCGAACAACACCAGCGAGCGGTTGCCGGTACGCTCGCGCACGACCGTCTCGCCCGTTGCGGTCTCTTTCTCGGTAAGGACGCCGAACGGGCTCGAGGCGCCTGAGAACGTACCGGAACCCTCGTACACATACGCAAAAGCATGCCGCGAGGTCTCAACCGGAAGCGTCCTGCGGCGACCTGGCGGCACGAAAACGTCGAGGTAGCGCGGCTCGGCCGCGATACCGTCCACCGGGCCGCGCTTACCCCAGAAGTCGCCGCAGATAATCCGTACCCGGGTGCCGTCGTCATCGACCACTTCGGGGATTTCGGCCGCCGGAATGTCCTGGTACCGGGGCGACGTCATCTTGAGGCGCGATGGCAGGTTTGCCCACAATTGGAAGCCGTGCATCCGGCCGCGCGGATCTCCATGCGGCATCTCCTGGTGGAGAATGCCGCTTCCAGCCGTCATCCACTGGACGTCCCCTGCCCCAAGAGTGCCTCGATTGCCCAGGCTGTCGCCGTGATCCACCGTGCCGGCCAGCACATACGTGATGGTCTCGATGCCCCGATGCGGGTGCCACGGAAATCCTGCGCGGTAGTCGTCGGGGCGGTCGTTGCGGAAATCGTCCAGCAAAAGAAACGGGTCGAAATCGCCTGTATTACCGAATCCAAAGGCACGATGGAGTTTCACTCCTGCGCCCTCGATGGCTGGCGTCGACTTTACGATCCGCTTCACTGGCCGAATTGACATCGCATAACCTTTCTGAAAATCGCAACCGAACCTATGTGGATATGAGGGCGACCTTCGTCCAGCGTCCGCAATGCGGCCATTCACGCCGTGCACACCGATGGTCCAAGGCACTCCTGCGTACCGCCTGGCCTTCTCTTTGCGCGGTTGCTCAAGGATCAGTAAATCCGGAGAAAACCGCGAAACTGTCCACGCCCTCTCGCGGCGCACGCCACTTGTTGATTGGCGCCGCCGGATCCGCGTGACCGAGGGCCATGCCGCAGAACAGCATGTGCTCGTCCGGAAGGTCGAGGCAGGCCGATACGGTCTTGTGCCAATGGGTCCACGCCTCGATACCGCAGGTGTGCAAGCCCTCTCCGCGGGCAAGCACCATGACGGTCTGCACGAACATCCCGAGGTCCGACCATTGCGGCGGTCCCATGTTGCGATCAATGGAAAAGAACAACCCGACAGGCGCTCCGAAGAATTCGAAATTGCGGGCATACTGGCGATAGCGCCGGTTGCGATCTTCGCGGGGAATTCCGATGGCATGATAGAGCCGGGCGCCGACCTCGCGGCGCCGCGAATGATACGGCTCCTTGAGGGGGTCCGGATATACTTGGTATTCGGCCCCCTCCCCGCGCGGATTCGTCGGTGCATACGGGCGGATGCGGGCCTTGAGGTCTTCGAGCGGCGTGCCGGCGAGCGCGTGGACCCGCCACGGCTGCAAATTGCCGCCGGACGGTGCACGAGCGGCGCGATTGAGAATATCACGCACCGTCGCAAGCGGCACCGGGGTTGCCAGAAATGCCCGGCAACTGAACCGGGAGGCTACGGCGTCACGCACATGCATGGGATATCTCCACCCGAATCGGTGGAGTGTGGACGTTGAGGCATCAGCAGAAAAGAGCGCAGTCGGGAATTCGAAGAGGATTGACATTGTGCGCCGCGTCACGCTGATCGGCGAACATGATCCTATACCGCGCCGCGCTCGCTTTTTGCCTCGCTGTCGCCCTCCGGTCCGAGCCGGCGGTCGCCGTGGTGGGCGGCGCGCAGCCGCCCGATCCCGATATTGCGCGGCACCTCGTGCTCCTGGTGGGCTCGCGCGGCAATTCATGCAGCGGCGTCGTGATCGCGCGCGATCTCGTGCTGACGGCAGCGCATTGCGTGCCGCCAAGGGCCGAGTACAAGCTCGTCATCTTTGACGCCGCACACCAGCCCCAGTTCAAGGATGTCGCAACGGTCGGGCGACATCCGCAGTTCGATCTCGCGGTGCTCCTCGCCCACCGCGCCACGGCCGACGTCGCACTCCTCAAGCTCGCCGCAGCCCTTCCGCCGGCCTTTGCGGCGGCGCCGCTCGCGCGATCGGATCGCGCGATCACGGTCGGGGATGAATTCATCGTCGCCGGTTATGGCGTCACGGTGCGCGGCGACGGCCGCACCGGCGGCACGGCGCGCGCCGCAACGCTTGCGGCGACCGGCCAGCCCGGCACGCTGCAGATCCGCCTGTTCGATCCGGCTACCAAGGGAGAGCGTCCAGGCCTCGGCGCCTGCACGGCGGACTCTGGCGCACCGGCATTTGAGACCGACCAACGCCACGCCGTGATCGGGTTGGTAAGTTGGACTACCGGACCGCAGCTCTCGGAGGGATGCGGCGGGCTTACGGGGATCACCCCACTGGCTCGATACCGGACATGGATCGTCGAAACCGCAGGGAAGATGGGCTCGTTGCTGGCGCCGTAGCCGCTCAGTTCGCTTTCTCGGGAAGGACGAAGACTTGGCCGGGATAAATACGGTCTGGATTTCGGATTTGGTTGTGGTTCGCGTCGTAAATGACCGTATATCGCGCTCCATTCCCATAGGCAGCACGGCTGATGCGCCACAAGCTGTCCCCCCGAGACACTACCGCAGTCGGAGCCTTGGGCACCGTCACGGCAGCCGGCGAGCCGGCGCTCTGTCCGGATGACGCGCCGACGTCCTGCGACGCCGCAATTTGGCGCTGATTTTTGGAGGAACCAATCAAACTGGGATCGCTCGCCGCCGCGGTTTCGGGCATGTTGAACGGAACCTCGGCGCGCGATCGGATCACGCCGGACCCGGACTCCACCTCATCCAGTCTGACCTGATAACCGCCGCGGAGTCCGATACCTCCGTTGACGGTAAACGCGAATCGTCCATTCGCCGCAGCGGTCGTCGAAGCCAGATAGCTGTCGTTGAGATAGAGTCTTATCGCCGCGCGGGGGGATGAACGACCGCTGACATAGAGCTTCCCGCCGGGCTCAGTCTCGACCGTCTCCACCACGACCGAGCCGCCAGAAGAGTTTGGCGCTACCGGCTTCGATAGCACGAGGCTTGGTTTATCTGGCGTCATCAGCGCCACGACCGGTCGGTCTTTGAGGTTCGGCTGCACCGCGACCACGACGCTCTCTTTGGAGGTTGCAAGCCTACCGTCCGGCTGCCTGGATCGCAACGTCAACTCCGAGTCTCCTACGGGAAGA
>Ga0210402_10003406_pt1 | contig 14941 bp, 15 predicted proteins | sample IncBWC7MmetaG_FD_161055 | JGI IMG/M metagenome (GOLD analysis project Ga0210402, IMG submission 161055) | Forest soil microbial communities from Barre Woods Harvard Forest LTER site, Petersham, Massachusetts, United States - Inc-BW-C-7-M | ecosystem: Environmental > Terrestrial > Soil >...
CCGGTATCACCGAAAACCAGCTCCGCGGCGCACCGAAATATCGCAACGACAATGACTGGAATTGGGGCGATGTCGGCACCACCCGCGAGCTCGACGACTATTACGGCGTGCCGGTCGTTTGACGGAACGCCGAATGGTTCCCATTAACATTGGGTAATTGTCGGTTGGCAAGCCGATGTTCCCTCCCCATGTCGATCGCATGAAACAGTCGGACATCTTCAGGAAAAACGCGGATAACTGTCTGCAGCTTGCCGAGCGCGCCGAGGGCCAACCGGCCTCCAGGCGCTTTTCGCGCATGGCGAAGGCGTGGACAGCGCTCGCGCAAGAACAGGATTGGCTGGACGGCGAAATCCCGCCGCTTGCGATCCACGCGTTCGCCAGATAGGTCCGCCGCACCCGAAATCGGAGGGCAGTGACATGCGCCTGCATATCGCTTTGGTGGCTTTTGCCGCAGCGTTTGGCGTGGCTGTCGCCTGCGCGGCCGTGACGACCGTGAAGCAGGTGAGAACCGACACCTCTTCGCTGTCGCAGCCGATCAGGCATACTTAAGCCTGATGGCGCACGGCTCAGTAGCCGAGCGCGCAGCCGTCCTTGCGCGGGTCGGAGCCGCCGGTCAGCGTCCCCTTGTCCCAATCGATCCAGATCGCCTGTCCGCCGCCGAGCGGGCCGACCACGCTCGTGGTCTTGTGGCCGAGCTTCTGCAGGCCCTCGACGACCGCGGCCGGCACGCTGTCCTCGAGCTGGTAGACGCCCTCGTAATGCAGGCCGCGTGGCATATCGATCGCTTCCTGCACGTCGCAACCGTAATCGATCATGTTGGTCAGCACATGGGTCTGGCCGACCGGCTGATACTGTCCGCCCATCACGCCGAACGGCATCAGCGCGCGGCCATTCTTCGTGGCGAGCGCCGGGATGATGGTGTGCAGCGGCCGCTTCCGCGGCGCGATGCAGTTGGGATGGCCCGGCTGGATGCGGAAGCCGCCGGCGCGGTTCTGCAGCAGGATTCCGGTGTCGTTGGAAACGATCGCCGCGCCGAAGGATTGCGCGACCGAATTGATGAAGGAGCAGACGTTGCGGTCCTTGTCGACCACAGTGATATAGACGGTCGACGGATTCATCGGCGGCGCGACGTTCGGCAGGTCGAGCAAGCGATCCATCTTTATCTTGCCGACATATTCGTCGGCGAAATCCTTGGCCAGGATTCGCACCACATCGACATCGACCTGAGCGGGATCGCCGATATATTGCTCGCGCATCATGTAGGCGATGCGCGCAGCTTCGGCCTCGAGATGGAAGCGCTCAACGCTGAGCGGCGCGAATTTTGTGAGATCGAAGCGCGAGAGGATGTTGAGCATGACCAGCATGGTGATGCCGGGCCCGTTGGGCGGGCACTGCCAGACGTCGAGCCCCTTGTACATGGTGCCGATCGGCGAGGTCGTTTCGGTGGTGTGCTCGGCGAAATCCTCGAGCGTGTGCAACCCGCCGATGCCCCGCAGCGTCGCGACCATGTCTTCGGCGATCGGCCCCTTGTAGAAGGCGTCGCGGCCGCCTTTGGCGATCGCGCGGAGCGTCTTGCCGAGCTCGGGCTGACGCAGCACCTCGCCCACCAGCATCGGCCTGCCATGCGGGAGCAAATAGCGAACCGTGTTGGTGCCGTTCTTCAACTTCTCGAACTGGTTCTTCCAGTCGAACGCAATGCGCGGCGCGACAACATAGCCCTCCTCCGCGGCCTTGATCGCGGGCTGCAGCAGGGTGTCGAGGCCGAACTTGCCGTGATCGCGCAGGATCACTTCCCAGGCATCGATTGCGCCCGGAATCGAGACCGAATGCGCCGAGGTCTGCGGCACGGAATGGATTTTTCGTTCGAGATACCATTCGGCGGTGGCAGCAGCCGGCGCGCGGCCCGAGCCGTTATAGGCCACGATTTTGCCCTCGCCCCTGGGCTGGATCAGCGCAAAGCAGTCGCCGCCGATGCCGGTCGATTGCGGCTCGATCACCGCAAGCAGCGCGCTTGCCGCGATCGCCGCGTCGGCCGCGGTGCCGCCGGCCTTCAGCACCTCGATGCCCACGAGCGCCGCCTGGGGGTGCGACGTCGCAATCATGCCGTTCTGGGAATGGACGGTGGACCGGCCGGCGAAATGGAAATTCCTCATGCGAAATCGCTCACTTTGGTCGTTTTTGCTGGGCTTGCCCGGGAGATGCGCGGTTACATGACATATTCATGAGGGGCTCGGCAATGCCCTGGTATACCAGGGCCCAATGCAGGATTTGCAGGTTTCGTACCAACAAGACCCCTGATAGACCGCCGCCATGTCGCACAAGGTCGCCGCCTTCTACCAATTCGCCGCGCTGCCGGATTTCCGCGAGCTGCGCGAGCCCCTGCGCGCGTTCTGCGCCGGTCTGGGGCTGAAGGGCAGCATTCTGCTGGCGGCCGAGGGCATCAATGGCACGGTTGCGGGAAGCGACGACGGCATCGATACCCTGGTTGAAGAGTTGTCGAACGGCGCGCTGTTCGGCGGCCGGCTTGACCATCTCGAGCTGAAATTTTCGCGCGCGGCGGCAATGCCCTTCGGACGGATGAAGGTCCGCCTGAAGAAGGAGATCGTGACGCTGGGCGATGCCAAGGCCGATCCGACGCGAGGGGTCGGGATCTATGTCGAACCCGCCGACTGGAATGCGCTGATCGCCTCACCCGACACACTGGTGATCGATACCCGCAATGCCTTCGAGGTCGCGCTGGGCACGTTCGAGGGCGCACTCGATCCAAAGATCGCGAGCTTCGGTCAGTTCAGGGACTTTGCCGCGCAACAGCTTGATCCGGCCAAGCATCGGAAGATCGCGATGTTCTGCACCGGCGGCATTCGCTGCGAGAAGGCAAGCTCGCTCTTGCTCGTGCAAGGTTTTGGCGAGGTCTATCACCTCAAGGGCGGCATCCTGAAATACCTGGAAGAAGTGCCGGAAGCGGAAAGCCGCTGGCGCGGCGAGTGTTTCGTCTTCGATGAGCGCGTCGCGCTCGGCCACGGCCTGCGCCAACGCGCCAAGGAAAATTCCAAGGAAGATTCCCATGGGTGAAAAGGAATTGAGCGCGCGCATCGACGCTCTGGAAGAGCGCCTGACCTATCAGGATGAGACGATCGAACAGCTCAATGCGACCATCACCGCGCAATGGAAGCAGATCGATGCCCTGACGCGCCAGCTAGCCGCGTTGAACGAACGCCTGCAGGAGGCCGAGGGCAATGCCCCGGCCCCTGCAAACGAGCGGCCGCCGCATTATTAGAAGCGCATCGCGAAATAGGTCGCCAGCGCAACGATCGCAACCACGATCGCGCACCAGATGATTGGCGAGACCTGCTTTGAGCCGCCGCTGCGCGGCGAGTCATTGGCGGCGTGGTTGAATTCGGTGTGCGCCATCGCTCAGCTCATTGGCTCAACTGAATACGGCCTTGACCTTGTCCCACAGCGAGTGGTGGAGATCATTGTCCTGCTCGATTTCATATTCGATTTCTTGCGCGGTCGGCGCATCCCGATCGCTGTCATGCCGGCTCGGCGCGGGTTGCGCGTGGCTGACGGGATCGGAGGCCGGAAAGCTGTCGATCAGCCCGGCTTCGAGCCTGGCGTGTGTCTCGGCGTCGGCATGCGCGGCCTCCTTGGGGTCGGCAGCGTGCGGGTCATGAGGCGCGGGGTCGAATTTCTCAGCCATGGTATCCTCCATGCCGAAACAACGCCCCGGATTCGTTCCAGTTCCCGCCTTACCAAAGCTGGCGGCGCCTTGGCCAAGCCGGCGGCGGCGTGTATCAGGGGCGGAAAATCCGGCCCGCCACAGGAACATTCCGTTTTGACCAAAAACAGCAAAAAACTCCTGCTCGACGTGCTCAGCGGGCAAAAGCACAGCCCGCCGCCGATCTGGATGATGCGGCAGGCCGGCCGCTATCTGCCCGAATATCGCGAGGTTCGCGCCAGGGCCGGCGGTTTCCTCGATCTCTGCTTCACGCCGGATTTCGCCGTCGAAGTCACGCTGCAGCCGATCCGGCGCTTCGGCTTCGATGGCGCGGTCATCTTTTCCGACATTCTCGTCATGCCCTACGCGCTCGGGCGCGATGTGCGCTTCGAGGCCGGCGAAGGCCCGCGGCTCGATCCGCTGGACACGCCAGAGAAGATCGCGGCCCTGGCGACGGAGGCCGATTTCGGAAAACTACAGCCGGTCTACGAAGCGCTGCGCCGCGTGCGCGCCGAACTCGCGCCCGAAGTGACGCTGATCGGCTTCTGCGGCGCGCCGTGGACGGTCGCGACCTACATGGTCGCGGGCCAAGGCACGCCCGACCAGGCGCCGGCACGGATGCTGGCGTACCGCGAGCCCGAAGCTTTTTCGAAAATCATCGACGCGCTGGTCGAGAACTCCATCGAACATCTGGTTGGGCAGTTGGAGGCCGGCGCCGATTGCGTGCAGATCTTCGACACCTGGGCCGGCGTGCTGCCGCCACGCGAATTCCTGCGCTGGTCGATCGCGCCGACCGCGCGCATTGTCGAGGGCGTGCGCGCGAAGGTGCCCGATGCGAAAATTATCGGCTTCCCCCGCGGCGCCGGCGCGCTGCTGCCCGCCTATGTCGGCGCGACGCGCGTCGATGCCGTCAGCATCGATTGGACCGCCGAGCCGTCCTTAATCCGCGAGCGCGTGCAGACCAGGGTCGCGGTGCAAGGCAATCTCGATCCGCTGGCGCTGATCGCCGGTGGCGCGGCGCTGGAACGCGCGGTCGACGACGTGCTGTCGAATTACGGCCAGGGCCGGCTGATCTTCAACCTCGGCCACGGCATTTTGCCGGAAACCCCGATCGCGCATGTCGAGCAGATGATCGCCCGGGTCAGAAATTTTCGGAGCTAGCCGGCGCCGGCTCCTTTGCCAAGTTGAGTGCTTCGATCGACCAGCAGCCAGGTTGCGCGACTGACGGCCAATAGTTCTCCGTCCGGCCCGAGCAGCGCGGCGTCGGCAAACAGCTTGCGGCCCTCCCTGCCGGTCGGCCAGGCCACGATCACACACCGCGCGCCAGGACGGGGGCGATTGTCGATGCGTGCGCTCATACGCCCCAGGAGAATGCTTTCATCTCCGTTCATGCCGAGGTGCCGCGCTCCCGTACTGGCAAATCCGGTCGGACAATCCAGTGCTGCCCACACGAACTCCGGCGCAACAAGGCCGTCACCGCCGGCGAGATTCGAATAGGGAATCCAGGATGAGGCGAGCGTCACTGGCCGTTCGTTGCCGCGCGGAGATAACGGACCCGGGATGATCCGCAGACCATCACCGAGCGCGCGCGCCGGCCCGCATACGAAACAGGTCGGAAGCGGGTGATTGCGTTCGTCCCGGGATGTTCTGCACGCTTCCGCTTCCGAGAACGTCACGATCGGGATTTGACCTACGTCCAGCGGCATCGCGCGTCCGGTCGCAAGAAGCGTCCCGTTCTCGTGCAGCTCCACGCCCCCATCCACGCGCCCGACGATGTTGAGTGGCCGGCCAAGAGGCGGCGGGGCGCGCAGCGTGATCTCAGCACTTCCTTCAATATGGCTTGCGAGAAGCCCGCAAACATAACCGCCATTGCCGGAATTCGGCGGACCGCAGTAGCGCTTGTCGATGATGATCGATGCCATCGATCCGTTCCTCTCTCTTGCCGCCACCAGCGCGCTCTACCTTATCTTGAGGACGATTCTTCCCTGAACCGTCCGGCTGGCCAGGGCGCGCATCGCTTCCTTGACCTGTTCCAGGGGAAGGACGCGATCGATGTGGGGGCGAATCTTTCCCTCGGCCAGCAATTGCGCCAGCGTGTCCTTCATGCGCGCAGCCTCTGCAGGGAATTTTTCCGCCCAGGCGCCGGCAAAGACACCGACTATGGAATAGTTCTTCAACAGCGGCAGGTTCATTGGCACCGAAGGAATCTGGCCGCTGGTAAAGCCGATCGGCATCAGCCGTCCGCCCCACTTCATCAGCCGCGCCATCTGCTCGAAAATCTCTCCGCCGACGTTGTCGAAGCAAACATCGACGCCTTCTCCACCGGTGATCGACTTGATCCGCTCGCGCAGGTCTTCGCGGCGATAGTTGATGACATCGCAGACACCGTAACCGCGCACCAAGGCTGCCTTGTCGTCGGAGCCGACACCGGCGACGGCGCGCAGGCCGAAATGCCGGGCGAGGTCGACGGCGGCGAGGCCAACCCCGCCAGCGGCCCCGCTGACAAACACCGTTTCACCGGGTTGCGCGCGTGCCCTCTCGACCAGGGCGTAATACGCCGTGCTATAATTATGCCATACCGTGGCCGCCGTTTCGAAGGCGACGCCGTCCGGCAACCGCACGCTCCTCGATTCCTTGGCGATCATCCGCTCGGCATAGCCGCCGGTCCAGCTCCCACATGCCACGCGATCGCCCGGCTGAAATTTCGTGATATTTCCGCCAACCGCGATGACGACGCCTGCCGCTTCAGTGCCGGGCACGAATGGCGTCGGTGGTCGCATCTGATAAAGGCCCGAGACCAGCAAATGGTCCATGAAACTCACGGAGGCCGCATGCACGTCGATCAAAATCTCGTCGCTGGCCGGCTTCGGCTCCTCGATCTCGCCGATGCTCAGGTCCTCCGGACCAGTGAACGCGCTGCACAGTACTGCTCTCATTGGGGTGCTCCAACAACGCGGGATGGCTGGCGATCTTCCTCCCGGCGGCGACCGAAAATGCGCGGCAGCAGCATGGGAACGCGCCCGCGATACTGCTGGTAGGTCGTGCCGAACTCAGCGAGCAAATCCCGTTCCTCCAACTGCAGCCCCACCAGGATGTAGGCCGTGGTCATGATCGCGAACAGCAAATGGCCGGCGGTCATCTCGGGCGTGGCCCAGAATGCGAGCAGAAAGCCCAGCATGAGCGGATGCCGCACGATCTTGTAGAGCAGCGGCGTCCTGAACGATTGACCCGGCAGCTCGGCCCCGCGCAGCGCGAAGAAAGCCTGGCGCAGGCCGGACAGATCGAAATGATCGATCATGAAGGTCGAGGCAAACACGATTCCCCAGCCGAGCCAATACACGCCGATCAGCAAGCCAGCCGCCATTCCGTCAATCTGCCAGACGGGCATCGGGATCGGCCGCCATTGCCAGAACAGCAAGAGAAGGATCAGGCTGGAGAGCAGCACGTAGGTGCTGCGCTGGCAGGCCACCGGAAAGATTTTGGCCCACCATCGTTTGAAGATTGGCCGCGCCATAATGCTGTGCTGGATTGCGAATATGGCAAGCAGCAGCAGGTCGACGACGACGGCCTCGCTCAAATTCGTGCGCCCGCCGACGTCGATCGACTTTGGCACGAGATAATTGCCGACGAAGCCGACCGCCCAGAGAGATGAAACAAGGAAGACGCCATAACTCGCGATGGCGTAGAGCATTATCAGGAAACGTGCGAACATGAATGATTTACCCTATTGTGCCGCCGGCAGCGGTGCCAAATGCAAGAGCCTGAACCGTTCGATGGCAGGCGGGCTCGATCAGGCTGTTATCACTGGACCGTCCCCTGCGCGTCCCTCGGGCGCCTGTTAGGGCCGAGTGTGATTTCATGAGTGTGATTTCATGACCGCCTTCTCGCTTCGGACGCTCGGATTCCCGGAAATCCACGGTGACAACGGCCCAATCAAGCTGAACCTGCGCAAGGGTCTTGCGCTGCTGATCTATCTTGCGGAAGCTCAAGGCCCTGTTGCACGGGACGTCATTGCCACGTTGCTGTGGCCCGAAAGTCCCGGCGAGACCGCCCGCGCGCGATTGCGGCGCCTGCTTCATCGCATCGAGCTTACGCTCAGCCGGCCTGTTTTCGAGACCGACCGCACCAGCGTGCGGTGGTCCCCGGCGGTCGAACTGAAACTCGACTCGCTTCTGTTCGAGAGCGCCTGCGACCGCGGCGCTTTCGAGGAAGCTTGCCTCAGCTATCGGGGTGACTTCATTGCGGGCTTCTCGCTGCCCGATTGTCCCGAGTTCGACGATTGGGCGTTCTATCGGCGCGAGGCGCTCAGGGGGCGGCTCATGCATGGGCTGGAGCGCCTCGTGCAGGACAAGAATGCCGCCGGCGAACATTTTGCCGCGGCAGCTTACGCGGGACGCCTTGTCGAGCTCGATCCGCTGAGCGAAGTGTATGGCCGGCATCTGATCCGCAGCCTGCTGCTTGCCGGCGATCGAAGTTCGGCAGAACGGCACCACGCGGCACTGACACAGCGGCTGCATCACGAACTTGGGGTTGCGCCCGAAGCCGAGACCGAAGCGCTCATGGACGCCGCCACGGCGCCGCTCGCCCATGCCGTTCCGACAACACGCTATGTAGAGGGTGGGGGCATACATCTGGCGTATCAGACCTATGGAAGCGGCGAGCTTGATATCCTGATCGTGCCTGGCTTCGTGTCACACGTGGAACGCGCCTGGGAGCAACCCGCGTGCCGGGCATTTCTGGGTTCATTGATGGCGCTTGGGCGAGTCATCATGTTCGATCGTCGCGGTATCGGGCTGTCGGACCGGGTCGGATCGGCCCCGAGTGTCGAGGTCACGGCCGAGGATATCGGCACCGTGCTGCGGGCGGCGCAGGCGCGTCGCGTCGTCCTGTTTGGTGCGTCGGAATGTGCGCCGGCATGCGTCAAATTTGCGGTTGATGAACCCCGCCTCGTGGCTGGCCTCATTCTGTTCGGCGCATTGGCCAAGGGTTCTTGGGCGCCGGACTATCCGTACACGTTGCGGGCAAGCCAATATGACGCCTGGCTCAAGCACCTCGTCGCCGAATGGGGTGGCCCCGCCGGGATAGAAACCTTCGCGCCTAGTCTTTCCCGTGATCCCCAGGCGAGGGCCTGGTGGGCCGGGCTGCTGCGCGCGGCCTCCAGTCCCGGCGGCATCTGGGCCGTACTCAAGGCGTTGCGCGATACCGACGTGAGGCACCTCCTGCCACTTGTGTCGGTGCCCACGCTGGTGCTGCACCGCCGGAACGACCGGGCCGTGCGCATCGAGGCAGGCCGCGACATGGCCCGCCAAATCGCCGGCGCTCAATTCGTCGAACTTGACGGCAATGATCATTGGTTCTTTGCGGGTGCTCAGCAACCCGTGCTCGAGGCAGTCAAACGATTCGCGAGCGCTCTGCCGCGCGACAGGAGGTCGACGCGGTAGGGCTCGCGGAGCCAGAGCGGGCCACGTACTCGATCTCGCAGCGTGTCGTTCCGATATCCTGCAGGTCCCTGTCACTCAGATTGTACAAGGCGCCTCGTAACGTGTCGCGCCTCTGCCATTCCCGAAGCATGCCCCAATATCTCTCGAAAAACCTGAGGACACGCCGCATCGGCGCGTCGGTCTGTCCAAAGCCTGTTGCAACATAGGTTGTGCTCATCGCGGGATCTCCAGATTAAAAATGCTTGTTATACCCAATGCGTGATTGTGCCGTGGCTCTCCGTTGCGGGACACGCTGTCCCGCAAATCCGGTTGCTCTGCCGATCTCGCCGCGGATGGATCGCGCTACTTGCGGGGCTATCCCCAGCGCGGCTGTTCGCCCATATCGATTCCGAGCGCCGTCTTGGCGACGATCTCGTGGGTAAGGAACGTGTTGGCGGGGTGGAAGCGTCCGCATCGCGCGTCCCGAAAGAGGCGCTCCAGTTCGTTGCCGCGGAACATGCCGGCGCCGCCCGACACGTCCATCGCCCAATCGACGATGCTCCATGCTGTCTCGACAGCGTGATGTTTGGCGGAGACGATCTTCGCCGGCCATATCGCTCCATGGTCGACGCCATTCGACCAATCCTCCGCCACCTGGTCCAGATGCGGGCCGATCGTGTCGAAGGCCAGGACCATCTGCGCGATCCTGTGCTGAATCTCGGGGTGATAGGCCATGGTGCGGGTGACGGCCAGCGACGTCTTGCCTTTGGCTGAGGCAATGGCGAGGTCGATCGCCCGCTGCGCCACACCGCAATAAATGTTGCCAAACCCCATCAGGCCCCAGGCAAATATCCCGAGGACAAAGGCGTCGGGGACGCCCGCAGGCACGATGCGCGCGACGTAACGGTCGGGCACGAAGACGCCTTCGAGCTTTATGTCGTCGCTGCGCGTAGCCCGCATGCCCATTGTGTCCCATGTCTCGACGATCCGATAGTTCTGCGTGTCGCGCGGCATGAAGAAATGGACGATCTTCGGGCCGCCGTCGGCATCGGCCCACATCGCGTGCGCGCCGTAGCGCGTAAACACAGGCGCCAGACTGCCGAACATCTTGTGGCCGGTGATGCGGAATCCACCCTCGACGCGTTCGGCCTTGCTTGTCGACAGCAAGCCCGGAATGTCGTTGCCGCGTTCGGAATGGCCGGCGTTGAACACTTCCCCAGCCATCGCCTCTTTCAGGATCCATTCGAGCGACTTGTCGCCTTGCCGCCAGAGGTCCGCGATCAGGCCGATCCAATAGATGTGCATGTTGATGCCGAGTGCCGTGGCCGGCGCATGATAGGCCAGCCGGCGCTGCTCGCGGCAGCTCTGGGCGAGCGTCAGGCCACGGCCGCCGAGCTCGGCCGGCACCGCCATGGTCAGGTAGCCCGCGGCCTTCAGATCGGCAAAATCCTCGGTAAAGAAGCGGTTTTCGCGGTCATAAACCCCGCACCGTTCGGCAAATCGATTAAGCAATTCATTCGTCAAAACATGATCCTGGGTCAGCATATGCACCTCCTGGACGCCGGCCCCTTCCGGCTCGCAATGATCCTGCATCAGGCAGCGCTGTAGGGAAATCGACAGGACGGTGGAGGCGTCCCGTCCACGGATTGTTCCTGGGCTCAACAGGCCTATGGAGGCCGCCCAGCACGATGCCGATGAGGACGAGGCGTCTCGCGCTCTAGATTATTGATTAAGCACGATCTTTTCGGGAAACTGCTCCACACGCCGTCGGAACCCTCATGGTGAGGAGGCGCGAATGCGCCGTCTCCGGACGATGCTTAGCATCGCCGTGAGAACCATGAGGCCCCGGTATCGGCCTTATCCTTCGAGACGCCGCTTACGCGGCTCCTCAGGATGAGGGGAGAGAGCCGCTTGTGACGTGGTGCTAGACCAGAAGGCCGAGCCGTACTGCATAGGCAGCCGCCTCGGTACGGTTGGCGCATCCGGTTTTCGTCAGGATATTATGGACGTGGGTCGCGACCGTACTCTGCCCGATCGCGAGCGCGAGCGCGATATCGGCATTGCCCCTGCCGATGGCGAGCAGGCGAAGCACGTCCAGTTCTCTTCCGGTCAGATTGTCCGGCGCCGGCGACTTTGCCGGCGGTTCGGCCAGCCGCTGCCGGGTCAGCGCGATCCGCCGGCTGAGCGCGGTCAGCCCAAGGGCGGAGGCTTGCGCTTCCGCGGTGTCCAGAAATGCCGACGCTCTGCTGCGGTCGGCGGGATCGCTGCGTGTCACAAGCATGTCGGCATAGTCGCGCCGCGTGTGCTCGCGGGGAAGGACGGCGCCGATCCGGTCGTTCATCGCAAGGGCTTTTTCGAAATGCCGCTCGGCATCTCCCCAGCGCGCATCGACCGCAGCAAGCAGCCCAAGGAACCGGTCGGCTGATCCCAGGCATTCCAACTCCACCCCGATATTGCGCCCCGACCATGGGAGCAGAAGTTTGTAGAGACCAGCTGTGCGGGCGCGATCGTCGAGGACCGTGCCGACTTCGGCGAGATAGGCGATACATGTCGTCCATCGCGCGTCCACCGGGATCGACCGAAAATCATCCGAGGCCAGTTCGTCGAAGACGGCGCGTGCCGAATCGAGGTCACCAAGCTCGACATAGATCAGCGCAAGGGCGGGCCGCCATATCGCGGCCATCGCTGTCTGGCGTACAAACATCGCAACCATGGGAGCCAGCGTGCCCAATTGGCCCCGCTCCCGGCGCAGCGTGAAGGTCATCTGCGCAGCGGGGTCATTCACTCGGTCCCTCAATTGAACCAACCGCACACGGCGAATCAACTCTTCGGCCTCGCCGAGAGAGCCGCGCATCAGTGTCAGCCTGGCCTCGAACGAGCGTACGTAGGCGTCGAAGAAGGGCTGTCGAAGACGGGTGTTGAGTCGGGCCATCTCCTCGACGGTCGCAGATACACCCTGGATATCGCCGAGTTCGAGCAGCAGAATCGCGCGGCGGAAATGGGCCCGGATGGTTACTTCAAGATCGTTCGCGCGCGCCCCCGCTTCCGCCATCTCGATGGTGTCGCGAAGCGCCTCTTCCGTCTCATGCGGCTGTAGGGGAGATTCCACGAGCGCGGCCAGTGCCGTCGCGAGCGTCGCCGGGTCGTTTTGCTGCCGCGCCATGGCGATGGCGCGCGAGCCGATCGCTCTTGCTTCGTCCGGCCGGCCGTTGTGAAGCCGATTCCGGGCAAGTGAGCCCATGAGCCGGATCCGCAAACGGATTTCGGATGGCGGAAGATGGTCGAGCGCCTCCTGCAAAAGCTGGTCGGCGGGCATATCGCGCGCAAGGTAGCGCATGGCGACTTCCGCGTGGTTCAACGCGATTTCAGCCAGAATGCCATGGAGCTTCCGGGATCGCGCGATATCGGCGGCCGCGCTTAATGTCGCCGGTGCTCCCGAGTCGTGCATCTTTTGCTGGCTGTGCCCCAGCGCGAGCAAGAGGCGGCATCGAAGATCTGGATCATCCGCATCCTTGGTATCCAGCATGTCGAGGGCGTTCTGGAACAGATCCATCGCGTCCTCGAAGGCCAATGCGGCATCCGCGTTCTGTCCGGCACGCGTGGCGTAGTCGATCGCCCGGTCGATGGCGCGCGCAAGCCCGGCAGCCCGAAAATGATAGGCCAGATTGCTCAGGACGGGAGTTGAATCGTGGCGATACACCGCCTCGAATGCCTCGCCGACCGAGTTATGCCGGCGGCGGCGTTCGCCTGTCCGCAATTCATCGTAGAGCGTGATGCGGAGCAATGTGTGAGTGAATTGATAAAGCCCTGCATCGGTCTCCTCGACGATGTGAGAGGTGAGCGCTTCGTCGAGCGCCTCGAGCACCGCGTCCTCCGAGAGCGGGCGGCTTGCGCGCAAGAGAACGTCGAGCCGGAATTCGTGGCCGATGACGGCCGCTGTTGCCAACACATCATTGCAGGCGGCCGAGAGAAGATTGAGACGGCGGCCGATCGCCTCTCGGATGCCTTCCGGAAGCCGGATTGTCGTCGGGATCGACGCCGACGAAGCCAGATTGAAATAGCCCTCCTGTTCCAGGAACCGCACGACCTCGCGCACGAACAGCGGGTTGCCCTCGGTCTGGCTGTGGATGGCGTTCGTCAGCCATGACGGCAGCTTCATGCCCGCGGTCGTTGTCGTGAAATCGCCGACGTCGTCGATATCCAGTCCCGAGAGATGCAGGCGAATGGCATGCGGCACACGCACCAGCGCGCCGAGCGTGTCCGACAATTGGTGGCGGCGCGATACGTCGGTGTCGCGATAGATGCCAACCACCAGCAGCCGGCCGTCGGTCATCTCCTGGGTCAGAAATTCGAGCAGCCGCAGCGTCGGCGCGTCCGCCCAGTGCAGATCGTCGAGGATCAGGACCAGGGGACGGCGGCGCGAATGATTGACAAGAAAACGCGCGATCGATCCGAACAGGCGAAATCGCGCCTCCGAGGCATCACTCAAGGCCGCTGCCGGCGGATCGAGGTCCGGCAGACGCGCCCGAATCTCCGGCACAATTTCCGCGATATCGGGACCTCCCGCGCCGAGATCGGCGCGCAGTTCGCCCGTATCCTGGGCCGCCGCCACCGCTCCCAGTATTTGCGCCCACGGCCGATAGGGCGGCGCGCCCGCCTCTTCGTGGCATCGGCCCCAGGCGATCACGGCGTTATGCGTCGACGCCTGAGCCGTTAACTCCAGTGCCGTGCGGGTCTTGCCGATGCCGGGCTCGCCAGCAAGAAGGACCAGACGGCTATGCCCCTCACAGGTTGCATCAAGCGCCGTGCGGAGTGTTTCAAGCTCGCGGCGCCGCCCTACAAAAATCTCCGCTTTCTGAGTCATCAGATGCCTTAAATGCCGCACGCCACTGGCATTAGCAGCCATTATGCGGCAAGATCAGGATCATGCAACCCGGCCGGTGGCCGCCAATATTTGCAATCAATTTGCCAAGGAGGATGGATCATGCCTCTGTTCCTGATCGAGCGAAATTTTGCGGAAGAGGTGAAGCTCGACGATGCAGGCTTCCTGGAAATCCAGCAGATCAACGACGACGTCGGAATCCAGTGGCTGTTTTCTTTCCTCAGCGCGGACAAGCGCAAGACCTATTGCCTCTACGAAGCACCAAACGAGGAAGCGATCCGGATCGCAGCCGGCCGCCTGAACGTTCCGGCCGACGTCATCGTTCCCGTTGGCACCATTCCGATCAGCGAATTCCGGGCGGAGAAGTATTCGATGATGGCCCCGTCCGGCGCCTAGGATTCTGCTGCGCTCGTTAACTCAGGCCATCACTCCGGACGGCTGCGTTCGACGATCTCGGCCGCGCCCGGTACTGGTTGCCGCGCCTATGCGGGGCATGAGAGCGTGGGGACAGGCATTCCCCGCACGACTGGCCGGTATAACTGTCACTCGCTTTCAGGTAGTATGACCTCCGACGATGAAGGTGATCTTCAACAGCGCGGAGACATGTCTGATGTCCGAGAAATTCAAGTCACCCACCGAGCTCCTGCCCAGCATTCCCGCGCTCAACTATCTGGCGTCGCTATGAGCACGGCGCCGACTGACGTACTGCGTCCCGCGGCTGGCGGTCTCAAGGCCACGATCATGGGCGGGGTCATGGCGCTTTTGCCGTTCGTCTTTCGAATCCTGCGCGCCGCCTGGCCGATCGCCTGGTTTGGAAACACCTTCGTGGTCACCCGTGACGACGACGTGCGCGAGGTCTTTCTCAACGATGCCGCCTTCCACGTCCCCTATGGCCCCAAACTCGACGTCATCACGGGAGGC
>Ga0210402_10003408_pt1 | contig 14940 bp, 13 predicted proteins | sample IncBWC7MmetaG_FD_161055 | JGI IMG/M metagenome (GOLD analysis project Ga0210402, IMG submission 161055) | Forest soil microbial communities from Barre Woods Harvard Forest LTER site, Petersham, Massachusetts, United States - Inc-BW-C-7-M | ecosystem: Environmental > Terrestrial > Soil >...
CCGGCAGATCCGTCATCGTCTTCGACAAGTCGAACAAAAAGCTCTGGGAAGCCACTTTCACCTATCCCGTCTCCGGCGGGAATCAAGAATTCGGTGAGGCAAAATCGCAATTCGGCGATGGCCCGTGCGTTGAACACGGCGATGCGCTTTACGTTTTTGACCAGGCGGTCTTGAGCGCCTTCGACCTGGCCACCGGCAATGCACGCTGGCGTTTGCCGTCCATCGGCGTCGTCGGTTTGTTTTTTGACGGCGAAAATAATTTGTATGTCAACACCACCACCGGCAACCCGGACGACATCAAATATGCCCGCCAGATTGATGTGACCAAATCCACCGACGCCGTCCTGCTCAAGATTGATCCCAAAACCGGCAAGACCCTGTGGAGCGTCAAGCCCGGCGGTTTCATTTCCTATCTGTCGGGGAAATTTATTTATACCGTCCAGTCGTATGACCCCAATCCCACCGACGTAGAAGTCTTGAACGATACGTTGCAAGGATTGCAAAAACCGCCTTACCTCCGGATCGCGCGCATCAACCCGAAAAGCGGCCGCGTGATGTGGGAGTATTACGACCGCAACCGCTGCCCGGTTGACGTGCGCTTCGACGGCAACTCCATCGAACTGATTTTCAAACGCGAAGTGCAGGTGTTGAAATACCTGACGTTGTAAATCCTCCTCATCCTCGTCGTCATCCTCATTCTCCATTTTTTGAGGACATGAGGACGAGCATGACGAAGAGAATGAAAAAAAATTACTGCGGCACGACCTTCACTTCGCCCTTCACCGCGTCGTAATCCAGCTTGTAACCAAGCGGCGCGTCGGGGATTTTGGCGACGTAATTCGGGGTCAGCTCCTGCAAGGTTTTCGGGTAGCGCCCTTCCTGCACGTTGAACTGCTGCAACGCCTGGTTGAGATACGAAACGTCAATCGTCTTGTCCGCCGTCTTCTTCGCGTTCACCAGGGTGTTCCCGTAATCGAGCGCCGAATTGGTGCCCTGCGCCTGCGAACCGGAATTTTTGCCGCAACCCGCCGCGAGCAATCCGGCCGCGATTAAAACCAGAATGGAATTAAGCCTTTTCATGCCCGCAAACTACGCCCCGCCGTGGAAAAATCAAAACTGAAAATGTGCTGGACAATTTTTACGTCCGGCGCAGCCTTGAATTCATGAAAAGTGATAGGCCACAAAAACTGTGGCCTGATTAAATTTTAGGCGACATCGCGATATGACCAACACTAAGAAGATTTTCATCGGTGCCGGACTCTTGATTTCAACAGTTGGCATGGCCTTCTTGCTTTCATCGTGTCTTGTTCCGACGGTTTCGCGTGTGCCAGTTCCGGGCAGTTCTATGACAGCAGTTGTCACCGCAGATTTGGAAGGCTGTTACGATGTTGAGCTTTATGAGCAGGGACATCCCATTCCTGGCCAGCGTCAGTGTTTGGGGCCATACGCTTCGCAGCATTGTTCGTTAGCGCAAGTTTCCACCACGTCAAACATAGTTACCATTACTTGGACGGACGGAGGCTCTAATGGCTATCATTATAGCACGGCAGTTGATGTTGACGCTCGGCGGTTTGTCGTTTACTCAAATGGAGTGCCAGTTAGATGAGAGATTTTATGTCGCCTAACGGCATAGCAAGCCGCAAGACTGATTTGGTCATCCTACAAACTTTTCGCCACCAGCTCGCGCGCCTGACGGATTAAACCCAAATCCTCCGCCAGATCGCCAAACCGCAAATCCGGCAGGCCGCTCTGCTCCCGGCCCAGCAGTTCGCCCGGCCCGCGCAATTTCAAGTCCGCCTCCGCGATCTTGAAGCCGTCGTTCGTCTCCTCCAGAATTTTCAGCCGCGCCTGCGCCTCCAGATTTTTGGCGTCGGAAATCAGGATGCAAAAGCTTTCATGCGCGCCACGCCCGATGCGCCCCCGCAACTGATGCAACTGCGCCAGCCCGAAATGCTCCGCGTTTTCGATGAGCATCACCGTCGCGTTCGGCACGTCGAGGCCGACCTCGATGAGCGACGTGGCGACGAGCGCCGGGATTTTATTCGCGCGGAAATCCGCCATCACCTTTTCCTTGTCCGCCGGTTTGATGCGTCCATGCAGCAGCCCGATTTTGAACGGAGCCAGCGCGCGCCGGACGTTTTCAAACTCCTTCGTCACCGCCTTGATGTCCTTGTCCGTGTCCGCCACGTCCACGCGCGGATAAACGATGTAAGCCTGCCGTCCGCCGGAAATTTTTTCGCGGATGAATTCAAAAACCTTCGGCAGCTTTTCCGTCGTGCGGACAAACGTTTTGATTTTTCCGCGACCGCCGGGCATTTCGTCAATCACCGAAACATCCAGATCACCGTAAAGCGTCAAACCGAGCGTGCGCGGAATCGGCGTGGCCGTCATCACCAGCAGATGCGGATAATTCCCTTTGCGTACCAGCGTCTCGCGCTGCACCACGCCGAACTTGTGCTGCTCGTCAATGATGACCAGGCCGAGATTCAGCAAATCGAAGCCCGCCGTGAACAGGGCATGGGTTCCTATAAACAATGTGACGGGTGACGAGTGACGGGTGACAAGAGGTGCGGCGGGCTTTTTCATGTCACTCGCCACTCGCCACTTGTCACTTGCCGTCTTCCGACTGCCCGTTTGCAATTCCACTTTCACGCCGAGCGGTTCAAACCATTTTGAAAAAATCCGAAAATGCTGCTCCGCCAGAATTTCCGTCGGGGCCATCAGCGCAACATTGAAACCGCTTTCCAGCGCCATGAGCGCGCTGCACGCGGCCACGGCGGTTTTGCCCGAACCCACGTCGCCTTGCAAAAGTCGCCGCATCGGGTGTTTGCCGCTCATGTCGTGACGGATTTCTCGTAAAACTTTTGTCTGCGCCTCCGTCAATTTGAAACCAAGTTTTGCGAGAAACGGTTTCATCAAACGATTGTCGCCACCGCACGGCAATGCCTTCGTTCGCGCTTCAAAAATTTTCCGGCGCGACTGGATTTGCAGTTGCAACGCGATGAATTCATCCAGCGCCAGCCGTTGCCCCGCGATTTCCGTGTCTGCCAATTCTTCGGGAAAATGAATCATGCGCACGGCGTTGGCGCGTGTTGGAAATAATTTTAAATCCGGCGCGGGCTTCGACTCGATAATTTCCGTTTCAAATTTTTCCAGCGTGCGCCAGACCAGTCCGCGCAACCAGCGCTGCGGCAGGCCTTCCGTGAGTGGATAAACCGGCGCGATGCGGTTGATGTGGATGAAGCTTTCCTCGCCACCTTCGATGACTTCGGTTTCGGGATGATCCATCGTGCGCGGCTTGGTCTCCTTCAATTTTCCGAAAACGAAAACCTCGTCGCCCATCGCGAAATATTTTTCCATGAACGGCAGGTTCCACCAGCGGCAATGCAACCGCGCGCTGCCGTCGTCGAGGATGATTTCAAAAACCGATTTGTTCCCGCCGCGAAAACGTTTGAGCCCAAGTGCGACAATCGCGCCGCGCGCTGTGAAGGCTTCGTCTTTCGTCAGTTCGGCGATTTTGCGGAAGTGCCGACGGTCCTCGTAGCGCTTGGGCCGATGCAGCAGCAGATCTTCAATTGTGAAAATATCAAGCCGTGCCAGTTGCGCCGCGCGTTCCCCACCGACGCCCCAGAGCGAACTGACGGGCGCGGCGAGCGGAGAATTTTTGGTTTCCGGCGGCGACATCACCCGCACGATACAAACCGCGGAATTAAATCTCAATCACCGTGATTTCCGGGCGGCAGTTGAAGCGGATGTCGTAGTCCCCGATATAGCCGATGCCGGGGTTGACGTAGAGCGGGCCGGCCGGGGTCTGGAACAATCCCATGTCGTATTCATCCACATGGTGTGGCACGATGACGGAACCATAAAACGGGATGCGCACCTGGCCGCCATGCGAATGACCCGCCAGCAGCAGGTCAAATTTCCGGCCGCCGAATTTCTTGGCCCAGGCCGGATAGTGCATGAGCAAAATGTTTCTGGCCTGCGGATCGGACGGCGGCAGCGGCTGATCCGGGTAGAGACAGTTGGTGCCGATGAGAGTGACCTTGCCATCGGCCAGTTCCCGGTGGCCGCCTGTCAGCCAGTCGCCGCCGGTCGCCGCAAAACATTCCTTCACCGGCCCGAACGGAATCCCGCTCCAGTAATCGTGGTTGCCCGGCACGCCGAACAGCGGGACTTTGATGCCGGACAAAATCTCCAGTGCGGCAGGCAGATGCTCCCTGCTTTCGACGATGTCGCCGGTGAAACAGGCGAAATCCGGGGCGAGCGAATTGATCGTGTCCACGACGGTCTGGAGATAGTCGCGGTCGCCCTTGTGGTGCACATCGGAAAAATGAACCAGCCGGCAGGCCGGCCCGGTGCCGCCGATGCGCAGCCGCCGCACCTTCAAGCACGTCGGTTCGATGGCCACGGCGTCAGCGCCCATTGCCAGCGGGGCTGCCAGCAAGGTCGCAAGCAAAAATTTTCGACGGCTGATCGGTTTTAGTTTCATCATGCTGCGCTGGCCGCGGAACTCCATAAACTCTGACATCGCCGGCATTGCATCCGTTCAACCGCCACGCTACGTTTTGCGCGTGCCCGTCATTTTAAGCCAGCCTAAAAACTCGCCGCTGCTCCTGCTGCTGCGCGTGAACGCGACGCACACCTGGCGGCGGCTGCTGGCGCTGCGCGAACAGTCGCATCTGCTCACCAGCATCATCGGCCTGTTCATCGTGGGTTATCTGGTGCTGTCGTTCTGGCTCTTTTACGACGGACTGCGGTTCCTCGCCAAATTTCCGGGCCTGGGCGCGGTGCTGACGGAGCGGCTGATGTTCGTGCTGTTCGCGTTTTTGTTCGGGCTGCTGCTGTTGAGCAACCTTGTCATCAGCTACACGAACCTGTTCCGCAACCGCGAGACGGCGTTTCTGCTGACGCTGCCGGTCTCCACCGAGACGATTTTCCAGTGGAAATTCATCGAATCCACGGTGCTGGCGTCATGGGCGTTTTTATTCCTGATCGCGCCGCTGCTCGTCGCATTCGGCCTCGTGCGCGAAGTGCCGTGGCATTTTTATGTTTTGACGATGCTGTTGATCGCGCTGTTCATCGTGCTGCCCAGCGTCATCGGTGCGTGGCTGGCGATCCTGATCGGAAGATTTCTGGACCGGCGGAATTTTCAAATCGCGCTGGCGGTGATGGCGGTGGCCGTGCTCTTGTTCGCGGCCTTTTGGTGGAAGGCCAACCCGGCCACGGACGAACTGCTCGACAAACGGACGCTCGAAGCGCTCGACCAGTTGCTCGCCAAGACGCGCTTCACCATGTTTCCGTTCCTGCCGAGCTACTGGCTCTCGTCGGCGGTGCTGCAATGGGCGGAAGGCATCCTGCGCGGCTCGGCCTTTTTCGCGCTGGTGCTGTTGAGCAACACGCTGTTCTTCGGCGGCATCGCGTTCACGAGATTGGGCAGGGTGTTTTACGGCACGGCCTCGGCGGTGCAAAGCCGCGCGGGCGGCGGGTTCAAATTAAATTCCTTCCGCCTCCGGGGAAACCATCCGCAGCCCGTCGGATTGCTCGAAAAAATCGCCGCGAAATTTTCCTGGTTCGACCGCGCCACGCTCGCGCTCGCCGTCAAGGACGTGCGGATGTTCTGGCGCGATACGACGCAATGGGGCCAGTCCGTGATGCTTTTCGGGCTGCTCGGCGCCTACATCATCAGCGTGCGCAATTTCACGCACCAGCTCACCAGCCCGTTCTGGATCAACCTGATCGCGTTCGCGAACCTCGCCACCTGTTCGCTGAATCTCGCCACGGTGACCACGCGGTTTGTGTTCCCGCAATTTTCCCTCGAAGGCCAGCGGCTGTGGATCGTCGGGATGTCGCCCATGGGACTGGAACGCGTCGTCAAAACCAAATACTGGCTGTCGAGCATGCTCTCGCTTGTCGTGACGGTCGGCCTCGTCACGCTCTCGTGCTACCTGTTGAAAATGCCCTGGAGCGACGTCGCGTTTTTCGGTGCCGTCATCGCCGTGATGACCTTCGCGCTCAACGGCCTGGCGGTCGGCCTCGGCGTACTCTATCCGAACCTGAAGGAGGCCAACCCCGGCAAGATCGTCAGCGGCTTCGGCGGCACGCTCTGTCTGGTGCTGAGCTTTCTTTACATCCTCGCGTCCGTGCTGCTGCTCGGCTTCGGCACCACCGGCCTGCACGGTCGCGCGAGCTGGGCGGTGGAAAGCGTCGTCGCTTTTGTGGCGCTGTCGTTTCTGATTGGCTGGCTGCCACTGAAACTGGGGCTGAAACAACTGAAAAATTTCGAGACGTGAAGCGGAAAAAATAATAACGAAAGCAGGAAAGCAGGAAATAAATTCCTTTGTTCCTGCTTTCCTTATTTGAAAATATCTTTCAGTCTGGCAAACAACCTTTCCGCGTCCGCAAAATGTTTTTGCCCGCGCACTGAAACCAGACCGAACCCCTTGCCGTAAGCCGGCCCGTTTGCCACGCAGAAATCCGTCGCGCAATCCGCGATTTGTTTTTTCGCCGCGCGCAAGGCGTCCGCGCGACCGCCATCCGCCTCGAATTTCCAGCCGATGATTTTTGTTTTCGGAAACCAGCCGTGCAGTTCCGCGATGATTTTCGGCGTCGGCACCAGTTCCACGAACAGGCTGCCGTCGCGCGTGGAGATTTTTTTGGACGGCGTGAACGGCTTCAGCTTTCCCGCCGCGTCGCGCGTGAACATTTTGCCGAAAGTGAAATCGCTCACCGCCGCCGCGTGGAAGATGGCGTCCACCTTTTTGCCGGAAAACGCTTTCAGTTTCGCCCGCAAATCCGCCGTGGTGGAAAAAACTTTGACCGTTTGCGCCCGGCGTTCGCCCGCATAAGTCGCCGACTCGCCGGTGAGCAGCGTGATCTTATGGCCGCGCGCGGCGAGGAAATTGGCCAGCTCCGTGCCGAGCCGTCCCGTGGAAAAGTTCGTGAGCCGGCGCACGTCGTCCAGCGCTTCATAAGTCGGCCCGGCGGTGACGATGCAATTCATGCCGCCAGATTAACCGTCAAGAACGCCGGGAACGCAAAGAAAATTTTCAAGCCGGAAACCGGATAACCTTTTGGAATTATTTTTTGCGAAATAATGAAAGCGAAAATCTAACGTCCAAAGCTGAACCATGGCGTATTTGTGGCGTGAATTTCCACGACGCCATGCGCCAGTTCGCCAACAGATAAAACGACCGCTGCGTCACAACGCTATGATCGCAACGCGTCAATTTGGCCGCAAATGTGGATGCCAGTTCGGCAAACCTCCTCAAATCGTTATGATGCCAGTTCGGAAAAAATATGACGCCAATATAATCGGCAATAACTTGCTCACGCGGTTTTAAATGTTTTGTCAAACAATTCTTGGTTCCAGAGATTTACCCTTGTGAGTTTTAGGATGCCCTTGCTGTATCCTTTGTGCGTCCCCTCATCAATGAAAGCCCAAGGTTCTCCATTGAGATACAACGCAACGCCGTTTCCTGAATCTGTCCAAAGCAGATTGAATTCAGGCGGCCTTTCAAATGTCATTGGTCTGATGTCCTGTTCCATACAAGTGAAACCAGACATCAATTTCATTTCGTCGGAGGCAAGCCTCATGCGCCGGTATAGCCATGCGTAATCTTGCGATGTCCAGTCAGTTCTTCTCGGACTACAGATTTCTGGTATTGAAGAACCCAACCACCCGGGCATTAGGCGTAGCGAAACTAAGTCGCCATCGTCTTGGACGAGAGCAGTACGTAACGATATCACATTATCTTCCTCAAGTAGTGTCATAATGAGGTCTGTCAATATTACAGGCTATTTATTGATCGGTACTCCACATCTTCTTAACAAATTCCATCCGGCAAAATTCAAATGCACATTGCCATTGACTAACCCGGTTACTCGGTTGTTTTCACTTTGTATTTTTTAGCACGGTTTTATCAAAACAGGTTTGCAAATTTCCATCAAGGCTTATCCATCGTGTGGAAACCGGTCTGGACAAACTATTTTTCCCAATCGCCCAGGCCGTATAATTTGGCAAACCGCCGGCGGTGGCATTCGCCGTCCAGAAAATCGTAGTGGCACGGCACCAGCCGGCGCGGCTGGAGCCGCCGGATTTTTTCCGCGCTGGCGGCCAATTGTTCCGGCACGCTGTTGAGAATCGCGGGCGGCTTGTGGGTGTTGAAAAAATAGCTGGCAAACATGTCGCCGCTGAACAGCAGGTCGTGCCGCTCGCTGAAAAATCCGCAGTGGCCGGCGGTGTGGCCGGGCAGATGCACCACCTGCAATCCGCCCCAAAACGGCAGCCGCTGGCCGTCGGCCAGAAATTCATCAATCGTCGCAGACTCGTAATTGAACAACTTGCGACCAGCCGATTCCAGCCGTCCGCACCAGCGGTTGACGCCTTGATACGGATAAGTGCCGTCAATGTGCCGCTGTTCGGCGGGGTGGGCGAAAACCTTCGCGCCCGTCCAGCGTTTGAGCCACGCAAGATTGCCGGCGTGGTCGAGATGACCGTGCGTGAGCAAAATGGCTTTGATGGATTGTGGCGTGAGGCCAAGTTTCATGACGAGCCGGCGAATGAAAATCGTTTCGCCGAACAGGCCGGTGTCAATCATCGCGCTGTGGTCGCCGTCGGCCAGCAAAAAGCAGCAGCCCATGATGCCGCGGATAGCGTGAAGGTTTGGCGGGCAATTTCGCATGGCGATTGAATAGCAGACCGGTTACCGATCAAATAATTCAAAAAAGTGATGCGCCACGAAATAATTTCAATGTCCGGCTGGCGGCAAGATTTCGTGTCCATCCGCGTCCATTCGTGTTTCAATCTCCGCCGCACATGAGCAAAATTGTCGGCATAGATCTGGGCACCACGAATTCCCTCGTGGCCACTGTGGATTCGGGGATTCCCTTTGTCATCGCTGATGCCAACGGCCAGCGGCTCACGCCCTCGGTCGTGCATTTTTCATCGGTGAGCTCTGAAGCCATCGTCGGGCATGAGGCAAATCGCGTTCGTGTTTTGAAACCGGCGGAAACGGTTTATTCCGTCAAGCGATTTATCGGCCGGCGTGGTTCGGAAATTTCCGAGGAAGAAAAATCCGTGACTTATCCGCTCAATTGCAGTCCGGTGGGGCGAGCGTCCTCGCGAGCCGAAGATGGCTCGTCAGGAGCCTCGCCCCACCAGGCGTCAGTGACGATTCCGATTCATGGCAGAAATTATTCACCGGAAGAAGTTTCCGCCGAGGTCTTGAAAAAATTGAAGCGCGACGCGGAGAATTATTTTGGTGAGCCCGTCACGCGCGCCGTCATCACCGTGCCGGCGTATTTCAACGACGCGCAGCGCAACGCCACCAAGCGCGCGGGCGAACTCGCCGGGTTCACCGTCGAGCGCATCGTCAACGAGCCGACCGCCGCCGCGCTCGCTTACGGTCTGGACAAGCTGAAGGAGAAATCAAAAATCGCCGTTTACGATCTAGGCGGCGGCACGTTTGATCTTTCGATTCTGGAATTGAACGAGGGCGTTTTTCAAGTTCTCTCGACGAACGGCAACACGCGGCTCGGCGGTGATGATCTGGACAGAAAAATCGTTGAATGGTTGAATCGTTTAATCGTTGAATCGGGAAACCATTCAACAGTTCAACCATTCAACGATTTAACAATTCAATCCCGAATCCGCGAAGCCGCCGAAGCGGCGAAAATAAAATTGTCCACGGAAACGGAGGTGGAAATCACGCTGCCGTTTCTCACGCCGGATTTTTCGTTCAGTTACAAGCTCACGCGCGCCGAACTGGAAAATCTGACGCGCGACATCATCGCCCGCACGCGCCCGCATTGCCTGCGCGCACTGGCGGACGCGAAACTGGAGGCGAAGGATCTGGATCAAATCATTCTCGTCGGCGGGCAAACGCGGATGCCGCTCGTCCGCAAATTTGTCGGCGAATTTTTCGGCTGCGCGGAGTTTGAGGAAACGCGCGGCAGCCTGCGCATCGGCAGCGATTTCCACAAGTCTAGCGGCCCGCAACTGAACACGTCGCAGAATCCCGACGAAGCCGTGGCGTTGGGCGCGGCGATTCAGGCGGAGATTTTGAGCGGCGGTTTCAAAAATGTTTTGCTGCTCGACGTGACGCCGCTATCGCTAGGCATTGAGACGTTCGGCGGCCTGATGAATGTCTTGATTCCGCGCAACTCGACGATTCCGCTCAAGGCCGGCGAATTGTTCACAACGGCGATGGATAATCAGCGCGAAATGTTGATTCACGTTTTGCAGGGTGAACGCGAGCGCGCGAAGGACAACTGGAGCCTTGGCAGATTCACGATTGATTTCGAGGCCGCGCCACGCGGCGTGCCGCGCGTGGGCGTGCAGTTTGAGATTGATGCGAACGGCATTTTGCATGTTCTCGCGCGCGACACCAAAACCGGCAAGGAAAAAACCGTGGAGATGAAATCCGCCGTGGACGTGGATGATTCGGCGGTGCAAAAAATGGTCGAGGAGTCCGTGGAGCACGCGTTTGACGATCTGGCCGCCCGCCGCTGGATTGAGACGAAGCTGAAGGCAGGGGAAACGCTGGCGGCCACGCGCAAGGCCATCGCGGATATCGGCGGGGAGATTGAAAGCGATTACTGCGGGAAAATTGAAGCGGCGGCGCGCGAGGTGGAATCTGTCCTGGCGACGGAAAATTCCGGCGGCTCCGGTGATTTGAAAAGATTGCAGGCGTCCATTGCCGCGCTGGATGAAGCCACGAAACCGCTGGCGGATTTATTGATGGACAAGGCGATGGAGGCGATGCTGCGGAAGCGCGGGCTGATTCAGTGAGTCGTAAAACTGGAACGATTTGCGGCCAGAAATAAGGCGATCGTTATCAAAATGACAATCAAAAGCGACAATCCGGTCAAAAACCGGATTCGTCTTTGGTGAGCCGAAGGATTTCGTTTACGTCTCTGATTTGCCCTCCGTGACATGGATCAATCCTGCCGCCGACCGGCCAAATCCTCAAGATAAATGTTTTATCCAATCAGCCGCACGAGCAATGGCGCGACGGCGAGGGCGGGCAGAAAATTCGCCAGTTCCACCCTGCGGATTTCAAAAATCACCAGCGCAACACAGCACGCAACAAAACCGCCGGTGACATCAACGGAATCAAGCAGGCCGTGTGAATCGAGAAACGGTTTCGCATAAATCTGGCAGATCAAAGTGAGCGCACCGAGAAAAGCATAGACGGGGAACGCCGAGAGCGCCGCCGGCCAGCCGAACATCTTCATAAAGCCCATCATGGCCAGCCCGTCCATCACGGCCTTGACGGCGAGCAGATAAAAATCGCCGGACAACCCGTCCGTCACCGCGCCGAGCAGGCCGAGCGGCGCGGCGCAAAATAAAACCGTGCAGGCGATGAAACCATCGCCGGTTTTCCACCGTGTTTTTGATGGTGCGGACGTGATCAGATTTCCGGCGAAGCGTCCGAGGCGGTTGGACATTTTTTGCAGGCGCAAAAGTTTTCCAAGCAAATTGCCGAGCGTCACGGCGAGGAGAGCGATGAACATCTGTTTCACGCACGACCCGAAAGTTCCGTTGACGTGCAGCCAGACCAGCCGCAGGCCGAAGAAAACGGTGGCCGCGCCGAGCGCGCGGCGGAAAAAATCCTGCGCGCGCACGGACAGCGGCGCGCGGCGGGCCAGTCCAAAGAGCGCGCCGAACAGAATGCCGATGGCGTTGAGAAATGCGCCGGTCACACGCTGACTCAACCATTGTGCGGGCAAAGTGCCAAGCAGGAAAATTTTGCACCCGTCCGCGAAGCCTGTTAATCAAGGGCGGATGGCCGACGCAAAATCAACCTCCCGCAGCCCGTGGTTTTGGATCCCGACGCTTTACGTCGCCGAAGGTTTGCCGTATGCACTGGTGATGTCGGTGTCGGTGGTGCTCTACAAAAACCTCGGCGTGTCGAATGCAGCCATCGCGTTTTACACCGGCTGGCTGTATCTGCCGTGGGTCATCAAACCGCTGTGGAGTCCGGTGGTGGACATTTTGAAAACGCGCCGCCAATGGATTTGGGCGATGCAACTGCTCATCGGCGCGGGGCTGGCCGGCGTGGCGCTGACGATTCCTGTGCCGCATTTTTTCCAATGGACGCTGGTGTTTTTCTGGTTGCTGGCATTTAGTTCCGCCACGCACGACATCGCGGCGGACGGTTTTTATATGCTGGCGACGACGGAGCATGAGCAGTCGTTTTTCATCGGATTTCGGAGCGCATTCTTCAACGTTGGAAAATTTTTTGCACAAGGCGGCCTGGTGATTCTCGCGGGTGAATTACAGAAGCATGCCGGCGGTTTTGTTTTAGCGTGGACAATTGTTTTCGCATTCGCCGCGACAATTTTTTTATGCCTCGGTTTTTATCATCATTTCATTTTGCCACGACCGGCGACGGATCAAGTTGGTATGGAAAATTCGTTCACCCTTTTTTTAAAAGATTTTTTTATCACTTTTGGCGCATTCTTCCGGAAACCAAAAATTGTCACGCTGCTGCTTTTTTTGCTGCTCTATCGGCTCGGCGAAGCGCAATTGCTGAAAATGTCCCAACTGTTTCTGCTTGATTACCGCGATGTCGGCGGGCTGGCTTTGGCGACGCAACAAGTCGGTTTCATCTATAACACGGTCGGTCTGATCACGTTCATTCTTGGCGCGCTGCTCGGCGGATTTGCCGTGGCGCGTTACGGATTAAAATTCTGGCTGTGGCCGATGCTGCTGGCAATCCATCTGCCGGACGCGGTTTTTATCTGGCTCGCCTATGCGCAACCGGAAAATTTATTCGCGATTGGTGCGGGCGTCGCCGTCGAGCAATTCGGCTATGGGTTCGGTTTCACGGCGCTGCTGCTTTACATGATTTACATCGCGCGCGGCGAACATCAGACGGCGCACTACGCGATCTGCACGGGCTTCATGGCGCTGGGCATGATGCTGCCGGGAATGTGGAGCGGCTGGTTGCAGGAACGACTCGGCTATCCGCATTTTTTTGTCTGGGTGATTCTGGCGACGATTCCCAGCTTCATCGTTGCGATGAAAATTCCGCTGGACGCGGAATTTGGGAAAAGAACCCGCGCGAATTGAATTGCTTTGAACGTGCAAGACTTTCCAGAATCAAAGCTCACATGACATCCATTCGCTTCAATCGCTTTTGCCGCGCGCTTGTTTTCCTGGCCGCGCTCCTGGAGTTTTCAGCGGCCGCGCGCGCTGAAAGTTTGTCGGCCATTTTCACCAACGTCGCGCCCGCCGTCCATCCCGCCATTCCGCGCCGTGCGAGCATCATTTTCATCCAATGCGACGGCCTCGGTTACGGTGACTTGAGTTGTTACGGCCAGACTAAATTTCAGACGCCAAATCTCGACCGGCTCGCCGCCGAAGGCATGCGCTTTACAAATTATTACGCCGGCGACGCCGCGAGTTCACCTGCGCGCGCAGCGCTTTTGCTCGGCAAGGATGTGGGACATTTGAATCAGCGCGCCGATGTGGATGTGCCGCTCGCGGCGGACGAAATCACCGTCGCGCAAGTCCTGAAAAATTCCGGCTATCACACCGGCTTGATTGGTGAATGGAATCTGGGCGATGAAAATTCCAGCGGCGCACCGTGGCGAAAGGGTTTTGACGAATTCGCCGGTTATCTGGATCCGGCGGACGCGGAAAATTATTACGCCGATTACATGTGGCGGTTCACACCACGTTCTTCTTACGACAAAACCAGCGGCAAATGGATTGATTGGAACCCGGCCCAAGGGCAGCCCACCGGCGGCAAGGAAATGATTTATGTGAACACGCAGGGCAAAAACCAATACATCCCCGACTTGCTGGCGAAAGCCGCCATGAATTTCGTTAAAAGCAGCCAGCCCGACGCGTTCAACCACTATCGCCCGTTTTTTCTCCTGCTGAATTACAAAATTCCCGGCGGCAAAATCAAAGTGCCGACCGACGCGCCGTTCTCCGACGAATCGTGGCCGCAGCCGGAAAAAAACAAGGCCGCGCTGGTTTCAAGGATTGACGGTTATATCGGTGAATTGCAGGAACAATTGCAAAAAATCGGGATGACCAACAACGTCGTGATTTTCTTTTCCGGCACGGTTCCACCGAAAAAAACCGCCGAAATCGACCCCGGATTTTTCCACAGCAACATTTCGACCAACGACCTGCGCGTGCCGATGATTGTCCGCTGGCCGGGACAAGTTCCGGCGGGACAGGTCAGCGATTTCAAATGGTCGCCGCGCGACTTCCTGCCAACGGCGGCGCAAATCGCGTTTGTGAAGCCCGCACCGCCTGCTGATGGAATTTCTGTCCTGCCAGTCTTGTTCGGCCAGACGCGAACCAACCCGCCGGCGAAAAATTAGCGCGCTCAATGCGCCGGACTGCCCGGCAACGGCGCGTTAAAATCTCGCTCCTGTTTTATCTGCTCCGCTTTGAAGCTCACAAACACAATTGCCAGCACGACGAACAATATAACTGCCACCAGCACAAACCACGGCCATTTGTAACATCGCGGATTTTCATCGGGTTCGTTCATCTTAATCCTGATCGTAAGCTTAATCCGTTTCGCTGGCGATAACGATCAAGAACGGGATGGCGATCAAGTTCAATCACGCGAAAACTCGACCCGCGGAAATTTTCAGCTAACTTGTGCGCCATTGTTTCATGCACGATCAGGAATCACCAGAAATTCTGCCCGACGAACCGGCGCCCAAGCCCGCTGGCGAACATCCCTATGCCGTTTTACGGAACGCGGATTTTTTCCGCTACCTCACCGGGCGTTTTGTGGCGTCGCTCGGACAGCAGATGCTGGTGGTGGCGATTGACTGGGAGCTTTACCAGCGAACGCATTCGGCATTGGCGCTCGCCTTTGTCGGATTGTCGCTGATGATCCCGATGATTCTTTGCACGCTGCCCGCCGGACATTTTGCCGACGTTTTCAATCGGAAAAAAATTAT
>Ga0210402_10003409_pt1 | contig 14939 bp, 15 predicted proteins | sample IncBWC7MmetaG_FD_161055 | JGI IMG/M metagenome (GOLD analysis project Ga0210402, IMG submission 161055) | Forest soil microbial communities from Barre Woods Harvard Forest LTER site, Petersham, Massachusetts, United States - Inc-BW-C-7-M | ecosystem: Environmental > Terrestrial > Soil >...
ACGATGGCCGCAAAGCCGCAATTCGATCGGACTGCCGAGGACCTCGGCAACATCGTCGAACTGGGGCACGTCAACGTCACTGTGCCCGATCAGAGCAAGGCGATCGCCTACTACCTGATGGGCCTCGGCCTGACTCGCGATCCCTACCTGATGGCCGGCCTCGACAACATGTGGGTAAACGTCGGCCGCGGCCAGTTCCATCTGCCGTCACGCGGCAACGCTCAGGTGGTTCGCGGCACCACCGCGTTGGTGATGCCCGATCTGGAAGCGCTGCTGAAGCGGCTCGATAATGCACAGAAATACCTGGAAGGTACCAAGTTCAGCTTCCGCGAGGCGGGCGATGTCGTCGAGACAACCTGTCCGTGGGGCAACTGCATCCGCGTCCATGCACCGGATCCGGCGAGGTTCGGCAACCTGCGCGTCGGCATGCCCTATGTCGAATTCGACATTCCGGCGGGCACCGACCTCTCCGCGATCGTGCGCTTCTATCGCGAGATCGTTGGCGGCATCGCCGGCGTGTCAAAGGACGAGCGCGGTTCCTATGCGTGGGTGAGCACGTCCGGCGACAGTAAGGTGACCTATCGCGAGACTGACAAGCCGCAGCCGGAATATGACGGGCACCACATCCAGATCACGCTCGCCGACTTCTCCGGCCCGCACAAGAAGTTGCTGGAACGTGGGCTGATCGCGGAGGAAAGCGACCAGCACCAGTATCGGTTCCTCGACATCGTTGATGTGGACACGAACAAGCCGCTGTTCCGCATCGAGCACGAGACGCGCAGCATGCGTCACCCGATGTTCAATCGGACGTATGTCAACCGCAACCCGGACATGACCAACCGCAACTTCGCGCCGGGACACGAGGTCGGCATCTGGGCGCTGGCCTGATCCGGCTGCACGCCAAAACCGTCATGGCCGGGCTTGACCCGGCCATCCGTCGCGGCACTGCCGCGCGTGGCGATGGCCGGACAAGCACGACCATAACGCTTAGAGGAATACACTCATGCCCGCTCCAGCACCTTACCACGTGTCCGCGTACAACACCGCGAAGGCGTCGGAGAACAAGATCCACGACGATGCCACCGCGCGACGGTTTGGCTTTACCGGTGGATTGGTGGGCGGGGTGCATGTTTATGCCTACATGACTCACCTGCCGCTGGCGCACTGGGGCCGCGCGTGGCTGGAGCGCGGCACCGGCGACTGCAAATTCGGCAAGCCGGTCTATGAAGGCGACATCGCTGAGATCACCGCCGATGAGACAGCCAACGGCCTCGCGCTGACCGTGCGCAGCCACGGCGAGCTTTGCGCGAACGGATCGGCGACTCTGCCGTCAGCAGTCATCGTGCCGTCGTCGGCCGACTTCCAGTCAGCGACACCGCCGGCGCATGACGCTCGGCCACCCGCCGATGAGCGTTCGCTCGCGGTCGGTTCCTGGCTTGGCATGAATCCGCTGGTCGCCACGGCGGACTTTCATGCGCAGGACCTGAAGGACACGCGCGAGACCGATCCGCTGTATGCGGCGGAAGGGATCGTGCATCCCGGCACCATCCTGCGCTGCTGCAACTGGGTGCTGTCGCACAACGTGGTGCTGCCGGCCTGGATGCATGTCGGCAGCGTGGTGCAGAACCTCGGCATCGCACACATCGGCGACACGCTGAGCGCGCGCGCCCGCGTCACGCAGAACTACGAGCGCAAGGGCCACAAGTTCGTCGAGGTTGACGCGCTGGTGCTGGCGAATGAACGCACACCGTTGGCGCGCGTCACCCACACCGCGATCTACCGCCCGCGGCAGTTGGCCGAAGCGGCGTAGCAGCCACCATCGCTGAAACGCGAGTCACAGTCTCTTATTCGTCATGGCCGGGCGTGACTTGGCTATCTCTCGCGGCCCCGTGATTGGAGAGATGGTTGCGCGTCACTTCCGCCGTAGCCGGCGCGCATTCGAGGTGGCCCGAAGGTGCCAAGGAGCAATCAGGGCAGACCAGTCAGGAGCCTGCCTTGATCGTGCGAGCACGGACGCTGAGCGTGTTGCGGCCGACATCTTCTCCAGCACCATTCGTGAATACTCGGCTGGCGAGCACGTGCCGCGAGCCATCATCAAGGTTCGGCGGCCAACAGTCTCCCACGAGGAAAATGCCAATTCCGTCATCATCCCGGCCAACGATGCTGGCCTGTTGCGTCTTCGTTTGCTCATTGCCGGTAGATGGGAAGATGTCGGCTAAGAGCAAGCCCATTCTCGCGCTTCGGTGAACCCCGACGAATGGCCGATCATCGCACGATACAAGGCTCACAGGATCGCCATTGCATCAACATGCACGAGGAGTATGGGGTAGCCGACTCGACGCAGTACATTCAACCTTTCCAAATCACTGTGCAGAGGCACTAGTTCGGCAATTCGCCTTCCTGCCGCAGCATGCGGACTGCCAGGCGGAACGCGTCCGCAGTATGGGCGACATCGCCTTCGGTGTGTGTCGCCGACAGGAAACCGCCGATCCGGCTGTTCACGTCCACGCCGTTCACCAGCAGCGCGAGCCGCATCTTGTTCACCAAATCCTTCGACTGCGCCTTCAGGTCTTCAAGGGTCAGTGTCGCCGGATCAAACGTGCTTGGCCGAATTTTACCCGTGTGTGGACCGAGGTAGGTGTGGAAGCCCGAATAGGTGCCATAGACCGCCCACCCTACACCTTCGTCCTCCAGCACTTCGTTCAACGCCGTGCGCAGCGACGCCGCCGTGCGGGACGCACGCTCGCACGCGTCGGTCTCGGCGATCACCGTCAGCGCCGCGGTGCCGGCCGCAGCCGACACGGGATTTGCATTGAACGTGCCCGGGTGTTGGATCTTCTCGCGTCCCGTGCGCTGCGACACGGCGAAATCCAGCTGATCGAGGATGTCCTTGCGCCCCGCCACCGCAGCACCCGGCAGGCCGCCGGCGACGATCTTGGCAAAGCTGGAAAGATCGGGCTGCACGCCGAACGCCATCTGCGCACCGCCCGACGACACACGGAAGCCGGTCACCACCTCGTCGAGGATCAGCAGCACGCCGTGCTGCTCCGTCAGCCGGCGCAGTTCCTGCACGAATTCCGCACCGATCGGCTGCTGGCCGAACGACGATCCGGTCGGTTCCAGAATTACCGCCGAGATGTCGCTGTTGCTCGCGAGTACGTCGCGCACAGCAGCAATGTCGTTGGACGGCAACAGCACGGCTTTGTCTGCCACGCCTTGCAGAACGCCCGGGGTCGGCGAGCCGTCGAAGTGGCTGGTGTAACCGCTGGCCATGTGGTCGTGCCAGCCGTGGAAATGCCCCTGGAAGCGCAGCAGCGTCGCTCGCCCGGTGAACGCGCGGGCGAGCCGAACTGCCATCAGCGTCGCCTCGGTGCCGGACGACGTGAAGCGCACGCGCTCGGCCGATGGCACCAGCCGCTGGATCGCGCGCGCCCACAGCACCTCGCGCGGATGGCTGGCGCCGAAATGCGTGCCGGCGTCGAACGCCTCGCTCACCGCCTGTGTTACCGCGGGATGCCGATGGCCGAGGATCAGCGCGCCGTGACCGCCAAAGAAGTCGACGTACCGGTTGCCGTCGACGTCCCATTTGTGCGGCCCCTCGGCGCGATCTATGTAAACGCCGTACGGCTCGAGATATCGCGAGTCATGCGTGATGCCGCTCGGGAAGAGACTGCCCGCCTCCTTCGCCAGCGCCCCCGAACCCGGCGTCTTCTCGCGGAACGCCGCGGTGATGCGAGAATTGCTCAGCATGTCGTCCGGCATCAGGTCCCATTCCTTGGCGGTCTTTTGCCATCCTACCTGCTGTGGCAGGGTTGGCGAGAGGGGGCGCACATGTTCGATCTCGTACTGAAGGGCGGTCGGGTCATCGATCCGGCGCAGGGCGTGGATGCCAGACTGGATGTGGCGTTCGTCAACGGGAAGGTGGCGGAGGTCGGTCCCGACCTCGTCGGCGGCAGCCAGGCTCGCGATGTCTCCGGCATGATCGTGGTGCCGGGGCTGATCGACCTGCACACCCATGTTTATTGGGGCGGGACGTCGCTCGGTGTCGATCCCGATGCGTATGCGAAGTCGAGCGGGCTCACCACGGTGATCGATGCAGGGTCGGCCGGGCCGGGAAATCTCAAAGGCTTTCGCCGGCACATCATCGAGCGGTCCGAGGTCCGCATCCTGCCCTTCCTCAACATTTCCTTCGCCGGGATTTTTGCACTTTCCAAGGAGATCAATGTCGGCGAATGCCGTGACCTCGCCTTGCTCAATCCGCGCGTGTGTCTGGATGTTGCGAAGGCCGATGCCGATCTGGTGGTGGGCATCAAGGTGCGCGTCGGCGCCAATGCATCCGGTGCGTCGGGGATCGCGCCGATGGAGATGGCGATGGAGGTGGCGGAACATGCCGGGCTGCCGCTGATGACGCATCTCGATGCGCCGCCGCCATACCGTTCCGATGTGATGCCGCGTCTGCGCAAGGGCGACATCCTGACGCATTGCTTCCGTCCGTTCCCCAACACGGCGGTGGCGCCAGGCGGCGCAGTGCGGGACGATGTGCTGGCGGCGCGCGAACGCGGCGTGATCTTCGACATCGGCCACGGCAAGGGCTCGTTCGGCTATGAGACTGCGATGGCGATGCTGAAGCAGGGGTTCCTGCCGGATGTCATTTCTTCTGACATTCACGTCGTTTCAATCCATGGTCCGGCCTATGACCTGCTGACGACGATGTCCAAGTTCCTTGCGCTGGGCGTGCCCCTGGCGGAGGTGATCCGCGCCACCACTGTGAATCCGGCGGAGGCTGTACGTTTGAAGGATCGCGGCACGTTGCGTCCGGGGCTGTTGGGCGACGCGACCATACTGACGTTGGAGCAGGGGCGGTTCGTATTCGAGGACGTGCTTGGCGAGAAGCTGATCGCAGAGCAGAAGCTTGCATGCCGAGGTATCGTGCTCGGCGGGCGCTGGTGGCACGGATGACGCTGCCCAGACGGCTGTCGTCGGACAGTCAGAAAAAAAGGATTTTAACACGGAGGACGATTGAGGACCACGGAGGACCACGGAGAAAGCAAGTCGGGCGCTTCGCGCGAAGCGCAAACGTCTTTCACCTTCCTTCTCCGTGGCCCTCCGTGGCCCTCCGTGAACTCCGTGTTGAACCCTTCTTTTTCTTGCCACCCGACGTCGCGGAGTCCAAACCATGACCGTCGCGGTGGTGATGGGCGTCTCCGGCAGCGGCAAGACGACGGTCGCGGATGGTGTGGCGCGGCGCAATGGATGGCGGTTGGTGGAGGGCGACAAACTCCACCCGCCGGCGAATGTAGCGAAGATGAAGTCCGGCACACCGCTCACCGACACGGACCGCTGGCCGTGGCTGCGGGCGATCGCGCACGAGATCGACGCGATACGCGCCCGCGGCGAATCGGCGGTGGTTGCAAGCTCGGCATTGAAGCGCGCCTACCGCGACATACTGATCGGTGACCGGCCCGACGTGGTGCTGGTGTATTTGAATGGTTCAAAGGATTTGATTGGCAGGCGGATGGCGGCACGCAAGAATCATTTCATGCCGCCGGCGCTGCTGGACAGCCAGTTCGCAACACTGGAAGAGCCCACCCAGGACGAACGTCCGATCGTGGTCTCGATCGAGCCGCCGCCGGATGCGATCGTCGACGAGGTGGTGCGGAAACTGAAGGAACGCACAGGATGAGCGGACAATTTGCAGTCTACCCCAGCCTGCGCGATCGGGTGGTGTTCATCACCGGCGGCGCCAGCGGCATCGGCGCCGAGCACGTGACGCAATTCGCGGCGCAGGGCGCGAAGGTGGCGTTTGTCGATATCGCGAACGATGCGGCGCACGAACTGACCGGCAGGTTGGAAGCAGCCGGGCACGCAGCGCCGTTCTACCAGCACTGCGATTTGAAGGACGTCGGTGTGTTGCAGGCCGCCATCGCCGAGGTAGGGAAGCGCCTGGGACCGATTACCGTGCTGGTGAACAATGCGGCGAACGACCAGAGGCACAGATTTGAGGATGTGACGGTCGAGTACTGGGACGAACGGCTGGCGACAAATCTGCGGCATCAGTTCTTCGCCATTCAGGCGGTGGCGCCGATGATGCGTTCGGCGGGCGGTGGCTCTATCATCAATTTTGGGTCGGTGAGTTGGCACACCGCGCAGGGCGGCATGCCGGCCTACACGACCGCCAAGGCGGGCGTTGAGGGACTGACCCGAGGTATGGCACGCGATCTGGGACCGGCCAAAGTACGTGTGAACACCGTCATCCCCGGCTGGATCATGACGAAGCGGCAGATCGAGCTGTGGCTGACGCCCGAGGCAGAGGAGAATCTGATCCGCAGCCAGTGCCTCAAGGACAAGCTGGCGCCGGCCGACGTGACTCGGCTGGTGTTGTGGCTGGCATCGGACGACAGCCGGATGTGCACGGCGCAATTGTGGGTCGTGGATGGCGGGAGGATGTGAGGGCGCTTTAGTGACCTACGACCAATTTTGGCAACGCTACATCCGCGCTCACGGACAGAAGCGGACGCGCGCGCTGCATTACACTGGCAGCCTGCTCGCACTCGTAGCGCTGCTGGTGGCGATCGAGACATTGGACTGGCGCTGGCTGATCGCTGCGCCGGCGATCGGCTACGGATGCGCCTGGACAGCGCACTACGCCATCGAAGGCAACCGCCCGGAGACATTCGGCCATCCGTTCTGGTCGCTGTTCAGCGACTACCGCATGCTGCTGCTCGCTCTGACCTTCCGCTTGGCACCGCATCTGCATCGCGCCGGCTTGCGGTGACCGAACGCCGCCAGCATCATCCGTACAACAAGGGGGAAACCAAGCCATGTGGGAACCGAGCGAGCGCTATCCCGACCCGGCGGTAGAGGTGTTGGACGCCAGCTTCAATCGATATCGGCTGCCGCTTGCGTCGGTCGAGCGCCTCGCCACTGGCTGCCGCTGGTCGGAAGGGCCGGTGTATTTCGGCGACGGCCGCTACGTTCTGTGGAGCGACATTCCGAACGACCGCATTCTCAAATGGGAGGAAGAGACTGGCGCTGTCAGCGTGTTCCGAAAATCCTCCAACAACGCCAACGGCAACACGCGCGATCGCCAGGGACGGCTGGTCACCTGCGAGCATCGCGGCCGTCGCGTGGTCCGCACCGAATATGACGGCGCGCTTACAGTTCTGGCCGACAGCTACCAGGGCAAGCGGCTGAACTCGCCGAACGATGTGGTGGTGAAGTCGGACGGCTCGATCTGGTTCACCGACCCGCCGTTCGGTCTGCTCGGCTACTACGAGGGCGAGAAGAACGAGCCTGAGCTGCCGGCCAACGTCTATCGTGTCGATGGCCAGACCGGCGTTGTCACCGTTGCGGCCGATGACGTGCAGGGCCCCAACGGCCTGGCTTTCTCGCCCGACGAATCAAAACTGTATGTCGTTGAATCGCGCGCCACACCGTCACGCAAACTCCGCGTGTTTGACGTCAATGGCAGCACGCTCGGCGCCAGCAGAATGTTCATCGACGCCGGCACGGGCACGCCGGATGGCTTCCGAGTCGATATCGACGGCAATCTGTGGTGCGGCTGGGGCATGGGCGAGAAAGGACTTGACGGTGTGCGCATCTTCAATCCGTCCGCCGAGCCGATCGGACACATCGCGCTTCCCGAGCGTTCCGCCAATCTCTGCTTTGGCGGGCGCTGGCGCAACCGACTGTTCATGGCCGCGAGCCATGGCCTCTACGCACTGTATGTGAACACACAAGGCGCGCTTGGTGGGTAGCGCATGTTCGATCTGCGCGAACATGGAACGTCGGTCCGCACCGAGATCCTTGCCGGCGCCACCACCTATCTGACGATGGCCTACATCGTCGTGGTCAATCCATCGATCCTCGCAGCCGCGGGGATCGACCACGGCGCCGCGTTCGTTGCCACCTGCATCGCAGCGGCCATCGGTTCCGCCGCGATGGGACTGCTCGCCAACCTGCCGCTCGCCCTCGCGCCCGGAATGGGGCTCAACGCCTACTTCACCTTCACCGTGGTGAAGGGCATGGGAGTGCCGTGGCAGGTCGCGCTCGGCGCCGTTTTTCTCTCCGGCCTGCTGTTCCTCATCATCAGCCTGCTGCGCATCCGCGAATGGCTGGTGAACGCCATTCCGATGTCACTGAAGCTCGGTATCGGCGCCGGCATCGGGTTGTTCCTTGGTTTGATCGGGCTGCATGAGATGGGCCTGGTCACCGGCAATCCCGATACGCTGGTGACGCTGGGCCATCTCGCCACGCCGGGTACGCTGTTCGCCTGCCTGGGTTTCCTGATCATTGCCGGATTGACCGCGCGTGGCATGCCGGGCGCGATCCTGATCGGCATCCTGCTCACTGCCGCGTTCGGGCTGCCGCTCGGCCTGACCGAAGTGCACGCTCTGATCTCGACACCGCCGTCGCTCGAGCCGACCTTCCTAAAGCTCGACATCGCCGGCGCGCTGTCGCTCGGCGTCACGACCGTCGTGCTGACCTTCTTCCTGGTGGACGTGCTGGACAACGCGGGCACGCTGATCGCCACCACACAGCGCGCCGGGTTGATCCGTCCCGACGGCACGATTGCGCGGCTGCGCGAGGCGCTTCTGGCAGACAGCGGCGGCGCGATCATCGGCGCGCTGCTCGGGACCAGCACGACCACCAGCTACATCGAGAGTGCGGCCGGCATTCAGGCGGGCGGCCGCACCGGCCTTACCGCGGTGACCGTGGCCGTGCTCTTCCTGCTCACGCTGTTCTTCGCGCCGATCGCGACCGCAATCCCGGCATTCGCCACAGCGCCGGCGCTGGTGTTCGTCGCCTGCCTGATGACGCGTGCGTTGCGCGACATCGATTGGGACGACGCCACCGAATACGTGCCAGCGGTGGTCGTCGCGATCGGCATTCCATTCACCTTCTCGATCGCGGCGGGCATCGGCCTCGGCTTCATCGTTTACGTCGTGGTGAAGGCGGCGGCGGGCCGCATCGGCGCAACCGCCGGAGCGGTGTGGCTGATCGCCGGATTGTCGCTGCTGAAGTTCGTGCTCGGCTGATCGATCAGCGTGCGCGCGCCATCACGCGACGATGCACCAGCCAACCCGCTGATGCGCACAGGATCATCGCGGCGGCCCAGAGCGCGGCATTCTGCCAGTCGCCGGCTTCCAGATCAGCCAGCGAAAGCCCGGCGAACTGCGCCGGCAGGACGTGCACCGGCGCCCAGACGAACGCCGAGGCGACATTGGCGAGCAGGAACCGCGAACGCGCCATGCCCGCCATGCCGGCGACCAGCGGGACTGTTGAGCGTAGCACCGGCAGGAAACGGCAGACCGCCACACTCGCTGTGCCGTAGCGGTGAAAGAATGTCTCGGCATGGCCGATCAGCGAAGGCCGCGTCGCGAACGGCCATATGGCGCGCAGGCGGAAGCGGAACCGATGGCCCAGCCAATAGGAGACGAAGTCGCCGATAACCGCGCCGATGATCGCGACGACCAGGATCGGCGTCATCGACAGCCCGGCCATTGCACCCGCCGCGGCAACCGCCATCAGGATCGGTGTGCCGGGGATCAGGATGCCGAGCACCGCAACCGCCTCGATGGTTGAAGCGAGGAACGCGATCAGGATCGCAAGTGCGGGGTATTGCGCGGCGAGATCGGCTGCGCCGTTGATCAGCGACCACACGTCAAAGCTCCTTCGTCGCCGCCAACGCGGACGCGCTCCCTGTCTAACCCATTTGGTTAGACTATGCGCCGGTTTCCAGACAGAAGGAAGCAAGTCGTGTGGTGAAGGCGGTCACAACGACGAGCAAACCGCGAGATTGCCCCAGCTGGTCGTGCGCTCGATGCGAAGTGCGATCACCGGAAGCTCGGCAAGCTGCATGGTGCGATACTGAGGATAGCGGTTCCGCAAAAAAGCCTGCGCGCTGTCATGCTCCGGACCGTCAGCCAGGATTTCGGCTCGCCCGCGCAGCATCACCCAACCAAGCCGCGTCCAGTCCTCGTCGTAGCGATCGGCGACGAACGCGGTTGATGGGTTGTCCATCATGTTGCGCAGCCGCTTGAGCAGGCGGCCGGACGCACGCTTTGGCTTTTCGTCGATCGTTATGTAGAGCGTGTCGTCCGACAGCGCGAAGCAGACCGGCACGACATGCGGATTGCCACGCGCATCCGCGGTTGCGAAGTGTCCGACCCTCCGTGCCATGAGGAAATTGCGCTCGCGATCCTGCAGCATGTGCATGACCCCTCCGGTCACAGCAGCCCGGCGGCAATGTTCACGGTCAGTGCCAGGATGATCGTGTTGAACAGGAAACTTAGCAATCCGTGCACAGCCGCCAGGCGGCGGAATTTGCGCGCCGTGATCTGCACATCCGATACCTGGAACGTCATCCCCAGGACCAGGGAGAAGTACATGAAATCCAGATAATCCGGTCGCTTCTCACCTGGGAACTCCAGGCCGCCGGAGATCCCCGCGCCATCCGGATCGGCCTCGTAATATTCGTGCGCATAGCGGAAAGCAAAGGTGACGTGCGTCATCAGCCAGGAGACGAACAGTGTCACCGCCACAAGGCTGACATGCAGACCCCGCTGGGCCGGCGGCATGTCCTTGGTGTCGGCGAATTCGCTGATGATTGCCGCGAAGCTGAATGCGACCGTCGCGACGGTGAGCCAGAAAATGGTCCATTCGCCTTCCTCCTGGTCAGCCGCATCGGCTGCCATGCGGTCCAGCCGTTCGGTGGTGAACAGGAAGGCCGACAGCACCAGGAAGGCGACCACGCCGATGTCCCAGGCGATGATGGCGCGGGTCGCGCCTTTGATGCCGTCCGGCAGCAGCGGCGCAACCGCCAGGCCGCACAGCATGCCGATGAACAGTCGTGGCCGACCCCGGACGACCTGCCAGGACCAGCGCAGCAGTCCGCGGTCGCTGACTGCCACGCTCAGTCGAGCGCGGCGAGCAGGCCCGCCATCAGCCTGCCGCGATAGACGAGGCTATCGACAACGATGTGTTCATCCAGCGTGTGCGCACCGGCGCCCTGCACGCCGAGGCCGTCCAAGGTGGCGATGCCCATCGCGCCGGTGAAGTTGCCGTCCGAGCCGCCGCCGGAACTCTGCGAACTGATATCGTAGCCGAGTCCGCGGGCAACGCCGCGTGCCGTATCGTACAGCGCCATCACCTTGCCGTTCGGTTCCCACACCGGTCGGGTGACGCCACGCGTCACCTTGAACCGCACGTCGTTCGATGAGGCGGACAACGCCAGCATGCGTGCCACGCCGCGATCCAGATCCTCCTGGCGCTTCGCCATCGACAGCGCCTCGCCGGTGCAGGTGGTGGATACGCAGTTCACCCACTGCCCGCCATGGATCACTCCGACCGAGAAGGTACAGTCCTCGGTGGTCATGTCCTCGATCTCGATCAGCTTGCGCGCCATTTCCCGGATCGCCGAGCGGCCCTCGCCGGGACGCGATCCGGCGTGGCTGGGGCGGCCGGTCGCTTCCAGGTTGAAGCGGGCGATGGCATACCGACCCGTTACCACGCCGCCGTCCGCGCGCGCCGGTTCCGGCACCAGCACGTAGCGATGGCGCGACGCCTCCGCCTCGATCAGGTCGCGTGTGGACGGGCTGCCCACCTCCTCGTCGCTGGTCAGCAGGTAGGTAATCGGCAGTCTGGTCTGGTGGCCGGCACGCGCCAGTTGGCGGATTGCCTCCAGCGCCATGTAGTTGCCGCCCTTCATGTCCTGGATGCCAGGTCCCCAGGCGCGACCGCCCTCGCAGCGGAACGGCAGTTTTCCCAGCGTGCCGATCGGATGCACCGTATCGAGATGGCCCATCACAAGAATGCCCGGCACGTTCGGTGTGGCATGCGGGAACGTGGCGCGCACGCAGTCGCCGAACCCCATGCGCCCGGCGACGCGTTCGATGCGCGCGCCGGCGATCACCAGTTCGCGCGACGCGATGTCCATCATGCGATTCACCGCGGCGGCGTCCCAGGTGGGGCTTTCGCACTCCACCCATGCGCGGAGCCCGTCCAGCATCGCATCGGCGTCGAAGTGCAGCGCGTTCGGGTCCATCATCAGCTCCGTCATACAGCGAACGCAGACAGTGCCACGCAGGGGTGCTGTCAACAAAGGCGGGACAGGCGCTCGGTCAGCAATGCGAAGAAGCCGTCCGCTTCCAGTGTCTCGAGCACGGTGACGTTGCGCGGCGCCCCCGTGCGCCCCCAGCGATTGATGACGGTGCGGCCACGGCTCGGACCGGGGCCGAGATCGACAATGGCGGCGCAGTCCCGCGTGGTGAACAGGCCGGGCCGGATCAGCCATGCGATCGTGCAAGGATCATGCAGCGCCGCGCCGATACCGCCGAGACGAGGCCCGAGCGGCACGGTGGCCTCGATGTCGCACAGAGCTGTCAGGCAGCGTCCGGTGCCCGCACTCCGCCAGCGCGCGATGCGCGCGGGCGTGCACAGCGCCTGCGCGGTGAGTTCCAGCGTGGCCAGCACCACGGGCCGGCCGCAGGCGAATAGAACGGCGAGCGCCTCGGGGTCGTTGAAGGCGTTGAATTCGGCGGCCGGCGTCGCATTGCCCTCGCCCCAGGCGCCGGTCATCAGAACGATCCGCTCCACGTTCGCAGCCAGTGCCGGTTCGGTCATCAGGGCCAGCGCGAGGTTGGTGGCCGGCGCGATACCGACCAGCGTCACCGGTTGAGGGGCGTCGCGCAGGATGCCGCGGATCGCACCGGCCGCAAGGCCCGGCGCCGGTTCGCCGCCTGGCGGAAGTGCAATGCCACCGAGGCCATCGATGCCGTGCACGCGCGTCTCGTTGACGAAGCTGCCGAGCAGGGGACGGTCGGCTCCGGCGAACACCGGCACGTTCGAGCCGGCGAGCGCGGTGAGTGCCAGGGCATTGGGCAGCGTGCACTCCAGCCCGACATTGCCGCCAGCGACGGTGACCGCGAGCAGTTCGATCTCCGGCGAAGCGAGCGCCAGCAGTAGCGCGAACGCATCGTCCGTGCCGGGATCGCAGTCGAGGATGATCGGAATCGGCACAGCGTTGTCCTTGCTCGTGACGGGGCAGGATGCCACCCTGGGACAGGGAGCGGAACCGCACATGTCGCCAAAGTATATCCCGGTCGCGGCCCGCGATGAGGCCGAGGCCGAGGACCAGGAAACGGTGATGGTGCCGCTGAACCGGAAGGCGCTGGTGCCGACATCGTCCGAGCGTGTACGCCGCTTGCGCAAGCACCTGGTCGCATCGCTGCGCGCCATGCGCACGATGAAGGATCCCGTGGGGTCGGCATCGCCGCTGCGGCCGGAACCGGACGGCCTGAACGGCAAGGTGGCGCGTGTGGCGTGCGCGCTGTGCCGAGGCTTTTGCTGCAAGGGTGGTGGCGAGCACGCCTACCTCGACGAACGCGTGATGGCGCGGGTGCGGCAGGCGCAGCCGGAACTCGATGCGCGCACGGTAATGCGGCTGTACGTCGAGCGTGTGCCAGCGATCGGCTACGAGGGTTCGTGTGTATTTCATGGATCGAAAGGCTGCACACTTGATCGCTCGCTGCGGTCCGACGTGTGCAACAGCTATTTCTGCAGCGGCCTCGGCAATCATGTGAAGAGCGGCAGCGCCACTACGCCCGTCGTGGTCATCGCCGGGGAGGGTGGCGACATGCGTACCTCGCCGCTGCTTGGCAGTGATCGGTGACCAGTGATCAGTATTCGGACTGTGTCGTCGCGCTCCTGATCACTGGCCATCGATCACTGATCACTTCGTCAGCCCTTGCCAAGTTCCTGTTCGATTGCTGCTATGGTCTGTGGACCAATCTTACCGTCGACGTCCAGGCCATGACCCTGTTGGAATGCTTTCACTGCCGCTGCGGTCAGCGGTCCGAAAGTTCCATCGGTGTCCAGCGGAGGCTCGGCACCGAGCTTGTTCATCGATTGCTGCACCCAGAGAGTTCCGTGCTCGGCCCCTCCCCTGACATTCAGTGAGGTCTTCCATTTGCCTAGCCACGCCATGCGGTCGGAAAGGCCGATAAACCCGCCATTCAGGTGAAACGTGACACCGTTGACATCGTCGTTCGCGGCAAATGGCAGGCAGCCGCACATGACGAAATCCGCAGTCGCACATTCGAGGAAATGCCGTGGGTCGTTGACCAGATCTGGATTTCCGATGAGGTCAAGCCCAACCCGCTGTCCTAGCTTTTCATAAGCTTCGCGACCTGTCACCTGGCTGCCGCCGCGGCCACGATAGGTAAATCCATCATTGCTGCCAATACGATTCCCCATGCGGCCGTTGTAGACTTCGTTGGCGATTCGCTGCTGGTCACCTGCGAACGCTGCCGCCTTCGCGGCGTCAAAACGCGTCGGCCAGGTTTTCATCAGTCCCTGTGCTGAATAGCGAAGATTCTCGACAAGTTCGGTTCCTGCACCGCACTCCTCGCTGAACTGAGCCAGCGCGTGCGCCACAAGTAGATCAGAGGACAAACCGTACTTGGGGAGGGCGTTGGGAATGGCGGCTATGATTCCGTCCATCAGTCCGGGGACTTCCGGATCGACATGTGGCCACATTGCCTGCATGATGTCGCTGGTCAGCATTCCAAGTACTCCATCGATTACATGGTTGTCGAGAGTTGGTGGGGATGCCAGCTTCAGGATGCGTTTGACATCTGGATCCAGGTGCGAGTATTGCGATTCGATTGGAGGACCGAGTGTGAACTGGATCACACCGGAGTCGAATAATCTCGATGTAGCCCGACCAACGCCGGAGCCTGGTTTCTCCCTTGGGATGGCACGGCGTATTTTCTGTTCTGCCGGCGCACCAACGGACCGCTGCCGCACGTTGGCGACAGGCATTCCGACCTCGAGCTAGCTTTCGCACGGCCTGGGTGAATTGCGCGGGCCGTGATGTCGAGTTGACGCCATGCGGGACGTGCGTGGCGGCCTGCATGGCAGGGCAGTTCAACGCTCTC
>Ga0210402_10003410_pt1 | contig 14939 bp, 13 predicted proteins | sample IncBWC7MmetaG_FD_161055 | JGI IMG/M metagenome (GOLD analysis project Ga0210402, IMG submission 161055) | Forest soil microbial communities from Barre Woods Harvard Forest LTER site, Petersham, Massachusetts, United States - Inc-BW-C-7-M | ecosystem: Environmental > Terrestrial > Soil >...
GGGGGCAGCTAAGCCGATGGACATGCATTCGAAGCCAGACAAGATTCAGTCTTCGGCCGAGGCGCTGCGGTATCCTTGGGACAATCACCCCGGTCAGGATCAGGCCGTGGAGGTGATGCCGGGCGTACTGTGGCTGCGGCTGAAGCTGCCGTTCCGGCTCAACCATGTGAACATCTATCTGCTCGCGGACGGTGACGGCTGGACGGCGGTCGATTCCGGGTTCGGCAATGAGGAGTCGATCGCGGCCTGGACCGCGCTGCTCGACGGCCCGCTGTCACACGTCAACATCACCCGGCTGATCGTGACCCATTCGCATCCCGACCACGTCGGGCTCGCCGGATGGATTGTCGAGCGCTTCGGCTGTCCGCTCTTGATGTCGCAGGTCGAGTACCTGCAGTCGGTCTACTTTCAGAGCCGCGGCACCGAGGAGCGGCGCCACGCGCAGCGGCTGTTCTTCCGCCGCCATGGCATGGACGAAAGCCTGACCGAAAAGCTGCTCGGCCGCGGCCAGGATTATCTGAAGCGGGTGTCCGTTCTGCCGCCGGGCTATCGCCGCATCTCGCATGGCGACGAGATTTCCATCGGCGCGCGCCGCTTCAAGGTCATTACCGGCGGCGGCCACGCGCTCGACCAGGTGATGCTGTATTGCGCGGCCGATAAGCTATTCCTGTCGGCCGACCAGGTGCTGAGCAAGATCTCGCCCAATGTCAGCGTCTGGGCGGTCGAGCCCGACCAGAATTCGCTCGGCGAATATCTGGCCTCATTGGCGAGCCTCACCACCACCCTGCCCTATGACGTGCTGGTGTTGCCCGGTCATGGCGTGCCGTTCTTCGGCTTGAAGACGCGCATCAAGCAGCTCGCCGACCATCACGAGGAGCGCTGCCAGCTGATCGCCAACGCGTGCCGCGAGACTCCGAGAACGTCCGCCGAACTGGTGCCGGTGGTGTTCCACAAACATGCCCTGGACCCGCACCAGATGGGCTTCGCCGCCGGCGAGTTGATCGCCCATGTCAACTACATGCTGGTCGAGGGCCGTCTGACGTCCGAACAGACCGACGGCGTGCTGCGCTTCAGGACGACCTGAGCCATCGGAGCACGATCGGGAGCGCCGAATCGGGCGCAAGCCAGGCATTTTTAAGCTCATTTTTAAGATTATGCCGTAGCGGCATCACGGCGTCTTGAACCGGATCAACGCGTGATCCGCGCGTCATGCAACCCTTTTGCCCGAAGGCGACCCTTCCAGCGCCCGATTTCGGCTCGACAGTAAAGCTGGAAACGCTCTAAAAAGGGGCCGGCCAGCCCGGCCTCGAAGCTCCCACTTCAGGTTCTGCGATGGATTACAGCCAATTCTTCCGTGCCGCCCTCAATCGCCTGCATGACGAGCGGCGTTATCGCGTCTTCGCCGATCTCGAACGCATCGCGGGCCGGTTTCCGCATGCGGTGTGGCACTCGCGGAATGGGCCGCGCAACGTGGTGATCTGGTGCTCCAACGACTATCTCGGCATGGGCCAGCACCCGAAGGTCGTGGGCGCGATGGTCGAGACCGCGACAAGGGTGGGCACCGGCGCGGGCGGCACCCGTAACATTGCGGGCACGCATCATCCGCTGGTGCAGCTCGAGCAGGAACTCGCCGATCTGCATGGCAAGGAAGCCGCGTTGCTGTTCACATCGGGCTATGTCTCGAACCAGACCGGCATCGCGACGATCGCGAAACTCATTCCGAACTTTCTGATCCTGTCGGACGCGCTCAACCACAATTCGATGATCGAAGGCATCCGCCAGGGCGGCTGCGAGCGGCAGATCTTCCGCCACAGCGACCTCGCCCATCTCGAAGAGCTTTTGCGCACCGCGGGACCGGACCGGCCGAAGCTGATCGCCTGCGAGAGCCTTTACTCGATGGACGGCGACGTCGCGCCGCTCGCCAGGATCTGCGACCTCGCCAAACGCCATGGCGCGATGACCTATGTCGACGAGGTGCACGCGGTCGGCATGTACGGTCCGCGCGGCGGCGGCATTGCCGAGCGCGACGGCGTCATGCATCGCATCGACATCCTGGAAGGCACGCTCGCGAAAGCTTTCGGCTGCCTCGGCGGCTACATCGCCGCCAAGGCGGAGATCATCGACGCCGTGCGCTCCTACGCGCCGGGCTTCATCTTCACGACCGCTTTGCCGCCTGCGATCTGCTCGGCCGCGACCGCTGCGATCCGGCACCTGAAAAGTTCGAACTGGGAGCGCGAGCGGCATCAGGACCGCGCCGCCCGCGTCAAGGCGATCCTGAGCGCCGCCGGCCTGCCCGTGATGTCGAGCGACACCCATATCGTGCCGCTGTTCGTCGGCGATCCCGAGCTTTGCAAACAGGCCTCCGACATTCTGCTGGAAGAGCACGGCATCTACATCCAACCGATCAACTATCCGACCGTGGCCAAGGGCACCGAGCGGCTGCGGATCACGCCCTCGCCCTATCATGAGGACGGCCTGATCGACGGCCTCGCCGAGGCGCTGCTGCAGGTGTGGCAGCGGCTCGGCCTGCCGTTGCGCAAGCAATCGCTGGCCGCCGAATAGGCGCGAGCACCAAGATGGACATATTCCGGGCATGCTCCGGAAGTCCTCGCCACCTGCCGCCTGATCGCCCGCCGCTTGTTGCACTTGCGGGCTTGTTGCGCGCTTTTTGATTGTGTCCAGCATCTTCCTCGCGCAGATCGAGCCTTAACGACGATCTCAAATACCGGGCAGGATTAAGGAAATTGGCGGTCGCCTAGGTCCGTCCAACGCGGTAGGTTTGGGCTTAGAAGATAAAGGCGCGAGAGGCGCGCAAGGGAGTGAGCCAGCGATGCTCCATGACTGGGGCGTGATTGCAGCCGCCTTCGGCTACATCGGCTTGCTGTTCGTGGTGGCCAGTTACGGCGACCGCCTGTCGCCCGTCCAGCGCGGCCGCGCCGGCGCGCTGATCTATCCGCTGTCGCTTGCGATCTATTGCACGTCCTGGACGTTCTTCGGCTCGGTCGGCTCCGCAACCCGCACCAGCATCGATTTCCTGGCAATCTATGTCGGCCCAATCCTGATGATCGGGCTCTGCACGCCGCTGCTGCGCCGCGTGATCCGGCTTGCGAAAGCGCAGAACATCACCTCGATCGCCGATTTCATCGGCGCGCGTTACGGCAAGAGCCAGGCGGTCGCGGCAACGGTCGCCGCCATCGCGATCATCGGATCGGTCCCCTACATCGCGCTGCAGCTCAAGGCCGTCGCCTCCTCGCTCGAAACCATTCTGAGCGAGGATCAGGCCTTCTCCAAGATTCCGATCATCGGCGACATGGCCCTCATCGTGACGCTGGCCATGGCGGCCTTCGCGGTGCTGTTCGGAACCCGGCACGCCGATGCGACGGAACATCAGCACGGTCTGATGCTGGCGGTCGCAACCGAATCCATCGTGAAGCTGGTGGCGTTCCTCGCCGCCGGCGCGTTCGTCACCTTCTGGATGTTCAGCCCTGCGGAACTGATCGAACGCGCGATGAAGAGTCCGGAAGCCGTGCGCGCGATCGACTATGCGCCTTCGATCGGCAATTTTCTCACCACGACGCTGTTGTCATTCGGCGCGATCATGATGCTGCCGCGCCAGTTCCATGTCAGCGTGGTGGAGAACTCAAGCGACGCCGAAGTCGCCCGCGCGCGCTGGCTGTTTCCGCTCTATCTCCTCGCCATCAACCTGTTCGTGATTCCGATTGCGCTTGCCGGCCTCATCACTTTTCCCTTTGGCGCCGCGGACAGCGACATGTATGTGCTCGCGCTGCCGATCGAGGCCGACGCGTCCCTGCTGAGCCTCGGCGTCTTCGTCGGCGGGCTGTCGGCGGCGACCGCCATGGTGATCGTGGAGTGTGTCGCGCTTTCGATCATGGTGTCGAACGACATCGTCGTTCCGCTCGCCTTGCAGCGTGAACCGCGATCGCGCGCGGCGGGCAAGGATTTCGGTGATTTCCTCTTAAGAGCCCGGCGCATCGCGATCTTCGTCATCATGGTGATGGCCTATTTCTACTATCGCGCGCTCGGCAACACCCAATTGGCGGCGATCGGCCTGTTGTCGTTTGCCGCGATCGCCCAGCTTGCACCGGCATTCTTCGGCGGCCTGTTCTGGCGGCGCGCCACGGCGCGCGGCGCCATCGGCGGCATGCTGGTCGGCTTCGCAGTGTGGACCTATACGCTGTTCCTGCCGTCCTTCCTGGATAGCGGCACGGCGGGCTTGTTGCTGCTGCAGCACGGCCCGTTCGGGATCGAGGCACTGCGGCCACAGGCGCTGTTCGGCTCGGACCTGCCACCGCTGCTGCATGGCACGCTCTGGAGCCTGTCGCTCAACATCCTGGCCTATGTCGTGCTGTCGCTGGCGCGGCAGCCCTCCGCGATCGAGCGGCTGCAGGCCGGCCTGTTCGTGCCGGACACGCTGGCGCCGATCACACCTACATTCCGCCGCTGGCGCACGACGGTGACAGTGCAGGACATTCAGAGCACGGTCGCGCAATATCTCGGCCCGGACCGCGCACGTCAGGCATTCGAGACATTCGCCGCTAGCCACCATACCCCGCTCGACCCGACCGCACCGGCGGACATCGAATTGCTGCAGCATGCCGAGCATCTGATCGCATCGTCGATTGGCGCCGCGTCCTCGCGTCTTGTGATGTCGCTGCTGTTGCGCAAGCGCGCCGTCTCCGCCAAGGCTGCGTTGAAGCTGCTCGATGATTCTCACGCGGCCCTGCACTTCAACCGCGAGATCCTGCAGACCGCGCTGAACCATGTGCGGCAGGGCATCGCCGTGTTCGACGACGATTTGCAGCTGATCTGCTCGAACCGGCAGTTCAGCGAGATTTTCGGCCTGACACCGCACCTCGTGCAGATCGGAATTCCCTTGCGGGAAATCCTGGAATCCATGGAAGCGATCGGTCCGCCAGGTCTCGGCGCCAGGGCCGATCTGATCGAGCGCCGGCTCAAGGCCTACACGACCGAAGGCGAGCCTTATCTGGAACGCCTGCCGGACCGCCACATGGTGGTCGAAGTCCGCAGCAACCGGATGCCAGATGGCGGGCTCGTCATCACCTTCACCGATGTCACGCCGTCCTTCGAGGCGGCGGAAGCGCTGGAACGCGCCAATGCGACGCTTGAGAAGCGCGTGCGCGACCGCACCGAGGAACTCACCCGCCTCAATTCCGAGCTCGCGCTTGCGAAAAGCACCGCGGAAGACGCCAACATCTCCAAGACGCGTTTTCTGGCCGCCGCAAGCCACGACATTCTGCAGCCTTTGAACGCGGCGCGGCTTTATGTGACGAGCCTGGTCGAGCGGCAGAAGGGCGGCGAGGATTCGCGGCTGGTCGAGAACATCGACGAATCGCTCGAGGCGATCGAGGAGATCCTCGGCGCGCTGTTGGACATTTCGCGGCTCGACGCCGGCGCCATGACGCCCGCGATCTCGAGCTTCAAGATGGCCGACCTGATGCGCTCGCTGGAAATCGAGTTCGCGCCGAGCGCGCGTGCCAAGGGCCTGGAACTTGCCTTCGTGCCCTGCTCGCTGCCGGTGGAATCCGATCGGCTGATGCTGCGCCGCCTGCTGCAGAACTTCATCTCCAATGCGATCAAATACACCCCGCAAGGCCGTGTGCTGGTCGGTTGCCGGCGCCGCGGCCCATTGCTGCAGATCAGCATCCATGACACCGGCGTTGGCATTCCCGTGCTCAAGCGCGGCGAGATTTTCAAGGAGTTCCATCGCCTGGAACAGGGCGCGCGGATCGCGCGCGGCCTGGGTTTGGGCCTGTCCATCGTCGAGCGCCTGGCACGCGTGCTCAACCACGGCATAGCGATCGATTCCAACGGGCACGGCGGCTCGGTGTTTTCGGTGAAGGTGCCTATCGCTTCGGCGATCAACCACACCTCGGCGGTTACCAGCGCGACGCCGCTGGCGCGAACGCCGATCAGGGGCGCGCTGATCGTCTGTATCGAGAACGACGCGGCGATCTTGGACGGCATGCGGACGCTTCTGAAAGCGTGGGACGCCGAAGTGATCGCAGTGACCGAACCGGATGCCGCGATTGCGGCGATCGAGGCGGCGGGCGGACAGGTCACCGGCCTGCTCGTTGACTATCATCTCGATCGCGGCAACGGCGTCGCCGCCATTCGTGACATCCGCCGCCGTTTCGGCGAGACCATTCCAGCGATCCTGATCACGGCCGACCGCAGCCCGCATGTGCGCGCCGCGGCACGCGAGGACAACATCGCGGTCCTCAACAAGCCGGTGAAACCGGCATCGCTGCGCGCGCTGCTCGGCCAGTGGCGGATTCAGCAGATGGTGGCGGCGGAATAGACGCTACTGCGTCGCTGGCGAGCCCTGCCGCCATTGCCCGGCGATCTTCGCGGCCGCGATCACGGCCTGGGTGCGGCTTTCGACGCCGAGCTTCTGCAGGATCGCCGACACATGCGCCTTGATGGTCGCCTCCGACACACCAAGCTCATAGGCGATCTGCTTGTTGAGCAATCCCTCCGACAGCATCATCAGCACCCTGACCTGCTGCGGCGTCAGCGTCACCAGGCGGTCGCGCAACCGCGTCATATCGGGATCGGAGGGCGACGACAGGTCGGTGTCCGGCGGCACCCAGATATCGCCATCCATCACTTTCGCAATGGCGTCGCGCAGGGTTTCAACGCCGAAGCGCTTTGGAATGAATCCCGAGGCGCCGAAATCCAGCGAGCGGCGGATGGTGGCGCCGTCATCGCTTGCCGACACGATCACCACCGGAATCGCCGGATATTGCGCGCGCAGATAGATCAGGCCGGAAAAGCCGGAGATCCCCGGCATGGTCAGGTCGAGCAGGATCAGATCGACGTCGGAGTCCTGCTCGAGCAGCGCGGTCAGATCATCGAACGAGCCGGCCTCGTCGATCTTCGCCGACGTCACCACGCTTGCCACCGCTTGCCGCAGCGCATCGCGGAACAGCGGATGATCATCGGCAATCACGAGATGGGTGCTGGCAGCCATCGGTTACTTCTTGCGAGACGTGACGAGGAGCGACTTGACGCACCTCAAGATAGAGGCCTGCGAGGGGCGTTTCTTGCATGATTCTCCCCCGGCGGGCGCACGCATGCAAGCGCACAATCATTCCAAGCGTGAAAGCGGTTAATCAAGGTTTGTGCGACGCAATATCACCAGCGGCCCGCAACAGCCGCAATCTCGCCGGCGGGCGCTGATGTATGTGCGCCTCGATGCACGTAATTATCGTGCGCGCCTGCAGTCAGGGCCGAAAGTCTTATTGGGACGACTTTCACCGCAATGTTACCGTAAACCGAGACCCCAGGATAAATCCGGCGAGGTCCGGCGCATTGGGGCAAGCCTTTGCAACGATTTTCGGGGAGCGAACGACGATGACCACAATGGCAGTCTCACAGGCGGAAAGGCGAGGGATGACGAAAGACGAACGCTTCGTCATTCTCGCCTCGTCGCTCGGTACCGTCTTTGAGTGGTACGATTTCTACCTCTACGGATCACTGGCCTCGATCATCGGTGCGCAGTTCTTCAGCGCCTACCCGCCGGCAACGCGGGATATTTTTGCGCTGCTCGCCTTCGCCGCCGGCTTCCTGGTGCGCCCGTTCGGGGCCATCGTGTTCGGCCGCATCGGCGACATCGTCGGCCGCAAATACACCTTCCTGGTCACCATCATGATCATGGGTCTGTCGACCTTCATCGTCGGCCTATTGCCAAATGCGGCGACGATCGGCTTTGCCGCGCCGGTGATCCTGATCGCGCTGCGGTTGCTGCAGGGGCTCGCGCTCGGCGGCGAGTATGGCGGCGCCGCGACCTACGTGGCCGAACACGCGCCGAACGGCAGGCGCGGCTATTACACCTCCTTCATTCAAACCACCGCGACGCTCGGCCTGTTCCTGTCGCTGCTGGTGATCCTGTTCACCCGCACCGCGACCGGCGAGCAAGACTTCGCGGCCTGGGGCTGGCGCATTCCGTTCCTGGTCTCGGTCCTGCTGTTGGCGATTTCGGTCTGGATCCGGCTGCGGCTCAATGAATCGCCGATCTTCCAGAAGATGAAGGAAGAGGGAAAGAGCTCGAAGGCGCCGTTGACCGAGGCGTTCGCGAACTGGAGCAATGCCAAGATCGTGCTGCTCGCGTTGATCGGCGGCACGATGGGCCAGGGCGTGGTCTGGTACACCGGCCAGTTCTATGCGCTGTTCTTCCTCCAATCGATCCTGAAGGTCGACGGCTACACCGCCAACCTGCTGATCGCCTGGTCGCTGTTGCTCGGCACCGCCTTCTTCGTCGTGTTCGGCGCGCTGTCCGACAAGATCGGCCGCAAGCCGATCATCATGGGTGGCTGCCTGATCGCGGCGCTGACCTTCTTCCCCATCTTCAAGATGATCTCCACCAACGCCAACCCGGCGCTGGAGAAGGCGATCGAGGCGACCAAGGTGGAAGTGGTGGCCGATCCCGCGGGCTGCGGCGACCTGTTCAATCCGGTGGGCACCCGTGTGTTCACGGCACCCTGCGACACCGCCCGCGCCTTCCTGTCGCAGTCGTCGGTCAAGTACACGACGGTCGCCGCTCCGGCCGGCTCCGGCGTGAAGGTCACCTTCAACGGCAAGGAAGTTTCCTATGCCGACGCCAAGTCCGGCAACCCGGCGCTGACTGCGGCGATCGCGGCAGCCGGTTTTCCGAAGGCGGGCGATTCGGGCATCGTGAAGATGAAGCACCCGTTTGATATCTTCCAGCCGCAGGTGCTGGCGCTCATCGGTCTGCTCTTCATCCTGGTGATCTATGTCACCATGGTCTACGGGCCGATCGCGGCCATGCTGGTCGAATTATTCCCGACCCGGATCCGCTACACGTCCATGTCGCTGCCCTATCACATCGGCAACGGCTGGTTCGGCGGGTTGCTGCCGGCCACCGCCTTCGCGATCGTGGCCTCGACCGGCGATATCTATGCCGGCCTCTGGTACCCGATCGTGTTCGCATCGATCACGGCCGTGGTCGGCTTCCTGCTGCTGCCGGAGACCAAGGACGTCGACATCAGGACGACCTGATATTCGTTCACACAAAGCATTTGACGCCGGCCGCGGACTGCTCCGCGGCCGGTTTTGTTTCAGCCGAGGCCACCGATGAATTGCAGCACGATCTCGCGCCGGTGCGGACGCGCGCGGTGCTCGATCAGGTAGATCGCCTGCCACGTCCCCAGCGCGAGTTCGCCGTTCAGGACCGGGATCTGCAGCGAGGTCGCCGTCAGCATGGTCTTGACATGGGCGGGCATGTCGTCCGGCCCCTCGGCATCGTGGGTCCATCCGGCATTCTCCGGCGCCAGGCGATCGAGCGCGGTCGCCAGATCGGTCAGCACCGAGGGGTCGGCATTTTCCTGGATCGTCAGCGAAGCCGAGGTGTGGCGAACGAACAGCGTCGCCTGCCCCTCGCGTGCGCCCGCCTGACGCAGGAATTTCGCCACCTCGGGCGTGACATTGACGAAACCCCTGCCCGAGGTCTCAACCGCCATGCGCGACGTGACGATGTTGTTCACGCTGACCGTCGAAGGCGAATAGATCCGCACGCTCAAATCTTCCCCGATATGTCCTTCTGCATCCGGTTGGCGATGTCGATCAGCCGGCGCCAGGCGCGCTCCAAGAACGACATCACGCGATCCATGTCCTGGTCGCTCGGCAGCGGGATCTCAAGCTTGCGCCCGCCTTCGGCCGTCTTTGGATCGGCCTGCTTGTCCGACTTCGGCAGCGCCTCGCTGGTCTTGCCGTCCGTCGTCTCGTCGCGTGACGCAAGCTGGGCCTTCAGCTTCTCATTTTCCGCCAAGAGCCGGCCGATTTCCGCATCCATGGCAGCGCGCTCGTCGGGCACGGCGTAGCATGCCCAGCCGGCGCCGGAATTGCTGCAATTAGAAACCGTGCCGGTGCGGGTATCGAGCCGGATGACCGCGCCGTCGCCAACCGGCGACAGCGCATAACGGCCGCTCTCGGTGTCAGGCATAGACTCGGCGTTCGCGGTGCCAATGCCCGCAAAGCAGCACGCCACGACAATGAGGGTGAATTTTGGGGTCGGTATCGCCGCATTCATTGCAATTGCTCCGCCTCGGAAGCCGATGAAAACGTTACCCCTGACTGTGGGAGCTATAGGGCTCGCGGCCGGATTTCAACGCGTCCGCAAGCAATTCGATCCGGTCCTGCCCCCAGAACACCTCGCCATCGAGCACATAGACCGGCGAGCCGAATACGTCGGCAGCGATCGCATCCTGGCGGTTCTGCTCATAGGCCTGACTGACCTCATCCGAGCCGGACCGTTCGACCAGCTTCTGGCCGGGAAGTCCGGCATTATCGGCGATTTTGGCAATGGTCGCGGGATCGGCCAGATTGAGCTGATCTTCCCACACCGCCGGGAAGGCCCGCCGCAGGAAGGGGTTGGGATCGAACCCGGCCTCGATCGCCGCGATCACCACGCCGTCCGCAAGACGCGCATTGAACGGCGAATAGGCCGGCTGCAGGTGGAATTTCAATCCGCGCCTGTCGCGCCAGCGCTGCAGTTCGACCATCCGGTAGCGTTGCCGCACCGGATGGCGTTTCACAAGCGGTAGCCCGCCGGTTTCGGAGAACAGGTCGACCAGCACCACAGGCTTGTGATTCACTTTGAGATTGTAAGATTCGACAATCTCACGGAACGCGCGGTGACCGATATAGGCCCAGGGCGATGAAAACGAAAAGTAGTAGTCGACCTGACGCGACATGCGGTCTCTCCGAACAAACAAAGGGGCACAATCATCCCACCAGACGCGCCGGACGCCCGCAACAAAGATCATCGCCGAGGCAAGCTGCCGCGTTGCGCCGACATACAAATAGCTGAGGCGAATCAACGCACTAATCAAACAACACGCAATCTTGACTTGGTAAGATGCCATCAGTATGGTCCGCGCGGCTTCAAGGGCGACGGGGCGCAGTTTCCATTCTAACGACATCGTGTCGGGTCTCCAGGCATGGCGGAACGCACGGACGACGGCGAGAATGGAAGTCGCGATAAATCGCCTGACGAAGCTGCGCTTTCCGCAAGGCTCGGAAGTCTGGAGCAGCGGTTGTCCAAACTTCGCGACAGCCGCAAGATCAGGACTGACCAACCCGAAACCGAAAGCGAAGACGGTGCAGCCAGAGCTTCGGCCATGGCGCGTGGTTTTCGCCTTTCCTCGGAGTTGATCGCGGGCGTTGTCGTAGGGGCTGTGATTGGCTGGGGGTTCGACCGCTTACTGTCGACTTCGCCGTTCGGCCTCATCGTGTTCTTCCTGCTCGGCTTCGTTGCCGGAGTGGTCAACGTGGTGAGATCCGCCGGCGTCGTTCCTCGCAATCGCTAGAACCGGCGGAAGTCATGACATTGAAATTCTCGAGTGCCGGCAAGGCCGGCGGACCAAGAGCCGCGCGATGACGATCGAACCGATCCATCAGTTCAACATCGACAATCTTTTCACGATCGGCCATATCGGCGATCAGACCATCGCCTTCACCAATTCGTCGCTCTACATGCTGCTCTCGGTGGCGGTGATTTCGCTGCTGATGATCGGCGGCGTCGCCGGACGGCAGTTGGTGCCCGGCCGCATCCAGTCGATGGCCGAACTCAGCTACGAATTCGTCGCCAACACCATCCGCTCCAACGCCGGCGCGGAAGGCATGAAGTTCTTCCCGCTGGTGTTCTCGCTGTTCATGTTCATCCTGGTCTCGAACATGATCGGCATCATCCCCTATGCCTTCACGGTCGCAAGCCACATCATCATCACCGCCACGCTGGCGCTGCTGGTGTTCTTCACGGTGCTGGTCTACGGCCTCTACAAGAACGGCCTGAGATTCTTCAAGCTGTTCGTGCCGAGCGGCATTCCGATCTACATCCTGCCGCTGGTCGTGCTGATCGAGATCATCTCGTTCCTCTCCCGCCCGATCTCGCACAGCGTGCGTCTGTTCGCCAACATGCTCGCCGGCCACATCACGCTCAAGGTGTTTGCGGGCTTCGTCGCGCTGCTCGGCACCTCGCTTGGCGCCATTGGCTGGATCGGCGGCATACTGCCGCTGGCGCTGACGGTCGCGCTGACGGCGCTCGAACTCCTGGTCGCGTTCCTGCAGGCCTATGTGTTCGCGATCCTCACCTGCATCTACATCAACGACGCCATTCATCCGGGACACTGAACCGTCACGGGAATATCCACCCTCTCTCATCCTCTCATCTTTCTTCCTCAAGGAGCTAAAATATGGATCCGGCAGCAGCAAAACTCATCGGCGCGGGCATCGCATGCATCGGCATGGGCGGTGCAGGCGTGGGCGTGGGTGTCATCTTCGGCAACTACCTCGCTGCCGCGGTGCGCAATCCTTCCGCAGCGCAGGGTCAGTTCGGCAACCTGATCTTCGGCTTCGCCGTGACCGAAGCGCTCGGCATCTTCTCGCTGCTGATTGCGCTGCTGCTGCTGTTCGTGAAGCTCTGAGAGCTTCTCGCCTTTTCGCGCCGCCTTCGGGCGGCGTGCGTGACAGCAACAGGAGAACTCCATGGCTGAGAGTTCCATGGCTGAGAGTCATGGCGCCGCCCAGGAAAGTGGGGGCCAAAGTGGGGCCCATACCGAGGCCGATGGCGGCAACGGAGGGTTTCCTCCGTTCGATTCCAGCACATTCGCGTCCCAGCTCGTGTCGCTGGTCATTGCCTTTGTCGCGCTTTACCTGATCGTCTCGCGCATCGCGTTGCCGCGCGTCGGCAGCGTGATCGATGCACGGCAGAACGCGATCGAAGGCGATCTCGCCGCGGCGCAGAAGCTGAAGGACGAATCCGAGGCCGCGCTGAAGGCGTATGAGAGCGAGCTCGCCGCGGCGCGCACCCGCGCGCAGGCAATCGGCGCGGAAACCCGCGAAAAGCTCAACGCAGCCTCCGAGGCCGAGCGCAAGTCGCTGGAGGGGAAGCTGTCGCAAAAGCTCGCCGACGCGGAAAAGACCATCGCAGCCACCCGCACGAATGCAATGAGCAATGTCCGCGGCATCGCCGCGGATGCCGCGATCGCGATCGTGCAGCGGCTCACCGGTATTGCTCCCGACAAAAGGACGGTGAACAAGGCCGTCGATGCAACTTTGAAGGGGTAGCCTGATGTTCGAAGAGCCAGAAACCTGGGTTGCCATCGCCTTTATCATTCTCATGTGCCTGTTCGCCTATTTCGGCGTGCATCGCACGGTGCTGAAGGCGCTCGACAATCGCAGCGCCCGCATCAAGGCCGAACTGGACGACGCCCGCCGCCTCAAGGACGAGGCGGCCAAGGTGCTGGCGGACTACAAGGCCCGCCGCGCCAGCGCCGAGCGTGAGGCCGAGGAGATCATCGCGAACGCAAAGTCGGAAGCCGAGCGCATCGCGACCGAGGCCAAGGCCAAGATGGAAGACTTCGTCGCGCGCCGCACCAAGACCGCCGAAAGCAAGATCGCGCTCGCCGAAGCGCAGGCGGTTGCCGACGTCCGCGCCGCCGCCGCGGATGCCGCGGTCGCGGCGGCTTCGAGCATCCTGTCGAAAACGGTCAAAGGCGAGATCGCCGACGACCTGCTCACCAAGGGCATCAACGAGGTCCAGCAAAAGCTGAACTGAGCCGATTTCGATTTCGCTCACAGGCCAAAGCCGGTGCGGAAAGCTCGCGCCGGCTTTGTCGTATCCGGCTTTGTGTTATCTAGAGCCTCTTCCGTTCCGATTGAATCGGACCTGAGGCTCTAATCTCTTGTTTTGACGCGTTTTCTTCACGCGAACCGGTACCCGCCCCGCATCCAGTTCGGGGCGGGCTTTCGCTCGAAGACGCTCTAGGCTCTTGCCGCCTCCATCTCGCACGCCGTCGCCCGCACGCGCGATTGCTCGATCACCTTTTCTTCTTCGCCTTCGGCTCGGGTCCGAGGGCCTGCGGATCGAAGCCGATATAGAAGATGTAGGATCCCCCGGTCGCGCCTGGCGCCAGCGGATACACCATGTCATCGGCGACCAGCGTGAACGGGACGCTGGTATCCTCCGTCATCTGCACCGTGGTCCGGTAGGCCTTGGTGGCGATCACCTTCTCATTGACACCGCCCTGCACGACGGCCACCCGCATCGGAATTTCGACCGAGGCCGGCGCCCCGGCGGGACCTGCGATGACGCGGCCCTGAATGCCGATCCGCGCAACAATATCGCCGCCGTTCAAGCGGCAATCGCGCGCGGTCTTGATAATGGTCGCCTGGTAGCGCAGATCGCTGCCGGTCGCCTGCTTGCCGGGCACGCCCACCGAAAAGGTCGAAGCGCCAGCGCGAATGGCCACCGGTGGACAACTGTCCTCGATCTGGTTCTCCGTTGGACCGGACGGGGCCGCCGCCGGCGCGTCCTGCGCCGGCTCATCCGGCTTGCCGCCAAACAAGCTTTTGAAACGATCGGTCAGCGACTGCGCCGAAACCGGAGCGGTAAAAATCGCTGCAGTGACGACAAGTGAGAGCGCCGCCGTGAGCGCACTTCTAACGAGAGGCCTTTCACCCATGCCAAAACTCTGGATCAGGTCCAGCCGCGATTCCCCCCGGGGCCGCCCTTATAGCAGTGCGATGACGGCGAACCCAAGGCGTTGAACATTACGGCATCGGACATCAAGGCGTTAAACATTACGGCGTCGAACATCAAGGCGCTGAACATCAAGGCATCATGCATTAAATCATCGGGGATCAAGGCACGCAGCGTCAAGGCACCCGACACCAAGGCATCGAAATCGGCAAGCCGCAAAACCCATCATCCAGACGTCGGCCTCAGCCTCGAAAATCCTCGTGCAGCAGACCGAACAGCAAATGATCCTGCCAGACGCCATTGATGCAGAGATAGCGCCTCGCCAGCCCCTCGCGGCTGAAGCCGCATTTCTCCAGCACCCGGATCGAGGGCGTATTGGAGGGGATGCAGGCCGCCT
>Ga0210402_10003411_pt1 | contig 14934 bp, 11 predicted proteins | sample IncBWC7MmetaG_FD_161055 | JGI IMG/M metagenome (GOLD analysis project Ga0210402, IMG submission 161055) | Forest soil microbial communities from Barre Woods Harvard Forest LTER site, Petersham, Massachusetts, United States - Inc-BW-C-7-M | ecosystem: Environmental > Terrestrial > Soil >...
TTTTTTGCGCCGAATCGACCAGTGCGCCGAACGCGAGAATCGCCAATCCGCTGCGGCCTTCGCGGCGCAGCTGCGCGACGCCCACGGGGAGCGCCGTCATCTCGGCGGCGATCGGCACGCCGGGGCCCGTGCCTCGCGGATAGCGGATTGCCGAGGGCGAACTCAAGGTTGTGCCGGTGTAGAGCATCTGGCGGCATTCGTTCTCGTCGGCCGGCGCCATGACCACCATGTTGGGAATGCAGCGCAGGAACGACAAGTCGTAGCTGCCTTGATGCGTGGCGCCGTCGCTGCCCACGAGGCCGGCGCGATCGATGGCGAAAACCACCGGCAGATTCTGCAGGGCGACGTCGTGAATGAGCTGATCGTATGCGCGCTGCAGGAAGGTCGAATAGATTGCGACGACCGGCTTCAAGCCTTCCACGGCCATGCCTGCGGCCAGAGTCACGGCGTGCTGCTCGGCAATCGCAACGTCGAAATAGCGCGCGGGAAATCGTTTCGAATATTCCACCAGACCCGAGCCTTCACGCATGGCCGGCGTGATGCCGACGATGCCGGGATCGCGATCCGCCATGTCGCACAACCACTTGCCGAAGATCTGTGAATACGAGGGGCCGCTGCTCGCTTCCTTGAAAATCATGCCGCTGGCCGGGTCGAAGGGTCCTGGCCCGTGCCACTTGATCGGGTCCGCCTCCGCCGGCGCGTAGCCCTTGCCCTTGCGCGTCACGACGTGCAGGAACTGCGGGCCCCGCAGCTTTTGCAGATTGCGCAAGGTATTGACGAGGGCTTTTACATCGTGACCATCGATGGGTCCGATGTAGTTGAATCCCATTTCCTCGAACAAGGTTCCCGGCAGAACCATGCCCTTCAGATGTTCCTCGGAACGGCGCGCAAGTTCCCAGACGGTCGGCATTTGCCGCAACACCTTCTTGCCGCTTTCGCGCAGGTGCGAATACATGCGGCCGGAGAGCGCGCGAGCCAGGTAGTTCGACAGTGCGCCGACGTTCTCCGAGATGGACATATCGTTGTCGTTGAGCACGATCAGCAGGTCCGCAGGCAGCGAGCCTGCGTGATTCAATGCCTCGAAGGCCATGCCGGCGGTCAGTGCGCCGTCGCCGATGATGGCCACGACCTTGCGGTCCTCGCCGCGTTGCGCAGCCGCGACGGCCATCCCTAACGCCGCACTGATCGAGGTGCTCGAGTGGCCGACGCCAAAAGTGTCGTATTCGCTCTCCCCGCGCGATGGAAATGGCGCCAGCCCCTCATCCTGTTTGATGGTGTGCAGCTTGTCGCGGCGTCCGGTCAGAACCTTGTGCGGATAGGCTTGATGTCCTACGTCCCAGACGAGCCGATCGCCGGGGGTATTGAACACATAATGCAGGGCAATCGTGAGTTCCACCGTGCCCAACCCGGCCGCAAAATGGCCCCCGCGGGTCGCCACGCTGTGAATCAGAAATTGACGCAATTCCTGTGCCAGATCGGTCAATTTCGCTGCGGGGAGCTTGCGTAGGTCCGCCGGCGACGCGATGGTTTCGAGCAGCGGATAGCTGGGGGTCGGAACGTCCATATTCCCCAAGTTTATACTGCCCGACCCTCGTAGTGGCAATTGACTACAAGGTATTGTTGCGAATTTGCACCAGGGCTAACCGGCTGACATGATGCTATTTTTACGGGTTTCCGAGATACTGCCAGCATGGATTCCGTGAGTTCAGACGAGGTTTACCAGGATCAGATTCTGCCGCATGTTTCGCGCACTTTTGCGTTGACCATACCGCAACTGCCGCCTGCGCTGAGTATTCCCGTGACCTGTGCCTATTTGCTGTGCCGGATCGCAGACACCATTGAGGATGAACCGGCGCTGTCTGCACCCGAGACTCTGGCTTTTTTACAGCGTTTCAGCGCCGTGGTGGGCGGCAGCGGCGAACCACAGGCCCTGGCAGACGATCTCGAGCACCGCCTTTCGGACCGCACCTTGCCGACCGAACGCGACCTGGTGAGGAACATGGATCGCGTCGTCCGGGTGGCGGCCAACTTGGGCGCGGTCCAGCATGCCGCCATCAAACGCTGCGTAGAACTCATGTGCTACGGCATGCCGCGCTTCCAATTCAATGCCAGCGTCAAAGGACTGCCCCGCTCGAGCGATCTGGACGACTATTGTTACTACGTGGCGGGAGTCGTGGGGGAGATGCTCACCGAGCTATTCTGCGACTATTCCGCCGATATCGCGCGCCGCCAGGCCAGTTTAAGGGCTCTTTCAGCCTCGTTCGCTCAAGGGCTGCAGATGACCAACATCCTCAAGGATGTGTGGGAGGACCGCAGCCGGGGGGCCTGCTGGCTGCCTCAGGATGTGTTTTCCCGTCACGGTCTTGATCTGGCGCAGGTCTCGGGCGATATCGACGACCCGCGCTTCAGGGCGGGGATCTTGGAGCTGGTTGCCGTTGCGCATGCGCACCTGCGCAATGCCCTGGATTACACGCTATTGATTCCGGGCAAGGAGAAGGGCATTCGCCGATTCTGTCTCTGGGCGATCGGTCTCGCCGTCTTGACGCTGCGTAAGATCGCCCGCAATCCTGGTTTTACCGCCGGTGCGCAGGTCAAGGTAACCCGAACCGCGGTCAGCATGACCATGCTCATGACCAATACCTTCATCGGCAATGACTGGATGCTGAGACGCCTGTTCGCCGCCGCGGCGCGCGGGTTGCCGTTGGCGCGGCTGCCGGAGGCGAGTTGGCCGCGAGCCGCCCCGGTTTTGAGCAACAACGACGCAGAGTGCGCACCTGAGCAGGCCCTGCGGCGATACGGGAGTTCGGGATCGTGAATCGAACGGCCCCAAAACCCGCTCCGCTCCCGGCGGAGCAGCCGGACGCGCGCAGCGACATCGTTTCGCACACGCTGAAGCGCATCGCGGATTCCTCCCCCCTGGACCGTGCGATTACCGCGGCGCGCGACGCGCTGATTGCGCAGCAGAACGAAAAGGGCTATTGGCTGTACGAGTTGGAAGCGGACTGCACGATTCCCGCGGAGTACATCATGATGATGCACTTCCTCGATGAGATCGACGCAGCGCTGCAGACGAAAATCGCCAATCACCTGCGGGCGCGCCAAGCAGAACACGGCGGCTGGCCGCTATACCACAATGGCGAACTGGATTTGAGCTGCACGGTCAAGGCGTATTACGCCTTGAAGCTCGCCGGCGATGACACGCAAGCGCCGCATATGGTCAAAGCTCGCGCGGCAATCTTGCAACGGGGCGGCGCCGCGCGGAGCAACGTGTTCACGCGCATCGCACTGGCGCTGTTCGGCGAGCTGCCGTGGCGCGGCGTCCCTTACATTCCGGTCGAAATCATGTTGCTGCCGAAATGGTTTCCGTTTCACATCGACAAGGTTTCGTACTGGTCGCGCACGGTGATGGTGCCGCTGTTCATTCTCTGCACGCGCAAGCCAAAAGCCAAAAATCCCCGCAACATCGGTATTCGCGAGCTGTTTACGACGCCGCCCGAAAAAGAGCGGCACTATTTCCGGCGTTCTGGGATGCTGGCGAAGGCGTTTCTGCTGTTCGACCACATCGGCCGCATGATCGACCCTTTGGTTCCCGCGCGCATGCGCGAGCTGGCGACACGGCGCGCGGAAACGTGGTTCGTTGAGCGGCTCAACGGTGAAGACGGCCTGGGCGCGATCTTTCCGGCGATGGTCAACGCCCTGGAAGCCATGGTGATCCTCGGCTATCCGGCGGATGACCCGCGGCGCGTAACCGCAAAGCGAGCGTTGCAGAAGCTGCTGGTGGTGGGTCCCTCGAGCGCCTATTGCCAACCTTGCGTGTCGCCCATTTGGGATACGGCGCTCGCCACGCTGGCCATGCAGGAAGCAGGCGACGAGGCCTCGCGCGATGCGTCGACACGAGCGCTCGATTGGCTTAAATCTAAGCAGCTGCTCGATGAACCCGGCGATTGGCGGATAAGTCGGCCTCATCTGGCCGGCGGCGGCTGGGCGTTTCAATTCGCGAATGACTTTTATCCGGATCTCGACGATACCGCAGTCGTGGCTTGGGCAATGCATCAGGCGCGCGATTCGTCGCGCTATGCCGAAAGCGTCCGCCGAGCGCTCGATTGGCTGGTGGGCATGCAAAGCCGCAACGGCGGCTTTGCGGCGTTCGACGCCGACAATACCTGCTACTACTTGAACAAGATTCCTTTTGCCGATCACGGCGCACTGTTGGATCCGCCCACCAGCGATGTGACCGCGCGCGTCGTCACCGTTCTCGCGCGCGTCGGCAGGCCTCAGGACAAAGCCGCGCTCGATCGTGCGATTGCCTACTTGCGCGAGGAGCAGGAAGCCGACGGGTCATGGTTCGGCCGCTGGGGAACGAATTACGTTTACGGCACCTGGTCGGTGCTCATGTCGCTGGCGCAAGCGCATATCGGACCCGATGATCCGATGGTGAAGCGGGCGGTCGAGTGGCTCAAGCAGAACCAAAATTCGGACGGCGGTTGGGGCGAGAGCAACGACAGCTATGCGCTGCAAGCGCGACCCGCGGAGGATTTCGGCAGCACTCCCTACCAGACCGCCTGGGCACTGTTGGGGCTGTTGTCGGCCGGCGAGGCGGGATCCGATGCGGCGCGCCGCGCCGCCGATTTCTTGCTGCATGCGCGGCAAGCCGACGATCTTTGGAGTCACCCGAGCTATACGGCGCCGGGTTTTCCGCGGGTTTTTTATCTGCGTTACCACGGCTATTCAGCCTATTTTCCCTTGTGGGCGCTTGCCGCCTACCGGAACCTAACGCGTCGCGGAATCACTCATTGAGCCCAAGACTCCATCATTGAGTCCAGTGGGCGTCGTCGTGGCGCTCGCATCAGAAGCTCGTGCGTTGGGACCCTCCATGCCGCGCGGCGGTGCCCCGCCTTTGAGCGAACTCGCCCTGCTGGGCGCAGGATCGTTGCTGGCATTGAGCGGCATCGGCCGCGCCGCCGGCGCGGCGGCGGCGCAGGCGCTGGTCGATTCCGGCGTGTCCGCGCTGATGACCTTTGGGATGGCGGGCGGACTTGATCCTGCGCTGAAACCGGGAAGCGTCGTGATCCCGTGCGAAGTGCTCACCACCGATGGCGTCCGATACGCTGTCTGCCGATCATGGCGCGAGCGCGTGGCCGCCGCCCTCAGCCCTCTGTGCGCCGTCAGCGAGGGCAACCTCCTGACCAGCCCTCGCGCGATCGACACGCCGGCGGAAAAAGCCGCGGCGCTTCGCGGCACCGGCGCGGCCGCCGTCGACATGGAGAGTGCGGCCGTGGCGGAAGTTGCCGCCAAGCACAATCTTCCCTTCATCGCGGTGCGCGTCATCGTCGACACAGCCGCGGACTTCCTGCCGCGCGCAGTCGTCGAGGCGAGTAGAGCGGGGCGGGTGCACGTCGGGCGATTGATCGGCGGCCTCATTCTGAAGCCGCAGGAGATCGCCGCGTTGCTACGTCTCGCGCAGCGCCATCGAATAGCGATGCGCTGCTTGCGCGCCATCGGCGCCCACCTCGCATGAAAGCCCTGGTCACAGGGGCGACGGGTTTTGTCGGTGCGGCCGTCGCCAGGCGGCTGCTCGGCGATCAATGGCAAGTTCGCGTGCTGGCACGTCAGGGCTCGGATCGGCGCAATTTGAAAGGTCTCGATGTGGAAGTGATCGAAGGCGATCTGACCGACGTGAATTCCCTGCAACACGCGGCGCAAGGCTGCGAGGGATTGTTTCACGTTGCCGCGGACTATCGATTGGGCGCGCGCGACCCGGCGCAACTGTACCGGGCCAATGTCGAAGGAACCCGCAATGTGCTGAGTGCGGCGCACCGCTCGGGCGTGCAGCGCATCGTTTACACCAGCAGCGTCGCAACCATCGGCATTCCGGCCGACGGCACGCCCGGCGATGAACAGACGGCCAACTCCCTCGAGAACATGATCGGCCACTATAAGCGCTCGAAATATCTGGCCGAAGAAGTCGTGCGCGAAGCGGCGCGCGAAGGAATATCCGTGGTCATCGTCAGTCCTTCCACGCCGGTAGGGCCGGGCGACCTGAAACCCACGCCAACCGGTCAGCTGGTGCTCGACGCGGCGGCCGGCCGAATGCCGGCGTACGTTGATACGGGACTGAATATCGTCCACGTCGATGATGTCGCCGCGGGGCACCTGCTGGCCTACGGGCGCGGCAAGGCAGGCGAGCGCTACATTTTGGGCGGAGAGGATATGACCTTGCGCAACATTCTCGGGCAGATCGCGACGCTGGTCGGGCGCAAACCGCCGCGTGTGCGGCTGCCCTATGGAGTGGTTCTCCCCATCGCCTATGTGGCCGAAGGGTTCGCCAGAATTTCAGGCCGCAGCGGGCGCATCACGCTGGAAGGCGTGCGCATGTCGCGCAAGCGGATGTTTTTCTCGAGCGCGAAGGCGGCGCGCGAGCTGGGATACACGGCGCGTCCATCCGTGCACGCATTCGAGGATGCCATCCGCTGGTTTCGAGACAACGGCATGCTGCGCTGAGCGGTCCTCGAGGACAGCATCGGGCTATCCGCAAGGACAGCATTCGTACGCAAGACACGACGCTTGAGTGCCGATATCATTCCCGCATGAATACCATGGTGTCGGATTTGGACGAGCTGATTCTGGTCGACGAGGCGGATCGCAGCCTCGGGTTCTTGAGCAAAGCCTTATGTCATGAAGGCCGCGGCGTTCTGCACCGCGCATTTTCATTGCTGATCTTCAATGATCGCGGCGAATTGTTGATACAGCAGCGCGCCGCCTCCAAGCGGCTATGGCCGATGTATTGGTCGAACAGCTGCTGCAGCCATCCGCGCGGCGATGAGTCGTTGGAGGCGGCCACGCAGCGCCGCTTGCACGAAGAGCTGGGTATTCGCTGCCCGCTGCAATTCCTGTTCAAATTTCAGTACCAGGCGCAATTCGACGCGACCGGCGCGGAGAATGAGCTGTGCTCGGTGTATGTAGGACGATGCCGCCAGCCAATCAGGGCGAATTCCGACGAAATCGTCGACTGGCGCTGGATCGCGCCTGAGGCCCTGCAAAGGGAGATGGCGGCGGAGGGCGGCCGGACTTTTACCCCTTGGTTCATGCTGGAATGGGCCCGAATCTGGCGCGACCACCGGCAAGCCGTGCTGGTAATATAGCCTTATGGCCATTCCACTCTTGCAGATGTACAAGGTTGCCCGCTATATCGCCGGGCGCAAGCTGCGCGGCGACAAGCGCTATCCGTTGGTTCTCATGCTGGAACCCCTGTTCCAGTGCAATCTGGCCTGCGCCGGCTGCGGAAAAATCGACTATCCGAAGGAGATCCTGCAGAAGCGGGTCGGGGTGGAGGATGCACTTCGCGCCGTCGACGAGTGCGGCGCGCCGATCGTATCGATACCGGGCGGCGAGCCGCTGATTCACAAGGAAATGCCGCAAATCGTCGCCGGCATCGTGGCGCGGCGCAAGTTCGTGTACTTGTGCACCAACGCGATCCTGCTTTCCAAGCACATCGACGAGTATCAACCCTCGACCTATTTGACCTTTTCGATCCATTTGGACGGCAACAAAGAGCGTCACGACGAATCGGTGTGCCAGGAGGGCGTGTTCGAAAAGGCCGTTGCCGCCATCAAACTGGCCCGCGGCAAGGGCTTTCGCGTGACGGTCAATTGCACCCTGTTCAACGGCGAGGATCCGGACGATGTGGCCGAGTTCTTCGACACCGCGATGGAGCTGGGCGTCGAGGGGATCACCGTGTCTCCCGGATACAGCTATCACCACGCCCCGCGACAGGACGTGTTCCTGGGACGCAACGCCAGCAAGCAGTTGTTTCGCGACATTTTTCGCCGCAGCCGTCGGCCCTCGGGAAAGCCTGCCTGGTCATTCAACCACTCGGCCCTGTTCCTGGATTTTCTGGCGGGCAACCAAACCTATCAGTGCACGCCATGGAGCAATCCGACTTATAACGTCTTCGGTTGGCAGAAGCCCTGCTACCTGTTGTCCGACGAAGGCTATGCCCCAACCTACAAAGCCCTCATCGAGGACACGGAGTGGGAAAAGTACGGCGTCGGCAAGAATCCGCGATGCGACAATTGCATGGCACATTGTGGATTTGAGGGAACCGCGGTCAATGATGCCTTTAGTAATCCGGTCAAGGCGCTCCTGACCTCGTTGCGCGGACCGCGGGTGGCCGGGCCGATGGCTCCTGAGCTGCCGTTCGAATACACCGACGGCGGTGCACGCTACGCTGCCGTTACTGCGATCCCGCTCAGCGACATCAAGCGCGTGAGCCGAGGGCCGTGAACGATTCCGCTGATCGGCGCATCCTCAAGGAGGATGTGGACGATTTCGGCACGCAGCTGGAAACCTGGCGACTGCGCATGGAGGACGCTTTGGCGGCCCGGCTGCCGCAAGCCGACGTCGTTCCTGCCCGCCTGCACGAGGCCATGCGCTACAGCGTTCTCGGCGGCGGCAAACGCATACGCCCTGCATTGGTATTTGCCACCGCTCGCGCAGTCGGCCTGTCGGAGGACGAGGTTGAAGCCGCAGCCTGCGCAATTGAATTGGTGCACGTGTATTCGTTGGTCCACGATGACCTGCCCGCCATGGACAACGATGATTTGCGCCGCGGCCGTCCGACCTGCCACAAGGCCTATGACGAAGCCACCGCGCTGCTGGTGGGCGACGCGCTGCAGCCACTGGCGTTTCAGCTGCTGGCGCGCGATCCGAAGTTGCCCGCCTCTCCCGCAATCCGTCTGCGTCTGATCGACATGCTGGCGCAAGCCATCGGGACATTGGGAATGGCAGGAGGACAGGCGATCGATCTGGCGGTGCAGGGCAGAAGGCTCGACATCGGTCAGGTGGAAGACATGCATGCGCGCAAGACCGGCGCCGTCATCCGGGCCAGCGTCCTCATGGCGGCCGAATGCGCGCCGCCGCTGGATCCGAATCTCTACGGCGCGCTGTCGCGGTTTGCGAATGCCGTCGGCCTTGCATTCCAAATCCAGGATGATTTGCTGGATGTCACCGGCGATGCATCGATGCTGGGCAAGGCCACGGGCGCCGACAGCGAGCGCGCCAAGCCGACGCATCCAGCGATCATCGGCATCTCGGCATCACAGCAGCGAGTCCGGCTTCTGCACGGTCAAGCCATCCACGCCCTCGCGCCATTTGGCGAACGCGCCGAAGCTCTGCGCTCCCTTGCCCACTGGCTCCTGTCGCGACAGTATTGACCGCCCGTATCTTGTGCGTGCTCCGCTCGCAGCCGGCTTGGTGATCTGGTTCGGAAGCTTAAGTGCAGCGCAAGGCTTTGCTGCCGACACCATCGTCAAACTGCGAGCCCTTGGCCCCGCGGATTCGCATCCGACCGCGCAAGCCGTCGTCAGCGGCTCTCTCGACGACCAGTTTCAGCCGTTCTCGAAGGCTCCCGGACACAATTACTGGCGCGACTATTGGCTGAAAATCAGTCCGCAGGATCCTCCCGCGGTTATGGGAGCGCCGGTCGTCATCTTCAATGCAACGCGCGGTCTGCACGCCGAACTGGCGGCTTTTAGAAACGGCAGCGCCGTGCCGCTGCCCTTCATTACGCAACTGCCGGCGTTTCTGGGCGGGCGCGACAATCTGTTCATCCTGCCCGAAGGCGTGACGGCGACGCAGCCCTTGTACGCTCACGTGACTTCCGACAGCAATACGCGGCAATTTTTGTCGGTGAGGCTGGGGGAGCTGGATCGTACCCTGACGCTGGGCACCGAGCGCGCACGCATCATCGCGCTGACATTCGGCGCTCTCATGGCGGTGTCGCTTGCGGCGCTGCTCATCTGGTTCGTGCTCAAGGATCCGTTGTTCATCTTGTATGCGACCATGTTCTCGTTGCAGGCGCTCTATGTGGCTTTTATTTCGGGACAAGGATTCGATTGGCCGGTCCTGTCTTACGGCACGAATCTCGACGCGTTCGCCTGGAATGTGCCCGTGGCCTTAAGCGGCGCCGTCGCATGTTTGTTCACTCGAGAAATCGCCGACCTGAAGCGCTTCTCGCCGCGCATCTATAAAATTTTCGGCTGGTTCGCCGTGGCCTTCGTGGTCCTCACGGCAGCCAATGTCGCGGACTTCGTGGGACTTTTGAATGTTGTCAACGTCATCGGCAACATCATGTTCATCGTCGCGCCGATATTTACCGTGATCGTGTGCTTCCTGGCATGGCGCCGCGGGAATCGTGCCGCCGGGTGGTTCTTGATTGCCTGGTGCCTGCTCGAAGGCTTCACGATTGCCGCGGCCGTGCGCCTGCTGGCATCGTCTGCTGACTCGGATTCGCTGTATTACTACGGGCTGCCCTTGTCGATGGTGGCTGCGTCGATTCTGGTCGCGCTCGGCGTCGCGGATCGTTTGCGAGCGCAGCGCTTGGCGCTGAGCGAGGCCGAGCGCCGCGCACAAACCGACCCGTTGACCGGCGTGTTGAACCGGCGTTCACTGATCGAGCGGCTCGACGCAGCCTGCGTCCGAGCCAAGGCGCGCGGCTTGCCGATCGCTCTATTGTTCATCGATCTTGATCACTTCAAGACGATCAACGACACATTCGGGCACCAAGCGGGCGATGCGTGCCTGCGCGCCATCATCGATCCCATTCACGCTGAACTGCGCCAGTCCGACGTCATTGGGCGCTACGGCGGCGAAGAGTTCGTCGTGATCTTGAGCAGCGCGGATGCCGCCGCCGCAACTCCCATTGCGCAGCGCATCGTTGAGCGCGTCGCCGACGTGCGCGTGCATGGATTCGGCGATCCGATTCGTGTGACTTGCAGCATCGGCATTGCCGCGAGCGACACGCTCGGCATCTGGGGCGAGCTGCTACTCGCGCAGGCCGATGCCGCTGTCTACGTTGCAAAACGCTCCGGACGCAATCAGGTGCATCTCGCGCCGCCGGTGCCTGCCTAGGCGCCTGTCTAGAATCTGTCCTACACGTCGCGCAATGGAGACGCATTATCTTTGCATTCGTTTGCGCCTAAGCTTCTAATGCGACATATTCAAAGCGGTTCGTTCCGCGGCGCAGGGGATATTACTGGTGCAACGCAGCGCGTTCAGTCACGCAAAGCTCATGCGTGAATCAACAAACCGCATCGAAAGCGCGGCGCGCAGCAAGGATGCCCAAGAGCACCTGGTTGCGCAGCGGATTCTCGCGACACCTGGTGCCTGGAATGCCTGGGAACTCGAACACTCGGGGCTGATGCGGCAAGTCGCTGACTTCGTCGTGTTGCGCAATCAAGCGGTTGCCCTGAGGCACGCCGCGCTGCGGCTGATTCACGGTAAGGCCTTGTTCGAATACCTGAAGAAGCACTGCGTCCGAGGCAAGGCGCGCCGAAGGATCCTCGCGCACTTTCATCGCACGCTGGCGTATGAACATGCGGTCGTCGCAGAACACGCGGTCTATGTGCGCAAGACCGCGAGCTTCCTGTGCACCAGCCATCTCGGCACCGAGCTGGTTCACGATCCGGCATTTTTGGATCCGATGCAGCAATACGAGACTTTATTCACGGAGTATTTCGAACTGTACTGTTCGACATTGATTCCGAGCGAAGATCCGGATTCTCAATCGGAACCGGCATTGCTGCCGCTGCTCAAGCATCAGCTCAATGAGTGGCGTTGGGTCATCCTGAATCCGAAACAGGCCTTGCCGCATTTGCTGCGTGAATCCGAGCTGCGCCGACCGGCGGGCGACACGCAGAAGCTGCGGCTGATGAAATTTCCAAAGTCCGGGAAGTAGCCGTCAGCGTACAATAGACAGCTGAATCCGATCGTGCCTCCAACTCGAATAAGTACTTAGGCAAATGAGTCCCTCCGTGCTCCAACGCATTGCTAGCGGCGATTCCGCGGCCGTGCGGGAATGCATAGACCAATACGGTCCCCTCATTTGGAGCATCGCGCGGCGGCTTTCGCGCACGCCGTCGGATGCCGAGGACGCGACGCAGGAAATCTTTCTGGATCTCTGGCGCAGTGCCGGCCGCTTTGATGCATCGCAGGGCTCCGACAAGGTGTTCATCGCGATGATTGCGCGCCGCCGCCTGATCGATCGGCTGCGCAAGACCAGCGCCGAGCCGCCGATGGATCCGCTCGAGGCCCTGGAGACCGTCGTCTGGGCGGACCCTGGCACCGCTTCCGAAACGTCAATCGAGGCGGAACAAGCAGCCCGCGCACTCGCGGAGCTGCGACCGGAGCAGAGACAAGTATTAGAGTTGGGCCTATTGCATGGCCTGAGTCAGTCGGAGATCGCGACCCGGCTCAGTATGCCCCTGGGCACGGTGAAGTCGTTCATGCGCAGGGGCTTGATCAAGGTGCGTGAAATCATGAATGTAGATGCCAAGGGCGTCTTGAGCGAGGGTTGATGTCGGACACGCGTCCCCAAGGTCAGCCCGACGAAGCCATGCTTGACTTGGCGATCAAGCAGGTCACGGAAGGCTTGTCGCCGGATGAGCAGCGGGCGCTCGATGCAATGGACAGCGAGATGGCGAGTGCCTACTTGCGAGACCTGGAGCGGGCGGCGGCGGCGGTCACGTTGGCGGGCAGCGCGGGCGAGCCGCCATTGCCCGCCGCGTTATCTGCACGGATCGCGCAACAGGCCGCCGAACATTTCGCACGGCCTGGCAAAGTGACGGACCTCGCCGCGGTGCGGGCGGCGGCGGAGACGGCGCGCCCGGATCAAGCAGCCGGGCCAGCTCGGGCGGGCAGGTTCGGTGCCTATGGATGGATCGCCGCGGCGGCGTGTCTGGTGCTCGCCATCATCGGCTGGGAGCGCTCGCCGCCGCCGGCTGCACCGGTCGCCGTGGCGCCGCCGCCCGCCGTGATCGAAGCCGAGAAACCGGCGCCGCCGACGGCTGCGGAGGAGCGCGCGGCGCTGCTCGCGAAATCCGATTCGCTCAAGATTCCTCTGGGGGCAACCAAGGACCCCGCGGCCGCGGGCGTGACGGGCGATGTGGTCTGGGATCCGGTCACGCAACGCGGCTTCTTGCACTTCACCGGCTTAGGCGCGAACGATCCGTCTGTGCATCAATACCAAATATGGATATTCGATGCCGGGCGGGACAAGCGCTATCCGGTGGATGGGGGCGTGTTCGATGTGCCGGCGAACGCCAGCGAGGTCGTGATACCGATTCGCGCAGCACTCATGGTGCGCAAGCCCGCGGCCTTTGCGGTGACGCTCGAGAAGCCGGGCGGCGTCGTGGTCTCGGGCCGCGAGCACGTGGTCGCGTTGGGCCAGGGAGGGTAAGACAAACTCAAGGCACGAAGAAACAGTGCCTGAGTTTGTCTTAACCTCCCTGGCGAGTGCTCGAGCCGGTCAATCTCACAGTGCCGCCTTGCGATCCTTCACCGGCGGCGGGGTCCACTGATAGTTCCACGTTTCCGTGAGCGGCCTGCCATCGATGCGCAGGTACATACGCAAGTCGATGGCATCGTTGCTGTCGTCCGCCGGCCGCAGATCGAACAGCACGCGATAGCCTTTGATCTCCTCGACATAGTGCGCCGTCACGTGTTCCGTCGTGCTGTTATGGGTGGTGCTGATCACCGCTTCGACGTTCGCGTCCCTGGCCAGCGCGCCGAGTTCGCCGCCGGCAAAGTCGACCGCGAAATGCCAGGAGTAATATTGGCGCTTCTGGCCAACCGTGCCGCCGATGCCGGTACGCGTGGCAATGGTTTGCGCCAGCGGCGATGAGAAGGGCATGCGGGTGCCCCAGTACAAGCGGTAGCTGAACAGCAGCTCCTGGCCGGCCTTGGTTTTTTCAGCCGGGTTCCAAAACGCCACGATATTGTCGGAGGTTTCATCGGCGGTCGGAATTTCGAACAGCTGCACGGCACCCTTGCCCCAGCCGGCGGATTTGGGCTCGACCCACAGGCTCGGCCGCCGATCATAGTAGACGCCATCGTCCTGGTAGTGATCCCAATTCCGGTCCCGCTGCAGCAAACCGAAACCGCGCGGATTTTCATCCAGGTAAGAATTCAAGTGATTTTGCGCAGGATTGATCAAGGGCCGCCAAATCCACTCGCCGGCGCCGGTCCAGATCGACAGGCCGTCGGAGTCGTGAATCTCCGGACGCCAATCGTTTGCCGCGCGCCGCTCGTTTTCGCCGTAGAAAAACATGCTGGTCAAGGGCGCCACTCCCAACCTGTCGATGGCCTTGCGCGGATACAGGGCCGAATCGATGTCCATGGTCATCGTGCCGCCGGGCGCGATGAAAAAGCGCAGAGCACCCGCAATGCTGGGCGAGTCCATCAGCGCATACATCGTCAAGGTTCCGGAGCCCTTTGCCGGCCGCTCGAACCAAAAGGAGGTGAAGCGCGGAAATTCCTCGGGTCGGGGGTAGGCAGTGTCGACGGCGAGCGCGCGGGCCGACAATCCGTACTGCCGCGTATCGCCGCCGACCGCGCGAAAATATGCGGCTCCCAGGAACGCGGCGACGTCGTCCTTCCAGTCCGTCACGAACTGCACGCGGAATCCTGCAAAACCCGCATGATCACGCATTATTGCGGGGTCGATGCCGGCTTTGTCGAACTCGAACATCGACGGGTCGTAGAGAATTTCGCGCGATTGGCCGTTGTTCACCTCGTAAAGGTGCACCGCCTGCGCAAAGCCGCGTCCAACGTGGAAGAATTGCACGCGGAAGGGCAACCCCGCATCGCCCCAAAGCGAGTGATCGCTGCGAAATCGCAGAGACTGATATTGGTCGTAGCTCAAGGTGACCATGCTGGCCGGCAGCACTTCCTTGGAAGTCTGATAGGCGCTGCCGGCGAGAAATCGCGCCTGGCCTTTGAGCCACGCATAATCGAAAGCCTTCGCAGGGCCCGTACCTGTTGCAGTGGCGGACTGCGGCGCCGCGGCGGCCGCAGCGGCCAGATCAGTGCCGGCGAGCTGCCCGGCGGCCAATGCAATTGCAGTCTTCAAAATTTCGCGTCGACGAATCATGAGATTTA
>Ga0210402_10003412_pt1 | contig 14934 bp, 10 predicted proteins | sample IncBWC7MmetaG_FD_161055 | JGI IMG/M metagenome (GOLD analysis project Ga0210402, IMG submission 161055) | Forest soil microbial communities from Barre Woods Harvard Forest LTER site, Petersham, Massachusetts, United States - Inc-BW-C-7-M | ecosystem: Environmental > Terrestrial > Soil >...
GGCCCACTGCAGGCTCCGGAGTCTGTTAGTAACTCGTTCTGGAAGACCGCAGAGCCCGGCGCGGGCTATATCATCGTGTCGAACAAGTAAGTGCTTTTGAACGAGGTCGCATCGCCTGCTTTTTTCCCGGCGATGGGCAGCACTCGCGCCATGACCGGTATGTTGCATTTGGTCGCGAGCGCGGCTACATCGCTGAGGATCCGCTTCAGCTGACCGGCGGTGGCGTCTCCCGCCAGCGGGACGGTATCGAGGCCTGTGCAGCCAACTGCTGAGTAAGCGAATAAGGAATCTCTATTGAAGGCAGACTCAGCCCAGCGCTGAGCTAAGAGCTGGTCCTCGAGTACAGACAGCGTGAGACCTGTGTTCGTGATTTGCTCAACCGCCTGTACTGCGTCGGCGACGAGGCGCAAGGCTGTGAGTGTGCCTTCGGAGCCGAACTTCTCGCCAGTATACGCTTCGACGGCGGCTGCGATAGACATATCGCCCTGCGTCGGCGCCAGATAAACTCCGAGAAAATTCCAGCTTGTTTCTTTGGCGATTTTGCTGCCGATGGCGCCGGCTGCCGTGGCTTGCTGCGTGAGCGCGGCGGTGAGGTCGGCAAGCGCGGAGACGTAGTTTCCCTTGTCTTTGGTTAGAATTTCATGGACGGTGTTCGCGCAGTCAAGGCCGATGGAAAACTGTTCGCCCTCTTCGGTGTGATACGAACCGGGGAAGAAGGGCGAGTAGGACTCACCATTGCCATGGCTGCGAAGTTGAGATTTCCCAGGCTCTGCGGGCTGTGCTCGCTGACGTACTGCACGAGATCCGCTGTGTAGCGGATGGTCTTCCAGTGAATGCCATCGGGAGTGTCGGCGATGATAACGCTGGCTTCAGTGTGCTGCAGAGTGGAGAGCGCCTGCTGCATGACCCGCATGATCACCGGGTCGTCGACATCGTGCAGCATGGCCGGGCCAACGTTGAGAATGAAGTTTTCTTGTACCGACAGGTCATCAAGATTTTTGAGATACGTGAGTGCCTGGTCTTCGGGGACTCCGCCTCCGATGAGTTGAGCGACCGATTGCGAGGTCAATCGGACCTCTGCTACGTCGTAGCCGGAGGATTCGAATTCTGCCTGGGCTTTGCGCAGGACATCGATGGAACTGGAGAGGACGCCTTCCCAGGTGTCGGAGTTTAGGTTGGCGAATCCGGTGATGGCTCGTACCTTTGGGCGGATAGCGGGCGTTGGTGTGGTGCTCATTTTGACTCAGCCTTTTCCTTTAGGGATTCCTGTTGGGTTGCAGATCGGCGAAGTTGCCGCGCATCTTTGCTTATCTATTTGTAAGAATCGAAAAGTGAGGGCGGAAGACGACCGGCCTCTGTGAAAAGTGGGCTAAAAGAGCAAAGATGGAGTAGTTGTGACGCAGTCGAGATCGCATCACGATAGAACGTTCAGATTCGTTCCTTCGACTTCGCTCAGGGCAGGTTCTCACGTTGGTCGTCAGAATGACGGCTGGGTGGGCGGAGTTCGCGGGTGCACTCGCGGCAACGCTGCTCTTCCGATGGCTGACACCTTCACTCAGCGACGATGTCTGAACGTCGATCGCGTCAATACTCAGAGTGCGACGCGGCGTGGAGGGACGCGTTCTGTGTGCAGCGCGATCTGTCCATTGCTGCCGGACGCTGTGTAGACGGCGACTACGTCGAGTTCGACGTCGCTCTCGATCACGACGAACCCCTTCAAAAAATCGGCATCCGTTCCAGCGTGTTTGAGGATGTCCGGGCAGTCGATTTCTAGCGCTTGATCCGGGCCGAGTTTCGCATTGAAGAACTTTGATACCGGGCCGGGTTTGAGCCCTGGTAGCGCGACTGCAATTTTCGCGCGAAAGGCGATTGCCTTGTAGGTTGGATTGTGCACGTTCACTGCAGTGCAATAGAGTCCAGCCCCTACGACTGTGCCCGTCCCTTTTCCGCAAACAAATTTGGCTGCGTACTGAACGACCACACGCGTTACAAGTTGCGACTGGTAGTGGGCAAGGATTCTGCCGGCTGAAAGGGCGGTGGGATACAGAGCTACCTCGTCAATCAGGCCCTTGAACGGCCGGTCCCGGTCGATCTGGTTGCCGATTCCTACGCCGCTCGCCGTTGGGTTGGCGGGGTCGGGCGGCTTGGGAGAGATGCTGCCGGGAGCGGCGGTCTCGCTTGGGTCGAGAACGCCGTTGAGATAGATGCGGATGAATGCGCCATCGTAGGTGGCCACGATATGGGTCTCTGCGCCCTGCGCGGCCAAGCCGATGCTCTTGACGTCGACGCTGGTGGTGGCTGAGCTGGTGCGGATTTCGACCTGCACATGGCCGTCGGGCAGGATGCTGAGGCCGTATTGGGCCAGCTCGGCAAAGCTCGATTTCTCGAGGATGCGCTGCTGAAGGTCGTTCGGACCGTCCCACCGGACCTTTGCCTCCATGGTGATATTGGGGGGATTGAGCACGTTGCTGTCGGGAACGACGATTCGTCCTGTCTTGCCATCGAAGAGAGCCGCCGTGTCGCCGCCATGAAAGCCGGGCTGCCCGAGGGTGATTCCACCGCTGTAGGTTCCGTTGTTTGCGTTCCCGGATGCGTCGGCTGCGCTCGCGCTTCCGGGGGCTTCTCCAAGACGCCAGTAGCCGATTGGTCCGTCTGCTAAGACCTCAGTTGCAAAAGTGATGGGCGCCATAGTGCCTCCTCGGATTCAAATTTGGATGGTTGGATCGGTCCCAATTACGCGGCCCTTACGGCTGATATCCGTTTGGCCCAGAGCTGGCCGGAGAAGACCCTGTGAGAAGAGCGACTAGTCGAAGGGCGCCTAATCCTATCACAAAGAAGAAAGACCAGTTGCAAGTGTTATTGCGGGCCTAAGTGTGGATCGAAAACCACATAGTGATTGGCTTCGCTGATGAAGACACGCTGAAAGAGCACGGTTGGCAACAGGCCGTCAGTCTCCATCTTAGGGGTGTTTTGTTCAACGCTTACTGGTGTGACGAAGTAGACGTGGTTGAGGGTATGGGCACCGATCTGCATATCCTGCGGTGGGAGAACGGCGAAGGCCCGTTGTGCCTTGCTTACTCCGCGTCCCTGCAGGGTGGCTCGCTTCAGTAAGCCCGAGTTCGCTTCGTTGCCCGCGTGGAGGATCAGGCCGTCGCTGCCGGAATCGAGTTGCAGGAGGATTTGCCGGTTTCCAGTACCTGAAAGATGAACCGGAATGACAAGGCGTTCCGTGAATGGCACTTCACTCTCGGGATGTTGAAGCGTCATGAGCGGGATGCGCTCGCCGCGCACGCTTTCGCGCATCGCGCCTGTCTCGTCGAGACAAAGCAATTTGTGGGCGTAGTCGATGAGCAGATCGAAGTGGGCGAGGAAGTTTTCACCGAGGATTCCACGAATGCAAGGATCGGCTGCCTGAATCGGTTCGAGGTCCTGGACGATGGCCAAGGGCTTCTCGACTGTGTGGGAGGCGGCCTCCAATGTATCTAGAGCAGTTAGCGATGCCTGCACGTGGCTGGCAACGGTAATGAGACCGACCTTCCCCTGAGGCTTTAGCCCGAGTTCCGCGGCGAGCGATGGATCGACGACAGTAACCTGGCTGCCTGTATCGACCATGAAATCAAACGGGCCTTTGTGGTTGATTCTGACGGGTATCACAATTAGGGCGCGCTGAACGAAGCGCGGGGTTACACTGGCGATGCCTGCGGGGCAGTGCGACTCTGCCAGCAGAGCGGGAAGCGTGACCGTCGCCAGGGTTACTGAGACCAGCAACGGAAGACTGCGATGGGAGCACAGGTGTTTCATGTCGACCCTCCTGCTCGCGGGGGCGAGGTGAGGGCGACATTGAGGCTTTGGCGGGGCTACCTCAATCGATTGCGGGTAAAATGCTGGTCGATGAAAGGTCGAAAGAATGTCATTGCGTAACCGATTGCTTTTCTGACGGTTACCAGAGTTCTTCTATAGCCCGGAGATGTAATCGGCAGCGCAAACAGATCGCGAGGGCACCCTAGCGATGGCAGAGACAGAGCCCCAGCTGCGACTCCTGCGGTTCGGAAATTTCGAAGTCGACCTTCGAAGCGGAGAGTTGCGCAAGGGTGGGGTGAAGCTGAGGTTCGGGGGGCAGCCGTTTCAGGTTCTCAGCATTTTGCTGGAGCGACCTGGCGAGGTGGTGACTCGGGAGGAACTGCAAAAGCGGCTGTGGCCGGACACCTTTGTCGATGTCGATCACAATCTGAATACGGCGATTAACAAGATTCGGGAGGTGCTGGGGGACTCGGCGGAGAGTCCGCGCTTTGTCGAGACGCTGCCTCGGCGAGGCTATCGGTTTATCGGTGAGTTGGAGGCATCGGTGCAGTCCTCAGTTCCCCAATTCGCGGTCGAACCGGCTCGCGGCTCGCAGTCTCGCCGAACTTGGTTGAAGATCGCGGCTGGCGTTCTCGCCATTTCGGTTTTTGCCCTTGCAGCCGGAGTTGTCTACCGTTGGTTGCGGCCGCAGAGTCCGCAGGCGCAGGAGGCTTTGACTGCCGTTCCGTTTACGGCTCTGCCCGGACGGGCGACTTCCCCGGCTTTCTCTCCGGATGGCTCCAGGATCGCTTTCGCGTGGAACGGCGATCCAAAGGGTGGGGCGAAGGGTTTCGACCTGTATGTGAAGGCCCTTGGGAGCGAGACTCTTCTGCGCCTTACGCAGAATCCCTCAGAATCGATCAGTCCGGCATGGTCTCCCGACGGCACGCAGGTTGCCTTTCACCGCCTGGCTGGCGCTGACACAGGCATTTACGTTGTCCCTGCGCTTGGCGGCCCTGAAAGAAAATTACGCTCTACCCGATTGCCCTGGCGTGCGCACTCCCTTATCAGTCCGCTCTCCATTATCAGTTGGTCGCCAGACGGCAAGTGGATCGCCTTCGCCGATAAATTGCCAGAAGAGGAAGTCATAGGGATGTATCTCCTCTCCACGGAAACACTGGAAACCAGGCAGACTCGCATCAGTCCAAAGTGCGACTGGCAAGGGGTGCCGGCGTTCTCCCATACCGGCGAGTACCTCGCATACTGGTGTTTTCGAAATGCGGGCGACGACGCCGGGCTATATTCCTCATCACTTCCCGACGGAAAGCCGAAGATGATTGCATCATTTCGGGAATATCCAGTCGGACTGACGTGGTCTGCCGACGACAAGAGACTCATTTATTCCCTTTCGAATTGGGACACGAGCAAACTCGGCCAAGTTCGTGTCACGAATGGTTCCATCAAGACACTTCCCATCCCAGTAAGCGCAGAGCGGCCCACGGTTTCGGCCAAGGGCGACAAGCTTGCATTTAGCACTGCATACGATCACTCAAAAACCTGGCGCAGGGACCTGCTTCACCCCGAATCTCCGGCCATAGAACTCATACCATCCTCGCGGGCACAGTACTTCGCTCAATACTCTCCGGACGGAAGACGCATTGCCTTTCAGTCGTTACGCTCTGGCGTGTCGGGGGTCTGGATCAGCAATGAGGACGGCAGTAACCTGGTGCAGATCTCAAACCCCAGTGATGTGAGCGGGAGTCCGCAATGGTCGCCGGACGGAAACAGGATAGCGTTTGACTCGCTCCCTCTGGACCACTGGGAAATATATGTGGCCGACGTGGCCGAACGGAAGCCTAGAAAACTCGTCACAAATATCTCCGACCTAATTCGACCTCACTGGTCCCGCGATGGAAACTGGCTTTATTTCAGATCGGAAGAACCTGGCAGGATGGGCATCTATCGTTGTCCCTCTTCCGGGGGAGACGCCATTGCACTCTCCAAAGATATCGAGGGGAGGGATCCGCAAGAGTCTTTCGATGGGAAGACGGTGTATTTTTTAAGCCACTGGGAGGAATCTACGCTGAAGCAAGTGGCTCTGCCGGGGCAGCCCGGTGCGGAATCAGAAGTGGATGGATTTCCTCGCCTGAGCCACTTCGATGTTTGGTCCCTCACTCCACATGGTATCTATTTCGTTCCCGCCGAAGCGCCCAGCTCTCTCCGCTACTTTGATTTCGCTACCAGGAAGATACACCCAATTTTTGAAATGGATGGCGACTTCGGTTACGGCCTGTCTGTCTCGCCCGATGGTCGTTGGATGATGTATTCATTTTTCGGTGATGTGAACAGCGACATCATGCTGGTCGATCACTTTCACTAGCACCACGAGGGCAATCTACGATGGCAGAAACGGAACGCCAGCTTCGACTTGTACGATTTGGGGATTTTGAGATTGATCTCCGAAGCGGAGAGTTGCGCAAGTCAGGGGTGAAGCAGAAGTTCGGCGGCCAGCCGTTTCAGGTGCTGAGCATTCTGCTGGAGCGTCCGGGTGAGGTGGTGACTCGGGAGGAGTTGCAGAAGCGGCTGTGGCCGGACACTTTCGTCGATGTCGATCACAATCTGAATACTGCGATTAAACAAGATTCGGGAGGTGCTGGGGGATTCGGCTGAGAGTCCTCGCTTTGTGGAGACGCTGCCTCGGCGGGGTTATCGGTTCATCGGTGAGTTAGAGCCACCGGTGCAGCCCGTCGTTCCCGTAGTCACGGTCGAAGCAGATCGTGCCTTCCTCTCCCGGCGCCGGGTGAAGATGACTACAGGCGTTCTCGCCATCTCGGTCTTTGCTATTGCAGCCCTAGTTGCCTATCGTTGGTTCCGTCACCAGCGGCCGCAGGAGCAGGCGGCGTTCAATGTCCTACCATTCACGGCGTTGCCCGGAGAGGAGACTTCCGCGGCTTTCTCCCCCGATGGCTCCAGAATCGCTTTCGCGTGGAATGGTGATCCTCCGCCTGGGGTCAAAGGTTTCGACCTGTACGTGAAGGCTCTCGGGAGCGAAACTCTTCTGCGCCTTACGCATCATCCCTCGGAATGGATCAGTCCGGCATGGTCGCCGGACGGCACACAGATCGCGTTCCATCGCATGGATGGTGCTGACACGGGCATTTACGTTGTTCCTGCGCTCGGCGGCCCTGAACGAAAAGTGCGTTCTACCCAAGTTCCTCATCCGGTTCTCTCGATTATCAGCTGGTCGCCGGACGCCAAGTGGATCGCCTTCAGCGACATGCCGGGAGATGGACGTGCAACAATGTACCTTCTCTCCACGGAAACACTGGAAAGCAAGCGGCTGCCCATCACTCCAAAGTGCATTAATCCAGGTGAACCCGCGTTCTCTCACAGAGGCGACCATCTCGCGTACTGGTGCTTACACAGCATGGATGAGTTCGGCCTGTATTCTCTGCCACTTCCGGATGGGCCGCCGAAAATGATTTCACTCTTCCGGCCTTTTCCGCTGGGGCTGACCTGGTCGGGTGACGACAGGTCACTCATCTACTCCCTGTCAGGCGAACTCAGCGAAGTTACCGTGGCGAATGGTTCGATAAAGAGGCTTGACTTCGCAGGCAGTGCAGAGCTTCCCACCGTTTCATTCAAGGGCGACCAGTTTGCCTATAGCTCTTCATCCGATAACAGTGATATCTGGCGTCGAGATCTGCTGCAACCCGAATCTCCAGCAGTGAGACTCGCCCCTTCCACGCGGGCACAGCGAGCCGCCCAATTCTCTCCGGATGGAAAACTCATTGCCTTTGAGTCTTCGCGATCCGGCGTACAGGGAGTTTGGGTTAGCAGCCACGATGGCGGAGATCTCGTGCAGATCTCAAACCTCCATGATTTGAGCGGCAATCCGCAATGGTCGCCGGACGGAAAAAAGATAGCCTTTGACTCACGCCCTGTCGATCGTCGCGAAATCTATATTGCAGACCTATCCGAACGCATCCCTCGAAAGCTGGTCACAAATATCTCCGATGCAGCCTTGCCGCACTGGTCCCGCGATGGAAAGTGGATATATTTCATGTCTAGCGAAGTTGGTAAGACAGGAATCTATCGCTGTCCGGCGTCCGGGGGAGATGCGATTGCACTGTCAAAATCCAAAGGAAATATCGATGGGACAGTTGCACAGGAATCCTTCGATGGGGATGCGGTCTTTTTCGCAAGTCGCTTCGAGAAGCCGACGCTGAAGAAAGTGCCTCTGTCGGCACTCCCAGCTACGGCGTTAGAGGTGGAAGGATTGCCCCGCCTGAGCGAGGGCGTGTTATGGACTCTGTCTCGAGGAGGCATTTATTTCGTTCCCCGCCGACGCACCCAGATCTCTCCGCTATTTCGATTTCTCCACCCGGCAGATACGGCCAATCTTTGAATTGGACAAGGACTTCGATGGCGGCCTGTCAGTTTCTCACGATGGCCGCTGGATCCTCTATTCGCAAATTGGCGATGTGAACAGCGACATTATGATTGTCGATCATTTTCAGTAGTACCTCTATCCTCTGCGAAGATGTCGCGATTTGTGGCGGTGAATTGAACGGCATGCGACGTGTATTATTGGCCGTCGCAAGTGTTTTTCGCGCTCACGCGTATGGAGAGAAAAATGAAGCGTCTTTTTGCCTGCTTTGCGTTCGTCGTTCTAATGTCGGTTGCTTCTTTTGCCCAATCTCCGTCGGCTCCGGTTCTGCCTTATTCGCCGAGCCTTGATGTTACGTCGATGAATAAGACGGTTGATCCCTGCGTGGATTTTTATACGTACTCGTGCGGTGGATGGCAGAAGAAAAATCCGATTCCGCCGGATCAGACATCCTGGAGCGTCTACGCGAAGCTCTACCAGGACAACCTGATGTTTCTGCGGGGGATTCTGGAGGAAGCAGCGGCGGCGAAGGGACAGCGCAACCAGGTCACGCAGGAGATTGGCGATTTTTATGCCGCGTGTATGAATGAGAGCGCCGTGAACCAGCGCGGGCTGGCGGCGATTCAGCCGCAGCTGGATGCGATCGCGGCGCTCAACTCGGTTCATGACATTGCGCCGATGACGGCTAAGGTGACGCTGCCGTTCGGGGGAACGCTGCTTTTCCAGGCAGGCTCTACGCAGGATCCGGACAATTCCGAGCAGGTGATTGCGGATCTGGATCAGGGCGGTCTGGGTCTTCCGGATCGCGACTACTACACGAAGGACGACGCCAAGTCGAAAGAGATTCGCGAGAAATACGTGCAGCACGTGCAGAAAGTCTTCGAGTTGCTGGGTGACAAGCCGGATGCCGCGAAGAAGAATGCCGACACCGTGATGCGCATGGAGACTACGCTGGCCAAGGCTTCATGGACGCGGGTGGAGCAGCGCAATCCGTACAACCTGAAGAACAAGATGAAGATGGGCGAGCTGGAGCAGTTGGCGCCGAATTTTGAATGGGCGACGTATTATCGCGAGGCGCGGTATCCGCAGTTTGAGATTGTGAATGTGGAGTCGCCGAAGTTTTATAAGCAGGTGAATGAATCGCTGGCGAAGGAGTCTCTGGATAACTGGAAGACATATTTCCGTTTTCATGTGGCTGATTCGTACTCGCAGTTTCTTTCGCAGCCGTTTGTGGATGAGAACTTCAGCTTTTACCGCGCTTATCTGCGCGGCGCCAAAGAGCAGCAGCCACGCTGGCGCCGCTGCGTGCAATACACCGACTACAACCTGGGCGAAGCACTGGGACAGGCGTATGTGAACAAGGTTTTCTCGCCTGAGCTGAAAGCCGATGCGCTGGATATGGTGGACCGCATTGAAGAAGCGATGCGCGAACGGATTGGGCAGCTGGACTGGATGAGCGAGGTGACGAAAAAGCAAGCGCTGGTGAAATTGGCTGGAATTCGCAACAAGATTGGCTATCCCGATAAGTGGCGTGACTATAGTTCGATCAAACTCACGCCGGATGATTTCGCGGGCAACATTGAGCGGGCGGGAGCGTTCGAGTTGCACCGGCAGATTAACAAAATCGGCCAGCCGGTGGACCATAGCGAGTGGGATATTTCAGCCGCGACCGTGGACGCTTACTACAACCCGCAGATGAACGATATTAATTTCCCGGCGGGCGTGTTGCAGCCCCCCGTTTACGACCGCAAGATGGACGACGCGCCGAACTATGGCGACACCGGCGGCACAATCGGGCACGAACTGACGCACGGTTTTGACGATGAGGGCAGCCAGTTTGATGCGAAAGGCAATTTAAAAGACTGGTGGACGAAGGAAGACCGCGAAAAATTCGACGCACGGACGAAGTGCGTGGACGATCAGTATTCGTCGTACATTTCTGTGACAGACGTTCATCTCAATGGCAAGCTGACGCTGGGCGAAAATGTGGCGGACCTGGGCGGCGAGATTCTTGCTTACATGGCGTGGCAGACCAAGACGAAAGACTTTCATCTGCAGCCCATCGACGGGCTGACGCCGGAGCAGCGGTTCTTTGTCGGCTTCGCACAGTGGGACTGCTCCAACGAGCGTCCGGATGATTTGCGAGTGCGGGCGGCGACCGATCCTCATTCGCCGGCGAAATACCGCATTAACGGCGTGGTGGTGAACATGCCGGAGTTCACGAAGGCATTCGGCTGCAAGGCTGGCCAGCCGATGGTGCGGCTGCCGGATCAGATTTGCAAAGTGTGGTGAGGTTTCTACGGTCGTCGGCAAGGTCACGAATGGAGTGAGCGGCGTAATGGATCCACGGCTTTGGAATCGGCGGCAGGTGATGACGGGCGGCGCGCGGATCACAGCGGGCGCGGCGCTTGCCGGATTCGTGCGGAACACGGGCATGGCGGCGCAACTGCCCGCTCCGGAGCCGCTGCAGGATAACCGGATCACATTTGTAACCACGACGGAGACAAAGGCGTGGCAGAATAGCGCGCTCTTCAAGCCGACGTTTCGCTGGGACATGCTCAACCTGAATGTCGACCCGGCAGAAAGCCGAACTGCACAAACGATGGAGGGTTTCGGAGGCTGCTTCAATGAGCTGGGCTGGACATCGCTCAAGGCGCTCAGCGAGCAGGACCGCGAGAGCGTGCTGCACGAATTCTTTGATCCTGTTGCCGGAGCGCGCTTTACTTACTGCCGCCTGCCGATTGGCGCGAATGATTTCGCAACCGAGGCCTATAGCTATGACGAGACGGATGGTGACTTCGATCTGAAGCATTTCAGCATTGAGCATGACAAACAGACGCTGATCCCGTTTATTCATGCAGCGCAGCGCTATCAGCCTAAGCTACGGCTCTGGGCTTCCCCGTGGACTCCGCCGAGCTGGATGAAGCGGAATCATTTCTATGCGGAGGCGAAGGCTTATCCGGGGATGAAGGACAACGGGATTCGCACTGACCAGATCGGTCACGAGGGCGAGGACATGTTCATCCAGGAGCCGCGCTACTTCGACGCGTACGCGAGATACTTCGGGCGCTTTATCGATGCGTACCAGGCCGAGGGGATTCGTGTGGGCATGGTGATGCCGCAGAACGAGTTCAACTCGGCGCAGAATTTTCCGAGCTGCACGTGGACACCTCAGGGTCTGGCACGATTTCTACATTCTCTTGGACCGGAGATGCAGGAGCGCGAGGTAGATGTTTTCTTTGGCACGCTGGAGCGGGGCAATCCAAAGCTGGTTGAAACGGTGATGGCCGATAAGGAAGCAGCCCGCTTCATCAAAGGTGCGGGCGTGCAATGGGCGGGCAAGAATGCGCTGCCGGCGATTCCACGAGAGTTTCCGTCGCTCATGATTTATCAATCGGAGCAGGAGTGCGGCGACGGCAAGAATGAGTGGAGCTATACGGGCTACTGCTGGCAGCTGATGAAACACTACTTCCGCAGCGGCGCGCGCGCTTATATGTACTGGAACATTTCGACTGAGCAGGGCGGACTGAGTACTTGGGGATGGGCGCAGAATTCTCTGGTGAGCGTGAACAGAGCGGAGAAGACCTTTCACTACAACCACGATTACTACCTACTGAAGCACCTCACGCACTTTGTCGATGTGGGGGCGAAGTGTGTGGAAGCGACGGGCACGTGCGATGACGCGCTCGCTTTCCAGAATCCCGACGGCGCGATTGTTCTTCTGTTGCGGAATGAGCTGTCCCACGCTCAGATGGTGCAGATACAGGTGCGAGATCGTGCTATTGCGGTGGAACTGCCGCCTGATTCGGTCGGGACGCTTGCCATGAAACCCGCTTAAGGGTGTCATTCGGCTGCCTGCCGACGATTGCCGCTGCATTCCTGAATGTCCCATCTGCGAGTGAGGCAAGAATGATGGGAACTGTTCGCCATCCACTTCCGTATCGGGCTACATGGCACACGACCTGCAGTTTGCCCTGCGCATGATCTTCTCCCATCGCCTGTTTTCTGCCGCAGTGGTGACGACTCTGGCGCTGGGCATTGGCTTGAACACGATGGTCTTTACACTGATCAACGCTGTGTTGTTCAAGCCTGTGCCTGTGCCGGGCGGCGCGCAGCTGGTGGCCATTCGCAACAGCAACGCAACACAGAGCGACGATTCGATGCGGGTCTCTTACCCAGACTTCCGCGAATATAGGGCACAAAATTCTTCGCTGGCGGCTCTGGAAGCAGCGAGCGACGAAGAAGCTGTTTTGAGCGAGACCGGCAATCCTCCGCAGGCATACCAGATGGAGCGGGCGTCGGCTGGCATTTTTGAGATGTTGCATATGCAGCCAATCCTTGGCCGCGGATTTCTCTCGACCGATGACAAAGCGGGCGCCGCGCCTGTTCTCGTTCTCGGATATGGTGTCTGGAAAGATCGTTACGGCAGTTCTCCCAGCGTGGTTGGCCGACAGGTGCGCGTCAACGAGAAGCCAGCGACAATTGTCGGGGTCATGCCCAAGGGATTTAGATTCCCGACCAATGTGGACATGTGGATCCCGCTGGTTCCGACGCCGGAGTTGGAAAAGCGCACCAATCGGCCGCTTCAGGTTTTTGGAATGCTCAAGTCGGGCACGGGAATTGTTCAGGCTAACGTCGACATGAATGGAATTGCGCGGCGTCTGGCCACGCAGTATCCGGATACAGACAAAGATATCGGCGTTCTAGTTCTGACTTTTCACGAGACGTATAACGGCGGACAGATCCGTCTAATTTTTCTGCTGATGCTCGCGGCTGTGGGGTTCGTGCTACTGATTGCGTGCGCCAATGTCGCGAACATGATGCTGAGCCGGGCGCTGGTTCGTCAGCGCGAAATCTCGATCCGCTCTGCGCTTGGAGCATCGCGGTGGCGCGTCGTTCGTCAACTGCTGATCGAGAGCGTGCTGCTCAGCACGTTTGGCGGCGTGCTCGGCCTGGGTCTGGCTGCGCTGGGAGTTTACTGGTTCGATCTTTCGACGCAGAATGTCGGCAAGCCTTACTGGATCCAGTTCACGATGGATTATACGGTTTTCGGATATTTCGCCGCGCTCTGTATCTTCAGCGGACTGCTCTTCGGCACGGCGCCAGCGATGCGCTTCTCGCGCGTGGACCTGAATGACGTGCTCAAGGAAGGCGCTCGCAGCGCTGGCAAGCATCGCGGTGGAAAGCTCTCAGGCCTGTTAGTGATCTTTCAGTTCGCGCTTACTCTGGTGCTGCTTACGGGAGCCGGAGTTTTTGTGCACAGTTTGCTCGAAAATCTTTCTGCCAATCTATCGGTACCTTCGGAACAGATCATGACGGCGCGCATCGATTTCCCCGAGGATCGTTACAAAGACACCGATGCGAGGCAGCGCTTCTACGACCAGCTTTTGCCGAGGCTCAAAGCGGTTCCGGGTGTAACGCATGTGGCGCTTGGATCGGATCTTCCCGGTCTCGGAGCCGCAACATCGCAAATCGAGATCGAGCACTCGTTGGTCGAGGATGCAGCGCATCGTCCGTCGGTGTCGTATGTCGTGCAGTCTCCGGGATACCTGGAGGCGATCAATCTGCAAATCCTGGTCGGCCGCGATTTCAATGAGACCGACGGGACCGCCAATCACAAAGTCACGATTCTGACCCGCGCGTGCGCCGAACACTTCTGGCCGAATCAATCCGCCATCGGCAAACGGCTACGCTTTTATGACGACAAGAACAAGCCCGGTGATTGGGTCACGGTGATTGGTATTTCAGCGAACATCGTACAGCAGTTTGACGAGAAATCGCCGAAGCCGTTGCTCTTTGTGCCCTTCCGTCAGGAGGGTTGGAATGGAATGGCTCTTCTCGTTCGATCGAGCGACAATCCCACATCTGCGGTGCGCGCAGCGTTGCAGAGCCTCGACTCGAATCTGCCGTTGCGGGACGTGAACATGCTGCCCCAGGCAATTGAGCACCGGCAGTGGTATCTGCACTTGTTCAGCAAGCTCTTCTCTGGTTTTGCGCTGATCGCGTTGATGATCGCTTCAGTTGGTATCTATGCCGTTCTTGCGCAGGCGACAAACAGTCGCACGCAGGAGATCGGCGTGCGCATGGCTCTGGGAGCGGATGCGCGCAACATTGTCCTGTTGGTGATGAGGCGTGGTCTGTGGCAAATCGTTGCCGGTCTGGCCCTCGGTGTCGCGGCGGCATTGCCTGCTTCGCGCCTTATGGCGAGCCTTCCCCTCAGCGTCTCTTCATCGGATCCGGTGGTCTTCATCATTGTCGCAACACTGCTAGCTGTGGTTGGCTTGTTTGCTTGCTGGATTCCTGCACGCAGAGCTGCAGCGCTGGATCCGGTCAAGGCTATTCGTTACGAGTAGTGGCTGCGGGGACGCCGAGCCCTTTCTCTTCTTTTCTCGACATCTGATTTGCGGGGATTTTCTCTGCACGGTGGCTCGCTGGCTATGTGCTGGCAGGCAAAGAGCTATGTGCGTGTTTGTGATGATCGGAATTGATAAGGATTGACGAGTCGTCACAGAGAGCAGCGCGACCACTGGATGATACGGGTGGCAGGAGATGAGCACCACTGTACGTACAATGTTGAACTGTTCATAGTGATTCGGAAGGCGGCTCTATGTATTTTCAGACGGCACGCAGGAACACCGGTGGTGACAGTTCTTCTTGTCGCTTCGCTTTTTGCAGGTTCACGGCTCAACGCGCAATTCGTTCGGGCAACTACGCCAGGATCGCGATTCGCGCCAGAGGGCCGGAATGGGAAGGCTGAGGATGTG
>Ga0210402_10003413_pt1 | contig 14930 bp, 13 predicted proteins | sample IncBWC7MmetaG_FD_161055 | JGI IMG/M metagenome (GOLD analysis project Ga0210402, IMG submission 161055) | Forest soil microbial communities from Barre Woods Harvard Forest LTER site, Petersham, Massachusetts, United States - Inc-BW-C-7-M | ecosystem: Environmental > Terrestrial > Soil >...
GGGCGCCGCGCGAATTCAGGTACGTCACCGATAAGTTCGCGAACTTTGACAGCTGCCTCTCGAGCGTCACTCCTGTCTGCATGGTGTACGGAGTGCGAAGATTCGGGTTCTTCACATAAACGGTTTGCGACGACCCCGCTGTTGTCGGAAACCCGGGATCCGCCGGGGTAAACGGCTGGTTCGGAAGAAAGAACTGCGGGCTGGGAATTAAGAACTGCTGTTGGATCAAGCCGTTGGCCAATTCCTGCTGCAAGACCAGGTTCTCCGCGAATCGATCATAAAAAATCCCGTATCCCAGCCGCAGTATCGTTTTGGACGACTTGTTCTTCCCGTTGCCGTCGATTCCCCACGCGATTCCCACACGCGGCGCAAAATCGGCGTGATCGCCCAGGTTGTTTTGTGTCTCGTAGCGAAGTCCGAAGCTCACGCTCACGTTCGGCCGAAACTTGTAGTCATCCTGCACAAAAAGCCCTGCATCGAACCAGTTGGCGCGGGCCGCTGCTGTTCCAGCGGTGTTGAAATTCAAGGAGTAAAAACTTGCGCCGCCACCCTGCGAAATTGCATTAGCCATGTTTGCAGGGGTATTCCCCGTCGCCAGCGCTTGCAGCGTAATCTGATAAGCCTGGATGCCGGATATCGTTGGGCAGGATGTGGGTGGATTTGGCACGTTGCATCCGGTCACGGTTGGATCGACCCGGGAACCGAAGGAGTAGGCGCCATTGAAGCTGGAGTTCGATGCCATTTCATCCGTAGTGTTCCGCACTCGTCCGCCGATTTTCCATGCATGTTTGCCGTGGGTGATGTAGGTAATGTTCTGCAGTTCATAACGATTCTGCGTGTCCGTGTTTGTTCCGCTCGTTGCGCCACCGGAATTAAACGCACCGCCGACGCTGATCAAAGGCGCGATAGTAACGGGTGTCCCGCTCTGCACTTCACGAATGTACTGGAACCTGGTCTCGTTGATCGTGGTCGGGTTGATCGTTTGTGTGTCTGTGACTTGCACCGTATTTTCAGTGCTGAGTGAATTCGTCGCGAGAGAGGGCAGGTTGAATCCGCCGCCATTCAGGTCATTCGTTTCGTTGTTGCGCCAATACTGGTATCGCACGCTCAGCGTGTTCCCCGGCGTCACCTGATAATCCAGCCGCGGGCTCAAATTTAATCGCGTTCTCGGATTGTTTAGCGCCGCGCTGAACGGTTCAATCTGAAATGTCGTGGGGTCTACGATTTGCGCGCTTACGATGCCCAAATCGCTGATGCTGCGCCGCTCGATGTTGAAGAAGAATGAAGCCTTCTTGCTCAGCGGACCGCCTACGTTTGCGCTGAATTGCGTGGTGTCGTATCCGGGCTGCTCAGTTCCCGCCGGCAAGTTTTCAAACGGGTTTCGCGAATTGAATCCCGCGGTATTTCCCGTGACAAAAATCTGGCCGTGAAACTGGTCGGTCCCAGGCTTCGTCAGAATCTCAATCCGCCCATAACCGAGCTTGTCGTATTCCGCCGAAAACGGGTTCTGATTGATGCGAATCTCTCGAATCGAGGCCTTCGGCGGCAACTGTCCCGCGGTAAATCCATCAATATAAATCTGGCCGCCATTCGGCCCCGCCGAAGGCCCAGCCAGCGCCTGCAACTCGGATTGTAGCTCGTCCGGATCATCAGAAAGCGATTCGAGATCCTTCCCCTGCATGACAATTGCGCCCGCGTTGTTCGCCGGATTGACGTCCACTTTCGTCGTCGTATCCGTTACTTCGACCTTCTCTTCCTGTACCTCAATGGTCAGCGATACTGTCAATTTCTGCGCTTGCCCCGCGGTTATTTCCACGTCAGCCTGGTCAAACGTCGTAAATCCCGGTGCGACCACCTTTACGCCGTATTTTCCAGGAACCAATCCGGTCACTTCAAATATTCCGTCCCGGTTTGTACTCGCCGTTGTCGCTGCCCCGCTCGGCGTGGTAACCAGTACCGTTGCGCTTGCCACCGCCGCGCCCGAAGGATCCGTCACCTGCCCGTGCAATGTTCCCGTACCCGTTGACGCTTGCCGGGCATTCCCCGCCGCGGCCGCAACTAAGAGCGCTCCCACACATACAATGCAACGGTAGATAGACCAAAATCGCATTCCTTCTCCTGACCTAAGTTTAATATGCTTATGGCTGGCGTAGTTCAAGGTGTCGTATCCCCTGACGGCGCCGCGTTCATGGTCCACGGTGTGAGGATGCTGGACGCACCTGAAGCCTGGAGCAGGGGTTCCACTCCAGCAAGCAGCGTGATCGCTATAACGCCATTTTCCTGCGTCCCTTCCGTCGTCACGATCATCACGGCATCGCCCTTCTGCAAATCAGCAAGAGTTGCTGCTGGCATTCGACTAAGCGCCTGTTGCAGGTCGCCCCCACCTGCTCCTCCTGGTCTTCCTGCGGCTCCCGGCCCGCCGGCTTGGTTGCCGCCCGCCGCCTGCGCAGGCCTAGCCGTTGGACTGGCCGCGTTCCCTGCGGCTGCTCCTTCCGCAGGAGCGCCCTTTAGCCGCATCGCAATTCGCTGCGCCATCGCAGGTGCCAGCTTGCGAAGCTGCGTATCCCCGGTAATTTTCACCGTGATCGATTTCTTCGTCACCAAATCCGTCACAGTGATAGTTCCCGCGGCGGTGTCCATTGCGTTGATTGTCCCTGCTATATTGCGAAACGTTCCGGAGACAACTTCATCCGCCGTCAACGCCGTACCATCCGCGTTGCGAGTTCCGCGCCCTCGCAATTGGTCTCCCACCTTGATCTGATCGATCGGCGCGGGCTTCGCATCATCAAAGTTCACCGAATCCGGCGCATACCGGCGAAGGATGGTTTGTTTCGATACTTGGACGGTCACTTCCTTTGCAACGCCAAGCGCGTTCGTAGAAATCTTTATCGTTCCGCTTGCCGCATCGATTGTGCTCACCAGGCCGCCGACGCCATTCCTCTGCCACGCCTCTCGCTCGTGTGCCTGTTTTGCGGCGATGTCGCTGTGTTTCATCGCTATGACAGACACGGCCAGCACCGCCCTGCCATCGTCCCCCAACTTCCCTCGGATCAGAATGCGGTCTCCCGGCTGCAGCTCCTGCAGCGGAATTGGAACTGCATTCTTGAGGTCTTTCTCACCGGGCTCTAAGCGGACCAGCCGGGCATCATCCTGCACCTGAATCGTAACTTCGGTCCCCGCATCCGTCGTCAATACAATTGTTTTCCCCGTGATTGTCTTGATGGTTCCCACCGGCCGCGTTGCCGCACTTTGAGGGGCCTGTTGAGCTCCCTGCTGACTTGGTTTCGCAGCCCTCGCGTTATCCACCCTGGCCGCGCCAAGGCCCATGCAAACAACTATAGCAAGCAGTCTCAAGCGCCTTGAGGGCCCCTTATCCCGCAATTCCATCGATGACTCCTGCAATCTAACGCGAATTGCAAACCCGTATGTGTTTGCGTGGGCGGGTAATTCGGCAGACGCGCCATACCCTCTGCGTCACAGATTAGACGTATCGGAGCCCCACAAATGTTTCAAAAAAAATATTGCTTCGAAGACATCCTCAGCTGCGGTACAGCAATTACACGTATGCCGAGCCAGCTCTGAAAAGAACCCTTACGGGTCCCGCTGAAATCATCAATCGGGGTGATGAGTTAGTCCTCAAGTACGTCGTCCGTCAAGAACAAGCGGCAGGGGTTCTGGAAGGCCCGATCCCTGACGGGCCACCCTTCCGCGCATTGGCCTTTGGCCGCCTACCAAAGTCGAATCCTGTGTATGGCCGCGGGATGAGCAGAGTCGGCCCCCATCTACTGTTTCCGCTCAACTTACCGACTCACAGCACTCCCCCGTCACCCCCGCAGCTTTACGGACGTGACGTTCTTCCTTGTCCTCCTACGTTGCCGGCCCGCAGTTCATGACTTTTCCATCTGTTATCTGTTATCTGGATGAGAGTGGCGCCAATTCCAATACTGCGACTGCTCTTTCTTGTTCGACCTCGAGTATTCATGCGAATTCCTGTGGTTTTCCGTAAGGAAATGCCCCCAGGCGCGGTTTTCGTTGTCATCCCAATTGTGGTAGTCCTTGTGATTCCGATCATAGACTCGAACCCGAACGCTCGCCTCTTGAGGTACAGGGACGGCCATAATTGCTACTGGCGCCGCAAGTGCGGCGGTCAGTAACAGCGAGGCGATGTAACCATGTGTACGACGCATGTGTAGTCCTCCAAATTCAGAATGTCCGCACTCGAAATCGCGGCAGCCATAACTGTGTAGCTGAAACTGATTGATTTATGTCCCCTACCGCACATACGCACCCAATATGTCTAGAGAGACACTCCGGACCAACAAACGCCGTTCTCGCCCGCCACCTTCCTAGAGCGCCTTCTAGAACCCTTCCAGCATTATTTGTCTCTGAGGTCGTCGCTCGGCCCACTGTTCAATGGAAATGGCGCGTGCCGAAAGTAGGCAGCGACTTTCGCCGCGCGACGACTTGCTGTTCGACCGCGAGACGGGTATGCGGGTCTGGCTCGTCCTTTGCCAAAAAGATAAGCCTAATCAAATCTAGGTTGACACCTCTCACTGCTCTGGCCAATAGTCCGCAAGTCGGAGACTGTTCCATGAATGTGTCACAGCAAGGTATTTCTCGGCGAGCTCTGCTGAAGATTTTGGGAGTGGCGAGTACCGGACTGGCCGCTACTCGATGGCTAGACCCGCGCGTAACGACGGCCCAGGAGTCACGTGCGGCAAGAGCGATAGAGAGCTTCACCGGACCAGAAGCAAATCCACACTGGAATTCGGTCAGTCCCTATGTGAGCGAACCCCAAAAAGTTCCTTTGCTTCTTCTGACGGACCGCCCCGTTCAACTCGAAACGCCACGCCATTATTTCCGCACGGCATTCACGCCCAATGAAGCCTTCTATGTTCGATGGCATCTGGAAGGCATCCCCAACGCGATCGATTTGAAAGACTGGAAGTTGCAGATCGAGGGAAACGTCGACAAGCCGTTCGCGCTGACCCTTCCCGATCTGATGCGGAAGTTCAAGCCGGTTTCTCTTGCCGCCGTTAACCAGTGCTCTGGCAACAGCCGTAGCCGGCTTCAACCACGCGTCCCGGGCGGTCAATGGGGCAACGGCGCCATGGGCAATGCCATGTGGACGGGCGTGCGGCTCCGTGAACTTCTCGATTTGGCAGGTGTTAAGAGCGGCTCGTTGCAAGTGCAGTTCCAGGGTCTCGAAACTGGGCAGGGGCCGAAAGGTCTCGGCTCGAATCTCTTTCTCAAATCGCTCGATCTTGCAAATCCAGTCCTGGACGAATGCCTCGTCGCGTATCTTATGAATGGCGAGCCACTTCCGATGCTCAACGGATTTCCTGTGCGGCTGGTCGTTCCGGGACATTTTGCGACCTACTGGACCAAGTGCTTGACCTGGATCCGCGTGCTCAATGCTCCGGACGACAATTTCTGGATGAAAACCGCCTACCGCGTGCCGGATACCCCGCGTGGAAACACCACTCCCGAGGACGTGAAAGCGGGCAACGTCAAAACAATTCCGGTCGGGCGATTCCCGGTGCGATCTTTCCTCATCTCTCCCGATGGCTCTTCGAAGATTCCTGCGGGAATGAACGTCACACTGCGCGGCATCGCTTTCAGCGGCTTTGGCCGTGTAAATCACGTCGAAATTTCGGATGACGATGGAAAGACCTGGCTGCCGGCAAGCCTCGGCGAGGACCACGGCGCGTACTCCTTTCGCACGTGGGAGGCATCCTGGACACCAAAATCCCCGGGGCGCTATTTGCTGGCGGTGCGCTCCAAAGACGAAAAAGGCAACACGCAGCCGGACGAGCCGGTCTGGAATCCAGGTGGGTACCTTTGGAACCGAATAGAGCGGCAGGAAATCGTCGTGGGAAATGCAGGCTAATGGAGAATCTTGATGAAAAACATAGTTCGAGCCACTTCTCTGGTGATATGCGGCGTAGTAGTGGCGGCGTGCCTGGTTTACGCCGACTTGAAAAAAGGCGAGTACTCTCCATAGTCCACGCTATATCACCATGCAGCCTCCGCTTCCTGGCGCGACCTGGGAAGCCGAGGTAACCAAGATGAACAAAGCGTTCGGCGCGGGAATTCCTGAAGAAACCACACAGAAGATCATTCTGTATCTGCAAGCACACTACACGCCTGAGAACCGTAAAAAGTAGAACTGAAATATTGCGAAGCATGTCGCCGCGCCACCTGAGCACAACGTAAGCTAGGAATTGAATGGCTCCAAGACAATGTCTCGAGATTCATGATTAGGCATTTGAGGGAATCGGATTGCTTGCCATCCGCATCGATTCCTCCCCTCGCAAAAAGGCCTGCCGGGTGTACAATGCCGCGGGTTGGGGGCAGGCGTTATGCCCGGACGGTAGCTGAAATCTTCCCCAGCCAAAGAGGTTGCAGCAGATCAATTAAAGGATGGATTCGTTCGAACGATTCCATTCACTTCGAATGGTAGCGGATAGATTTCAGACCACCGGGCGGCGCAGACAGCTGCTCCACCCGGTCGTTTTTTGACTCGACTAATTCAGAAGTTTGGCGACAGAGGATAACCAGCTTGGCTCTCCCGTCGGACAAGCACTATACGGCCCGCATCATCGAGCGCAAGGATTTGTCGGAAGATTTGTGGTTGATTCGCGTTGATCCCGGCGGCCCGTTTGCTTTTAAGGCTGGACAGTACGCTACGCTGGGCGTGGAGCGTGAAGGCCAGCGCATCGAGCGCGCCTACTCTATTGTCTCCTCGCCTTATGAAGAAGGTCTCGAGTTTTTCATAGAACTCGTTCCGCGGGGCGCACTCACTCCGCATCTCTACAGACTCAAAGTCGGCGACACCATGCTCTGCCGCAAGATCTCCAAGGGCCGTTTTACTCTGGATTTGAAAAGTGGGCGCACCAGTCATCTTCTTGTCGCCACCGTCACCGGTATCGCACCCTTCGTGAGTTACGTGCGCACTTTGTACAAAGACTGGAAAGCCGGCGATAGCCCTATGCCTGGCGAGCACAAATTCTTCTGCCTGCAGGGCGGAAGCCGCTCCTGGGAGTTTGGTTATCGCGAGGAGCTCGAGCGAATCGCGGCGGAAGTTCCATGGTTTAAGTACGTCGCCACCATCAGCCGCCCGTGGGAGGATGCCGCCTGGAAAGGCCAAACCGGCCGTGTCGATGACCTCGTTCGTCTGTACGTCGATGAGTGGGACTTGCGCCCGGACACCACTACGGGATACCTTTGCGGCCATCCCAGCATGTGCGAAAACGGGGAGGGCATTCTCACTCGTGCCGGTTGGCAAAAGGGTTCCCTATTCGAAGAAGTTTACTTCATACCTGGCAAAGAGGTCGGTGCCGATTAATTCAGCTCACATTTTAGCGGCATTTAGTTTGCGAGCCTCGCGGTTCGAATCCGTTGTAGAATGCCGCGGAGTCGGGCCATGACTGGTTTCGTGGTTGAGTTCAGTAGCACGGAAGAAAGTTCGGAGGAAGTTTCATGATTGTCGGAGTGCCACGAGAGAGCTTTCCTGGAGAGCGTCGCGTAGCGATGGTGCCCGCGGTAATACTCAGCCTCACGAAAGCGGGCCTGGAAGTTGTCGTCGAAGCAGGCGCGGGAAAAGAAGCCGGCTATCTGGACGCGGACTATGCGGCCAAGGGCGCGAGGATTCTGCCCGCGCGCGCCGACGTTTTCGGCGCCGCCGATATCGTCATTCAAGTCCTTTGCTACGGCTCGAATGACAGGACTGGCAAAGCCGACGTTCCGCTCTATCGCCCCAATCAAACCTTGATCGGATTCTTACGCCCGCTCGGTTCCCTCGACACCATTCAAGAGATCGCGTCGAAAGGCGTAGCTGCGTTTTCCATCGAATTGATGCCGCGCACCACGCGCGCTCAAAGCATGGACGCGCTTTCCTCGATGGCCACCATCAGCGGCTACAAAGCTGTGATCATCGCCGCGGACACGCTCCCCAAACTTTTCCCGATGCTTACGACCGCGGCGGGAACGATCACGCCGGCGCGAGTTTTTATCATCGGGTGCGGTGTTGCCGGCCTCCAGGCTATCGCCACGGCACGACGACTGGGAGCGGTCGTTTCGGCCTACGACTTGCGTCCCGCGGTCAAAGAACAAGTCCAGAGCCTCGGCGGACGCTTCGTGGAACTCGCGATTGAAGCGAAAGACGCACAAGACGCACGCGGCTACGCCACGGCCCAGGGCGAAGACTTTTACAAGAAGCAACGGGAACTGCTCGGAAAAGTAGTGGCGGAGAGCGATGTCGTGGTCACGGCCGCAGTCATTCCGGGAAAGAAATCGCCGATTCTCGTCACCAAAGAAATGGTCGCCGGCATGGCGCCGGGCTCCGTCATCGTGGATTTGGCGGCCGAGCGCGGCGGAAACTGCGAACTGACGCGCCCGGAAGAGAAAATCGAAGAACATGGAGTGACCATCATCGGCTCCATCAATCTGGCGAGCACTGTGCCCTATCACGCCAGCCAGATGTACGCGAAAAACGTCGCCACATTTCTCCTGTACATGGTGAAAGAAGGCAAGCTGCAAATAAATCCGCAGGATGAAATCGTCCGGGAAACTTTGCTGACCCAGGGTGGAGAAATTGTAAGCGCCAGGCTGCGCGAAATTTACAAGCTGCCGGCGCTGGCTGCCAAATCATAAGGAGGAATGGATGCCCGCGGATTTTATTTCGAGTCTGTTTGTGTTCATACTGTCGGCGTTTTTAGGTATCGAGCTCATTAAGCGCGTTTCACCGCTCCTGCACACTCCTCTGATGTCCTTGACGAACGCACTCGACGCCATCGTCGTGGTCGCCGCCATTATTATCGCGGGCCGTCACGAGACGCGTCTAGCCACCATGCTCGGCCTGATCGCTGTCGCGGCTTCCTTTAGCAACATGGTCGGCGGCTTCGTCATCACTGACCGCATGCTCGGCATGTTCAAGACCGGTAAGGCGGCGAAAAAGCCATGAACCCGGCCGACACGCAGCAGCTTATCGACTTCACTTACATCGCCGCAGCCATCGGCTTCATTCTGGCGATCAAGTGGCTGGGCTCTCCGGTTACCGCCAAGCGCGGCGTGCTCGTCGGCGAAATCGCCTCAGCCATCGCCGTCATCGCCACGCTGTGCGATCCGCAGGTCAGCGAGTACAAGTGGATCATCATCACGCTCATCATCGGCGCGGCCGTCGGCGTTCCCCTCGGCATGGTGAAAATGACCGCGGTTCCCCAGCGAACCGCTCTGAGCCACGCTTTTGGGGCTCTTTCCGCGGCTCTCATCGGCATCGCGGAATACTACGTCGCCGCTCCCGGTGTTCCGAAATTCCAGATGGCCGAAATCGGCCTGGAAGTCATCATCGGCTCTCTCACCTTCACCGGCAGCTTGATCGCCGCAGGCAAATTGCAAGAAATCCTCCCGCAGCGCCCCATCACATACAAAGGACAGAACTACGTCAGCTTGACGGTTCTTGCCGCCGCGCTTGGACTCGTGGTGGCTCTCGTCATTCATCCCGAAATGACTTTTCTCTTCCCCATCATGATCGGCGTGGCACTGATTTTCGGAATCATGCTGGTCACGCCCATCGGCGGCGCGGACATGCCCACCGTCATCTCGCTCTTGAATTCCTACGCGGGCTTCTCCGCATCGCTCCTCGGCTTCGTGCTCAACAACAAAGTCCTCATCGTCGCTGGCGCTCTCGATGGCGCTTCCGGCTTCATCCTGTCCGTCATCATGTGTAAGGCTATGAACCGCTCCTTCACCAACGTGTTATTTGGAGCGTTCGGCCAGGTGCAAGCCTCCGCCGCAGGCGCCAAAGAAGAGCGCGCGGTCAAGAGCGCCAGTCCGGAAGATGCCGCTGGGATTCTTGCAGCCGCGAACACCGTGGTCATTGTTCCTGGATACGGGATGGCCGTCGCTCAGGCCCAACACAAAGTCCGCGAACTCTACGACGTCCTCACCAAAAAAGGTATCGACGTCCGGTTCGGCATTCATCCGGTTGCCGGACGAATGCCCGGCCACATGAACGTGCTTCTGGCCGAAGCCGACATTCCTTATGACCGATTGATGGAGATGGATCAGATCAACGGCGACCTTCCCCAAACCGATGTCGCCCTCGTCATCGGCGCAAATGACGTCACCAACCCCGCCGCCCGCACCGACCAATCCAGCCCCATCTTCGGCATGCCTATCATCGACGTAGACAAAGCCCGCACCGTAATGGTCATCAAGCGCAGCATGGCCGCTGGCTTTGCCGGAATCGACAATCCTTTGTATTACCTCGACAACACCATGATGCTCTTTGGCGACGCCAAAAAGTTCGTCAGCGACATCGTCCGCGAACTAAGCGGCGGCGGGCACTAAACCGCCAATCTCCCGAAAAGGTTCTGTTAAACGCTTGGCACGTTTTTCTCGGAAGGTTGGCGAAAGGACCTTCCGAATTAATGAAGAGAAATTTATTTTGCTTTGCTACGGCCTTGATGACCTGAGGGAAAAAATTCACACGCTCGGAGCTACCCAAGTCCCATCGTAGACGTCCGGTCCAAATTCAGGAATATCTCCAGATGGGCTATCCACTCAGTAAGCTATATCTCTGCAAAACGGACCACACGGCAAGGCGACCTTGGAATTCCACTCCGATGCTGTAGCGATCATCAGGCATCCTCTGGGAGTAAACCACCCTCCCGCAGACCGAATCATCGTTCAAAGGAGTAACCCGTATCGCGTCGCCGGGTTGCCATAGGTGTTTAGAGAATAAGCGGGCGCCGTGTGGACTGATGTTATCCGTGAACGTCTTCTCTTCTCCAACGGCGCCCGTAGGTTCACAGCGCGCGAGGCGCACCACCACGACGATGGGAAGCCGCCTTTCTGTTCTGCCACTTGGCCCGTGATCCAAAGGGTTCTCGCTTGGACTTACACTGAGTAAACTTGAAGTACGGCGGCGCCGTGCTCCGACTTGAAAACCGTCATCCAGGGTTTCGGCGGAAAGCGTTTTACTTTGATGCGGCAATGGTTCCTCGCTCAGTCTGTTGCTAGGTCACTTGATCCGTTGTCTTGAGACGCCGCCGTCAACCTCACGGCTCTATTGGGTAGCATTTATGGTCTCTGCTAACAATCGAGTGAAGACCTTAGTACTCCGTCCGCAGATTGCTCTAGTTACCGAGAGGAACATCTCGATGAGGCGATCTTCGGTCATTCTCGCCCGCTGGATAATTGGTCCAGTACACTCCGAAGCAAAATGACGATTGGTTTTCCGCTGCGGCCAAGAAAGGAAAGCTCCAAATCGCCGGAATTTTTGACCTCACTGCGAAACTCGCCAAACTGATTTGTGACGGTGTTGACAATAAATTCGCGGCCATCTGAGAGCATCACAGGCACGTCGCGACCAACCATCTCCGGATGGCCAAGGTCCACCAACTGTCCGGTGACGACAAGGCGATTGCTCTCCGGCTGCAATTCGATCTGGAGGTCGATCTGATAAGGATCAGCCCGGTAGAGCATCTGCCTTATTCCCGTGGCAGCTGAGCGTGTTCCTGCCGGGGCCGGATGCGAAAAGCTGTCGAATAACAGATGGATCTGGCGATCTGTTTCCTTCCGCCTGGCCGCAAAACCAGCCGCTGCAAACGCTACCTTGGCCGCGCGAACGCTTTCCGCGGCAGGTTGGTAACTGACCTCGACCGCCGCCACATTGACTATTCTCTGCCATAGCCCTGCTGTCTCCGCGTCCCGTTTGCGATGTGGCGGTCCGCACTTCCGAATCGTCATTCGCAGATTGTCAGAAGCCAGGTGCCTCACAGAGTCATTCCATTCCACAGCCATAAAGTGCCTCATCTCCGGTCTCCCATTAACCTTTCATTGTCCCGTTCTTTCCGCTCCCCAGCGGAGGGGCCATTTCAACGCTGCCCATGGAAGAAGGAGAGTACAGCCAAAGAAAAATATAGACCAGCCAGCTATCACCCTACCGCTTCATCAGGTGAACGCTGTACGCACTTTGGAACGGATAGCCCCTGCTAATTGGCCTCTCAAACGTAACAATTCTGACCTTTCCACTCATTTCCCAAACCCGGTCACGCCAATCTGAGATTGACAGGAAAGAGCCACCGCCCTATGGTCTTGCGTAGACATAAACCCAAGATCGAAGATCCCGGCTAGACCTAAGCGAAAGCGAAGCAGTCTTGGAAGTGGAGGTGCCCTCCCGTTCGTCCGAACTTTTCCAAACCAGGCAATTCCCTCGGCTAAGTGTTCCGGCAGTGTAAGCGGACCCGCCCGCAGGCCGGCCAGGTGCGAAAGGAGAATTCTAATGAGGAGACAAGGGATTACGCTGGTGGTTATTTTTGTTTTTATCGGGGCAGCGCTGATTGCTTCATGTGCGAACCCCTACCATCAGGAGAACGAACGATACGTGTTCGTGGCCACGAATATTAACTTGCCCTACTGGCAGGAGGCGCAGGCAGGCTTCCTGGACGCTGCCAGAGCGCTTGGCGTTAAGGCTGAACTCGTCGGTCCGGTGACCTACGACCCTGACGCGGAGGTCGGAATGTTTCGCCAGGTCGTGGAACAGCACCCCGCCGGAATCTGCCTCTCCGCGGCGCGCCATGAGATTTTCCAGGCGGCGATAGACAAAGCCGTTGCCGAAGGCACCCCGGTGATTTGCGTGGATTCGGATGTGCCGGACTCGAAGCGCATTCTGTATATCGGAACGGACAACTTCAAAGCCGGGAGAGAGAGCCTTAGGCGGATGGCGGCGCTTCTTTCGGGTAAAGGAAACATTGCGGTGATCGCGATTTCTGGACAACGTAACATCGACGATCGAGTGGCCGGCGTGGCGGACGCGCTAAAGAATTTTCCCGCTCTCAAGCTCACAAAGATTCTCGATGACAGGGGCGATACGCGAAGCGCGTTTGACCAGGTCTCCGAACTCATCCAGAAGAAAGAAAAGATAGATGGAATTATCTGCTTGGAGGCGGCAGGGGGTTCCGGCGCCGCAGGCGCGGTCCACCGCTTCAACATGGATGGCAAGCTGCCCATCGTAGCCTTCGACAACGATCCGGAGACGCTCGATTGGATCGACCGCGGCGTCGTTACTGCCACGATCACGCAAAAGCCCTACGTCATGAGTTACTACGGCCTGAAGTTCCTCGACGACTTACACCACAACGCCGTGCATCAATTTAAAGACTGGCGCACCGCCCTCGCGCCCCCCATGCCCACGTCCGTGGATACCGGCACGGTCGTCGTCGACAAGAGCAATCTCAAGATTTATCGCGAGGCTCTGGCCGAACATCCCAAGCCGTTGTAGAGATTGCGTATCCAGTGCGGACCGTGGTTGGTACGCCTGGCTGTTCTGGGGATGCTGGCCCGGCAATGGCAGCTGCCAGCGGACAATTCGAAATTCGGGCTTGTTCGCCCGCGCGAGCACTTTCCCGCTGGGCCGAATACGCGTCCAAGTCAGATAGAATCATTGAAGCACGATGACTTCTCAGAACGTTCTTGAAATGGGTGTTTGGCGTTTGTCCCTCGGCAGAAATGATAAAAAAGAGTAGTATTTCATCTGTTCAAGCCAGTTATGGCCCCAAGTTAGATCGCTAGAAGTGGCCATCCCGGAAGACAGCTGGAAGATGCCCGGTGATTGCGAAGTACTGTAGCTGAATGAAACTGCGCATCGTTGTGGCGGACGACAACACGGCGTTTTTGGCCAAGCTTGTCTCTGTGTTAGCAACAGAGTTCGAAGTGGTGGCGACCTCTAGGGATGGCAAGTCCGCTCTGGAGTGTATTCGACTTTGGCAGCCAAATGTCGTCGTGTTAGATCTTGAAATGCCGGGGATTAATGGCATCGAAGTAGCGAAAGAACTGATCAAGTCTCCCTCGAGCCCTGCCGTAGTGATTTGCTCCGTAGAGAATGACCCGGAGGTTGTCGAGGCTGCGCGACAGGCCGGAGCCCTAGGTTATGTTTTCAAAGCCCGCCTGGCTGAGGACTTGATCGCGGCGGTAAAATCGGTCTCCCGTGGCCAATCCTTTGTGTCACCTTCGTAACATCTTCCGGCCAAATCCTTCCGCCATCTGTTAGCCACCGACCTGCCATTGGTAAATCAAAAACAGTCCCTCGCGGCAGACTTCGGCTAAGTGGTGAATCTACACAAATGGCATTTCTGAACTTGCAAGCTGCCGCTCGATTCTTTAGTATTCGGTTCAAATACGGAGGCAAGCCATTGGCTGCTTAGGTGTCGTCGGCCGAAATTGCTCGCCACTCTCCTTGGGAGGTTGTCCCCGTGAGCCATGGTCTTATTCTCCCGCTAACCAGGTCGCGGACCGCTCCACAACAGCTCGATGTAGCTCTCCAGGAAACTGTCCACTCAGTCCCGCGCCACTTTCGTACCTCTGAGATCGCACTGTTAGTTGCGATCAGCTACTTTGCGGGATCGCAAATCGGCTTTTTCCTTACCCCCGCTCAATCACCCATCGCAACCTTCTGGCCTCCCAATGCAATTTTGCTCGCTGCTTTCTTGTTGACTCCTCCCCGAATTTGGTGGGTTCTTTTATTGTCCGTGCTGCCTGCTCATCTACTTATTCAGCTAAAAGCCGGTATACCGGTGCTCTCTTCGCTGGGATGGTTTGTGGGGAACACGGGCGAAGCACTGCTGGGCGCTGCTTGCATTCGCCGCTTCAAAAAAGAGCCCCTGTTCGAGAGCGTGCAGGGAATCGTCGTTTTCTTGGCATTTGGCGTTATCCTCGCAACCCTGGTGACATCATTTGTTGACGCAGCCAGCACGGTTCTAACCGGATTGGGCAGTAACTATTGGAAGTTGTGGACGACACGGCTCACCTCCAACATGACCGCCAATCTAATCATCGTGCCAACCATTGTGACTTTTGGAGTGAAGAAAGCTTCCTGGTTCCGCTGGACAAACCGGGCTCGGTATTTCGAGGCAGGTACACTTGCC